>Ga0272441_10000105_pt1 | contig 179294 bp, 185 predicted proteins | sample SSMProp6N_FD_193582 | JGI IMG/M metagenome (GOLD analysis project Ga0272441, IMG submission 193582) | Marine sediment archaeal communities from Little Sippewissett salt marsh, Falmouth, MA, United States - SSM-Prop-6N | ecosystem: Environmental > Aquatic > Marine > Wetlands > Sediment ...
TATCATGAACAGAAAGACCGATCATTACACCAAGTACTGTCACAACTGCATCCATTACACCAAATGATATACCTTGAAATCCCTCTTCTTTCATCTATCGTTAATTAAAATCTTAAGCTTTGATTTATAGTTTATGATATTTTAGAAAATCATAAAAAAACATAATTAATTATTGTAAAGTAAGTTGGAGAATAATTATTATGAAAATCTATGCTGTAGCTGATATTCATGGATCACAATATAGGCTTAATCTTGTTTTGAAAAATATTGAAAGATATTCACCAGATTTAGTTGTAATATGCGGTGATATAACTCAGTTTGGACCAGGAGAAGTTGCAAAAAATTTTCTAAATCAAATACCAATAGAAACACTAGCACTTACTGGAAATATTGATACACCTGATGTAGTAAAGTCAATAAGTGATAGTAACGCAACAAATATAGAGATGAAAAAATTAGTAAAAAAAGGAATTCCTTTTATCGGAATTAATGCTGTTGATGATGAACAAGTATCATATTTTTTTGAAAAAAACGATAATATCCTGGATGAAAAAAGTGTTCTTGTAACCCATGTTCCACCTTATGATACTAAAGATAGTATATTTCTTGGTAAACATGGTGGAAGTAAAGAAATTAGAAAAATTGTTGATAAATATAAACCAAGGCTTGTATTAAGTGGCCATGTACACGAAGATCCTGGTTTTATAAAAATTAATGACACTAACATTGTAAATTGCAGTATGGGTAAACGTGGTGAAGGAGCATTAATTGAAATTGATGATGACATCCAAATTAAAATGTTAGATTAAAAAAAAAAATTATTTTTCTAACATTATAGTTTGAGTTGGGAATGCCATTTCAATTCCTTCTTTTTCAAAGGCATCTTTAATTGCAAAATTAATCGATTGTTGTGTATCCATATATTTATTATAATCTTGTGTTTTTAAATAATAAACAACTTCAAAATTTAGACTAAAATCACCAAATTTTGTAAAATGTACTCGATCAAGACTTTGAACATGCTCTAGTTTTTCAGGATCAATAATGGATTTTATTATTCCCGGTATTTGTTTTAGTTTTTTTGAACTTGTATCATATGTAACCCCAAAAGAAAAAGAAATTCTTCTTCTTCTCATCTTTTTAAAATTTCTTATACTCGCAGTTGTTAGTTCTTTATTTGAAAGAACTAGTTCTTCACCCTGTAGTAGTTGTACTCGGGTTGATTTCATACCAATTTTTTTAACAACACCTGCATATTCTCCAACAATTATGAAATCACCTATTTCAAAGGGTTTATCAAAATATATTGAAAAAGCACTGAAGAAATCACTTAGCACGTGTTGCAGTGCAAAACCAATTACAATTGCTGTTGCAGAGGCACCAATCGCAAGACCTGTTAAATCAATGTTTACCAAAGCCAAGAACAAAAAAAATGAAATGAGATATACAATGGCATTAAATATTGATCTGAAAACATATAGTATATGCTGACTTGTCTTCTTTTTTCTTTCTTGTCTTTCAGCATACCATGCAAAAAGTACATTTGTAACCCTTGTAAAAATATAAGCAATTAATAGTATTTCTACAAGTAGAAATAATTCTGTTAAATCAAAATGATTGATTAGTACTTCTTTTCCATCTTCAACTATAATCTCTGTCACATCAAAATAAGGTGATAGAACACTAAGATTATGCATGAAGAAAAAAATTCCAAAGAATATTACCAGGATATAGATCGGTCTTTTTACATTTTTAAGTATTTCATCATCTATCTTTGATTTTGTTTTTTTAGCTAATTTTTTAAAATAATGTTCAAAAAAATGATTTATTATATAACCAAATATTAAAAAACCAATAAACAGTAGAGTTGACCAAATCAATTCTCCATATAATGGTTCTGAAAAACCTAGTATTTGATTTATATTTTGACTCATTGATGCTGATATTTCTGTAATATCCATTTTATTTCACGCAAACACATGAAAAAAAGAAGTATTATTTAATATTTAGTTTTATCAAATATTTTTAATAAAAATAATTTTGTTGGAAAACTATATAGATAGATATCCGATACAGGGAAACACAAATTTTATAGCAAAATCTATTGGAGGAATAAATACATATGACAATCGTTTTAGATGGAAAAAGTCTTACAATAGAAAAAATTGTAAAAATCGCTAGACATAACGAGAAGGTTAAACTTCATCCAGATTCTCTTAACAAAATTAAGAAATGTAGAGATGTTCTTGAAAAGAAAATTAAATCAAAAGAAATAATGTATGGAGTAAACACGGGTATTGGTGAATTTTCAGAAGTTGTGTTATCTGATGAGCAAATCAAAGATTTCCAAAAATATCTAATTTATAATCATGCTGCAGGAATAGGAGATCCCGCACCAATTGAATATGTACGTGGCGCAATGGCAGCTAGAATAAATGTCCATGCTCATGGTCAAAGTGCCTGTAGGCCAGAAATCACTCAAACACTTGTTGAAATGTTAAATAAAGGTGTAACTCCCTATGTTTGTCAGAAAGGATCAGTAGGTGCTTGTGGTGATCTAGCACCTATGTCACAAATTGCTCTTCTAATGCTTGGAGAAGGAAAAGCATACTACAAAGGAAAATTACATTCCGGTAAAGAAGCATTGAAAAAAGCAGAGATTAAAATTCCTGGACTCAAAGCAAGAGATGGCCTTTCTATCATTAATGGTTGTAATGTTTTAACTGCTATGAGTGCAATTTTTTTATATGATGCTAATAATTTTTTAAAACAAGCTGAAATCGCAGCATCTATGAGTCTTGAAGCTTTAAAAGCAAATATGAAACCATATACACCAAAACTTCACATTGCTCGAGGATTTCCTGGTGCAATAAGATCAGCTGAATCAATATGTAAACTTGTAAAAGATGGCGATCTTGAAAAAGGAAAAATAAAATGTAAAGTACAAGATGCTTATTCTATGAGATCAACACCACAGGTTATAGGTTCAGCTCATGATGCTCTTAGATGGGCACGTGAACAAATTGAAACAGAGCTGAATGGCGTTGGTGATAACCCAGTGTTTTTCCCAGATGAAAACCTTCAACTTTCTGGTGCTAATTTCCAGGGTACGCCAATAGGTGTTCCAATGGATATGACCGGATATGCAATAACAATGGTTTGTCTTCTAAGTGAGAGACGTATGAATCGTTTAAATAACCCTGCTCTTAGCGTAGGTCTTCCTGCATTTCTTACAAAAGGTGCGGGTATGTTTAGCGGCCTTATGCTTAGTCAATATACCGCAGATCATCTACTTGTTGAACAAAAGATTCTTTCAACACCTGGATCAATACAAAGCATTCCAGCTGCAGCTGATCAAGAAGATTTTGTAAGCATGGCTATGAATATCGCTATTAAAAACTTCCAGATTCTTGATAATGCATATGGAGTTCTTGGAATTGAACTAATGGCTGCCGCTCAAGCTCTTGATTTCCGTGATTATAAATTCGGAAAAGGTGTTACAAAAGCAAAAGAAATTATTCGTTAACATGTTAAATTTTTAGATGTAGATAGACCTTTATATCCAGATCATACAAAGATGAAAGAACTTGTGAAAAGCTGTGAAATCCTAGATGAGGTTGAAAAAACAGTTGGAAAACTTGTATAAAAAATTTCTTTTTTTTACTTTATGAATATTTAGCTTTCAAAAGTAAAGAATACGGTATTAATGGCATATATTTTAGATGAAGAGGACATAAAATTGTTAATTGCCATGTCCAAGAACTTGAGAAAAATATATAAGATGTATTATCTGATGGGCAAATATAAAAACTAGTTCGAACACCAGGTCCACCACCCTCATGACCATATTTTAATTTTCCAAAGATTTTATCACTTATAATAAAACCTAGGCCATATTTTTCATCATATTTTATATTATTATATTGAATGGTATGCATTAAATCTATTGTTGATTCATTTAAAATCCTAGTGTCATTATAAACTCCACCATTCATATGAGCAATAACAAAATGAGATAGATCCGTAACAGTTGTCTTTAAATTAGCACATGCCGCCCACAGATAACTATATAATGGATTTCTATGGAGAGGTTGTATTATAAATAAACCCCTTTCTGCATTATAAGGAATTGCTATTCTGCTGGTATTTAGATCTGAATATAAAAAACTAGTATTATACATTTCAAGTGGCATAAAGATATTTTGTTTACAATATTCATTAAAATTATTTCCAGATATTATTTCAATTAAAAACTCAACTAAACCATAGTTAATATTTGCATAATGAAAATGTGTACCTGGTTTTTCATCCATCCATAAATTAGATGTATAATTTTTACCTCCTGGACAAAGATAATTTTCAAGCCATGGATGCGGATAAGAAGAAATATTTGGATCGCCGATACAATACGTTTTAGCTAGTTCATATACCATTGGTTCTTCTTCATCAGGTGCAAGACTTGATTGATGAGAAAGAATCATCCTAAATGTTATTGGATCATCTGGATGATGTGGATTTCTTAGATTAAAAGGAAGATAATCATTTAAATCATCATCAAGATCAAATAGATCTTTCTCATAAAGCTGCATAAGAGCTGTAGCAGCTACAGGTTTAGAAATTGACATAACTAGATAAATTGTATCTTTTGTAGATACATTTTTTGTTTCCGGATCGTAATAACCATATCCATTTGCCCAAGTAACTTCACCATTTTTAATAGTACAAGCACAAATCGAGGGTAGATTACAAATTTTTAAAATAAAATTCAAATATTTATCAAAACAATTTTTACAATATTTTTCATTTTTAAAAAAAGTTCTTTCATAATCTCCCCCAAAAGTTATTGGGTTAGATACAATAAAATTAACTAATATTAAATCCAATAATATTACGATCACTATGATTTTTTTTATTTTAATCATAAATTATCAATAATAATATATAATTGATCTATTTATATATAATTTATCATAAATAATAAGGAAAAAAAGGAAGAAAAGATTATTTTGAATATCCAATTAAGGTTGCAACAAATTTATTTCCAGATGCATCTTGTTTGTAATATACATCTCCTGCTGATAATGCATGTATATTAAATGAGTCTCCCTCAGTGTATTCTTTAAAACCAGGATTTATTTTCAATAGAAATGTTATAACTGGTATAGGGCGAGTTACAAACATACATAAAATTGTGTATATCACTGCATTTAATCCATTTATTACAACACCAAATGAATTGTCATATCCAAGTTTTCCTTTGATTTGAATATTATTGTATTTTTCATTAATATCTAGATCATTTAGATCTACTTTTTGTCCATTATTAGTAATTTCTAATTGATCGAAATTTTGCATAATTATAACACCTGTAAGACCAGATGGAAAAATACCAGAATTATATTCATTACAACTTTTCTTTACTATTGAGTTCATAGCACTAATATTTGGTGTCACTAGCATCAAAATTGCTGCAAAGACAGCACCTAGGATTATTATTTTCTTGTTCATTTTTTTATCACATCCATATTTGGTTTTAAAAACAAATGTTGGATTCAACATATATAAAGATTATAGATCAGCAATCTCCTCTCATTATGAACGGAAATTTATTTTTTTTAAAAAATTAGAGATATTCTAAGCAGTCCAGGGAAAAGGAAATAGTTCAAACCATTCATCAACAAATCTATCAATTATTGTTTTTTTCTGAGGAAATCTTTTTGTGACAACAGTGGAAAAACAAAAAGTAAAATATTCAATTAAAATATCAATATCCGGAAAATTTTCTAGAGATTCACGGTAATTAATAAATGAAATAAAAATATCACCCGGTTTTGTTAATATATATAGTTTCTCACTTCCTTTGGGTTTCCTATCTAAAATCAGTCCATCTCTTTGAAGATCAACGCCTTCTTCACATATTTTTGGTTCTCTAATCATTCCTAGTTCTAGTAAATTATTAAGATGGAAGGAAATTGTTTGAGGGCTAATTTTAAGTTCATTACTCAGTTCTTCCCTAGTGCAACATGTATTATCAAGTAAACAAATAATTATTTTTCTTGTTGTATCTTGTCTTAAAATGTTTATAATATCCCTATATTTCATTCCAATTTTTTCTTTTATATAATATCTTAGATTACCATTATATCTTTTTGAACTAATTAAATTATTTTTTTCTAGATAATCAAGATGATATTTTAAAGTACTATAAGGAATACTTAATTTTCTTGATATATTTCTAATATAAAAACCTGGATTATCCTTAACAAAATTATAAATTACTCTCCTAGTTTCAACTTTTAATATTAGATCATTTGATTGCATCTAAATAGTAATTCTATTATATATTATATATAATATTTATGTTACAATAGTATTCAGAAAAGTAAAAAAATCATTTTTTATTTTTTATCATAGGTGATTTAATATCAGATTTTTTAATGAGATCTATTGATTCTTTATATCCTGCATCAGCATGACGTACTACACCCATACCTGGATCTGTTTTAAAAACTCTTTTTATTCTCTCATCTGTTTCTTTTGTACCGTCACATACAACAACCATTCCAGCATGAGTAGAAAGGCCAATCCCAACTCCTCCACCATTATGAATCTGAACATTATCAGCACCAGCCGCACAATTCAAAAGGGCATTTAGAAGTGGCCAATCAGCTATTACATCGCTACCATCTTTCATACTCTCCGTCTCCCTATATGGGGAAGCAACACTACCACTATCTAGATGATCACGGGTGATTGATATAGGACCTATGATCCCATCTCTTACCATTTGATTTATCTTAAGTGCAAAACGATCACGTTCACCATATCCAAGCCAACATACCCTAGCTGGAAGACCTTCCCATGGTAAAAATTTTTCAGCAAGATTAATCCAATTTGATAAAACTTTATCTTCTGGAAACATCTCAAGTAAAGCTTTATCAGTTTTAATGATATCATCAGGTTTTCCAGATAATGCAAGCCATCTAAAAGGACCTCTTCCTACTGCAAGCATCGGACGAACATAAGCTGGTACAAAACCAGGATATGAGAATGCATCTTTTAGACCTGCTTTTAAAGCTTGACCGCGAAGATTATTTCCATAATCAAAAACAACACTACCATTTTTCATAAAATCAAGCATTGCTTTACAATGATTTTTCATACTTTTCATTGATTTTTTTATATATTCCTCAGAATTATTTTTTCTAAGATCAAACGCCTCCTTTAAATTATCCCCATAAAAACCCGCTGGAACATATCCATTTAGTTCATCATGTGACGAAGTCTGATCAGTTACTACATCAGGTTTGAATCCTTTTTTTACAAGATATGGATGAATATCGGCACAATTTCCAAGAACAGCAATTGCAAGTGGTTTTTTTTCTTTTTTTGCTTTTTCAGCTAAATTTACTGCTTCATCTATATCCTTTATTTTTTTATCACAAAAACCTGCTTTTAATCTTTTATCTATTCTTTTTTCATCACATTCAACTGCAATACAAACCCCGCCTGCCATCTTGACAGATAGAGGCTGAGCACCACCCATACCACCTACTCCACCAGTGAGGACTATTTTTCCTTTTAAATCAGATTTGAAATGTTTTTTAGCAAGGGCTGCAAATGTCTCATAGGTACCCTGTATTATTCCTTGGGTTCCAATATAACACCATGATCCTGCTGTCATCTGACCATACATAATTAGACCAAGTCTTTCAAGTTCATAGAATTTCTCCCAAAAACTCCAATGAGGAACAATATTTGAATTTGCCATAACAACTCTTGGACTATTCTCCCATGTTTTAAAAACTGCAACAGGTTTTCCAGACTGAATAACCATTGTCTCATCTGATTCAAGGTTTTTTAAAATATCAATTATTTTTTCATATGATTCTTTGTTTCTTGCTGCCTTTCCTGTTCCACCATATATAATTAATTCCTCAGGGATTTCAGCGTTTTCAAGATTGTTTTCAAGCATCCTGAGTATTGCTTCTTGTTTCCAACCTTTACATCTAAGTTTCATACCTGTTGTAGCTTTAAAATCATTCCCCATATTAATCAAAAGACAGGTATATTTGAAATATACTTAAAATTTTTCAAAATAAAACAGAGTAACAAAAAAGGAAGGATGGCTGGCCTCACTAGGAGGGGATGGGATGCACTCTAACAAAAACTACCAGCCCGATTCCTTCCAACATATAAAAGTACATACGTATATATATGTTTTTCGATTAAGATACGTTTAAATAAGGGAAATACTAACTACGTTATTTCCTCTAAGAATAATTTTTCCAAGACGACGTTTGTTTTCATTAACTGTTTCTTCAACTTCACCAAGAACCATGTTCATATATTCATCATACCCTAGAAGTTTTCCTTCGATTAAACGCCCGTCTTTTAAAAGTAGAGCAAGTTTCTGATTCATTGATTTTTCTAATACATCTAATGGTAAAGCCATGAAGGGGGTAAATCATCTAACCCTATAAAAAGTATTCCCCAACATTATTTTTTAAAAGGATAACAGTTATATTTGATATCATGATTACTGAATTGTTTTTATAACCCATTGGGGAGGAAAAAAAGATTATGTCAGATGGAAATATTGTGCACGTAGTTGGTACAGGTACAATTGGGGAACCATTAATTGGACTTCTCTGTGACGCACAGGAAGATTTAGGAATAGATGAAGTAACTTTTTATAAACACAGTCCAAAGCTTGTTGATAGGCCTAAAATAAAAGGTTTAGAAAAAAGAGGAGCAAATCTCTGTGTAAGATCTGAAAAAATTAATGATTTTCAAGAACTTGGTCTTGAACCCATGTATGGCGCTGAAGAAGCGATAAAAAGAGCCGATGTCGTTATAGATTGTACACCTAAGGGAACTGGCCTGATGAACAAAGAAAAATATTATAATAAATATAAAAACAAAACTAAGGGCTTTATGGCACAGGGATCAGAATTTGGTTTTGGAAAAATGTATGCTGTTGGTATAAATGATTCTGTAATCACCCCAAAAGATAAATTCATACATATTGTTAGTTGTAACACTCATAATATTGCTGTTTTAATTAATACTCTTGGAATAAAATCTAATAAAAATCATTTAAAAGAAGGTCGTTTTTTATGTATAAGACGTGCAAATGATATTAGTCAAGTTGATAGTTTTATTCCTTCACCAGAAGTAGGCGGGCATAAGGATGAAAAGATGGGTACACATCATGCCGTTGATGTATATCATTTGTATAAAACCCTAGGTATAGATCTAAATGTTTTTTCAAGTGCTCTAAAACTAAATACTCAATACATGCATTGTATATGGTATGATTTAAAACTTGATTATCAGATAACAAAAGATGAAGTAATAAAGAAATTTATTGATAATCCTCGTGTTGCAATAACACATAAAAAATCTGCAAATTTAGTGTTTTCTTTTGGTCGTGAACATGGTCATTATGGACGTATTCTTGATCAGACTGTTGCAGTAATTCCAACTATTCATGTTGTAAATAAAAACGAAGTTGTTGGTTTTTGTTTTACCCCACAAGATGGTAACTCAATTCTAAGTAGTATAACAGCAGCAGTTAGGTTTCTACATCCTGAGGATTATAAAGAAAAATTAAAATGTCTAGGAGCATTTTTACTTCAGGAAGTATAAAACAAAATATATCGTGCTAATATCAAAAATTAAAATGCTAGTTTATTAATTTTAATGATAATGCTTTAGTTTAGGAGTGAAAAATAATAATATGAATGAGGATCATAAAATCGTTAGAGATTCAATACATGGCGATATAAAAATCGATGGGATTTTTCTAGATATTATTAGGGCTCCAGAGGTTCAAAGGCTTTATAATGTAAAACAACTTGGTTTTGCTCATCTAGTATTTCCAGGAGCTCATCATACTAGACTTGAGCATTCACTTGGAACATATTTTATGGCAAAGAAATCGGGAGATATCTTAAACATTGATGAAACCGATAAAAAAAATTTAACTATTGCTGCTTTTCTTCATGATGTTGGCCATGGTCCTTTTTCACATACTCTTGAATCACTTCTTAGAGAGTCTTTAAATTTTAGCCATGTTGATATTTCTGAGAAAATTATTCTTGGTGAATTTGACATATTTACTGAAACTGAAAAAGAATTTATCAATAGCCCAAATCTTTGTGAATTATTAGAAAAATATGATATTGATAAGAAAAAAGTAAATAAAATAATTAAAGGAGAAAAACAAGACAAACAGCATCTATCTGATCTTTTAGTAAGCGTTATTGATGTTGATCAACTTGATTATCTAACACGTGATTCTTATTATACTGGTGTTGCCTATGGACTTATTGATACTGATAGATTTCTTCAGACTTTAAAAATTATTGATAATAATCTTATGATTGAAAGAAAAGGTGTGGGTGTTGTAGAAAATATTTTGATGGCAAGATCATTGATGTATTCAAGTGTATATTTTCACAAAACCGTTAGAATTGCTGAACTTATGCTATCAAAAGCAATTGAGATGATTGAGGATTTTAATCCATATAATTTATTTAAAATGACAGATGATGAGCTGATTAATTATACAAAGAAGACAAATGATTATTCTTTTGAAATTATCACCTGTTTAAAATACAGATATCTATTTAAAACTGCTTATAGTAGATCACATGAGAGTTTAACAAAAGATGAAATTGATCAGATAAATAACTTAGAAAATCCAGATAAAAGAAGATTAAAAGAAAGAGAAATTGAAGATAAATTAAACATTCCAAAAGGTCATATTATCATTGATATTCCATATCAGGAACTTCATTTCTCTGAACCACGTATTGATAAAACAGATATTAAGATCTATGATGAAGGGAGAATCAAAAAAATTGATGAATTAACTCCAATCACATCAGCTATTAGATCAAGATATATTCCAGATTGGCTTCTTATGGTTATTACAGATGATAAATATCGAAATACTGTTTCTTCAAATATTGAAAAAATTCTTTTTTCATAAAAAATATTTATACTTTTGGTCTAAGATAGGTACCCCAGAGTATTTTATTCATTCCAACAAAATACAATAAACTTACTAGAATTACAATAATAATTTCTATTATCCCAATGATTGGCATTAGAATTAAAGGTATAATAAAAATGCTAAATATCTCTTCTATTGCCATATCTCTTACTGTTTTTTCTCTATTCCATTTACGTTTTTTTGTAAGTTCATAACAAAAATATAAGGCAAATATAACTATGATTAAATATATTGATAATGTAAAATAATTATATGTATATTTGTAAAGAATGTAACCTGCTATTCCAAGTCCAATGATTTTTATAATCCATGGGTAAATTATTGCTTTTCCCATTGAAAAAGTATCTCCATCGCATTTTACTCCAAGTTTTTGTAGCATATTTTTTTCTTCTTTAATTTCTATTTCTTTTATCTCACCTTCTATTCCTATTTCAAACCATTGTAAGAAGAATACATATAATGCAAGTAGAATAATAAATAATGTAATTTCCTTTGATATTAAAAAATATGAAAAAACTGTTAGTGATGAAAAACAAATACCTATTGGAATGAAATCAAATACTGATATCTTTGAGATTCCTTCATCATATATCATACCTCCAACTATTACAAATGAAAAAGCAATCATGGCATAGAAATTATTACCTAAGCTGTAATATACAAGTATTATTGCAATTATTGATAATATTAATATTCCGACACTTATTATTTTCAATCCCGTATGTGGATGTATTCGTTTTTCAATAAGTGGATGATGTGATTTGTTTGGATCTATTTGATCCCACCCCATAAGCGTGTCAAGTACTGTGTTATGTCCAAAGCTTATATGATGAGTTAGAATACTCCAGATTGCAAGAACCAAGGTAAACCAACTAAAAAGATTTCCACCTGCTGCAAGATATGGAATCATAACATAGATGAAAACTGCTGAAGCAGTTTGTGCTCGAAAGATTCTAAATAAATCTTTTATTTTATGTGTTTTTTTCATTATTTTATCTATACATTTTTTAAACTTGTGGTCTTAGATATGTATTCCATAATATTTTATTCCAAACTGTAAGCCATAGCAATACAAATATTATTATTAGAAAAGGTATAATCGGATGAATTATAAAATATATCATGCTAATAAATAATATCGATGATAATTCTTGTAATGCAATAAAAGGTTTGATTTTTTCTCTATCATCTTTTAATTTTTTAAATAAAAATATCCTAATTATTAGATTTAAAAAAATGAAGATAGAAGTTATTAAATATACATTTAAAACAACTTTTTCCAGATATAAAATATAAAAAACAAGAATGTACATAATTATTTTAATTACCTCATTTAATATATAGAATTTCTTTAGATTTGCAACTTTTCCTTTTATAAATCGTACACCTAAGGATTTTGGTACATTTATTTTATCTCCTTCAATATCTTTAATATCAGCTTCAATAATATTTAGATAAACACCATTTAAACCCATAATTATACAAGATAAAAATACTATAAAATCAAAATCGATAATAACAGACATACCGGTAAGAGCAAAAAAAGTTGCATACATCTGCCCAATTATGTTTATAAACATATTTGATTTGTTATATCTATTATATAGATACGCAAGTATTATACCAACGGACAAATAAGATATTGTTGATATTTTTGATGAAATTATAATAAAAACAATTATAACAGATAATAAGCACAAATATTCTATTGTTTTTGCTGATTTAATAGATATAGATCCTGTGACAAGTGGTTTGTGAGAACAGTATTTTGCTTTTTTATCAATTTCTAGATCCAATCTATCATTATTATAGCATCCCCAAATATGAGTTAAAATACCAAGAAAAAATAAAATGAAAATAATTTTTAGATCAATTGTTTTTTCATATAGTTTTGCAGAAAGCAGATATGATAAGATATATAATAAAGATAAAATCTCTGCATTAAAAAGACGCCCTAATCTTAGATATTCTTTAATTTTACTCATGGACTATTTCCAATATTTCATTTAATTTTTTTACTAAATATCCAAAAATTACTTATAAAATTATTTGAAAAAAATTGTATAGGAAAGAATGGGGAAGATATGAAGGTGGTGAGGAGAGATTTTTTATAAAAAAAAATCTGATAGATCTCCCCCATTCTAGAAAATATATATTGTCTATGTGTATATAAATTTTATTATATAAATGTCGACTATAAGTAAATTATATATGTAATTATATTTTAACAGATATAATTAATGCACTTAATATATTATAATACATTAATTATAATTATATTTATCTATTATTTTTATGAAAAAAGCATTCTATAAAAAACAGCCATTCCCATTATTAAAACTATTAACCCTATCAATCTTCCGAGAAGATCCTCATTAACTTTATTTGCATAATTTGATCCAATAAAAGCCCCAATGCAAGCAGAGGGAACAACATAAATTGTTGCATCTAATAAGAAATTTCCATTTATTATCTGACCTATTGCCCCTGAGCCAGTTATTAAACTTAACATTATCAAAGATGTACCAATCCCATTACGAACGTTATATCCAAAAATTAAAATAAGAATAATTGCTATAAATCCTCCACCCCCAATTCCTGAAAAACCGCTAACAAAACCAATTATTAGACCAGCAAAAATCGATGCAATTTTTATATTATTCTTTATAATCTTAAATTTGAATTTAGAATTAATAAAATCAACATTTTTTTGAATGCCATTTACTAAAAAATTAATACCAAAAAACATTAATGAAATACTAGTAAAAAGCAATAACCATTTTTCTGGAGCAAAAGATGTAAATTGACTTCCAATAAATGCGCCTATAATTGAACAAATCAACAATATTGCTGATTCTTTTATTTTCACATTATTTTTTAGATAGAAAATTGTTCCTGCAACACCACCTATGAAAAAATCAATAATAAGACTTGTACCAATAGATATATGTATTTTATTTTTAAGAAAAATTGTCAAAACAGGTAGCATTATCAAACCAGCAGTACCTGAAGCAAATCCAACTAAAAGACCACTTGCAAATCCTGCAGATATTATAATAATTAGTGAATAAAGTTCGAAAGTCATTTTATATTTGTTAACTGAGTTTTTTATTTAACATTAATGTTTTATTGAATATTTTCTAAAAATAAAAGATAAATTATTTATATATTCATAAAGTTATTTTATCAATATATGGGGAATTATTTTTGAAAAATAAAGAAAAGAAAATATATACAAGTTTAAAAAAAAGCCCATTCACATTTAAACCAAAAGATATAACAATAAAAGACGATGCATTTCATGGATCTAATTACCCTAGGTTTACAGAATGGTGGTATTTTGATGCAATTTTTGATAATGGTTATAGTATTGAATTAAATATTAGAGTTTTAAGTATTATTAAAAATCGATTTGTTTTAATATATAAGAGGACAGATATCTATAAGGATGGAAAACTTATAAAACATCGAAGAAAAAGATGTAAATTAAAAAATTTTAAGGCATCAAGAGAAAAACCCTCTGTAATAATATCAGGTAAAGAATTTGTTAAAGGATATAAAGATAAAAACAGCGGAGATGTTATTTATAATATATCTTTCGAATTTGATGATATTCTCACCGATTTAGTATTTAAATCTCAAACTAAAGGATGGAAAGGAAAAAACCCAGGTGGTGATGGATGGGCAGTAATTCTTCCTCGAGCAGAGGTTTCAGGTTCAATAACTGTTGATGGTGAAAAAATCAATGTTAAAGGTATTGGTTACCATGACCACAATTGGGATGTAAGATATGCTGCTGCAAAAAATAATCATGGTTGGTTCTGGGGGAAGATATATACAGATAGTTTTACAGTTACTTGGGCTACAATTTATAAAAATAAAAATTTAGGTCAGCCATTATTGATTATAAATGAAAATAATAAAGGATATATTAATTTTAAACCTTTAGAAATAAAATTTATCGGCGACAAACTCAATATAAAAAACAAAAAGGAGATCCCCACACATTTTGTACTCGAGGCTGAAAATGATAAAGCAGACCTAAAATTTTCAATGGATGCAAAAGACCTACATCATGATACAGTAATGTTTCGATATAACTATTGGAGATATCATATGATTTGTAATGGCGAAATAAGAGTTGGAAATAAAACAGAAAAAGTAAATGATATTCAAATAGCTGAATTTTTACGATTTAATGATAAATAATTAATTAAATTGCTGCTAGCATTGATTTTCCTGTAAATATTCTATTAATTATTATAAACCATGTAAATGGAAGGAAAACATATATCATTGAAAGTATCAACCCCATAAAAGGCGAAAGAAGGATTATAGCAAGAAAATATGCACCAATCTCTCTTATAGCCATGAGTCTCATCAATTTATTACGTTCAAATTTCTTATGCCACAATACTTTTATTTGTGATGCAAAAATCATTAGAGAAATTAATATTAAGAAAATAAAAAGTATAATAATGTTTATTTCTCCAGAGTAGAAATTTGTATAATAAATTAGAGGTATGAATGCAAAAGAGAGATTTATAATTTGAATAATTAGAACCATTGCTTTAAATCTATTAGGAATTAAGAGATTTGGAGTTTTTCCTGTAACTTTTATTTTTACTCCAAGACGCATTGGTAATGTTTCTACACCACATTCTGCATCATTTTTTATATCTTTCAAATGACCTAGTATTGCCGTATTTATCCATAATTGAAAAAATCCTAGGATTGCAATAATATAAGCTAATAAAGGAATTTCGTTAAAGGTCATATATTTCCCAGCAAAGGCTGCTCCAAAAAGTATAATAAAAAATGCATATAGGCCTAAAAAAACTGCTGAATGTAACCATTTCTTTGATATCAATTGATATAGAATACCTGTAGCTGAAGATATTGTTAAAAGAATTATACTAAAAACTGTAAAAGTTGAAAATATTATTAAAATTATTAAGATTGAAAAAGAAATTATTAATCCAAGTAAAGCACCGGTTTTTGAAATATCTCCACTAACCAATGGTTTATCTTTAAGTTCATTACTTTCTTTATCGATATTATAGTCCATGTAGTCGTTTAATATTTCTCCAAAAATATGAACTATTATTCCAACAACAAAAAGAGTCAATAGAATTGGGATCTTATCCCATGGAATTAATGTTCCTTCCAAAATTGAAAAAGTTGCAAAAGCTCCAAGACTAGGCGTTAGAGATGTTGCTATAATAGTATGAGCTCTTATAAGGCGAAAATAAGCTTTTATTTTTTTAGTTATTGATGACATTTCAATCAATTTTTCCAAATTAGTGTTATCTGGTAAAGAATTCGTATCCTAGATATAAAATTTTTTAATAATTTTATATAATATTAACGATGGTTTTTTATTTACCTTTTTGTATCCAAAATAACATTATGTCTGTTAAAGAGTATCTAAAATTATCTAGATCTTTTAATGCAGCTTTAACTGCGGTATCACCTGTCATGGGTGCTATTGCTATGAGAGAATATGACATATTAATACTTATTCTACTTTTTATAATTGGTTTTTTCGGCCATACTTATGGATTTGTTCTTAATGACATTTTAGATTATAAAATTGATAAGAAATCAAAAGAAATTAGCGACAGACCACTTGTTAGCGGGACAATATCTATAAAAAATGCATGGATTTACGCTATTACTTCGATGATTATTTCATTTATAATTGCAATATATCTAGCTTTTACAACAAACAATTTTTTCCCAATTGTAGTTCTTATATTATCTGCTTTATTTGTTACAATCTATGATATTATAAGTAAGAAAATACCTGGTACAGATATAATTCTTGCAATAAGCGTATTTTTCTTGGTACTATATGGTTCTTCAATAGTTGTAAATGATATTTACAAAGTTACAAAACTTGCATGGATTGTCTGTATTCTTGGTTCTATTCAAGTTTTTTTTATGAATGCAATTGTTGCAGGTATGAAGGATATTGAAAATGATTTCAAAGAGGGTGCAAAAACTCTTGCTGTTAAAATGGGTGTAAGAGTAAAGGATAAAAAATTAATCGTCCCCAATTCTTTTAAAATCCTGGCTTATGGTGTTCAATTATTAGATCTTTTTATTGTTTTTTTACCATTTTTTATTATTTGGAATTTTTATGAATTATCATATTTTCAATATGCTCAATCTATAATAATTATTTTTATTGGAATTATTTTATTAATAATATCAGGTAAATTATTGAATATGAAATATTTTGATAGGAAAAAAGTGAGAACTTTTATTGGCAGCCATTATATGATAAATTTTACTATAGTTCCTATAATGCTTATGAATCTTAATCCATGGACAATAATCATTATATTTTTTCCTGCCTTAGGTTTTATTTTATCTAATATTGTCTTACATGGAACAATCACTCAGCCAAAAACTATGTAATGAAAAAAAATAAAAATATAAAATTTAAAACGTTTAATCCATTTATATGGAAAATATGTTGATTTTAGAAGTTTTTTATAAAAAATATTATTAGTATCAGTTTTTATTTATGTATTGTGTATGATGTAATTATTGTTGGGGGCAATTTATCAGGCGCTTATGCTGCAATAAAAGCCTCAGAATATGGGGTGAAATGTGCATTAATAGAGCGTCACACAGAACCTTATAATCCTGCGCATTGCGGAGAAGGTATAGCAGATGTTGTTGTAAATCAACTAGGTTTAGATAATATAGGTTGTAATAAAAATCAAATAGATCGAATTAAATTAAATCTATCAAATATAAAAGAATATAATTACAAATTATCAAAACATAAATTATTCATAATTAATAGAAATCATTTGGAAAAACATCTTTTAGAAAAATCAAAAAATAGTGATGTAGATATTTTTCTAGGAAGAAATGTTGTTGATTTTAATCCACCCTATGAAATTATTTTAGATAATAACAAAAAATTAAAAGGAAAAATTGTGATTGATGCAAGTGGTATTGCATGTCGTATAGGTAATAAACTAAAACTAAATACAAAACTTAAACCTGAAGATGTAGGTATTTGTATTCAGAGTAGGGTAAAAGGTTCCTTTCAAAAGAACTGTATACATCTTTGGTATCACAAACCTTATGCTCCTTTTGGATATGCTTGGCTTTTTCCAATTGATAGTAATACTGCAAATATTGGATTTGGAATACCCGGAGGTATTAAACTAGATTTTAAAAAAACATTACTTAATTACATTAATTTTGAAACAAATAATAATTATGAAATATTAAATACTTTTAGATCTTGTGTTCCTATGGCTCCACCTATGAAAAAATTATCAAGAAATAATATCATGTTTGTTGGAGATGCCGCTAGATTAGTAAATCCAGCTACCGGGGCAGGTATACATTTTGCTATAATTTCAGGGGGTTTTGCTGGAAAAATTGCTGCGAATTTTATAAAAGGAAAAATAAAATCTTTGGATTCATACACAGATGAAATGCAATGTATTATTAGAAGATTAGAAAAAACTTATAGGAATAAAACAAAACTAAGAAACGATGAAGAATTTGTATCTGCTTATAAAAAAGCTTTTTCAAAATTAAATATTGCAAATAAAATATTACCTGGGTTCTTTCAAAATTATGTTGCAAAAAGATTGCAAAATGATATTAATTTATTAGAAAAATACTAATAATATAAATCATTCTAATAAAATTATATCATGGAAAACAAAAATATTTGTATAATAGGTGCAGGAATCGGAGGTTTAACTGCTGGGGCACTTCTTACAAAAAAAGGATTTAAGGTTTCTATTTATGAAAGAGAATCAATTTTGGGTGGAAGAGCACTCTCAATCAATCCTTCAGATATGAATCTCAAAGAGTATAGAAAACTTCTTGCAAGATTTAATATGAATATTTCATTTTCAGAACCAGATCTTAAAACAATTTTTGATAAGAATATGATAAAGGGTTATCAGTTAGATCTTGGTTTTCATATTATTGGAGGGGGCATACTTACAAATATTAAAACAATATTATCAGAAGAAAAATATAAACAAGAATTTATTGAGTCTTATATAGGCTTTATTGAAAATAAAAAATATGGATTTCCATTCTTATCAAAACTAGATAAAATAAGAGTGGCCCCCAATATTATTAGACTTCTTTTTGCTGGAGAAAAAAAACTTAAGGAATTTGACAAGTTGTCAATAAATGATACAATTAAAAGATATGGAAAAGGTAAAATGAAATTGATTTTAGAAGTCTTTTCTAGATCAATTACAACAATTAATGATTTAAATAAAATTTCCTCTGGTGAAATGTTACGTGCTCAAAAAAGCCTTTATAAAGGGGCAAAACCTGTTACTTATCCAAAAAAAGGACTCAAGGCTATAAGTGAAAATCTTGCGAAGTATATTACTGATAATGGCGGAAAAATTTATCTAAATACACCAGTTGAAAAAATTATTATTAAAAATAAAAAAGCTACCGGGTGTATTACTAAAGGAAAAGAAATCTCTTTTGATTATATAATATCAAGTATATTAGTTCAAAACTTATTTAAAATTACAGATGAAAAACATTTTCCAAAAAAATATGTATCTAAACTAAAATCACTTAAGGGCACCGGAAGTCTATGTGCATATTACTCTTTAAATAATATACCTAAAGATTTGATTGGAAAGGCATTTCATTTTATTCAAAGAGATACGGGTCTAGAGGGAAAAGATGTAGTTGGTATGATTGATATGATGATAACATCATCTGAAAACAAAATGTCACCTAAAAATAATTTTCTAATTCAATCATATGTAATTTGTACACCAGAAGAAGCAAAAAACCCAAAAGTTCAAAGAAAACTTAGAAAATATCTAGATGAAAATTTAAACATACTCATACCAAATTTTAAGTGTAAATTGAATTGGGCTATTTATTCATCTATATGGCATCTTGATGGAGTTGCAAAAACTATTGAAAGAGATAAAGCAGACATTATAACACCTATAAACAACCTGTTTCTTATTGGTGATTGTGTTAAGGCACCTGGGATTGGTTATAATTGTGCTATTAATTCAGCTAAAATATTTGTAGAGCATATAATAGATAAATGATTATGTAAAAATTTTTTATATAATTAGAAAAATATTTAATCATATTTTTGTTTGGAAATAACATTATGAAGGATTCTAAATTGAAGAAAATCCGAGATCAATATGTCGGAAAACTCACAATAAAAGAGCCTTATAGTAAAACTAAATATTTATCAGTTCGCCTTAGAGCTGTAGTTGATCTTTTTAGACCTTTTACTCTTCTTGCACCTTACGTAATTTCTCTATTTATATCAGTAGCGAGTCTTATTTTTTCAGCTAGAAACTATGGTACCGTTATTCCCTCTGACTGGTGGATTATTGTTGCACAATCAAGTTTTACAATTGCAATAGTAAATGCTGCTTCTAATTCTTTGAATCAGGCTACGGATCTTGAATCTGATAAAATCTCAAAACCATACAGACCTATACCACTTGGCCTTATTAAAAAAGATGAGGCGCAAAGTATTGCTTATGTTTTATATCTATTTGCATTAATCAGATCGATAGCAATAAATGAGAATTTTACTATAATCATTTTTTTAATCATGCTTTTTACAGTAACATATTCTCTTCCACCAAGGATGAAGAAATATTTATTCATTAATCAATTATGGATTGCAATTCCAAGAGGTATGCTTGGAATCCTTGCAGCATGGAGTGTTTTTGGAAATCCCTTTACTCCAACTCCTTTGATTATTGGCAGTATAGCAACTTTTTATCTTATTGGTGGAATGACAACTAAGGATATTACGGATAGTAAAGCAGATAAGATGACTGGTGTTAAGACTTTGATTAATACTTTTGGTGAGAAAAAATCTGCTCTTATCAGTTTTCCTTTTATGTTTTTCCCATTCTTATTTATCCCTATATCTATAGAATATGGTTATCTTGATTATTATCTATGGCCCTTAACTGGTTTAATAATAATGAGTTGTATTATTTTGTATTTAATGGTAAGAAGTAAAGAAAATCAAAAATATGAAAATGTCCAAGCTTGGACCATTATGTATGTTCAATATATGTTGTATGCTATGGGTTTTTCGCTTTTAATTATATTTTCAAATGTGTTTGAGATCCCAAATCTGTTTTAATATAAATTAATTATAGTGTTTTAACAGATTTTACTTCTTTTCCTTCATTTTCTGTTTCAGCATAATCTTTATGAGCCATATAACTTAGATAGCTTGCTGCAATTCTTTTTAAATAATATCCTATGATCTCAATTTCTCTAGGAGTTAATCCTTCATCATTTAGATCACAGTTTATAAGATGTGCTTTTCTTCTAAGATCATCTAATGATTTTTTCTCCAATCTCATATCCTCTCCATTATAATAATGTAATAATTTTTTCTTTTTTAATGATTTTTAAAAACAATAAGTTAATATTATTTTCATTTATTTAGTTTTGAGGTCTTATAAAATATACTACTAAAAATTTTGGGGGAATAGTAATGAGGAATATAAAAAAAATATTATTTTCTATAGTTATGATTTTTTTTGTTTGTACAGTTTTTATTATTCCAGCTCTATCAGATTCATCTGTAAATATGAGCTGGAGTAAAAACTTTGGTGGAAATGATTATGATTCAGCATGGCAGTTGATTAAAACATCTGATGATGGTTTTGTTATAGTTGGTACTTATGAATATTATGGATCAGAGGAACGTGATGCATGGCTTAGTAAAACAAACGAAGATGGAACAGAACTTTGGAATACTAAAATTGGTAACTCAGTAACTCTTGAAGATGGGTATTCTGTTTATGAAAGATCAAATGGTGATTTAGTAATATGTGGGACAACTTCTGAAGGTGAAGAAGATTATAGTCTAGATGGTTTTATTTATAGAACTGATTCTGGTGGCGGTGGTGGTTTTAAATATACTTTTGGTGGAAATGATCAGAATGATTATCTAACTAAAATAATTGAGTCAAATGATGGTCATCTTGTAACAGTTGGAAATAAGAATGGTAATTTATGGTTGCTAAAGGTTGAACCAACATGGTGTAATAAAGACTGGGAGCGTTTATTTACTGATGCTAAACATGGATATGATCTCCACCAGACTTCTGATAATGGTTTTATTATTGTTGGTATTGATCAATCAAACCATATATGTCTAATAAAAACTGATGATAGCGGGAATGAAGAATGGACTAAAACATTAACATCTTCTGGAACACAATACAGTATGGCTCTAGATATAACATATGATGGAGGTTATATTGTTTCTGGTTGGTCTTCTTCATCGGGTAATAAAGATGATTTTGATGTAATTCTAATAAAAACAGATAGTAATGGTAATATCGAATGGCAGCAGACTTTTGGTGGCTCTAAATATGAGGATGTCTACGATTTGATTGAAACATCTGATCGTGGTTTTATTCTTGCTTGTAATTCTGAATCCTATGAAGAGGGGCAAAAGATACCTTTACTAATAAAAACAGATAGTAATGGTAATAAAGAATGGGAGAAAACCTTTGGTGGCCAGAGTTATGATTTTATTAGTTCTATAGTTCAAGATGATAATGGTGATTATTATGTAGCCGGGAACACTGGTGAATATACAAATAAACCATATCAGGATATTTGGTTGTTAAAATTTTCAGAAAGCAGTTCTGAGATTTTTTATAAACCAACGATCACAATTGACACTCCAAATGATAATCAGGAGGTTAGTGGTACTATTAGAATTAGTGGTACAGCATCTGATGATGAAAGATTATCATATTCAATTATTCAAATTGATACAGATCATTGGTTTAGACCATCTGGTACAAGTGAATCATGGTACTGGGATCTAGATACAACAGAGCTTTCAAATGGTATGCATACAATATCAGCTAAATCCTATGATGGTGAATATTATTCTGAGGTTAAATCAGTTGGAATAATAGTTCAAAATGAAGTAGTAACAGTTGAAAATGAAATACCAACTATTGGTTTTATTTATCCAAACGCTGATGGTTATCCTGTTAACCCAAATTCAAAATTATATATAAAAGGTGAAGCTGATGATCCTGAGAATAATATTGAAAAAATTGAATTGAAATTTGATAATGATGAATGGTTTGAAGTAACAAATATCAGTAAAAAAAGTGCTACAACTTATAGTTTTTATCTAAACTATGATATACCAAATGTTAGCACTGGTACGCATTCATTAAAAGCAAGGTGTTATGATGGTAGTGCTTTTTCAAATATAAGCACACGTCTAATAAACGTAAAATTAAAAACTAGTACTGAAGAGAGCTCTCCGTCTTCATCAACACCTGGTTTTGAAATATTACTAGTTCTTTTAGCAATTATTGTATCAATATTATATCTTAGAAAAGAAAATAAAAAATAATTTAGAAATGTCGGAGGCGGGATTTGAGCCCGCGACCTCCTGATATCTTAGCGCCAAAAAGAAAGCTATTTTTCGAACCCTTTTCAGCTGAGCTTATGAGTCAGGCGCTCTAACCAGGCTGAGCCACTCCGACATAGATTTTTTTTATTTTGGCAATATAAAATATATTATTAATAATTATCCAAAAGATTACAAAGTTTTTTATTCAATAAATAATTTTTTATTTGACCTAAGAGATATTACTCTTATTCCTTCTTCTTTTAATTTTTTTATAAGTGGTCTATCATTTGTTATAACATATGATTTATATTCTATTGCATTTGTTAATACTGATTCATCAGCGTTTTCTTCTCTCGATTTTATAATTGTATATTCTTTATTTTCAAGATATTTTAAAGCCATTTTTGCTTTTTTTCTTTTTGTTTGGCTTATATTTTTTGATAATAGTTCTAATTCATTAATAACAGCTGAAGGTATTAATAGATCATATTTACCTATTAATTTTTCAATTTCTTTTTCAATGTCTATAAAAAATTCAAAAACCATCATTATTGCACTAGTGTCAAGGATTACTAATTTTCTATTTGTATTTCCCCATAGCCTATTAGATGCCATCTTCCGTCAATCCTTCTACTAATTGCTATCCTCTGACCTTCTTCAGCACATACTGGTAGTTTAAGTTTTACAATTATTTTGTTATCATGTTCTTCTGTTACTATTCCAACTGTTGTAGCTGTTCCTATTGTTAGCATCAATGGTTCATTTGTTTTTATTGGATCTACATTTTTTTCCTCAATTGTTCCAACTACTCTTTTTAACAGATTAATTGTTAGACCAAATTTTTCAAGTGTTGGAGGTAGTTCCCCTGATCTTCCTATTACTTTTCCTGCAAATGAATCTGATTTAGTCCTCGCTGGATCAAGACTAGTTCCAATTGCTATAAGACCACCAGGTGTCGCTTCATCTATTGATTCTCCACCTGTGAACAATGAATCAACATATGTTGTAATTTTTTCTGTTTTCTTTCTCCCTTCTATTTCTACTTTTCTACCAGGAGATATCTCAATTTCTTCTCCTTTTTTTAGCACTCCTTCAACAAGTGATCCACCTATTACTCCACCTCTTAGTTCATTTGGTTTAGCACCAGGTTTATTTATATCAAAACTTCTTGCAACATACATTAAAGGAGTTTTTGATAAATCTCTTTTTGGTGTAGGTATTATTTCTTCCATACTTTTTATTAAAACATCAATATTTGTGTCATGATGAGCGCTAATAGGAATTATTGGTGCTCCCTCAGCACAGGTCCCTTTGACAAATTCTTTTATTTGTTTATGGTTTTTTATTGCATCTTTTTCAGATACCAAATCTATTTTATTTTGTACGATTACAATATTTTTTATACCGGATATATCAAGTGCTGTAAGATGTTCTCTTGTCTGTGGTTGTGGGCATTCTTCGTTTGCAGCAATAACAAGTAATGCGCCATCCATAATTGCTGCTCCAGAAAGCATTATCGCCATAAGTGTCTCGTGACCTGGTGCATCAACAAATGATATAACACGTAGTAATTCTGTATTTGAACCACAATTAGGGCATTTATCTTTGTAACAGTAACATTTTGGATCTTCACATTTTGGACATTTGTAAAAAGCTGTGTCAGCATATCCTAATTTTATTGATATTCCTCTTTTTATTTCCTCTGAATGTTCATCTGTCCATTTACCAGTAAGTCTCTGAGTTAAGGTTGTTTTTCCGTGGTCGACATGACCTATCATTCCAATATTTATCTCAGGTTGACCTGGTAATTTCATTTATTTTCCTCTTTTGGAGTTTCTTCTGATGGTTTTTCTCCTTCTTTTTCTTTAGGTTCTTCTACCTTTATTAGATTCTCAATTGGTTTTGAACTGTATTTTGTCACTTTCATGTTTATTTGCACTATATCTTGACTTATCTGATTTCCTCTAACGGATTTTTTTGTTCTTAATCCTTTTTCTTTTGGTTTGAAACCAAGGCTTTTACTTAATAATAATTTTCTTCTTCCTACGCCTTGTAAATCATTTCTCATGGAAAATCCATCTTTATCTGTACCACCTGTTATCTTTAGTTTATAACCCGGTAGAGATATAAATATTCCATCTACTTCTTCTCCAATTTTTTTTCCTATTAGTGAATTTGCATGATGTCCACTAACTTGAACTTGATGTGATTTTCCTTTTTTTGTATCGTTTACTACGACTTTGAATTCTACCATTTTATTGGACTCCTGTTGACATTTTTTTTTATTTTTCGCTTTTTCAGGTAATTATGACTATATATTAATATCTTTTTGATATAATAAGTTGGTTAATTTGATTTAAAATTTATATTAGTTGTTTTATTTTTTTTTAAAATTACATATCTTGGTATTTTAATTCATCTATTATTATTAAAAAAAATTTCCAAAATTTTATTAATAAGTTTTTTGTTTGGGCGTCTAATAGTTATTTGGGGGAGAAAAAAAGATGTCTGAGTTTGTTTGGCATTGGACAAATAAAGGAAAAAAAATATATACAAAAAATACTGAGGTAGCAGAAAAAGCCATGAGAAATGGGATGCTTGTAATGGGTATGAAATTAAAACCTAGAATTTCTAAATATTAACCAAAAACAAATTTTGTCTTAGGAGGGCAATTCTCTACCAAACTTTTTTCTATAATAACATTATATGCAGGCTAGATTAAAATGACAAATCTGGATTACAATGATTTACTTAAAAAAGCAATTGAAAGTTCATCATCAAAGAAAGTATCTGATGAAAGATTTAAACTTCCTAAAGCAGAAATTTTCTATGAGGGAAATTCAACAGTTATTAAAAATTTTGATAAAATTTCTGATGCTGTAAATAGAGAGCCTAATGTAATTTTAAAATTTCTTTTAGGAGCTCTTGGTACCGCTGGTGAAATTGATAGTGGCAGAGTTGTTTTTAATGGTAAGATTCCTGCAAAGCAGATTCAGGATAAATTAATGGAATATATTGAGGCTTTTGTAATTTGTTCTGAATGTGGTAGACCTGATACTCATTTAGTAAAAGAAGGTAGAACAATGCTTATTCGTTGTGATGCATGTGGTGCTTTTAGATCTGTAAAATCACGTAAGAAAAAAAGTATGAAAAAACCCACTGAGGGATTAAAAGAAGGGGCAGAAATTGATCTTGTGATTAAAGATATAGGCCGGAAAGGTGATGGTGTTGCTTATCATGATAAATATATTATTTATGTTAATGGTGCTGTTAAAGGATCGCAGGTAAAAGTTAAAATTGAGAAGATCTCAGGTACTGTTGCTTTTGCTAGAATTTTACAGGGATAATTACATGCATAAAAACCTACATAAATAGGAGGAGATTTGTATCGAAAATTATTTAAACCTATCGCAGTATTCATTTTATGTTCGTGTCAGACGATTGATGGCTGTTGTCATTAATAATATGTCTTTTAGACATTAAATAATCACAATAATGTCTCAAATCTGATGCTTAAAAAATATATTTATGTGAGGAGAAAGATGGAAAGTCAACGCATAACAATAAGACTATCTCATCGAGATATACATTCTTTAGATCTTTTTGTTAGAGCCGGAGAGTTTGCTACTCGATCGGAGGTAGTGCGTCGTGCGGTGAATGAATTTATAAAAAATCATGCTGATAATATAATAGAAACAGCTGATAAATTAAAAAAAGTACAAGAACTCGAACTTGCACTTGAATCCATGGAACCTTACATGAAAAAATAATGGTTAAAACCGAATAAAAAACATTAGGAGGGATGGGATGCACCCCCTAGGAAGGGCATCTTACAGAGTAGAGATGCCCTTCCAAACTACCAGCATAAAATCTTAGGAGGAATGGTATGGGAAAAAATAATAGTATGGAATCTTTTATTGAAAACGCAATTGAAAATAAAAAAGAAGAAGAAAGTAAATTAAATATAAATAGTGATGAAATGTTTGGTACACCAAGGATTACTATAGTTGGTTGTGGTGGAGCTGGTGGAAACACTATCACACGTCTAAACAAACTTGGTGTAAAGGGTGCTGATACAATTGCTATCAACACTGATAAACAAGCACTTGATCTTGTTGAAGCTGATCATAAAATACTTATTGGATCAACCTTGACAAGAGGACTTGGTGCTGGTGGTTTTCCAGAGGTTGCCGAAAGAGCAGCTAGAGAATCATCAAGAGAGCTTGAAGATCTAATAAAAGATTCTGATCTTGTGTTTATAACAGCTGGTATGGGTGGTGGAACTGGTACTGGTTCAGCACCTGTTGTAGCTGAAATTGCTAGAAAACATAATGCAGTTGTAACCTGTATGGTATCGACTCCTTTTAATGTTGAAAGAGCAAGGCTTATAAAAGCAGATGAAGGACTTGATAAGCTTCGTACAAAAGCCGATAGCACAGTTGTTCTTGATAATAATAAACTTTTAGAATTTGTTCCAAATCTTCCAATTAATCAAGCTTTTTCTGTAATGGATCAGATGATTGCTGAAACTGTAAAAGGTTTATCTGAGACGATTACTGTTCCATCACTAATTAACCTTGATTATGCCGATATGAAATCAATAATGGACTCTGGTGGACTATCTGTTATGCTTTGGGGTGAAGCAGATGAAGATGCAGGAGTTGAAACAATTGTTAGTGAAGCTTTAAATCATCCATTATTAAATGTTGATTACCGTGGTGCAAATGGCGCTCTTGTTCATATAACGGGTGGACCAAATATGAGTCTGAAATATGTCCAGGATGTTGCAAAATCACTCACAGAGGATCTAGATTGCTATTCAAATGTTATACTTGGTGCACGGGTTCTACCAGAGTTTGAAGGTAAATGCAGAGTAATGGCAATTATGACTGGTGTTCAATCACCAAATCTATTAGGACCTCAAGCTGCCGCAAGAGCTCAAACTGTTGTAAAACCAGTAGCAGCACCAGCAAAAGCAAAATTTGATATTGATTTTGTAAGATAAAAAAAAGTATTGGTAGAAATATAATTATTATTTCTCCTATTTTCTTTAATTTTTTATAATAGTTCCATTAATTTTTTTATCATTAATTACTTTTTTTATTTCTGATATTTTTTTACCATTTAAAACAAAGGTTTTGATTTTGTTATCTTTTATTATTTTTAAGGCAGGGCCATCTATCACCATGTTTTTTCCTGCTGATTCCCATGATGTTCCATATTTATTTATTAGATCATCAATTAGTATTTCATCATATTTTTTTGCATCTTTATTTTTATTTGGATCTTTATCATAAATCCCATCTACATTTGTGGCAATTATAAATTTTTCAGCATTTACTTTATTTGCTAGTTCAGCTCCTACCATATCTGTACTATGTCCGGGTACTGTTCCACCCATTACAACAACTGGTTTTTTCATAATTTTTGCTTCATCAGTTGAGATTGGTATTTTTTCATTTGAATTATCAAATAAGTTTGTCAGGATTTTTGCATTTATCCTTGTTATATCAATTCCAAACAAGTCTAATGTTTCTTCAGAAAAATTTAGTTTTCTTCCAAGTTTAATATATGTTCTTGCCGTTTTTCCACCTCCAACTACAAGAAATATATTATATTTTTTTGAATATTCATCAATAAATTCTTTAAATTCTTTAAAATAAGGAATTTTTATATCATCTGATAGAAGAACTGATCCACCTATAGAAATAACTATGTTTTTTTGCATTGTTTTAATCTATATTATAAGTTCATATTTAATGATTTTTTTAAAAATAAGATGAATAATTAAAAAGAATTTTTTATGCAACCTCAGGACCACTTGTTTGTCCTTTTTTTGGGTTACTCCCAAGTCTAACCTGTGGTAGTGGTATTGGTGGTGGAAGTCGAAGGTCTTTTGCAATACCTACTGCTTGTGGTACACATGCGTGCATAACCGCTGTATGAATCTTACTAGCTATTTCATTTGGCATTTTTCTAGTATCCTTCCAATCTCCTGATATTTTTTTAGCATCATCATTTTCATAAATAAGTGACCCTTCAAGTTTAATTACTCCAAGTGGACCATAACTAGCAGTATATTGAAAATATATCTTTGCAACACTATCGTCTAATGATTTTATTTGACTGACAGTGCTGTTATGATCTATTCTTACTTTTTTTGGTCTTTCATCCTGATCAAGATATTTTCTTGCTTCAACTGATGTAAGTTGTATGTTTTTTATTTTCATAGTTATATAGGATTAACAAGTACCATGTTTTTTATTGTTTCGCTAATTTAGAAAAATTCTTAAATAAGAATGTTTATGACTATCTTGGGGAGAATAATATGAAAAAATTAATCATAGTATTTTTGACTATATCCTTATTTCTAGGTCTTATCGCATTTAACGCAGCTGGTCAATATCCTGTTGATACAACTAAACATGATATTAGCATAGAAATGAAAGAAAACAAACTTTTTGTTGAAGAAAAAATTGATTTGATAGGTTCTGCTGATGAACCCTATGAACATATCAGTTTTTATATCCAAAATGGTGCAACAAATATAAACGTTTTATTTAATAACAACCCCATTGAAGATTTTAAAATTGATAAAAATATATACACTTTTAATCTAACGAGTTTAAACATTCTAGTAAATCAATCTCTATCAGTTACCCTTTCTTATGAACTTCCAATTAGTACCATGTATTTTACAAAAAAACTAGTTCATACTACTCAAAATATATCTGTTTCTTTTGATAAGTATGATGAGATTTATAGTTCTGATATAATAACACAAGACGGTGAAATAAGTCTTAAATTGTATAAGCCAACTGAAACACCTATAAGCTGGTATATAATAGCTGTTATAATCCTTCTTTTAATCCTTTTATCGGTAACATTATTTTATTCTTTTAGAAAACAAAGATCATCAAAAATATCAAAAGAGGGTTCTGAATCTGAAGAGTTTTTACTTACTAAAAAAACACTTCTAATGTCTCTATTAAAAGAAATAGAAAAACAGCATAGAGCAAAAAAGATATCAGATGATACATATCATAAACTTAAATCCAATTATAAAAACGAAGCAGTTGATGCTATGAAAAAACTCGATGATATAAAATCAAAAGTCAAGTAAACTCTGCTGCATTTTTTCTTCTTTATCTTTCTTTTTTTCTTCTTTTGTTTCTTTTGTTTTTTCTTCTTTTTTCACGGGTTTTAATATTTGTTTAACAATATTTTTATCATCGCCTATAAGATATTTTATTTCTATTTCAGATAGTTCTAATTTATCCTTCATTTTAATTGCAAAATCGATATTATTTTTAAACATCTGTATAAAATAATTTAAAAGAAAATTTTTACTTTTTAAATTTGAGTTATGACATTTCTTAGCTATTTTTTTTGAAATAGTATCTCTAATATCACGATTGGATTTTGTTTTACTTTGTTGTTTTATCCACATAGGAAAATCATATCTATCATTTGGATAGGTCCTTGATTTAGCAACCGCGACACCCCCATGCATGAAATCACATGCATAAGACCATAGGCCATAGTCTTGATGTCTATAAACTCTACCAAGGAAAACATCTGCTTTTGATATTGCTTGGTATCCTTTTAAAAGATCAGTATAATCTCTGTATTCTTTTGGAATGTTTTCATTTATCCAGAGTATCACATTATTTGGATCTTCATCAAGACGCATTGAGCTATCCCTTAGGCTTTGAATATTTTTTGTTTTAAAAATCTCTCTAAGGCTATCAAATATTATTTTTTTTCTATCACGATATCCAAGCACATCAAGGGATTTAATATCAATATTTTCTTTATCAAAACATATTGCCTGTAGATCATTTACAGCTGATCTGATATCACCTTTAGATCTATCTGCAATTGTCTGAATAACTCTTGTATCAATATTAATTCCTTCTTTACTTGAAATCTTTTTTAAAAGAGAGTAAATTGATGCTGTATATGGATCATAAAAACGAATTGTTTTAGTATAATTTTTTAGTGCTTCTCCACTCCCCTTAACTAGATTATAGTAATCATTTACAATAAGTATTATTGGTTGACATGTGATTTTTATTGTTTCAACTATTGCTCTTTTACCACCTTTATCACTTAGATCATCAATGTTATTATCTGTTTTACTAGATTTTTCATAAAGGTTATCTGCCTCATCTAAAATTATTAGTTTTCTACCACCTTTTTTTGATGACACATAACTACCTGCATCATCAAATGTCTCATTTATTGATCCATTAGTTGCTACTTTTTTTATTTTCGCTGCATTTCTAGAATCAGAAGTGTTAAGCTCAATTGATGCCCAATTAAAATCATTTGCGAGAGCATGCGCGGCTGTTGTTTTACCAATACCTGGGTTTCCTGATAAAATAACTGCTTTTTTCTTAGGTATATTATTCTCCCAGTCTTTAGCCCAAATTTTTAGATCATTTATTGCTTTTTTATTTCCAACTATGTCATCAAGTGTTTTAGGCCTGTATTTTTCTGTCCAATCTTCCATTTTATGTAATCTTGTATGGGATGTTTGTTATTTTAATATGATTGCTAAATTTTTTTAACATAACATTTTTATCAGGTTTGTTTATTTGGATGTAAAAAAATAGGGTTTTAAAGAAAAATAATTATTATTTGCGAGGATGGCCCAGCCTGGCTACGGCGAAGGATTGCTAATCCTTTGGTCTTACGACCACGGGAGTTCGAATCTCCCTCCTCGCGTAATATTAATCAAATTTAAAAAATTTTTTTATAAATATTAATATTTTTATATAATCTATTTTTAATGTGTAGTAATTTTAAATATGAAATATTATATACAAATTTTCAATGGGGAAAATGGATTTTGAAGATATTAAAAATATGACCGTCATTGCAGGATTTTTATTTGCTGCTGTGCTATATGTTTTAGTTTTTTATACAATAATAATGTGTATTAATGGTAATGATCTTAAAACAATAGTTGTTATGAATAATATGAATGAAGCTTGGTTTGAAATACTTGTTTTTCCAACTATAGGTGTTTTTATTTTCCTCGGGTTAATTTTTGAGTTAAAAAGAATATTTGAGAAAAAATAAATAATGTTTTTATTTTTTGGGATGGTTTTCAAAAAAATCCCAGATTATATCAGTAGCATTAATCTCCTGTGTTGGATCTGGGCCATCATCCCAGCCTTTTTTCCCACCGGGCCATGAATGTGTCCCATCAACTATAGTTACAAGTTTTACTTCAGTATTATTCGAACCATTGCGATATGTATCTATGATGATATTTCCTGATTTACTTATTTTTCTATCTTTAGTTTCATTACAATTGTTTTGTTTAATCCAAAACGATATTGAATCATTTGTACTCATCCAACTATATACATGAACGTTTTCATCAATTGGCCTTCCACCATCATATGGTACCCGTGTATCATTCATACCATTAAAAGAAATAATTGACACAGGATTATCTGGCTCAGGGATTATACAGAGTTTTTCCTCAATTGTTGCTTGCCCACCGATTTGTGCAGCAACAGGTGCAACTGCTGCGAAAATATCTGATAGTTCAGCACCCAACTTATAGCTCATGATCCCTCCATTTGAAATCCCAGTGGCATATACCATATCTTTATTAATTGAATATTCACCCATAATTTTTTCATAAAGGATTTCTATAAATCCTACATCCTCAATATTGTTTTCAAGAGCATACCCACAGCAAAATCCACAATTCCAAGTTAATAATTTTTTATTTAGTTTACCTGTTCCAAAAGGATACACAACGATAAAATTTTCTTCCTCTGCTTTTTGAGAAAAACTTGTAACATCTTCAATATTAATTCCATTACCACCACCGCCATGAAAGACAAAAACTAAGGGATAAGAACTCAAAGGATCATATGATTTAGGTATATGAATATTATAAAACCTTTTAATTCCATTATATGTTATTGACTCTGTTTTAGATATACATCCAGTTAATAATACTGAAGAAAAAATGCAGAAAATTATCATTATTATGATTAAGATTTTTCTCATAATTTAATTAATTTATCATTTTTATATATAAAATATTTTTCCTAAATTTTTTCACAATTAAGTTAAAAATAAAAAAAAATAAGTGTTTAACTTTTTTTATCCTTTGATTTTTCTTCTTCGAGTTTTTTCCATTCAGTTATATCTCTTGAAATTCCCGCACTTCCAACAATATTTCCATCTGAATCAAACCTGGGAACTTTTGTTACAGATATCCATCTTTGACTTCCATCATTTCTCGTTATTTTCTCGATTTTATTTATTATATATTTACCAGATCTAAGTATTTCTTCGTCATCTTTAAATGATTTTCTTGCCTCATCTTCATTTTGGAAATCAAAATCTGTTTTACCAATCATTTCCCCTGGTTTAACATTTGAATGTGATGCTTTTGATTTATTCACCATTACAAAACGATGGTTTTCATCTTTAAAATATATAGAATCAGGAATGTTATCCATCAGTGTCTGTAGTAGGTTATGTTCTCTAGATAGTTTTTGTTCAGCTTTTTTTCTATCACTTATATCTCTTATTATTACAACAAAATTATCAATTTCATTATCTTTTTTATATAAGAAAAAGGAACTAAGTTCAATATCCAATTTTTCTCCATTTTTATTAATAATACTTGTTTCATGAGTTTTAGCGTTTTTATCTGAAAGTAATTCTTCAAATTGTTTTACAATAATAGATAAAGACTGACCAGTCAAAAGACCCATGCTAAGAAAATTATTATTCACCATTTCTTCAAGTTTATATCCAAAAAGTTCAAGTGCTTTACAATTTACATCAAGAATTTCACCACGCGCATCAAGAACTATTATTCCATCTGTTGTACATTGAAATAGACCCCGGTATTTTTCTTCACTTTCTTTTAGTTTTCTTTCTGCTTTTTTTCTATCAGTTATATCCCAGATGAGAGCTAGCATCACTGGTTTTCCATCTGATGTGAAAAGCGATGTACTAACTCTTACAGGAAAATGAGATCCATCTTTTCTAATATTTTCTGCCTCAAAATCCATTCCACCTTTTGAGGCTATTTCATCTATGATTGAATTCCATTGTAAAGATGCTGGGAATATATCTTTTAATGTAAGATCATTTAGTTCATCCCAGTTATATCCAAGTATTTCACAGGATTTCATGTTTGCTTCAAGAATTGATCCATTAAGATCTGTTAAAAAAACTGATGCATTAACCTGTTCAAAGAGGGTTTTATAACGATCGTCTGTTGAATATTGGTCTTGTTTCTTATTTTTAGGATTTTCTAACATTATCCATCACAGAGTACTCTCATCCCACATTTTTTTTAATTTTTTTTTTTTAAATTATCTCTTTTTTGAATTGTTTTGCAAATATTTAAACTTACTTTATTTAAAATAATTATTTATATTTTTGATAAAACATTTTTTAGTTCTTCTATTGCAACAACTGGTGTGGGATCAACTTTTCTTAAAAATGCTAGATATATACTAATATAATCTCCAAGATACATTGAATATAACATCTTAGATAATCTTTTTTTCCCACGTACATGTATCTCAATTGAGTTTGATGCCATATCATCATATAATTTTTTCATAAATTTTAATCTTGTTTTAATATAAACTGATTCAATTGATTCATCCCTAAAAATAATGCATGAGAATTTCTTTGATATTTCAGAATCAACTGACCATCCAACTATATCATTATGGTTGCATTCTGGTACTTCATCATATTTACTTATCATCTTTGCATTTTCATTAAATTGTGTACTCCAGCGTCTTGCAATTGGCATATATATATCCCAGCCATATATCTGTGGAATTGTGTTGTTTATCTGTTCTGCGATTTTTTTTGCAATATTATTTTCTTTTGGAACTTCTTTTTTTATTTTGTTATTTAGTTCCTTTGTAATGTCTATTGATTCATCAATCATTGAATCAATATCTTTTTGAAGTAAACCTACTTTTTTTAAAATCAATAGAGTTGAAAAAAGATTATATGCAATTGCTGATCTTGGTTGATATCCAGATGGTATCTTTATTAATGGGATTTGCCTTTTTAAACAGTATTCTTCAAGTTTACCACCTGAGGATATACTAATAATCTTGCAATGCTTTTGATATGCATGTTTAAATGCACTTAGTGTTTCTTCAGTGTTTCCCGAGTAGCTTTGTGATATTAGAAGTGTATTTTTATTTGCCCATTTTGGAAGATCATAATATCTATTTACATATATTGGAATTTCAAATTTATCCCTAAACAAGGTTTGTATTATATCACCTGATATTGCAGATGCACCCATTCCACTTATTATAATATCATCAATTTTATACAAATTTGGAAGATCTGAGTTTTCTACAATTCCAACGGTTTTTATTATTTGATCTGGAAATTCTTCAAGAACCTTTAACATATTTGATTTATCTAGTTTTTTCATTGATTCAATATCATCTAACATTATTTTCCATCCCTGATTCGTGTTTATTTATATAATTTTATTATTTGTAAAAGAAAGGTTAGTATTTAGATATTTTTCTTTTAAAAAAATAGGCAAATACTTTTAAAAAAGATAATGTTTCTCTTTGATCATATGATTATTAGTAAGCAAAAAGATTTTAATATCCTTCTAAAAAAAGTTGGAAAAGGACCAGTTTTTATTATTGGTTGTAGTGAATGTGCAACTATATGTGGTTCCGGTGGTGAAAAAGAAGTACTTGAGATGAAGGAAGATTTCAAAAAAAATAACGTATTAGTTACTGGTTGGGTGGTTCTTGATCCAGCTTGTCATCTAAACAATGATAAAAGACTTTTAAAAATGCATCATAAAGAATTGGAAAAATCAAAAAAAATAATAGTCCTTGCCTGTGGTAATGGAGTTCAAACAGTAGCTGAAATAATTAATGATAAAGAAATAATTCCTGGTACAGATAGTCTTTTTCTTGGAGAGATTAAGAGGCTTACCGAGTTTGAAAGAAGATGTGAGATGTGTGGTGAATGTATTCAGGATTCCTTTGATTGTGTATGCCCTGTTACAAGATGTCCTAAAAGTATGCTTAATGGCCCATGTGGAGGTTCTGTAGATGGTATGTGTGAAGTTGATCCTGATTTGGAATGTATTTGGGATGTTATTATTAAAAAACTATCTGATAAGGGTCAGCTTGATAAACTTAAAAAGATAATGGAACCAAAAGATTGGTCTAAATCCCTTGTTACAAAAAGGAGTATTAAATAATATGCATTTTAAAAGTAATCTAGAGAGGGTGCTTAAAAAAAATAATTTTGCAGTAACAGCTGAAATTGGGCCTCCAAAGGGATCTGATTCAAGTAAAATTACAGATAAAGCAGAAATTTTAAAAGGTTGTGCTGATGCATTTAATATTACTGATAATCAAACTGCAGTTGTAAGGCTTTCAAGTATGGCTGGTTCAATACTTTTAAGAGATATGAATTTAGAACCTGTTTTGCAGATTAGCTGTCGTGATAGAAATCGTATTGCTCTACAAAGTGATATTCTTGGTGCTAGTTCTCTTGGAATTAAAAATATGCTTTTTATAACTGGTGATCATCAGCTTTTTGGTAATCACCCATCTGCTAAAGGTGTTTTTGATATTGACTCTATCCAGTTGATTCAGATTGTAAAAAATATGAGAGATGAAGGAATTTTTCAGAATGGTGAGGATATTTTAGCAAGAAATCCAGATGTATTTATCGGTGGTGTTGCAAATCCTTTTGCTGATCCATTTGAGTATCGAGTGGATAGACTTGAAAAAAAGATATCAGCTGGTGTTGATTTCATTCAGACTCAGAGCGTTTTTAATGTTGAAAAATTTGAAATCTGGATGGATGAGATTAGAAATAGAGGTCTTTATAAGGAAGTTTTTATATTAGCAGGTATAACTCCTCTTAAATCTATTCGTATGACTGAACGTATGAAGTTTCATGTTCCTGGTGTTGATATACCTGATGATATTTATAATAGGATGAAAAATTCCGATGATGAAAAATCTGAGGGATATAGTATTGCTATTGAACTTATTGATAAAATAAAAAGGATAAATGGTATCCATGGTATTCATATTACTGCTCTTTTTTGGGAGGATATTATTCCAAAAATCTTAGAAGAATCAAAACTCCTTCCTAGACCTTAGTTGATCTATTTTTTTGGTATTTTTCTTCTTTTTTTTAGTGTTTTTGTGATTTTTCCTTTTTGACATTTTGACGGGTTATCTTTTTATAATGTAAATTGAGAACAGTTATCGTGATAACAATAAACATGACTTAGTTTAACAGTTAACATGTTAAATGTTTGGATGAAGGAATGAAAGTATGAAGATAAAAAGAAGATTAGGATTAATAGCAGTGCTTCTTCTTATTTTAAATATGGTTATTGCAACACAATATGCAGTAACAAAAATCCAGTATGAATATGCAATTGTTCATCCTTCAAATTCAAATATTAGATATATAGGATCAGACAACACAACAGGTGGTAGAGTTCTTAGAATAAATGGTGATAACAATAGTGGTTCTCTAAAGCTTTCTTTTGGTAATTGGAGCGCAGGTACAAATAAGATATATTCAGCAGCATTTGGAATTATAAATGAAGAGGACGTCCCTGTTAGTATTAGTCATATAAATGTTTCATCATTAAACAATACATATATGAAAATCTGGCTTCATGGAAATAGAACCGCAAACGCTAATTCAACAGCAAGTGATCCAACAAGCGTTTTAATGTATAATAACGGTACAATTGTAAATGCTTCAAATACAACAGCATGGACACTAGCACCTGGTGATGATAATGCAAGTACTATGTGTAGTAATGTATCAAATAGAGATATATTTAGTTCAAATACCACATGGGATAACGCTTCACATGTTAGATTCTCCTTAAATAATACTATTGGTTATAGCGTTGGTTTCCAAGGAAAAACTCAGTTAAATGCTTCTGATTATGTCTGGGTTCAAATAGCTCTTGATATTCCAAATTATATTCCTCAAAATGAAACAGGCACACATACAGGTGTAATATGGATTCATCTAACAGCTGATACAACAGGTTAAAAAATAAAAAAAACCCTTTTTTTAAAACAGTAAAATATCTATACATGTTTTCCATAGCCCATTTTATATAATTTCATATGGGGGAAAACTCATTTATGGCAAAAAAAGAAATGAAAAAAATTCTTGTGACAGGTTCAGTAGGTCAAATTGGCTCAGAATTAACTCTTGTACTTCGTGAAAAATATGGAGATGAAAATGTAATCGCATGTGGCCGTAAAACAAAACCAAGCAAAGAGTTAGAAGAATCTGGGCCTTTTGAGATGGGTGTTGATGTAACAGATAAAAAAAACCTTGAAAGCATCATAAAAAAACATGATATTGATACAATTTATAATATGGCTGCTATTCTTTCAGCAGTTGGTGAAGAAAAACCCTTCCTCTGTTGGAATGTTAACATGAATGGTTTATATAATATCCTTGAACTTGCCTATGAATATGACATGACGCGTATTTTTGTTCCAAGTTCAATTGCTGCATTTGGTCCAGAAACACCTCGGGTTGACACACCCCAGGAAACAGTTTTAAAACCAAAAACAATGTATGGTGTTACAAAAGTAGCAGGAGAACTTCTAGCAGATTATTATTTCTATAAATTCAATGTTGATGTTAGAGGAGTTCGTTATCCTGGTATTATCAGCAGTGAAACTCTTCCAGGTGGAGGTACAACGGATTATGCTGTTGAAATTTTCTATGAGGCGCTCAAAAATAAAAAATATACTTGTTTTGTAAAATCAGATACAGTTCTTCCTATGATGTATATGCCGGATTGTATCAAGGGAACAATAGATCTTATGGAATCTGATATTTCAAAATTAATCCATCATAGTGATTTTAATTTGGGCTCTATGAGTTTTTCAGCAGGAGATCTTGCTAATGAAATAAAAAAACATATTCCTGATTTTAAATGCGTGTTTAAACCGGATTTCCGACAAGATATTGCTGATAGTTGGCCACAAAGTATTGATGATAGTGCAGCAAGAGAGGAATGGAACTGGAATCCTTCTTATAATCTTGAATCTATGGCAAAGGATATGCTTGAAAAACTCCAGAAGAAATATGATGAAGGAAAAATCTAAAACCTATTTTTTTTATTAGAAAGCTTTTTGTGCTCATTAATATTTTTTATTTTTTATCTCAGGAGAGAGGATTTATTTATGCAGGAGTTAGAATTTATGCAAGATAAAAAACCTAATTTAGACGATATTAAGAATTTGTTAGGTGAAGAAGCTGATTATTTACTAAATTTTAATAATCCAAAAATTTCTAAGGAGGATATTCATGTCCCGGGGCCAGATTTTGTTGATAGGATTTTTATGGATTCTGATAGACCAACTCAGGTATTACGTAATTTAAAATCTATTTTTAATCATGGTAGGCTTGCTGGTACAGGTTATGTTTCAGTACTACCTGTCGACCAAGGAATTGAGCACTCAGCTGCTGCTTCTTTTACACCAAATCCAATTTATTTTGATCCTGGAAATATTATAAAACTTGCAATAAAAGGAGGATGTAATGCTGTTGCATCAACACTTGGAGTCCTTGGATCTATTTCAAGAAAATATGCTCATAAGATACCATTTATTGTAAAAATTAATCATAATGAGCTTCTTACTTATCCAAATACTTTTGATCAGATTATGTTTGCTGGTGTTGATCAAGCATGGGAGATGGGTGCTGCAGCTATTGGTTGTACTATTTATTTTGGATCAGAAGATTCAAGTAGACAGATCAAAGAGGTAAGCGAGGCTTTCAAATATGCCCATGAACTTGGTATGGGTACAATTCTTTGGTGTTATCTTAGAAATTCTGCTTTTAATATTGATGGGAAAAACTATCATGCATCAGCTGATTTAACAGGTCAAGCTAATCATCTTGGTGTTACAATTGAAGCTGATATTGTCAAACAAAAACTACCAACTATTGATGGAGGATATGTTGCTTTGAATAAAGGCAATGTTAAGTTTGGCAAATTTGATAAGAATGCCTATACAAACATATGTTCTGATCACCCTATAGACATGACTCGTTTTCAGATTGCAAATTGTTATATGGGTAGGATAGGGCTTATTAATAGTGGTGGGCCTTCAGGAAAAGATGATTTCTCACAAGCTGTAAAAACAGCTGTTGTAAACAAACGAGCTGGTGGAACAGGTCTTATATCTGGTAGAAAGGCTTTTCAAAGACCTATGGAAGAAGGAATTAAACTTCTTAATTCTATTCAAAATGTCTATCTTTGCAGGGATATTACTATAGTATAAAAAATTTCATTTTTTTCTTTTTTTTTAAAAAAATTTAGGAATACCGAAATTTATATATAGTAGTTAAACACATATATATTTTTAGGCATACCTAAAAATTATGGATGAATGATTATGCATACAAAAACAACCCTACTTGCACATCTTAAACCACATAAAAAAGCAAAAGTTATATCCATCGGAGGCGGAAGATGTTTTCAAAGAAAATTATGTACAATGGGAATCAGAGAAGGCCAAATTATTGAGATTGTATCAAAGCAACCTCTTATGGGGCCAATAACAATCTCTTTTGGAAATTGTAATATCACAATTGGCCGGGGTATGGCTCACAGGATAACTGTTGAGGAATTATGATTAAAAAAATTGTTTTAATGGGGAATCCTAATGTTGGAAAAAGTGTCGTTTTTTCTAGACTTACAGGTGCAAATGTAATTTCATCTAATTATCCTGGAACTACTGTTGATTTTTCAAAAGGAAAAATGAGAATTGATGGGAAAAGAGTTGAAATTATTGATGCTCCAGGAACTTATTCTCTAGAACCTTCAAATAATGCAGAAAAAGTTGCAACTGAAATGTTGAATGATGCTGATGTTGTAATAGATGTTATAGATTCAACAAATCTTGAAAGGAATCTATATCTTGCACTTGAACTTTTAGAAAGAGATATTCCTGTTGTAATTGCTCTTAACATGTGGGATGAAACAAAACACTTAGGTATTCACATTAATGAAAAAGAGTTAAAAAAATTACTTGAAGTACCAGTGGTTCCAATTGTAGCCCTAACAGGCGAGGGTATTAAAGAATTGGTATCTCAGATAAAAAAAGCAAAATCACCTGAAAAAATAAAACCAACTAGCGAAGAAGGACGCTGGGTTGAAATCGGTCAAATTATAAAAAAAGTAGAAAAAGTCGAACATAGACATCACACGATAAAAGACAGGATTTCTGATCTAACAATTAAACCTTTTACTGGTCTTCCAATTGCGATATCAATAATATTTCTTGCTTTTTGGATTGTTAGATTTATTGGTGAAAATCTAATAAATTATATTTTTAATCCAATATTTGAAAATTTATATTTACCAATAGTTGAAAATTTTGGTAATAGTTTAGGAGAAGGTTTTTTTTATAGATTTTTAATTAGTCAAAACTATGGTCAAATTGATTTTGTAGAATCTCTAGGGATGCTTACAACTGGATTATATGTTCCATTAGCAATGGTTCTCCCTTATATTATTGCATTTTATTTTATGCTTTCATTACTTGAGGATACTGGATACTTACCCCGTCTTGCAACTCTGGTTGACAATATTTTCCATAAACTTGGAATGCATGGGTATGGAATAGTTCCTGTTTTCCTTGGCCTTGGTTGTAATGTACCAGGGATGCTTGCAACTAGGGCACTTGAAACAAAGAAACAGAGATTTATCGCAGCAACTCTTATTTCAATTGCAGTTCCTTGTATGGCTCAAACATCTCTTGTTTTTGCAATGTTTTCAGATGCATCCCTTGGTGGAAATTTAGTATATGCGCCAATAATTTACATATTAATGGTTTTTACAACTCTACTTATTGTATATTTTATTGTGGGTTTTATTTTAAATAAATATGTAAAAGGGGAAAGCCCAGAGATTTTTTTAGAAATTCCAAGTTACAGAATACCTCATTTTAAAACTACACTTAAAAAAACATGGATGAGGATAAAATGGTTTCTAAAAGATGCGCTCCCTTGGATGTTTCTAGGAGTCTTTTTGATTAATATTCTATATACAATTGGAGTAATTGACTTTCTTGCAAATCTTTTTGAGCCGGTTATGTCAGGAATATTTGGACTACCTGGAGAAACCTCAGTTGTTTTAATCAGTGGTTTTCTTAGAAAAGATTTAGCTGTTGGTACTTTACTTAGTTTTCCAGCAGGTACATTTAGTGCAATGCAACTTGTAATTGTTGCAACAATGCTAACAATGTTTTTCCCTTGTGTTGCTACATTTGCTGTTATGATGAAAGAAATAGGAATTAAAAACATGTTAAAATCAGCATTTATAATGATTAGTGTTGCATCAATTGTTGGGATAATTTTAAGATTGATTCTTATAGGGGTGTGATTGATTTTTGAGGAAAAAAACTATTGAAGATTATCTAGAAATTGTCTATAAATTACAAAAAGACAATGAAACGGTTCATACAAATGATATTGCATCTGAAATGAATATAAATCCATCTAGTGTAACTGAGATTCTTGGTAAATTAAAAGATGAAGGTTATATTAACTATAAAAAATATGGTGGTGCATCTCTTACAAAGAAAGGATTGAAACTTGCGATAAAAACAACAGATAGACATAATACATTAAAAGATTTCTTAATTTTAATAGGTGTAAACGAAAATATTGCAGAGATGGATGCCTGTGAGATGGAACATATTCTTCATAAGAATTCTATGGATGCAATTATTAAATTTGTTGAAATTATAAAAAAATGTGGTTTTACCCCATTTTGGCTTCATAGATTGAAAAAATATATTGAAACAGATAAAATTATTGATTGTCCAAAAGATCTTGAAAAATACTGTAAAAAATATATAAAAAAATAAGATTAAGAATAATTTTTTTTAAATTTATTTATGCAATTTTTTTACATTGAAATTGCGTCGACTGGACATTCTTCTACACATGTTCCACAGTCAATGCATGTATCAGCATCAACTTTTGCTTTATCATCTAATGATATTGCATCAACTGGACATGCTTCGACACATGCTCCACAGCCTGTACAAGTTTCTTGATCTACTACTGCTGCCATGTGTTCGGGTTATATATAATGTGTATTAAAATTTTTCTAAAAAGAGATATAAAATATAAATTTATAGAATTCCCAGATTTAAATATATGAAATCAACTTCATCATATGCTGTTTCATAACCTGATTTATCAAGGACTGTTACTGTTATTGTTGTTTTTATAAAAAATGCTTTTTCATCATAAGTCCATTTATAAGGATATGTTTCATCAGTATAGTAGTGTTCCCCATCAACATAAAATTTTACACCAGTAACATTTGACATGTTTGTACTATCAACAATGGTTTCAATTTCTATATCGCTAATAACTATTGTAGTAAATGTTTTTATCTTTTCATTATTTCTAAAATAAATATGATTTGTTTTTGGAGTTTTAATATTTATTGTACTTACATCTATAAATTGAGTTATATCTGAATTTGATGTATCTTCTGGTATTTCTGATGTTGTATCATTTTCATTGTTTTCTTCTGTAGTATTATTTTCATTATTGTTATTTTGTTCTTCTTCCTGATCAGATGTTGTTGGTTGTTCTGGGATTGGATCTGTTATTTCTTCTGGAACTGTTGGTGGACTTGTTGGTATGTTTTGATTATTATCATTATTATTGCTATTTGATCTTGAACCAAACTCCCATGTTCCAAGAAGTGAATTTGTCGGATTCCATCTTAAAATAATTGTACCTTGGCAATTTAAAACTTTATCACCAGACATTACAATACCTGTTGGAACAATACAATGACTATCTCCCTTGTCAACATTCGACCACTCAACATTTGAAGGAGCTGTTGTAACAATTAAATAATCTGATTTTTTCATCCAACCAATTACTGGAGGCATTTCTGGTATTTCAAATGAAAATTTTAAATCTTTTAAGTTAAAACTTTCGTCCTGTTGAAAAGGATTCATGTTAGGTAAAAATTTTGGTACTGCATTTACCGATACCAAAAAAAGTGCGAGGATTGTTAATAATCCCAATACAATGCCCATTTTTCTTAGTGTTCCACCCATATTGAACCCTATAAATATCAAAAACTTTTTTTCTATAACTAAATATATATAAGTCTTAATATAAGTATTTTGTTATAATTATATAAATATTTATAAAATTATTATAGAATATTATTCTAGGAATGTTTCTCGTTTATAAGCAGTTGGTACAAATAAAATAAGAGCAGTAAAAATCTCAAGTCTACCAATCCACATACAACCAGTCAACCAAATTTTTCCCATAACTGGGACAGACTCATAACTAAAATTTGGACCAACCATGCCCAAAGCAGGACCAACATTACCAAGACAAGAAGCAGAAGCCGAAGCACCAGATATCATATCCATTCCAAACGCAAGCATAGCAGCAGTAGAAACAATAAAAATCAAAATATATGCAAAAAAGAACATCGTAATTGTATGAAGAGCTTTATCAGATATCACATTATCACCAAGTCTAACTGGTAACACTGCATGAGGATGTAATAATTGACGTAGTTTTCTTCTTAGCATTTTAAACATTAAAAGAATTCTAACACTTTTTATCGCACCACTAGTTGAACCAGCACATCCACCTATAAACATAAGCATTAGGATTATAAATCTTGCAAAATTTGACCATGTATCATAATTTGCCGTTGCATATCCAGTTGTTGTAATAATCGAAATCACCTGAAAAGATGACTCAGTAATTTTTGAAAAAATATCATTTAAACCTAAATTTAAATAACCACTGCCAATTAGATCAATCGATATAATTGCAATAACAATTAGAATAATTGAAATAAAAAATTTGAATTCTGAATCTTTTTTATATCTATTTTCCTTCCCATGAACAGCATAATAATGAAGTGTAAAATTAGTACCAGCAAGAATCATAAAAACAATAATAATCCAATGTACAAATGGTGAAGAATAATGAGCTATACTATCAGTATGAATTGAAAAACCACCAGTTGACATTGTAGTAAATGCATGATACATCCCCTCATAAAAATCTACGCCAGCAATACGCAATAACACGATTTCAGCAACTGTGAAAAAAACATATACAAGCCATAAAAGTTTTGCAGTTTGCATAATCGTTGGTTTTAGCCTATGCAAAGAGGGGCCAGGAGCTTCAGACTCAATTAATTTTCCACCACCATGTGTAAGCCTAGTAATCACAGCAACACTAAGAACAATTATTCCCATGCCACCAAACCATTGTAAAAGAGCCCTCCAGAATAAAACACTTTGAAGATGATTTTCAAGAGGATAAGAAAGAATTGTTGCACCAGTTGTTGTAAGACCTGACATAGATTCAAAATATGCATCAAAAAAACTTGGAACAGATCTTGAAAGAATAAATGGAAGTGCAGCAAAAAAAGCAATTGTAAGCCAACCAATTGATACAATTGCAAATCCTTCTTTATCTGAAAAATCCTCAGTACTACCTATTTTTTCAGATAAAAAACCAAAAATAAATGTTAAAATAAAACATATAAGAAAAATAATCGATGTAATTGGAATTTCAAAATTATATATTGTAATGGATTGTTCTTGAAAATAAAAAGAAACAATTATTGGAATTAAAAAAGCAAATGAAAAAAATTTTAAAACAGAACCCATTGTTCCAACAACTACTTTTATTCTCAAATTAATCTCACCCGACTAACCAACGTTTAACAGTTTCATAAGCAGATGAATGATACAAAACAAAAAGCCTGTCTTTATCTTTAATAATATAATCATCACTTGGAATAAATCCTTTTTTATCCTTTATAATAACAGGTATAGAAAAATTAACTAGATCCGGAGTGAAATTCTTAATTTTTTTATTAACACACCTGATTCTTTTTGTAACTTTTATCTCATTTGATAGAAGTGGTTTTGTCTGGATTGTACGAGTTGGAATTATTTTATTTCGCCTAAATCTACCCTTAGTTTTTTCTTCAGATAAAATATTAATTATTGAATTTACAAGAAGGAGATTTGGAACAACACCACTATCAACAAGAGTGCCCTCAATTGATTCTTTTAAATCAATTCTATCAATAAGAGATATTGCTCTTGGAACATTAAATTTCTTTGCAAGAATTGAAATAAAAATATTTCTTTCAAGACTCATACCTGTTGCCATTAATAGATCAAATTTTTCAATGCCTTCTTTTAATAAAACACCATGGCCAAGAGGATCAGCACGGATAACATTTGCTTTTGGAAATCTTTCTGATGCTGTTTTTGTTCTTGCGTTTGATAAATCCATAATTGTTACTGATATATTAGATTCAATCAACTTTTCTGCTAACGTCATACTAATATCTGATAAACCAGCGATAAAAACATTATTTACTATACTATAAGGAGATATTGCACTTTCAATAAATTCTTCTAATTTTTCCTTTCCAACTCTTTGATCTGTAAAAATACATAGTTCATCTTCAGATTTTAATAAGAAATCATCTGTTGGTAGAATTTGTTTTATTCCTCTAAAAACCGTTACTATCTTTGATCCGTCAGGTATGCCAAGTGATTTAATTTTTTTATTATCAAATTTAGAATTTTTTTCAACAGTAAATTGATAGTAATTAATACCCACATCATCAAGTTTTTTGAGATTCCTTGGAAAAGAAAAAACACGTGATATCTGTTGAGATGTAATTAGTGAGGGACATAGCGATATATCAACTCCAACAGGTGTATATCTTCTTGATACAGGTTCTCGAGCTAAAGATGGATCTGAAACTCGAGCAATTGTTTGACATCCATAAAAATTTGCAATAGAGCAACTTATAAGATTAGTGCTATCTTCTTTTACAAGACCAATATAATAATCACAATCATTTATACCTGCTTCAAGTAAGTCTCTATAATCGCAGACATCACCATTAATAATTAATGCATCGATATTTGTTATTTCTTCAGTTACCTCTTTATTTTTTTCAACAATGGCAACCTCATTTCCCTGATTGCTAAGAAGTTTTGCAAGATATCTTCCTGCATCTCCTGCACCACCAATAATAACATACATGTTAATCTCAAATATTTAATTTGATAATGTTTCATTTAAACTTTATCTCAATTTTTTCTTTATTAAACTCTTTTAAAATACCTTCCGATATAGCAGATCTAACCTCTGATCTTTCAACAACTGAGCAAAAATATCTAAGAGTAATTAATACACCTGTTTCTTCTAATGAGATTGATGTAGTTGGAATCTCCGGGATTTCTTCAGGTGTTGATACTTTATTCATCATATCCTGTCTTCTTTTCTTCATAATTGGGCCTACTACTGTTTTTGATACTTGCGTCATTATATCTTCAGCTAGTAGATGATTTTCCTTTTCAGGTAGTAAAACTGTTATTTCATCCCATATAACTGATTCATCTGATGTGATTGAAAACATTGGTTTTGAAAAAAAGAGTGAATTTGGAATTGTTACTTTTCTCCCAGTGTATCCTTGTTCTTTTAAACTCTTACTTTTTTCTTCAAGAACCGTGTGCATAGTTGAAACTTCTGAAATTTTTCCTCTAATTCCATCAATTTCTATTAAATCTCCTCTTTTAACTGAGCTACTAAAAAGAATTAATAGCCATCCAGCAAAATTTACAATTGCTTTATGAGAAATAAGAACAATTATTATCAACAATAAAACAAGAAAAATACCAATTGTTGAAATATCGCCCAGAAGTAAAAATGATAATACAATAAAAGAACCAATCCATATAAGATAGCTAATAAACTGCCATGTTTGTTTAACCTCATATGATGATGGTAAATATCTTGTTATAGCTTTTTTAAAAACTGGTTGTAGAAGTGTTAAAAATAATTTTGTAACAATCAATACAAATAGAATCATTATAAGGGGTGATAAAAACTGAGGTATCACCTCACTTATTGATTCCATCTCGATAAAAACAGGAGCGTATGTAAATAGCATTATTAGGACAAATAATACCACAATTTCCCATAGAATAAGTTTTGAAAGTCTTCTAGTACTCCTCTCCATCAGTATTTAAAAATATCCAAATGGTATATTATTCTTTCTAATATAATATAATAGAAAAAAATCCCATAATTCTTTATTTATAATTTTTTTTATATACGGATCTGCCGGGATTTGAACCCGGGTCTAAGGCTCCGGAAGCCTCTATTCTATCCAAGCTATACTACAGATCCAAAAAATATTAAGATGATTATGAAAAAGAAAAATATTTTAAAAGTTTTACAAAAAAAAAAGAAGGAAATTATATTTCTTTTATTGAAAAATCTAAAAATATGCCAATTATATTTCCATCTCCATCACTATTTACAATAAATTTTGGTGCAGTCCATTCACCAGAATCTATTTTTATTTTTTCAAGAGTTTTACTTCCTTCTCTAATACCAATAATTGTTGTTTCTCCATTAATTCTTCCTTTATGAAATCTATTTGTAGGGTTTAAATTAGTAGATATTCCCTTTTGAAAACTCATATAGTCAAATTCTAAATAATCAACTATATAATATTTTTCAACACTACCCTTTACTATTACTTTTTTAAAGTTTATTCTATTTTGTGTTGTATTTATGATATCATTACTCAATTCTTTTGATGAGATTACATTTCCACATGTACCTATGATAATTACCAGCGTTACAAATGCAATAAACATTGCCATTGTAATTTTTCTATATTTCATTTTTTTTCACATCCAAATTTTTTTATATTTGAAATTGTTAATAAAAAATATATAATCTTTATTTACCAATCATCCAATATTATAAAAAGAAAAAAATTATGGTGCATTTGGACAATTTAAAAATGATAGAAGATTATCCATATTTTGTGCCCATAATTTATATATTCCAGCTTTTACGATATTTCCTAGATTGTGATGATATTCATGTAATGCTTGATACATATTGTAATAAATTTTAAATAGTAAACATAAAGGTCTAAGGTTTAATTTATCTGAACATATACTACATTTTTCTAAATCTTGGTCAATGTCTTGTTTTTTAGTTACACCAGCTTCTATAGATGAAACGATTGGTAATGAAAGCATAAGAATAGATGCTATTATTGTTCCAATCATTATTTTTTTATTTATCATTTTTTATCTCACATCCAAATTTTTATTTATATTTTGAATTGCAGATAAAAAATATATAAGCGTTGTTTACCAATTATCCAATTTTAAAAAAAAAAGAAAAATAATTAATTAGAAAGAGGGCGGTTAGGGCAATTAAAAGCAATCATCCATGCTATTATTTCACCTTTTTGAAGTCTCCAATAAGTAGCTTTTACAGCATTATCATTTGTTTCATGGAAATCTAACATAAATTCACTTATTGAATAACACATTCCAAGATACATACAAAAAGGTCTAGCAGTTCCTGTTTTACTAATACATATTTGGCATTTTTTATTTTCTTTTATATCATTTTTTTCTATATTTGATGCATTTATTATTGCTGTTGCTCCGATGTTTATTAAAAGAGCAATTAACGCAATTGCAATTATTTTTCGTTTCATTTTTTTTCACAATCCATATTTGTTTTTAATCTAAGGTTGTGAATAAAAATTATATAAGCTTTATTTACCAAACATCCTAAAACCTAAAAAAAATCATATTATATATGGAGATGGAAAAATATCAAAAAGAATATTTATAACAATGTCAACTCTATCATCAATGCAATCTTTAAAATCGTGATGAACTCTACGATTCTTTTTAATTGCTCTATTATAAGCTTCTAACCATCGTTCAAGACAAAATTTAAAAATTTCATCTTTTTCCAAACTTTTTCTATAATTTAAAAATACATGGATAATAAGAGAAAAATCATTAATTGCATATATTTTCTCATTGATTTTCTTTGATCTTAATATTATATATTTATTTTTAAATTCAAGATGTACTTTTCCATCTTTTGATTGAACATTTTGAATTAAACCTACTTTTTTTAGTTTTTTTAGATGATATTCAATTGTTGTTGGATGTTTATCTAACATTTCACTTAGATCATTTTGAGATGAAATTAGGTAGTTTATAAAAATTAAAAGCATATTTCTAGGTGTTTCTTGACGGATTATGTTTAAAATTTCTTTTTCTCTTTTACTTAGATTTTCTTTTGGATATACATGTGTATAATAATTATTTGTTTTTAAAACAACCATATCATGTTTTTCAAGATGTCTTATATGATATCTTAGATTATGATAATTCATATTTATATTTCTTGCAAGTTCATGTAAATGAAGGCCAGGATTATCTTTAATATAATTGAATAGTTTACGTCGGATTTCTAGATATAATATCTCTGATTTTTCCATATCTAATTTATTCCTTTAAATATTTATAATATAGACTTTATTTTAATAGGATATAAGTTTTTCTTTACAGATATATACAAAAAGAATTAAAAAAAAAAATAGGTTTTAGATTTTTTTTTATTCAATTGGTGGTAAACATTCATCATTTATTTTAGCTGCATATGCAATGCTTCTTCTGATTAGCCCATGATTATAGCTAAATTCATCTTGAGAGGTTTCTTCTTCAGGAGTAATATACTCCCAGTGATAAAAAGCTTCATATATATTATCAAAATCTGTATCGTTTTCAACTATATGACCACCCCACCATACATTATGTTCAGGATGACCTGAACATCTGATAATTCTTGCTTCATTTTCATTTGGATATATCTCAGAAATCATACAAGGTTTACCTGCTAGATCTGTCTCTACGATTTTATCAGTTTTAATCCAATCACCTGAATACATTAGTATATTTTGTTTAAAACCTCGAAAAATACCATAATGTAGTTTATTATTTGTTATAATAGCTTTTATTATTCCTTTTAAACCACCAACATATTTCCAGTAATGAATTTGTAAAGATACATTATCTGAAACCTCTAGATCTGGAAAACTTGCTAAAACTGTAACATTTGCTTTAGTGTTATCAGGTATAACGAAAGAATTTCCACCTATTATTCTCATTCGTCTAATATCATTATTATAATCTTTAAAAATTGGATGATCATTATTTACAGGGCAGTCAACACAATATCCTGAATGATAATTCAAATTCATATTACTTTGATTCCAACCAGAGTAACTATAATATGCATTTGTAGGACCAATATCTTCAGGATTTCCGCCTTTTAACTGATTGAAAAATACATAATCTGCATTAAAATCTACATTTACTTCAGATATTTTTAAAACACATCTACTCCAACTTTTTTCAAGATTTGTATCAGGAATATTTTCTAAATCTCCTAATACAAGTCCACTTGCACAGGTTCCAAAATACCCGCCACCTGCTTCAATAAATCGTTTAATCATTTTCTGTTCTAAATAATGGGATAAAGAACTGCGATCTTTTACTTGATCTGGTGGATATATTAAAACATCATAATTATCAATGTTTAATTTTCCTAGAAACAACTGATTTCTTGACATTAAATCAACTTTAAAATAATATTTTTTATTATTTATAATCCATTGATAATCTCTTAATGCATAGACAAAATAACATGTTCTTTTAAAGACACTGTAAAATTCTTCATTTTCAATTTCATCTGTATATAAAGCTACTTTAATTGAGATTACCTCAGTTTCAGTGACATCTTTTATGATTTCATTAGCTGTTGAAACATAGGTACCCGATATTAGAATTATTAATATCATAATTGCAAAGATTTTTTTTATCATTTTTTTATCACTTTTCCATATATTTCTTTAGAAAAAAATTTGATTTAAAACATATATAAAGGTTGTTTACCAATCATCCAATTAACATATAGGTAGAATTTTTTTAAAAAAAGAATTAATAATAAATTATATAGAATAAGGTTCTTTTAAAGGATGGAAATCAAATGAAATACTAAATTTATATCCTGAAAAACCGATAAGTATTTTTGGGAGAATCCTTGGTCTATTCCAATAGTTACTATCCCAATTATTATTAACACCACCAATACTAACTTGTTTAATATTATCTTGGAAATTATTCTCAATTATTTCTCCATTATCGCCTGAATAAGATAAAGCTAAAGTGTTTTTAGAAAAATCATTTCTTTTAATACTTACCTGATTTCCACCACAAACTATACCTTTTTTATTATCTTCAAATATATTACTAACAATTATATTTTTATCATTTGAAGGAGGAGGTGGAGTTAATATACTCATCATATTATTGTATAAATTATATCCCCAACCACCACTTAAAATAGATATTCCAATTTTTTCTGAATTAACTATTGTATTATTTGTAATAATATTATTATGTGATCCTCCTCTTAAATATAGGCCATAATCACAGTTAATAATCTGATTATTATCTATATTATTTTTCTTTGATTTTGTGAAATATAAACCATATTCATTATTTTTAATTGTATTTGATAATATATCGTTTTTATTGCAATATTCTAATTTTACACCATATCCACCATTTGATAATAATAAATTATTTTTTATTTTATTATTATTTGAATCATCTCTAATTTTTATACAATTATTGCAATTTATTATCGAATTATCACGAATTGCACAATTAGTTGAATCTGTAATTAATATTCCAATTGGAATATTCGATAAATCTAAATTTTTTACGGTAACATTATTACATCCTATTAAAAAAACCTGCCCCGCATAATCAATTGACATATCAGATTTTTCATTTAGATAAATAAGTGGCTTATTATTTACTGTTGTATTAATTACTTTATAACAAAGGCAATCGCCTAACCCCTCATTTATAAAGCTTGTATTGTAAATATAATATCCATCACCATTTATGCAATTTATATTATCTGATAATATATTTCCGTCTAGATATGCTGTTCCATAATATTTTTGTATTCCTCGATTATTATTGCTTATGGTATTGTTTATTAGTCTATTTTCGTGACAATGCAGATAACAAATACCATATTTATTTGAATTAATTTGACAATCTTTTATTATATTATTATTACCATATCCAAAAAGAACTCCAACAGCATTATTTTGAGTAATAATACAGTTTTCAATTATGTTATTATTACCTTTGTAATAGAAGTGAATTCCAGCTTCCCATGAGTAAGTATTTGTGTCACCTGTATGAGAACCGCAATTTCTAATTGTAAAACCAGATATTATATTTCTATTTGCTCTATCGAATTGAAATACATTTCCTTTCCCGTTTCCATCAATTATTGTATTTTCCTTGTTTTCACCAATTAGACTTATATCATATTTTTTTAAAATCTTTATATGTTCATAATAAATTCCACTTGCAACATATATTTTTCCCCCTTTATAAATTGCTTTTAGAGACTGTTTTATTTTATTAAAATGAGTATTATTCCATCCATCTGTCTCATCTGTATAATCATCATCAACATAGACGACATCATGTCTTGCTTTAACTCTTCTTGTAATGTAATCTGTTTTTCCTTTATCATCAGTTATTGTTAGGGTTATATCATAATTTCCATATTTTTCATATTTGTGAGTAATATTTTTTCCAAATCCATAGGTATTATCTCCAAAATCCCATTTATATCCAATTATATTATTTCCAATATGGGAAAATGAAGTTGAATTAAGTATAACCATAGTGTCTTCAAGTGAATATTTGAAATTTGGACCTATTGGATATTTAGAAACTAAGGGATATCTATCTACAGCTTCTCTATAAACCTTTTTTATACTATCTCCAATACCATCGGAGTTGTTATCATAGCCATTATAATCATCCCAAAAATTACCATATATTCCATTATCAAATTGATTATCTGAATCACAAAGGACCTGATAATTATTATAATAAAAATTATTCAAATATACTAGATTATCAGTAGAAAAATCATAGGACGATGTTAAACCTTTATTATTTTTAAAAATTTGATTGTACCGGACTGTGTTATAATCTTTTGATAATCTTATACCAATGTTTGTACAATTTGTAACAATATTATCTTCAACAATATTATAATCACTATTTACATAAATACCAAAATATGAGTCTTTAACAGTAAAACCACGAATAACAACATTATTTTTTTTAATTAAAACACAATTACTACTATAGCCTGTATCTTTTGAACAGAGAATTGTGGTATTTTTATCTTCACCCTGTAAAGTTATTGATTTGTTAACGATAAAATTTCCATAATATTCACCGCTGTAAACATAAACAGTATCACCATCAGATGCATTGTCAATTGCATCCTGTATCTTTGTAAAATCTGCTGTTCCATCATCATCTACATACCAAGTTTTTGCATCTAAAGCATTAACTTTTTCTCCTGAAATAGAGTTAATAAAAATGCAACTAAAAAGAATAATTATGATTAATGATATTACTTTGAATGCTCTCATTTTTATTACTCCTTTATCATTTTATCATATATACTTTATATAACTTATTTAACAGATATATCCATAAACAATATTTTTATAAATAAACTTGAATTAAAAATTATATAAGGATTGTTTACCAATCGTCCAATTACATTTGAAAAATAATTTTTTGATATCAAATGTAAAGAAAACTTTATATTAGGTTAAATTAAAGATAAATTAATAATAATTTGAGTAAGGTTAAAAATGGAAAAATCAGAGATATTGAATCTAGAAATCCGCCGAAAGATAATAAATTATGTTAAAGATAATCCTGGCCTTCATTTACATGAACTTGCACGTCAATTAAATATGAATTATCATGCTCTTAGATATCATTTGAATCATCTAAAAAAACATGATATGATTAGTTTGAAATCAAACAATTCTTATACACATGTATATGCTAAAGAAATCAATGGTAAAAGAGAAAAAGAAATATTTAATATTATTAGACAAGAAACACCTAGAAATATTTTATTAGTTTTCATTGTTTATATTATAAGTACACAAAAAGATTTAAGTGAATTATTAGAAAAAGACCAGGCAACAATACAGTATCATCTAAAAAAACTCCAAAAATTAAATCTAATAAAAAAAGTTGAAACAAAAAACGGTAAAACAATAGTTGAGTATTCTAAAAAAATAGTTTTTAAAAGAAAAATAAAGCCAAATGAAAAAATTTTTGCGTTAAATGATGTCGGATTAATTCTTAGGATTTTTTGGACATATAAACACAGCCTTAAAAATGATGTAATTTTTCAATTTGCATTAAAACAATGGTTAGATTCATATCATAGAAGTCAAAAAGAAAAAAAATCTGAAGTTAATGATTTAAAAAACTGGATCGATAAAAAGATTGAATTTTTTACAGATATTTTATTTGATATTTTTCCGCCACCATATATAGCATAGTCATATTTTTTCAATATAGTTTTAGCTTTCTATATATTCTTTCCTTAGACGAAATTCTTTTTTAATTCTATATAACTCAGATAAATTTGGTTTTGTTTTTCCATTTTTTGACCATATTACTGCAATTATTGATCCAAAAATTATTGATGGTACTGATAAAAACAAATATCCAGCAAGAGATATAACCATAGATACAGCTGGGTCAACACCGTATAAACTGAATAGATATATGATTGTTATTTCACGTGTTCCAAATGAACCTGGTGTTATTGGAATCATTGTAATTAATGCTATTATTGGACATAAGAAAATAAAATCAATATATGGTATTCCAGCATTAAGGGAGATAACAACAATGTAGAGTTGTGAATAAGCTAGTATCATAACAGGAACATCAATTAAAAATGGGATTATCAGATCCTTTATTTTTGGTAGATCCTGATAGAATGTTTTAATAAATCTTTGTAATAATGGTTTAATTGTTTTTGGTATGAAATATTTTATTAGAATTTTTAATGTATTTTCACCACGTTCTCTTCTATAAAAATATAGGCATATGAACGTGAATAAAACTAGGCTTATTGTAGCTATTGGTAGCGCTATTGGTATCTTTTTAATTAAATAAAATGATCCAACGAAGAGTAATATAAAAAATGACATCATTGAAATTGCTGAAAAAATATAGCTATTTACAAAACATTTACCATAGGGCTCTTTTGTCTCTTTTTTAAGAAAATAGACCTTAATCCATGTTCCAATTTTACCTGGTGTAATTGAACTATAAAAACCTGATACTAATAGTATTTCTAATGATTTTTTAAAACTAATATTAAATTTATGTTTTTTAAGTACAATCCCCCACTGGTAATTTGTTATAAGTAATGATGGAATTAGTAACAATAATATTATGAGTATGTTGACAGGTGGTATTTTCATAAAAATTTGTATTATGTTATTTACACCTATATTATAGATTAGATATGCAAATATTGCAATACCAATAAATGGTATTGTTTTTCTGGAAATATTGATAATATTTTTATTTTTAAATCTAATTATTCTTAACAGCTCGTTTTTATATTGTCTACAAAGGACAAACATAATTGCGATTATACTAAATATTAATATATAAAAACCAGTTGAAAAACCCCAACTGCTGATAGTTGATATGCTACTACTTTTCCCAGCTATGTTGACATCAATATTTCCTGATCCTATAATACTACCTAAACTAACCTTTGAATATTGCATCATTGCAAATATAAAAATGCTAATTGAATTAATTATTAATACAAAACCTGATATGAGTGATATAAAAGCAATTTTTCTCCTATATTTATCAATAATTATGTTGATAAATATTAATATACATGCTAAAATCAGAAATAATGTTATAATCTGTAATACAGTTATGAAAATTCCTGGTAGATAAGAAATTTCACCAGAGATTACATCTTCACCAGATGTGATAGATATAAAACCTGGTGGTGTCAGATACATATTAGAACTTGTCTGAATACTTTGATTTTCTGATAAACCATGTATACTCCACCATGGCATAAAAAGCGATATAAAACATATCATAATAGCTATGGTTTTAATCAAAATATTATATTTCTTCTTAAAAAATAAGATGGAACCGATAATTAAAAATAAAATTATTGTTAAAATAATTATAAACATTGGATAAGTTGATTCTTGTTTTGTTACAAGAGATATAGAGGTATCATGAATAATTTCAACATCTCTTTTTCCAATTAATTCTTCATCGTTATAAATCTTTATATTATAATTTCCAGGTGGAAGTTTTATCTCTTTTTCTTGGTTCTTTACTTCTATTTTTTTATCCATCCTTGTGATTACTATTCTTGCATTTTCAATTTTATTTCCATGATCATCAAAAAGAGAGGTTTTCAAATTATATTCAGATGGAAATATCAAATCAACTATTTCATCTGATCCAATTGTTAAATCCTTATTTAGGATATCAGTATTATATGATATTTCAAGATTATATTTTTCAGATAATAGATTATTAAAAACATATATCCCATCTCTTTCATCAATATTAACAGGTGAAAATAAATAATCATTTTCAGAATTCTTATATGATAAAATAGGATTTATATCGACACCTGGTTTTAGACCTAATTTATCAACAATTTTTATTTTTAGACTATAAAGATCTATTTTATGGTCTTTTAACTCTGTTTTAAAAATTTGTTTTAAACCAAATTTTACTGGTTCTTCATATATTTTTATTCCCTTATAATACATTTTTAAAACATATGAGTTTTTTATAAAAGCAGGTGCGGAAAAAATTATTTTACCATTTTCAGATTTTAACATGTCTAATATAGGTGTTCCTTCATATTCTAATTTATATTCCACCCCATCTAAAGGCTTATAATTTTGATCAAAAACTGATATGGACATAGTACCAGCAAGTGTACAAAAAACCCTTGTTTTTGTATCTGAATCTAAGTCTAAAATTTTAAATCCAATTAGTTTTTCATCAGTATGATATTTACAGTTTTTTCTAAATATTTTAACCATATATTTACCTGATTCAAGACCATCGAATCTTAGTTTCTTAAAAAATGATAAATCCTCAAAATTAAATGATGTGACAAATGATTTTATCTTTTGCAGAAATCCTTCTTTTTCATCATTATTCTTTATTGATGTAATATCAAGTCTTGATGATGACCCTGATTTAACTATTCTATTATCCTTAAATAGATCTATTGATACATATGAAAAATTTAGTCCTGTTAGAGCAGAGAGCCCCGATCCAAGAGTATATGATCTTGAATTATGTATAAAAACAGTTAGACTATTTTCATCTTTTTTATTGTTTTCTGATGATATTACAATATCATTTGATGGTTTTATTTTTACAAGTTCTCTAAATATTTCTGATTCTTCTTCAACTGCTTTATATCCATCTGAAGATGATGTATAAAAATCTGCGTAAAACTCGATAACTAAATCACTAGGAATTATGGTATCCTTTGTTTCACCTTTTTCATAGTTGTTTCTATTAAAAACTATTCCTGCGCTGTTACTTTCAAGACCTGGTAGATGTGGGTAATCCCATTCAAATGCCTTTATTTGTATTCCATTTCTTTCATCAGATCCTGATTTTATCACATTATTTGTATCAAAAATTATCCCATGGGATTTACCAATTTTACCCTCCCCTATCGAAACCCAAGGATTTTCATATAAATCAACATCTTTTTTTGTATCAATAACAGGTATTGTTAGACCTGGTGGTATGTATTCTGGATCATTATCAAATTTTATCTCATTTAAAATTCCGTTTTCATCTCTGAAATTTACATATGGGAAAATTCTACCAAAATTTAGTTCTTTTATAGTTTTACTTTTTATCCAACCAGTATCAATATGAAGGAATCTACCATCGCTATATACTTCACCATCAAATCCTTTACATTCCTTAGTGATTTCATGTTTTGCATGAATATGGATTCTTTTATCTGAACCTGGGCAGTGATAATACGTATAATAAACAGTTGTTTTTAATTCATCATTATCTGATTTACTAGTAATTCCTATTTGAACCATTAGATTTCCATCAACAATTACTTTTTTTGATAGAAGATTATCACCTGAAGCAGAAAAATCCTCTGATGTTTCTGCATCATGATGGAAATATTTAAAATCAAAACCTGCGGATATATCCCCATTAATAGGAGTTACATCTTTGGAGTTTTCATTAAGTTTTGAAACCTGATGACAAATATTTTTTCCTAATATCCCGCCTTCATAGGCTATCTGATATATGCTAAATCCATCATCGATTATGTTGAAAAAATTTGATTCAAACGAAAAACCAGGTATCGGTTCAAAAGAATAAAATGATTTCTCAACTTTTATATGATCAACATATTTTTTATTTTGTTTTGCAACTTCATCATAATAAACAAAATATTTCTCAGAACCATCTGCCTCATCGGGTATTAGAAAAACAATGTTACATGACTCTAATTGATTGTTACCAATGATTTTTAAATTATATATCTGACTTTCTAATTCTTTAAAAACCTGGTTTTTTTGCATTATTATTCTTATTGAATGTTCTTCAGTATTTTTTGCAAAACATAAATTATCAAATATTATTTGTGTATCTATTGGCTGATATTTTGCATATGGATTACTTGTATCAAAAGGAATTATTATCTCTTGTCTGTATGAAAAATCTTTGTTATACCAGGGTTCTTCTAATGCAGAAATATTAATTGAATAAAGAGTTGGAACTAATAACAAAAGTACGATTATTGTAGATATTAGTTTTTTATTTATACTCATTAAATAAATATCTTATATTATTTATATAAAAGACTTATAGTACAAGTGTTATCAAATTGATATTATAAAAAAAAATTATGCACATATTGGTATTGGAAATAATTCTTCTAATAATTTTAAATTTGCTTCTATATGCCAATCAAGAGTTCTCATATATTTTGTTTTCTTTCTAAATTCATCCCCATTTTTTGTCATAAATTCAAGGAATTCAATACATTTTTTAAATATTTCATCTTCAAAAAGACTTTTTTTATATCTTATACAAACTCTTCTGATCATCGTATAATTTTTAAGTCGATATAATGCCTCCCTAGTACGTGGAGATCTTCTAATATCTCTACCAGAAGGATGATTTGTAAATGTTATTCCATCTTTTGATTTAGTTTTTTCAATTAAATCAAGTTTAATTAATTTTTTAATATGAAAATTAATTGTTTTAGGATCTTTTTCTAAGTTTTTACTAATTTCTTCTTGTGAAGATACTACACTTGCAAACATAAATATTATAATATAACGAGTTGTTTTCCTTCTAAAAACATCAATTATTTCTTTTTCTCTTGTTCCAATACTATCAGATGGATAAACACGAGAATATGAATCATCAGATTTTATTGAGATCATCCCTAGTTTTTTTAGATAGTTAATATGATAATCTATGTTATGATAATTCATTTTTAATGATCTAGTGATTTTTCTTAGATGTACACCTGGGTTTTCAACAATATAGTTATATATTTGTCTACGGGTTTCCAACTGTAAGATTTCTTTTTTTTCCATAATTAATACCTATTGTTGTTTTCAGAGTATTTAAAATTTATAGTAAAAAAAGTAGGTATTTATTTAAATACCACTTAAAACTGGAAATATAACCTTTATTCCATCATTTGGGCTTAATACAATTTGCCTATTTATATACGATCCATAATCATTCCAAGCACTGCTTACACAAAAATTAATGCTATGGACATTTCTTTTTGGTAATTCAACATCTAGTTTAAAAAATCCAAAGGCAGTTGTCCTTGTAGTAAATTCTTTATCCCAGCATTTTACTGTTACATCAAAACGAAATTGACCACCTGATACAAAATAAGAACCAATTAATTTTCCAATTATTGTTTTTGTATATGTATCTTCATCATCACTTTGTTCGCCACTCATATTTAATTGAGCACTTGCTATGTTCCCCAAGATTGTTACCAGCATCATTATAGCCATTGAGATGGCCAGTAAATTTTTCTTATTCATTTTTTTCACAACCAAATTCTATATTTATTTGATATTTAGAATAAAAAATATATAAGACTTATTTAGCAATAATCCCATTTTAATGAAAAAAAAAAGATATTGGTTTAATTTTGAGCTGCATTTGGAAAATATTCATCAATTGGCATATCTTGTAGATCGCCAATTAAAACACCTAACATTGCAATTCCATAACCAATCCAGAAAAATTTTGGACTGAAAAAACTACCAATCATACCAATAATCCATCCAGTCCAAAATATTATCAGACCAATTATCCTTCTAAGTCCATTACTATTGACTTTTTCTAGATACATATTTTTTAGGTTTTCTATTTTATTTTCTATATTATTTTTCTCTATATTTGGTACTGCAGTTGCAGTTGATAGCATAAGAAATACCGCTGCAATAGCACCAAATACCATAATGCTTTTTCTCATAATTTTTCTCACATCCATATTTTTATTTAAAATTGATGATAAAACATATATAATGTTTATTTATCAAAAATCAAATTCTAAAAAAAAGAAAAAAAGAATGATATTTTTTTATTGTGGCATATACTCATCAAAAATATCAAATAACAAACTAATAAGAGGAAGTGCTCTTAAAAGTCTCATTATCGGCCCAAAACCAAGAATGGTACATAGCCAATGGAGAATAAAATGCAAAATAATTTTTAACCACATTAATAATCCTTTGTCGTCATCATTATCTACAATATTATTTCTCATTTCAATTATGCTTTTTATTTTTTCTGTGTTTTTTATATTTGGTAATGCAGTTGCAGTTGATACCATAAGGAACACCGCTGCAATAGCACCTAACATCATAATGCTTTTTCTCATAATTTTTCTCACATCCATGTTTTTTATAAAAAATTTGAATTTAAAATATATAAAGTTTATAGATCAGCTATCTCCTTTCAAAAAAGTACTTAACTATCTAACCATAAGCCAGCTATCATTAGATAGTTGCCATTAGAAAGTTGCCTACAAATTTTTTTACCATAATATTCTATTGTAGTTCCAGAGTTTATTTTTCTTATTGGAATTGTTAATACAATAACATTTACTGCTGTCACACTACCATCATAAAAAGATTCTTCTTTTATATCTTTTACAGTTCCAATAAAATATTTTGGTTTTGCTGCTGTTGCAGGTATAATTATTATACTGCTTACTAGAAACACTAGCGTCATTAATAATACCATTTTAGATATTTTTTTCATATATTTTCACAACCAAATTCAATTTTAATATAAAGTTGTGAATAAAAAATATATAAGGGTTATTTAGCAATAATCCCATTTTAAAAAAAGATAGAGGTTTTATTTTTTTAATAAAAAAAATCCATTATCATAGCAATAAGAAGATAAATAATACCAGGTCTTTGATTCAAATCTATAACAGTAAGTGTTACAGTCTTATAATCATCTTCTCCTAAATATACTATTTTCATATAAGCACGATATGGCGGCCCTGAACAGAAATATATTTTATGAAATCCTTTACTTAGACCCGTATAAGTATAAGTTTGGACTCCATTTTCTTCTTCTGTATTACCTGCCATCCCATCACAATTAATCAAACAACTTTTAGGTTTTAGTGTTTCTTCAAAATCTAGTTCAACACGGATTTTACCATTTTTAGATTCTGTTACACAATTGTTATTACTTTCTGCATTTACTGAGATACATGATATAATTGTTGTCATCAGCATCAAATATGCCATTGATATGGCCAATATATTTTTCTTATTCATTTTTTCACAACCAAATTTTTTTTATATTTGAAATTGTGAATAAAAAATATATAAGGCTTATTTATCAAAAATCAAATTCTAAAAAATTAAAGCAAATTTATGCATGATAAGGATGTGGAAAAATATCATATAACCATTTCTCTCCAAAATCAATCCACCAGTCAAAAGATTTTATATTCATCTTAAGTTTTTCTTCTCTATTGTAATGATCAGCCATATAAATGTGTTTAAAAGCAATTTTAAAATATTTGTCTTTAAAAAAACTTTTTCTATAGGTTATAAATAATTTTTTTACAAGACCCGGATTTTTCACCCGATATAAAACCTCGTTTTTCTTTGGCATTCTTTCAACGTTTCTACCACTTGGAATTTTTGTAAGAGCAATACCATTTTTTACAGGTGCAATTTCAATTATATCTAATTTCATTAAATTATCAATATGGGTTTTTATCGTACTTGGATGTTTATCAAGATGAAAAGATAACTCCTGTTGAGTTAATACAGGCATATACCAAAAAAATAGTAGCATATGTCTTATTGTTTTTCTTCTAATAATATTTAATATTTCTTTTTCGTTTTTTCCAACTATGTTTTTTGGATAAACTCTTGAAAAAAAATCATCAGATTTTATTGAGATCATCCCTAGTTTTTTTAGGTAATTTATATGATATACAACGTTATAATATTTCATCTTAAGTCTTCGACTGATTTCTCTAATGTTTAAACCAGGGTTATCTATTATGCAATTGTAGAGAATTCTTCGGGTTTCCAAGTTTAGTATCTCTGATTTATTCATATTATCAAATAATTCCCATATAAAAGAAAAAAAATTATTGTGGATTATCCTTTAATTCATTGATAAAATCTTTTAAAGCTACCCAGCTTGGACAATATTTTGTTAAGATATTATCAAGCAGGCTTCCACATGGAATTAATCTTAAGAGTCTCATAATAATACTGACACGACCTAATTTTTTCTCAATAGCCCATGTTAATATATCCATTATAAACTGGAATATTGCTACTAAAATAAAATGATCAAAAGGTGAATTATTAATCTTAATTGAACTTATATCAATTTGAAGAGGTCTAATATTTGCAACTTTTTTTCCTACATTTGTTACAGCAGTTGCATTTGAAACTAGAAGAAATACAGCTGCAATAGATACTAATGCCATTAAAATTTTTTTCATATCATATCAACTCACATATTATTATAAAAATTAGTTTATAATAAAAACTATATAAGTTTTATTGTACAACCATTATAAAAAAAAGAAGAATTTTAGATATTTATATGAAAATAACTATAATCCAGTAAATATCCTGGATCTAAATCCAGATCATATGAATATAATTTTACTCTAAGAATAGGATAATAACCACCAGACTCACTATATGTATGACCAGTTTGTTTGCTACTACTATACGATCCATCATCAAATTTCCACCAATAATCCAGGTTTTCGGTGATATCACCTGTTTCATCATATGCAAAACTAGCACTTGCATCAAACATATACATGTTTCCTACGATATGTGTAACAGAACCCTTAGCATCAACACCCCACCATGGATCGAAATGTACATTTCCAATTACCCTATCACCATATCCATCAGCAGGTCTACTTGTAATTGGATCTAAATGGCCCCCCTCATTATCAGCACTTGCAGGTCCATCATCATTTGCCCACCAGTTTAATGTCGCCTCAATCATTGTATCTACTTTATTCCATATTCCAATATTCCATGCGCATTCTGCACCATAAATATAATTATAATTTATCTCAACATTTGTAGGCATACATTGCTCATTGTTACTTGTTATCAAAATCCCTATCCTATCAGATGTTTGTCCAGGGTAACTAATTTTATTATGAACTATTGTTGTATCAGTGCTACATCCATCTATTTGTATTGCAATGTATGGATCAAGAATAGTATTATTTGAAATAATATTTGGAATACATGTTGTCTGTACATTATGATAAAGAATTGCTATCACATCATCTATGTTTCCCGCGTGGATTTCAAATCCATCTATTTTTACACCAATATTACCAGATGTTTCAACGTTTGCACCAACAAGTGTTCCAGCATATGCAAAAATAACTGGTTTATATAATTCAGGATTACCATCTAATGTGAAACTATCAAGACCACTTGCATATATTTTTGCACCAGGCTCAGCTAGTAGCTCTAGACTTTTATTAATTAGGATCTGGCCATAATAATTACCCATTTTTACATGTATTGTTCCACATTCACATACAACATCAATAGCATCCTGGATGATATTAAACGCATTATAACCCCATATTAGATCTTCAGGGATGTTACTAGGATACCAGCTGTCATCAACCCATACCTCAGGAGGACATGGAAATAATACCTCAACTGATGCACAATCTGAATCAGAAACTTCTGTACCTATATCATCATAACCTTTTACCTCTACACAATTTGTAGTATCAGATTCAGGTATTGTGGTATACTCATAGTATTTTTTACAATTAACATCTAAAAATGGTATAGTATCAATTAAACCCATTAGGCTATCTTCAACTATTACATCATAAAGAGCAACAGTACCGGTGTTTTCAACTGTAATATTCCAAATTACTGTTTCACCATAATCAATAAAATCAGGAGTAACTGTTTTCATACAATTTATACTTGGCTCCCCACATATGACATTTACATAAGCTTCATCTTCAATGAATATTTCTTCACATTCAAAATAATCAGTAACATTCACAATATTTGTAAAAGAATCGCAAATAGAACCTTCTGCTTCAAAGGTAATAACTGAGCTCTCCTGAACTTCAACAAATAAAACCCATGTATAATTATTACCATCTATATCAGGAGGCGTTAAAACACCATCTACATATGCATTGTTACAATAAAGAAGACCATCTGGCAGTATATCTTTTACATTTAGTTTGTAAGTACAAAAATCATTATTTGTAACAGTTATTGAAAAATTTACAATTTCATTTATCCCGATATCAACCTCTTCATAATACTGATTATCATTTTCTTTTTTTACTTGTTTAACAACATCTATATCAGGTGGAGGTATATTTTCATCTTCATTTGTTTTCTCTGTTTCATCCTCACCTTCTTTTTCTTCGGTTCCATTATCTTCATCTGTTTGATCATCGGGTTTTTCTTCATCATCTGTATTTGTATCATCTGTAACTTGATCTCCCTGATCTTGATTTTCATTAGCATTTGAAAATAAACTAATGATATAATCAATTATTTTTTGTAAAAAATCAATAAAACCTGTGAAAGAGTTTTCTTTAAATTCACCTAATGATGGTTGATTATTTTGAGCTGATATAACAGGTAGATTTATCGAAACAACTAAAAATATTAAAACTAAGACTGCTAAAAATTTTTTTTTAACACTATTTTTTTTCATATATTATAATTTCCCCCATGATTGATGTTTTTTTCTTTATTATTATAGCATAGATTAACTATATATAATTTATGGAGTATTATATATAAAAAAGAAGGTAAATATTATTTTATTCTGATTCTTTAGTGGCATCTATAACTTTGTTTTCATCTGTTTTTTGTTTAGATGTTTCTTCTTGTTTTTGTTCAGGTTTTTTTTCTTCTTTTACATCTTTTTTTATTTCTTGTTTAATTTCTTGTGGTTTATCAACACTCTTTGCTTGTTGTTTTTTTCCACCTGATTTAAACTCGGTATAACCACATTTACCACAACTTTGACGATCCTTATGATCAGCTAGATAGACTCCATCACCACATTTAGGACAAATCCTACGCTGTCTACTTATCTTATCTCCTTCAACCTTATAAATCTCAATTTTTTTCATATTTTATTCCTTCTTTTCGTCTTCTTTTGGTTTCTCCAAAGTTTTTTGATCCTCTTTTGATTCATCAGTTTTTACTTCATCTTTGTTTTCAACGGTTTCTTCTTGTTTCTCTGATTCTTCTTTTGGTTTTTCCTCAGGTTTTTTCTCTTCTTTTGGTGTTTCTTTTACTTGATCAGATGTTTCTTCTTTTTTCTCATCTGCATCAGCTGGTTTTTCAGCTTTTTCTTCTTTTGGCTCCTCTTTTTTATCTTGTTTTTTACCAGTTGTGTTTCTCTTGATTTTATATTTTCTTTCTATTTCTTCAAGTTTTTTATTTGATGAATAAATCTTTGCATATCCTTTTGTTTCTTGAATTCCAAAACTACTTTTAATAATATCAATAATTATTGCATCTTTTTTTGCATTAAGTTTACCTGCTAGTTCGCTTTTTATTATATCCCTATTTGGCGTTTTACCATCAGTATGTTTTATATTAAAGTAAACTTCAGTTCTACTTAAGAGAGAATTGTTTCTTTTTGATTCGATTTCTATTTCCATATACCATCACATCTTATCAAGTGCTTTTTTAACAATGGATTTATTTTCATTATTAGATTTAACTATAACGACCCCCTTATTGGGCAATCCATATATTATAGTTACGTCTGAAGGAGCAAGATATATTGCCACGAGAGACGCAAGGTCTTCTTCTCCTTCTATTTCAATTTTATAAGGACCAGTATCAATATTTTCAAAGATTATTTCTATTGTATGCCATAGATCATCAGTGATCTCACCAGATGGGTTTATTATATTTATTGTTTTTTTCCCATATGATTTAATTATATTTGTTTTTTCCTCAGGATATTCTCCCCTATGTGTCTTATAATCAACAACACACAACACAGGTTTAATATCATTATCAAGCAGTGTATATGTTACTTCATCACCGATCGATACAATTTTATCATGATTTTTTAGAATGTTTAATAGTTCATTAGTGTTTTTTGCAAATTCACCTATTGGCTTTTTGAACTCATCTATTAATTTATCTGTTATTTTATACATAAAAAAAATTTCTAAAAAAAATATTTATCTTACTTTCAATGCGTATTTACCAGGTTTTTTAATATTCATTTTTTTAGCTATTTGTGAGTCATCAGGGTTACGAATTATCACATATCCTCTCCATCTTTTTGATGTCGGGATGTTACAATGAGGGCATAAATCTTTTTCTGTTAACACATGACAGTTTTTACATGCACGTTTTTGTTTCACTTTTTACCCTTTCCTTTTTTCTTTTTATCTTTCCTTTTTTCTTCTTTTTTATCATCAGGTTTTTTCTCTTCAGTTAGCCATTCATGTGATCCAAGACCAGGCTGTCTCATAGTAAGACCAATCTTACTTTCTCGAGCAGAGAGTTCATTTAAACTTACTGCTACAACCCTAGTTCTCACTGGATCACCAGTCTTTAACATCTGTTTTTTTTCTTTACCAGTTATTACTTCATTTTCTGAATCTACCTGAACATAATCATTCATAATCTGACTCATATGAACAAGTGCATCAAGAGGGCCTATATGACAAAAAGCTCCAAATTCAACAATCTCACATACAACCGCGTCTATCACTTCTTGTAGTTCTGGTTTGAATACAAGTGCATCAAATTCAACTTTTTGATACATCGCCCCATCACCATGAATAACACGTCCATCACCAATTGGTTTTATTTTATCGGCAACAACTATAATACCATGCTCTTTTCTCATTGTCCCTTCAAATGATTCTTCAACAATTTTTTTTACTACTTGATCTAAATCTTCCCCGAAGAGCTCTGGAAGTATTCTGACGGTATCCTCTAGTTTTACAATTGAATACATAACATACCTCAATTTATATTTTAAACTAATTAATTCGTCCAGGAATATATTTATTACTTATATGTTTTTTGAGTAATATATTTTTATTTATATGCTTACCGCAACAATTAAGGGCAAGAATACAAGCGATACAATACTCATCAGCTTAATAAGTATATTCAAACTTGGCCCTGAAGTATCTTTACATGGATCACCAACTGTATCACCTATAACAGTTGCCTTATGAGCCTCACTTCCTTTTCCACCTAGGTTTCCACCTTCGACATATTTTTTTGCGTTATCCCATGCTCCACCGGAATTTGCTAAAAATACTGCAAGAAGAAAACCTGTTGATATTGATCCAACAAGAAGTCCTCCGAGACCCTCTGGTTTTAGTATTATCCCAACAACTATCGGCGATATTACTGCTAGAAGACTTGGTACTATCATTTCTTTAAGTGCTTGTTTTGTACTAATCGCTACACATCCTTTGTAGTCTGGTTTGTTTTTATCTGATTTTAAAAGCCCTAGTTCTTTGAACTGTCTTCTTACTTCCTCGACCATCTGATAAGCTGCCTTTCCAACAGCTCCCATTGTAAGAGCCGTGAATACAAATGGAAGCATAGCTCCTATAAATATTCCAACAACAACATTTGGATCAGCTAGATCAAGTGATAAATCATAGTTAAACACGTTTTTAGCAGTTGTAATATAAGTAAAAATTAATGCAAGAGCAGTAATTGCCGCAGAGCCAATTGCAAAACCTTTACCCATAGCAGCTGTAGTATTTCCTACTGCATCAAGTTGCTCGGTGTTTTCACGGACTTCCTTTCCCATACCAGCCATCTCAGATATTCCTTGTGCATTATCAGCAACAGGCCCATAACAATCTGTTGCAAGAGATACACCAAGTATTGATAGCATTCCAACAGCTGATATTGCAACACCATAGAAATCTGCAAAATAATATGCCGCAAGCATTGCTGCAGCAACAGCTAATACTGGAATTATTGTACTAATCATACCCACTTGAAGTCCTTGAATGATTACTGTGGCAGGGCCTGTTTTTGATGCATCCGCGATACTTTGAACAGGTTTTCTTTTTTCAGATGTATAATATTCTGTGCTTGTTCCAATTATTATTCCTGCTGCAAGACCAGCAAGAATTGCATAAAATGGTTCAAGTGTCCCTAGTTGAAACCATGTTACAAAGCCAGCTAATACTGCTGTTATTATAGTTGCAACATATAATGAGTTTCTAAGAGCACCATATATGTTTTTTCCTTTTCCAACAACAACTATGATTACTCCAATTATTGATGCAAGAATTCCAATTGATGCAATGATAAGTGGAAGCCATAGAGCTTGTTCCCCATAGTTTGTTATTGCAAATCCGCCTGAAATTGCCGCAAGAGCCATTGTAGCAATAAGTGAGTCTACATATGATTCAAAGAGATCCGCACCCATCCCTGCTACATCACCAACATTATCACCTACTTGATCTGCAATAACAGCAGGATTTCTTGGATCGTCTTCAGGTATTCCAGCTTCAACTTTACCAACCAAATCAGCTCCAACATCTGCTGCTTTTGTATAGATTCCTCCACCTACACGGGCAAAAAGTGCTATTGATGATGCTCCAAATCCAAATCCAAATAACATATTTGTTGATGTCTCAGCTGTAAATGAGAAAAGTTCGCTAAATAAATAAAATAGTCCAAATACTCCAAGAACACCAAGTCCTACCACACACATCCCCATTACAGCTCCGCTTGAGAATGCTATTGAAAGACCCTCAGACAGGCTCTTTTTTGTTCCTTCAGCTGTTCTTGCATTTGCCATTGTCGCCATTCTCATTCCAATATTTCCAGATAAAGCTGAAAATATTGCTCCTATCACAAAGGCAAAAGATAGACCTGTTTGAATATTACTACCTTCTATAAATGAAGCAATAAATAGTAATATCGACACAATTGCTACAAAAATAATTAATACTTTATATTCGCTATTTAAAAATGCCATTGCACCTTCTCTTATAGCAGTTGATAGTTCTTTCATTTTTTCGTTTCCAATGCTTTGGTTTTTAACTTTAAAATACAGAAATAATGCAAAAAGAAGAGCAATTATTCCACCTATTGGCACTATTATTGATATATCCATAAATACCTCACTCCCTTATCAGGTGGGAAACATATTTTGTTATTTAATTGTTATGATTTATATAGGATAGTTTTAAATTGGTGTTTTATGTACAGATAATAATATATATTATGAAAACAATTTTATATTAAGTATAATTATAAGTGCGAAATTCTGCAATAAAATCAAGGATGATATATTCATAATGTTAAGATTTCTCAGCAACATCATAGAAAAAAAACCATGGCTGGTTATAACAGTTGTTTTATTAATCACATTAGGGATGGCTAGCTTAATACCATCAATTGAGATGAAAACTGATTTTAATGATTTTATGCCAGATGATGAAGTCGTTGAAGCAAATATGAGAATAATGGATTATTTTGGAGAAACACAGCAACTTTTATTTATATATGTTGATTCAAAGGATTCAGGAAATACAATATCAACACAATCACTTAGAGAACAATATACCATCGAACAAAAACTTTTAGATAATAAATATGTTAAAAGTGTTGCAAGTTTTCCACTTGTATTAGATCAAATCAGCTTTATGGAATACTCTGATTCCATTGGAAACCTAACTGAGGATCAGTTAAAAATTGTTTTAAATGATTTATTAGATGAACCTTCAAATAAAATTAAGGTTTTAGATATTGATGATTCCAATGAAAAAATTGATTATAATAAATATCCAAGATTCACAAAAGGAAAATCAGAAGACAGCATTGATATAAAGAACTGTGAAGTTGAATATAATGATGATGAACTAATTTTTAGAATTCATGTTTATGATCTTTCAACTCTATCAGATAATTTTGAACCAATTATTCCTCTAACAAATGTTATGGAATGGTATGTTGATTTTGATAACAAAATTTCTTTTGGTGAAGAATTTGATATTGATTATAAAATTGCAGCTCATGTTGAACCTAAAAATCCTTTATGGGAGGTTGGAAGAGGATTCTTCAATAACATCAAGATTCTTTTTAACAATCTGAAAAACAAGGAACTATTTAACAACTATAAGAAAGAAGTATATCTTTGGATCAAACCACCTGGTATGGATATGTATTTTCCAATGATTATGGAAAATGGAACCGTAAATTTTGATAAAAAACAAAATCAAATTGAGATCAAAGTTACTCGTGAAGAAATTGGTAATTTTGGTATTGCAACAAGAGTTGGTAGTTTTGAACTACCTGCTAAATTGTATAAATTTAAAACTGGTTTTAGATATTATCAATCAAGTTTTCTTAAACTTCCATGGAATAGAGTTGTTTTTAACACTTCATATCTTTTTGAAAAAATTTCAAATATTCAGAATAAACCACTTGTAAGTAATATCGCAAATAACCTTTTAGAGCGATTTGGTGGAATGAGCTTTGAAGATTTTGATATGTTTCTTGAAGATCCAGATGGGCAATTACCTATATCTGAAAAACTTGCTTTAAAAGATATAGAAAGTAGTTGGGTTGAAACAGACATTGCACCTGATACTGATTTTGTTGAAGGTAGTCTTTTCATTAGACCCAAATTATTTGATGATATTAAGGTTGCCGCTGAAGGTTTTTTATCAAAGGATTATCTTGAAGATGGAAAACCAAAAGCAAGCCTCATGATAGTTAGTTTGGATGCTTCAATGGACTATGATGAAACAATAGAGATTAACAATGAGATGGTTGATTTCATTGAAAAACTAAACGATGATACAAAATATGTCACCCTAGAGGTCACAGGTGAAGGAGTTATTTCAACTCAGATGAATGAGGTGACAACTGAGGCAAATACAATTATCATGCCTATGATTTTTATTATTATTTTAAGTGTATTGTATATTTCTTTTAGAAGACCATCTTATGTTGTTCTTCCAATTATTTGTCTATTAATTTCAACTATTTGGCTTTTTGGAACTATGGTTATTCTTGGAATTGCTTTTTCAACTATAGCTGTTGCTTTAGTACCCCTTATCATGGGTCTTGGTGTTGACTACTCAGTTCATATTTCTCATAATTATAAAACAGAACTTTCAAAAGGTAGAACCCCTGGTGAGGCTATTAAAAAATCTGTTCTTGAAATTGGGACAGCTATGTTTCTTGCTATGTTAACAACAGTTATAGCGTTTTTATCATTTCTTAGTTCTAATATTCCGCCGATTCGTGATTTTGGGATTTTACTTGCTCTTGGAATTCTTTACACTTTTATCACATCAATTACTATTCTAGCTGCTATTAGATATGTGGTTGATAAAAGAAAAGATATGTATAACAACAATAAAAAACAGTTTTCAAAACTTAATAATTTTATGGGCCTTTTTGCCCAGAAAATATTATGCCATCAGAAAATAATAATTATAGTCCTTGTTATATTAACACTTATTTTTGCCTATGGTGCTGTTAATATTAAATCTGGTTTTGATTTCAACTCATTTATCCCTGATGACAATCCAGCTATGAAAGTCTTTGGGAAAATTGAGGATGATTTCCCATTCTCAGGTCAAGATCAAGAATTTATTTTACTAGAAGGAGACGTTGCAACAGTTGAATCAATTAAGGCAATTAAGCAGACACATGAGAACTTTAAGGATGATAAGTATGTGTCTAGAAATGTTGATGGTACTGTAAAAGATAGTAGTATTTATACAATAATTAATCAAGCTGTTGATAACAATGAGACACTACTTGGAAAATTCAATATAGATGAATCTTCAAATATTCCAAAAACAGATAATGATCTTAAGAAATTAATTGATTATCTTTATGAAAATGAAAATTACAAAACCCAAGTACAAAGTGTAATAAGCAAAGAAAAAAACAGATATAACGCTGCAATAATACGTGTTTATGTTGCAATTGAATCAGAGGGTAAAAAAGCTGATGAGTTTTCGGCTGATATGAAAAGCCTTTCTGAAGAACTAAATGATGATATCGAAGATTATGGTGATGTTAAGGCAACAGTTACAGGTCCATATATCATCACAGATAGAATCACTGGTTCTATGACTGAAAGTCAGATATATTCAACCTTAATATCAATGGTACTTGCATCAATTGTTTTAATCCTTGTATATAGAAGACCAACCCTCGGTTTCATAGCATTAATACCGGTCTTAATCTCTATTGTATGGATACTTGGTACCATGTATTTTATTGATTATACCCTTAACATTTTAACAATTACAGTTACTAGCATCACAATTGGAATTGGTATTGATTATGCTATTCATGCAACAGAGAGATTCAGACTTGTAGCAGATAGAACAGGTGATCCAGAAGCAGCTGTATGTGAAACAATTCAACATACTGGTGGAGCACTTCTTATCGCAGCTCTTACTACCACTCTAGGTTTTATAATGCTTGTTTTTGCACCAATACCACCTCAGGTACAATTCGGAGTGATAACCTCTATGACTATTGTATATTCATTTATCACATCTGTTCTTTTACTCCCACTTATTCTTGTAAGATGGGCTAAATGGACTAAAAAAAGAAAAGGATATATAATCTCTCCAAATAAACAAGAGAGAGATGAACTTGATGATATTAAATCATGTGAATGTGAAAAATAAATAGAAAAATCTTTTTTATATAAATGAAATTTAAATCTTTATATTTTATATTCCCTATAGGTTTTTATTATACTTTTATACCAAATATTTATTTATTATACTTATATTCCGGGTTACGAACCAATATATTTGAGGTGTAATAAATTATGGCTGATGCTCTTATGAGTCAAACAAAAGAAAAAAAAGAAAATATTAAAAAACTATGGAAATCAATTGATGGTAACACTGCTGCAGCACATGTTGCATATGCATTTAGTGATGTCGCAGCGATTTATCCAATAACACCCTCTTCACCTATGGGTCAGATGGCTGATGCATGGGCTGCACAGGGTCGTAAAAACATTTTTGGACAAACTGTTAAAGTATCTGAGATGCAATCTGAAGCTGGTGCAGCTGGTGCTATACATGGATCTCTTGCAGCAGGAGCATTTACAACCACTTTTACAGCATCACAAGGACTTCTTCTAATGCTTCCAAATATGTATAAGATAGCTGGAGAGCTGATGCCAACTGTATTTCATATCGCTGCTAGATCAATTGCATGTGAAGTATTATCTATTTTTGGTGATCATTCAGATGCAATGGCAGCTAGACCAACAGGATATGCTGAGATTGCTTCTTCGTCAATCCAGGAGGTTATGGATTTAGCACTTGTATCACATCTTTCAACTCTTAGAGCCTCTGTACCTTTCCTTCATTTCTTTGAGGGATTCCGAAGCTCTCATGAAATTCAGAAAATAGAGATGATTGAATATGATGATATGGCTAAACTAGCAAATTGGGAAGCAATTAAAAAACATAGAACTAGAGCTCTTAACCCTGAACATCCACATATACGTATGGGAGCTATGGGCCCTGATACATATTTCCAGGTTCGTGAACGTGGAAACGAATATTATGAAAAAATACCTCAAATTGTCCAAGAAGAAATGGATAAGGTTGCAAAGCTAACTGGTAGAAAATATCATCTCTTTGATTATTTCGGTGATCCAAACGCAGAACGCGTAATAGTTATGATGGGTGCTGGATCAACAACTGCCATTGAAACAGTTGAACATTTATTAGATAAGGGTGAAAAAGTAGGTGTTGTAAACGTGAGACTATATAGGCCTTTTTCAGCTGAACATTTTTATAATACAATTCCAAAGAGCGCGAAAAAAATAGCTGTTCTTGATAGGACAAAAGAACCTGGTTCTTTTGGTGAACCACTATATCTTGATGTATGCTCAGTATTCCAGCAGAAAGGCGATACAAGAAAAATTGTTGGTGGTAGATATGGTCTTTCATCAAAACAGTTCACACCAACTATGGTAAAAACAGTTTTTGATAATCTTAAGAAAGACAGTCCAAAGAATAATTTCACAGTTGGAATTACAGATGATATAACAAATACATCACTTGAATTATCTGAAAAAATCGATACAGCTCCAAAATCAACAGTTCGTTGTAAATTCTGGGGTATCGGTGGTGATGGAACTGTTGGTGCAAATAAAAATGCTATAAAAATCATTGGTGATAACACAAATAAATTTGCACAAGGATATTTTGAATATGATGCAAAGAAATCTGGTGGTGTCACACGCAGTCATCTAAGATTTGGTGATGTGCCAATTAAATCAAGATATCTAATAAACACTGCCGAGTATATTGCTTGTCATAATCCATCTTATGTTGATAAATATGATATTCTTGAAGGGATAAAATCTGGCGGTACCTTTGTTTTAAACTCACCATGGTCACTTGAAGAAATGGAAGAAAAATTCCCATCAAGTCTAAAAAGAGATATTGCAAGAAATAATCTAAATTTTTATAATATTGATGCTGTAGCAATAGCACGTGATGTTGGCCTTGGTCAAAGAATTAACATGGTAATGCAGACTGTTTTTTTCAAACTATCAGAAATACTTCCTGTTGATCAAGCAGTTAATCTTTTAAAAGATGCAATTAAAAAGAGCTATGCTCACAAGGGCGATGAGATAGTTAAGATGAATAATAAAGCAGTTGATCTAGCACTTGAAAAAATTGAAAAAATAAATTATCCTGATTCATGGAAAGATGCTGTTGACGAAAAACATAAACAATCTACTGATAGACCTGAGTTTGTAAAAACAGTTGTTGATACAATGGCAGGTCTTAGAGGCGATAAACTAAAAGTATCTGATTTCAAGCCTAGTGGTTTCTTCCCACTTGAAACAAGTAAATATGAAAAAAGAGGTATTGCAATTGATATACCCAATTGGGTTTCAGAAAACTGTATTCAATGTAACCAATGTGCAATGGTATGTCCTCATGCAGCGATTAGACCTTATCTAATATCAGATGAGGAGGCAAATAACGCACCTGAAGGATTTGTTGGAATTGATGCTATTGGAAAAGAAGCAAAAGGCTACAAATTCAGGATACAGGTTTCATCTATGGACTGCGTTGGATGTGGGAACTGTGCTGATATATGTCCTGCTCCAAAAGGAAAAGCACTTGTTATGAAACCAAAAGGAGAAGATTTTGAAAGACAAGCAGAACTATTTGATTATATGGAAACACTACCTGTTAGAGATGGTGGTTTTGATAAATATAATCTTAAAGGCTCTCAGTTTAGAAAACCACTTCTTGAGTTTTCTGGTGCATGTGCTGGATGTGGAGAGACACCATATGTAAAACTTATCACCCAGCTTTATGGCAGTAGGATGATTATTGCAAATGCAACCGGTTGTTCATCAATTTGGGGTGGTTATGCACCTTCTGTACCATGGGTAAAAGACAGAAATGGTCATGGACCAGCTTGGGCTAATTCCTTATTTGAGGATAATGCTGAGTATGGTTTTGGAATGCAACTTGGAACCAGTCAGAGAAGACTTAATCTTAAGCAAAAAGTTGAAAAAGCAATATCTGAAGATATTGTCAATGGAAACTTAAAAGAGTTATTTGCTAACTGGGTTGATAACTTTTATCTAGGTGATGAGTCAAAAGAAATTTCACTTAAAATCCAGAATGAAATGAAAGACATGAAAAAAGAAGGAATTCTTGAAGAAATCTGGGAAGCACGTGATATGTTTACAAAACCATCACATTGGATTATTGGTGGTGATGGATGGGCTTATGATATTGGTTATGGTGGTCTTGACCATGTTATAGCACAAGGCCAAGATGTAAACATCCTTGTACTTGACACAGAGGTTTATTCAAACACTGGTGGACAAGCTTCAAAAGCAACACCTATTGGATCAGTCGCACAGTTCGCTGCATCAGGTAAGAAGACTACAAAAAAAGACCTTGGGCGTATGGCTATGACATATGGTTATGTATATGTTGCAAGTGTAGCGATGGGTGCAAATAAAAGCCAACTTTTAAAAACACTTAAAGAAGCTGAATCATATCCTGGCCCTTCTCTTATTATTGCTTATGCCCCATGTATTAATCATGGTATAAAAGCTGGTATGGGAAAGAGCCAGAATGAAGAAAAACTTGCTGTTGAATGCGGATATTGGCCGCTTTATCGTTATGATCCACGACTAAAAAAAGATGGTAAAAACCCATTCCAACTAGATAGTAAGGAACCAAATGGAAAGGTACATGACTTTTTAATGGGTGAAGTAAGATACAATACACTTTATAGGACTTTTCCAGATGAAGCAAAAAGACTTCATAAGCTTTTAGAGGAAGATGTAAACGAGAGATATAAGATTTATAAGAGAATGGCTGAAGATTAATAAATTATAATTCTCTCAATATTTTTTTTTTTAATTCCCTTTTTTGATAATTTTGATGATCAGTCCATAAAGTTTATATATTATTTTATACAATATGGATGATAAAAAACTAATAAAGTGATATAATATGAGTCGTAAAACAATAATTTTAGGAGTAATACTCGCTACCTTTATGATGCTGATGATACCAAATATTAGTGCTGTAAATGAACAAGTAAAAGAAGAAAATACTAATTTTAACCTATTAAATAAAATACAAAATAAAGAAATAGATGGCCCAATAAATAATTTCTTAATGAGTATTTTTGGAATGATTATGATAGGAATGGGCATATTATGTTATATTTTATTATTTTCTGGATTGGCCTTCTTTATAGATTATTCTGTTTTTGTATCAGTATGTTCTGGAATAATAAATGCTATTTTTTCAATATTTGGTGGAAACAATTTTTTAGAGATACTTCTTGATGGTATTTCAGGTTCTATTGGAGGATTTGGATTTCTTCTAATTATGGGGATTTTTTACATTCGATATGGCTTATATATGATAAAGAATAAAGAAATGCCTGATGAAAACACATATAAAGAATGGCCAGTAATTTACTTTATTATCAAACTCATGACACCAGGTCAGCATGATAATCAAATGGCATAAAAAAAATCAAAATTAAATAATCTTTTTCACTTTTTTTTATTTTTATCTTATAAGATTTATGATCAATCCATAAAATATATATATGATTTATATATAATTATTAAAATATAGGTGAAATGTATGAAAAATAAAATATTAGCAATTGGAATAATTGCACTTTTAGTTGGTATAGTTGCTATACCTGCAAACGCTGTAGAGATAAAAAAAATTGATGATAGATACAATCAAATTGAAACAATAAATAATAAAAATATTGGCTTTCATATTCTCAGAATATCAGTTGCAGAACATGAAGGAGTATCTGGACCAGATTTTCATTGTGCAATTTATGTAAATAATATACTAGTTAGAAATTGTTTTTATATTATGCCATTCCCAACATCGATTAGACTAGTATTTTCAAATAATATAAACGTAAAATTTTCCTCTGAAACTGGTGGCGATTACAGCACAGATCTTGATTTAAGTGAAGAAGGTCTTTTTGTAAAAATCCGAGGATATTCTGAAACAGGAGATATAAAAATTATTTATTAAAATTAATTTTTTTCTTTTTTTATTTATATCTTTTTTTATAACATCTTTTATACCCCAATTGCATTACTATCTCTTGGTAGGTGCACATTTTTTGAGGGATAGAGCAAAAGACTTAGGAGAAATCATAAAGAAAAACAAACAAATCCACATAGTAACACATATAGACGCAGATGGGATTACATCTGGTGCAATAGCTGTTCAGACACTTAAAAGACTTGGAATAGATTATTCTATCGAGTTTGTAAAACAACTTGATAAAAACAAAATGGAAAAACTAATTGATAAAAACCATGATCTAGTATGGTTTACTGATCTAGGCAGCAGTTTCAGTGATAAATATCCTGATATGAATAAGATAATTACAGATCATCATGTTTGTCCAAAAGACACTAATTTTAAATATCATCTTAATCCTCATCTTTTTAATATCGATGGTAGCTATGAAATAAGTGGAGCAGGTGCTACTTATCTTGTAAGTAAATATATTGATAAGAAAAACATGGACCTATCAGGTCTTGCAATTGTTGGAGCATGTGGTGACCTACAGGATAGAAGATATGGTAAACTAGTAGGTATAAACCGTGAGATATTATCTGATGGAATAAAACAAGGAATCCTCAGATCAGATGTTGACCTACGATATTTTGGAAGAGAAACTAGACCTGTGTATAAACTCCTTCAGTATTCAAATGATCCATTAATACCTGGTATAACTGGTCGTGAATCCTCCTGTATAAAATTCTTAGAAAATAATGGAATTCAGATGAAAGATGAGGATAATTGGAGATGTTGGATTGATCTATGTAAAGATGAAAAAAGAAAGATCATATCAAGTATAGGGCAGACTCTACTAAACAAAGGCTTTGGATATAAGATAACACAAAGAATCATAGGTGAAGTATACACACTTGAAAATGAAAAACTTGGAACAGTTCTTCATGATGTAAAAGAATTCGCAACGCTTCTAAATTCAACTGCTCGCTATGGCAAACATGATATTGGCCTCAATGTATGCCTTGGTGATCGTGATAAAGATTTTAAAAAATCATTAAATCTTCTAAGAGGACATAGACATAACCTAGTAGAAGGCCTTCAGTTTGCACGTGAAGAAGGAATTTTTAAAAGAGAATATGTCCAATTCTTCCACGCTGGTGATGGAATACGTGATACAATAGTTGGAATTGTTGCAAACATGCTTTTAAATTCAGAGGATACAAGTAATGATCTCCCAATTATTGGTTTTGCAAATAAAGACGATGATCAGATAAAAGCATCAGCTAGAGCAAATCAAAGCCTAGTAGACCGAGGCCTAGATTTATCAGTTGTTCTTAAAACTGCTGCTTCAAAACTAGATGGAATAGGCGGTGGACATAGCATCGCAGCTGGTGCAACTATACCACGTGGAAAAGAAGAAGAATTTTTAAAGATTGTAGAAGAAGAAATAAAAAATCAGCTTTCTTCTACTTGATCACAGTTTTTGTAAACCTCTTTAATTTCTACCTCAAATAATACCTCTTCATCTGCCATTTGTGAAAGACTAAGTTTTGATGAATCAGGATTTATTGCCCTTAGCTGTTTTAAAAATAGATCTAGAAATTCTTCAGTTAAAATCGTTGTAATATTCTGAGTGTTATTTCGTTGAATAGTTTCAATCCTATCAAATTCTAGATATGATTCATTCCCCGTGTATGGATTGGTATAAGTTGTATTTATTTTTGTATCTGTAAGATTTTGAACCTGATATAAAACTGAACCTTGCACTCCCAAACTAAGTGTTATGTTTTCACCTATAGATGGGCTATGTTTAATTGTAATATTATTTTCATCTATATCCTTTACAACTGTTGATAACTCAGGATAAATCGTAGTATACCCAGTTGCCTGATCTATTTCTATCCAAGTAAAACTTTCATCAATATCAGTTGATGGAGTAGTATATGTCCATATTTTTGTTTCATTAATCTTTGTTACAACACTGTCATTAGTCCATGATGGATAAGAATCGAGATCTTCTGGTAAAAGCTGACCTACATAATATGAATCAATTCTAAAGGTATAAACAGTTGTGGTATTACTAGTTGAGTACATTTTAAAATCATCTGGAACTTCTGCATTCTCTTCAATCTTTATTATCTTTAATTTATAATCGCTACCAGTTGTTGACATAAAAGACAAATCAAGAACGTCGCCTACTTTTGGTCTAAGCCCGTATGCATCCTCAGGATCTATTGGGCCAATTGTTGCTGTTTCCCCTTCCTTAAGACCTACTAAACCATCAACTAGTCCTTTTACATAATCTTGTCCAAGAAAAGCTGAATAATTATATGCATACTCTTCAACTGCAGGATATTCTGATGAATTTCTTGTAACAAATAATTGTATAATATTTCCACCGGTTTTAGATTCAATATCATCATATGATGATTCAAAAACAGTATTATTTGATGCATATTTACAAATATAATGAAGGTCAACACAATCTCCATATTCTATAGTTTCAGGGCCTTTGAACAAATCTTCACCATAATTTACATAGAGAAATACTGAAAATGCAATTATTACTACAATTACTAAACCTGCGAGTGCTATTTTTTCTTTTTCCATATCAGAGTCGTATTGACTCATAATATTTAAGATTAATTATATCTTTAAAAAAGATTTTTCTATGATATATCTAAGAAATTTTGCTGCAATTAAAGCTGTTTCCCCATTATCATAAGTTGGACATACTTCAACTATGTCAAAACCAATAACATTAGATCCAATACTATCAATTATTTTTAAAACATCAAAAGGATTCATTCCAAAAGGCTCAGGGGTACTAGTTCCAGGAGCAAAAGCTGGATCAAGAGCATCAATATCAAATGTTAAATATATTTTTTTATCACCAAGATAATCTTTTGTTTTTTTAATTGCATTATCAATTCCCTTCTCATTTATTTCAAATGAATCAATGAAAAAAAGTTTTTGTTCTAATGCTTCTTTATATTCTTCTTTTTCAGCTGATCTAACACCAAGTATTGCTATGTTTTCAACAGGGATATAGTCATTTATTCTTCTTACCACACATGCATGGTTGTTTTTATCATTTTCATATTGTTTTCTAAAGTCCATATGTGCATCAAGAGATAGAACTGCAATATCATCTGCAAAAGATTTGATAATACCTGGTGTAATCGAATGTTCCCCGCCTATACATATCGGGATTTTTTTATCCTGAATTATTTTTTTTGAAATCTTATATACTTTTTCAAGCATTGTTTTTGTATCAAAAGATTCTACCTCAAGATCACCATAATCATGTATTTTTATATCTGTTATATCAAAATCTGATCTGAAATTAAATGTTTCAAAATTCCAGCTGGCTTGTCTAATCTCATATGGTGCTTTTTTTGCACCAGATCTAAAAGAAGAGGTTTTATCATAGGGAACTCCAAATATTACATATTCTGCATCTTTATAGTCTGATTCACAATCTGCAAAATAATTTGGAAATTTCATAATTCAAAAAATCCTTATTTCAAATATGTTTTTATTTCTTTTTGTTAAAAAAATTTTAGAAATAATTATCTTATACTCTTGTAATCTTTTTTCTTCCAAGTGCTACAAGATAAGATACTTCTTTACCTGGTTCAAGTTGATCTTTGTATTCATCTGGTATCGGCATTTCAAATGTTTCATAGGTTTCCATATCCATAAGTTGAACATTTTGCCCCATCAACGCAATAACTTGAGCATTTCTCTTATCAATGAGGGGCACATGAATCTTATGTTTAACTGGATGAACTACACTTCTTTTCTGGCCATCAAAAACACCTATTGCTTCGATTCTTGCTTTTGCTTCACCATGTTTTCCAGGTTTTGATGTTGAAATGCTAACGATTTTACATGGTTCATCATCAACTATCATATATCTGTTTACTTTAAGGGTTCTAACTTCTGCTAATTGTTTCATTTTTTATTCCTCAGGGATCTTATATACTATATCATGCTCACGGACTCTGTCTTTTACTTTTATTCCTACTTCATCACCTGTTTTTACTGATTCAACAGAGTTACGATCTATTTCCATACTATCTATTTTTTGTTTGAAATCTGTATTTGCTCCAACAATGTGAATAGTATCTCCTATTTTAATTTCACCATTTGTAATTCTTATTGCTGCAACACTTACATTTGTGAAGAAATGTTCCACTATCCCAACTTTTTCTTCAACCATAAATCTTATTCACCAATTTATTAATCCAATATCTAATACTTAAACAATATCAAGAGTTTTTTTAGTCGTTTACCAATTCATAAATTGCTTTTTTACCATGTTTCATGCAGATAAATGCTTCCCATTTATCATCCCAGTCCATAGGATTTTGACATTCAGGACAAGCAAGACTTTCTATTATCTCACGATGTTGTTTGGTCCGGGTTTTTAGTACCTCTGCTTTCATTTTTTTAGTCGGGTTTAATGAATTCATAACATATACATTTCCATTTGGTGGTAGAAATGGAGTGTTATCTTTCATCATTTTCTTTTTGCGATATGCTTTCATTTGCTGTTTATATTTTTCCTGCATTGTCTGTCTTCGGCCCATTCTAATCAAGATGATAAAAAAAGAATCTAATATAAAAACCCTTTTGTTTTATAACCCCTATTTGTATTACAGGCAGAAACAATGCTAGTTGAAGACCTCGAAATTAACAAAGAATTAAAAGATACTCTAAAAAAACAAGGAATCAAAGAACTATACCCTCCACAGGCTGAAGCAGTACCTTATGCCTTAAAAGGAAATAATCTTGTTCTTTCAATTCCTACAGCTAGTGGAAAAACTCTTGTTGCATATATTGCTATAGTTCATAAACTTCTAAAAGAAGGTGGAAAAGCATTATATGTTGTTCCCTTAAAAGCTTTAGGAAGAGAGAAATATGAAGAGTTAAAAGAATTTGAAAAACTTGGTTTGAAAGTTGGTATTTCAACAGGTGATTTGGATGATTCTGATCCTCGTCTTTCTAATTATGATATCATTGTTTGCACATCTGAAAAAGCTGATTCACTTCTTAGACATGGTGTTAAATGGGTTGATCAGGTTAAAGTATTAATTGTTGATGAAATTCATCTCATACATGATCCAACTCGTGGCCCTACACTTGAGGTGATAATTTCTCGTTTTAAATCAATTAATCCAAAAACTCAGATTATTGCTCTTTCTGCAACAATTAAAAACGCTACTGAACTATCTATCTGGCTTGATGGAAAACTTATTAAATCTGATTGGCGGCCTGTTACTCTTAGAGAAGGAGTATGTTATAATAATGAAATAAAATTTGATGATGGAGAAATTAGAACCATCGATGGAGCAGAAAAAAAATCTCTAAATCTTCTAGTTGAAGAATCACTTAAAAACAAGGGCCAGGTACTTGTTTTTGTAAATACTAGAAAATCAACTATCTCTGTTGCAAATAAATTATCTGACCTTGTTTATTCATATCTAACAAAAAAAGAAAAAAATGTTCTTGAAAAAACTGTGGAGGATTTAAAAAAGAAACTCCCGGAGCTTACTTCTCTTGATAAAAAACTTTTCCTTTGCCTTAAAAAAGGTGTTTCCTTTCATAACGCTGGTCTTTCAAGTACTGAACGTCGTTATATTGAAAATAGTTTTAAGAATCGTATTATAAAAATAATTGTAGCAACACCTACACTTGCTGCTGGTGTAAACATTCCAGCTCAGAGAGTAATAATCCGTGATCTATGGCGTTATGATCCAAATTTTGGTATGCATCCAATACCTATCCTTGAATATAAACAACAAGCAGGTCGAGCTGGTAGGCCACGTTATGATAAGTTTGGTGAAGCTATTTCCATTGCAAAAAACCTAGGCCAATTAGATAAAATATTTGATAGTTATGTCCTAGCTGATACTGAGCCTATTTATTCAAAACTTGGTAGTCAATCAGCTCTTCGTATGCATATTCTATCTTCTATTGCTATTGGTTTTGTAAAAAACGTTGATGATGTATACAATTTTATTGATAGCACCTTTTATGCTTATCAATCTGATACAATTATGCTTCGTGATGAAATAGACCAAGCTATTGATTTTTTAAAAGACAATGGATTCATTGAAATTATTAATAATAACGAATATATGTCGACTCTTTTTGGCAATAGAACCTCCTCACTTTATATTGATCCTCTATCTGCACTTCAACTTAAAACAGCTCTTGAGAAATCATGCAGCAGAGATACATCTGATATTTCTTTTCTTCATGCAGTTTGTACAACCCCTGATGTGAGATCTCTTTATCTTAGGAAATCTGATAGTTGGGTTGAGGAAAAAGCAGCTATGAATACTAGTGATTTATTATTAGTTCCTGATAGTGTCTCTGGTGAGGAATATGAATGGTTTTTAAGTGACCTAAAAACCGCATCCCTTGTTGAAGACTGGATTAATGAAATACATGAAGATGGAATAGTAAACAAATATAATGTTGGACCTGGCGATATTCATAATATCGTTGAGATGGTAAGTTGGCTTCTTCATGCATCTCGTGAGTTTGCACGTATGTATAATTTTGATTGCGTCTCTGATATTTCTGATCTTATGCTTCGTGTTGAATATGGTTGTAAAAAAGAACTCTTGAATCTTTTAAAACTAAAAGGCATCGGCCGAATTAGAGGAAGAGCACTATATAAAGCTGGTTTTCATACTATTGAGGATCTTAGAAGGGTACCTATAAAACGTCTTGCAAATATTAAAACAATTGGTGAAGGCATTGCAAAAAGCATAAAAAGTCAAATAGGCGAAAGCATTGATGGTGAAGACAAGGATTTATCAGATTATACAGAAATATAAAAAAAAAATTGTTAGGTTTTAGCATATGATTGAGATTTTCGGATGTATAGGAAAAATATCTGATTTAGAAGATTTTCTTAGAAAAATTAGAGATTTTGAACGAGAAAAAAATGTTAAAATCCAATGTTTCAACTCAGATATGATATATGGTAAAAAACATCTTATTTCTGCATCTGAAAAAGCAATTCGTTCATTTGAAAATAAATCTAATTCAACAGATTCTATTCAGATGGAAATACTTCTTTACGCATCTGGTGAAAAACAACTTAAACATGCTATTCCAAAAATGGGGATAAAAAAAGGTAACTCAAATATCACTATTTTGATAATCTATGAAAAAAACAAAGATATAAAAATTATTGTTAAGGAGATTATTGATTATCTTAATCTTAAAAGAAACGATGACCTATTAAATGGTGATATAGACGTGTTAAAACGTTTTGGTTTTAAAAAATCTGAGATTGAGACAGTCAGCAAAAATAAATATGAGGATCTTATTTTGGAAAAAGTCGCAATGGTTGACATAATAAAATAAAAAATATTTATTTATGCCCGCATGAGGTAGTTTGGATATCCTGGAGCCCTGCGGAGGCTCCTACTCGGGTTCGAATCCCGATGCGGGCATTTATGTAACTTCACATAAATTTTAAAAATTTTAATGAAATATTACTATAACGTCAATTTCATATACATGTTTTTTATATATTTAGTGTCAATCCATAAGAATAGGAGATAATAAAAAATGTTGAATTCAGATAAGATACTCAAAATAATCGATGAAAACCAACAAGACATAAAAAAATTTGGAGTAAAAAGTATAGGTTTATTTGGATCTTATGCAACAAACAAGCAAAAACCAGAAAGCGATATAGATTTTCTAGTAGAATTTAAAAAAGGGAAAAAAACATTTGATAATTATATGGATTTAAAATTTTATTTAGAGAATCTATTCGACTGCAAAGTTGATCTTGTAATAAAAGAAGCATTAAAAGTTGATTTAAAGCCAAATATATTAAAGAGTGTAAAATATGCCGCGGGATTATAAAGCATATATAAAAGATATTTTAGAAGCGATTGATAGAATTGACTCATATACTACAAATCTTACATTTGATGATTTTTCTGAAAGTCGACTTTATCAAGATGCCATTGTAAGAAACCTCGAGATCATTGGTGAAGCTGTGAAGCGTTTACCAAAGAAAATAATAGAAAAATATCCGGAAATTGAATGGAAAAAAATAGCAGGTTTAAGAGATATTTTAATACATGCATATTTTGGTATTGATACAGAAATTGTTTGGGATGTTATTGAAAACAAAATCCCTGAATTAAAAGATCAAATATTACTTATTAAATCAAAAAATGAAAAAGAAAAATAATCTAGATTATAAAAAAAAAATGTTGTAATAAGTTTTAATAAAATGATGATTTAAATATTTTAATGAAAATGCAGACTCAACAGATTAAAATCATTAAAATGTGACGGCACATGCGGGCATCAAAATAAAGAGGTGAAAAAATGATAAAAACAAGATTTAATATAAAACATAAAGAGGTACTTGATACTTTTCTTTTAGACATCCCAATTGTTAACCCGGGTAAGATGTATGGTCATCCAGCATATTATGTTGGAGGTAAACTTTTTGCATCACTTTTTGATGATGGAATCTGTGTAAAAGTTCCTGAAAAATTAAAAGATAAATTATTGAAAAAAGATGGAATTGAACCCTTTGAACCAATGGGCCGAAAGATGAGAGAATGGATATTAATAAATAGAGAAAAACCTGAGGATTATCTAAAAGATAAAAAAATTTTTGAAGATTCTATTAAATATGTTGCATCATTGACTGGGATTGAGTTTTCAAAAAAATAAAATTTTTAATTTTTCTTATTAAAAATATAAAATAACAGAACTATCAATATTATAGTATACACAAAACCAATGATAAGATGTGGATAATCATTTGTCCCATTTTGAATTAGTTCTTTTAGGCTTATTACGCCCCAGAAGTTTGGTGCCGGAGAAAAAATATATTTTAAATTATCTGTAATTAAAAATGTGAACAATGGTAGCATATAGATTGTTGCAGAAACCTTAAAAATTGCAAAAGCCTGAACCTTATTTGATGCAAAAGAACTGACAAGCATCGCAGAAAAAGGTGTTAAAAGACAAAATAGTAAAGCTATTGGGATAAATTCTGGATATGAAAATTGTGTGTTTTCAATTAAACCTGAAAGAGGTGGAAATATTAATAAAACAATGAAAGAAAAAAATGTTAGAAACAACATACGGTAAATTAGATATGTGTTTCTTGAAATTGGCATTACACGAAGAACTGTCAATAAATGTTCATCTTTTTCATCAAGAATTAGAAACGAAGCGATAAACCCATAAAGAATTGGAATAATTGTTACAAACAAAATGAAAAAAATTGTGAAATTCCCTGCAACCGGAATTGTCTCTTCTAAACCAGGTGCAATAAATTGAACGAGAATCTGTGAAAACATTATAAGAATTACTGGATACAATATAGCTAGAGATATCAGTAATTTATCTCGAATGATATTTTTGAAATCATTAACAGCTAATCCAAAAACCGTCACCATTTATATTAACCTCCTCTTGAGATAATAAATTCATAAAACATTTTTTTTGCTAAATAATAGCATAAAACGATCCATAAGATTTGATATCCAATTCCATAAGCAATTTCCCAGATTTCAAGGTTTGATGCATTAAATACACCATCAAATATGATAAAAGATGCCTGCGTTGGCCATAGATAAAAAACAGGGTTTTCGAAAAGACCGAAAAGATCAAGTAATGGTGGAAATGTCAAAGCAAGAAAACCAATTATCATTCCAAGCATATAACCATTTACACTTTGCACTCGAGAGATTAAAATAAAGCCAATAAGAATTAACATAATCGAGGTTAAAGTAATTCCTAAAAAAAGATAAGCTAGGTTGAATTCTGTTTCATTAAAAAAAACCATTAACAACATAAATACAGTTGCAGAGATAAGTGAAAGAATAGTTAGTGAAATAACCTTTGATAGCAGATAATCATCTGTTTTCATAGGAGTTATAACCAGTGCTTGTAGTACATTTTCTGTTTTTTCAAAAAGAACTAAAGCTCCTACAAAAACAATTCCAATTACCGCGGGATCAAAAAACAACAATACTGAATGAACCTGTGTTTGACCCTGCAGGGATTGCACTGCCTGAGTTGAAAGAAAATATAGTAATACACTTAGAATAGAAATATGAATAATCTTATATCTATATAGAAGAGTAAATTCCCATTTTAACATATTTTTTAGATTATTCATCTAAGCTTCCTACCTGTAGCCTTTATAAATATATCATCAAGTGTAGCCTCAGCTGAATGAATTGTCTGTACTGTACCTGTTCTTAGAAGATTGATAAAATTATTATTATCAGCTAGGTTTTTAATATCAAATTCTTGACTTAGAAGTTCACCATTTTTTAGATACTCAACCTTTACAATTTTTCTACCATGTCTAATTTTTAATTCTTTTGGACTTTCAATTAACACCAGTTTTCCATCAACAATGAATCCTACTCTATCGCATAACTCGTCAGCATCATTCATGTTATGAGTTGTAAGAAAAATTGCTTTTCCCTCTTTCCTTTTTTGTTTAATAATATCTTTAATTAACCTAGAACTAACAGGATCCAAGCCTGTTGTCGGTTCATCTAAGAAAATTATCTCAGGGTCATTTAAAAGAGATCGAGCAAAATTTAATTTTGATTTCATTCCTTTTGAAAAAGTTGCTACTCGTTGATTTGCGTCTTTATCGAGTTCAACAAGTTTTAATAGATCAAATGGCGGGATTGTTCTTCCTTTATAAAATGATTCGAAAAGTTCTAAATTCTCAATTGCTGTTAGTTTTTGATAATGGTTTGGTAGTTCAAATCCAACACCTATTCTGTTATATAGTTTTGTTTTCCATCCTTTTAGATTTCTCCCAAGAATTCTGACATTACCATTATAGTTTTTTAAAAGACCAATTATTATTTTCTGTGTTGTTGTTTTTCCAGCTCCATTTGGACCTAGAAATCCAAATATTTCTCCTTTTCTAATTGAAAATGATACCCCATTTAATGCTTTTTTATTTGATTTTGGGTATTGAAAATTTAGGTTTTGCACTTCAATTGCTACAGATTTATCTGATTGGATAGTTTTTTTTGTTGAGCCTCTAAATGAAAATATGCCCCTTGTATTACATTTTGGACATGTAATCTCAATTGTTACACCTGGTTCTCCTTGTACATTTATTTGGTTTTTACAATGTGGACATCTAACTATACTAGTTACTAGTTCTTTTTCTCCCATTGATGGACCCTCACTAATTAATATATATGTAAATATTATAATTTATTTATGCCATACATGTATGATAGTTTATATATAAGTTTGTGTATTGTAATTATTATGAGAAAACTGATAATTGAAATGAAAATAAACCAAAATTTGATAAAAAACTTTGATTTTTTAATAGATAAGGTAGAATCAGTAGAGTTACTTGAATTATTAAAAATTGATTTTCAAAAAAGAATAAAGATGGCAATAGCAGCATTCAACATGAAAGAAGGATACAGAATTGATGATATAAAAACACCTGATTATGTTGAAATTTTTACTGTTCTACAAAAAAAGGATAATAGATATGTTTGTTTAATTAAAGCAAAATATTTTAAAAGTTTATCATCTCTTGCAAAGAAATTTAATATTGATATTATTTGGGATACACCATCAATTTTTACAAAAGATAAAATGGTAATAAGTGTGACAGGTAATGAAGAGAATTTAAAAAAAATACTTGGATTATTTAAAAATATTGGCGATATTAAAAAAACTAGTTTTGTTAAATCAATTTATAGTGAACAAACAATTCTATCATGTTTAACAGAGAAACAAAGAAAAGTTATAATCACAGCTAAAAAAAATGGATATTATGATTACCCAAGAAAGATAAACAGCAAAGAACTATCAAAAAAAATAGGGCTTAGTAAACCAACTGTCGTTCAACATCTTAGAAAAGCAGAAGATCGTATTATTTCAAATATATTAGCAGGATATTAAATCATTTATTATTGATACTCATATCATTTATTTTATATGAATTTGTGATATCAACTGTTTTATTTAGCATTGCGGATACTGAACAGTATTTGTTTTGTGATAAATCTATTGCTCGTTCAATATCATCTTTTTTGATATTGTTACCAGTAAAAATATATTCCATATGGATTTTTGTAAATATTTTTGGATGCTCCTCAGCTCTTTCAGCATTAAGATTTATCTCAAATTTTTTTATATCAACTCTTTTCTTTGTTAGAATTGATGCAACATCACTAGCTGTACATCCCCCAAGTGATAATAATAGTAATTCCATCGGTCTTGATGCAGCTTCGGATCCTGAAAAATTTTTTGGCCCATCCATTGTAACCCAGTGGTTGCTATCTGCTTTTCCAACAAAAGTTATTCCCTCAATTTGTTTAATTTTGACCTGCATAATCTATTCTCCCTCTGAAGCTTATAATCATTTGATTTATTTAGATTTATATTTTTTTTAGATTAATTCTATGATATATCTCATTATCATTCAAAATATTTATCCATTCTATCAAATGCCTTATTTATCATCTCTTCAGATACGCAAAAAGAAAGTCTCAGATGGCTCTCACCAGTTGGACCAAAAGCAATACCAGGAGTAGTTGAAACTTTTGCTTCTTTTAAAAGTTTTTTACAGAATTTTGTAGAATCTTTTCCATTTTTATCAATTATCCTTGGGAACATGAGATAAGAACCCATTGGTTTTTGATATGAAAAAATATGATCTAAATTATCTAAACGATCACACATTAGATTTCTAGCAGACAGATAATGATCCCTAAATTCACTTATACAGTCCTGTGGTCCTTTTAAAGCTTCAAGTGCAGCATATTGAGAAACCACAGTTGCACATATTGCAAAAGGAATATGTGCCTTTGTAATCTGAGGAATTAGATCTTCATCTGCATGTAAATAACCAATTCTCCAACCTGTCATAGCGTAGCTTTTTGTAAATGTGAAACAACTTACTACGTTTTTCTTCATCTCTTGTATCGACCCGATACTGAAATGTTTACAACCATCATATGTAAAATATTCATAAGCTTCATCAGTTATTACCATTAAATCATTTTCAAGTGCAATATCAGCTAATCTCCTAAGTGTTTTCTCTGAGAAAACAGTACCTGTTGGATTACTTGGAGAACAATACATAATAGCTTTTGTTTTAGGAGTTATTGCTTCTTCAATGGCATCGATATTTAAATCAAAACCCTCTTTTTCAACTGTTGGAACAAGCACAGGTTTTCCAGAAGCAATCTGCACCTGTCTTATATGCGTAGAATAAGTTGGAGATGGAAGAATAACTTCATCACCTGGATCAATTAAAGCCATAATAGATGCAGATAATCCCTCCACAGCCCCAATTGTAACAATTATTTCTGATGGTATTGTATCAATATTGTTATCTCTCTTCATTTTTTTAGATATTTCTTCTCTTAATTCAAATATTCCTTTATTTTCAGAGTACCCTCCTACTTTCCCTTTTTTTATCGAATCAATTGCTGCTTTTTTAATATGATCTGGAGTCCCCGAAGTTGGTTTTGCCCATGATAAAAACGCCACATCATCAATTTCTTTTGAAAGCCTAGTCATCTCATGTATTGCAGATTTTTTAATCTTTAAAACTCTATCAGATATTCTCAAATCATTATTCATATAAAATTCACCATCTATCTATTATCAATAATTATTTTTTATTATATTTTTTAATAAATACATTTTTATCATCTTCTTCTACCGCCCCCGCCAAGTCCACGACCCCTTCCATCTCTAGGGCCTCTACCAAGTCCTCTTCCTCTACCTGCGCCAATTCCTCTCCCTTGACCCATTGAATTATAACGATTTGGTTCATCTCTAGATTTTTCTTTATTTTTATTGTAATCATCTGGGTTTAGAATTATCGCTTTTTGAGGACAAGAATCTATAGCATTCTTTAAACATTCTGCATTTTCATCTATTATCTCTGCCTTATCATTAACTATCTTAAATCCAATTGGGCAGACGTTTACACATATACCGCAACCAATACATCTTTCTTTATCTATCTTTGGTTTCATTGTAATATAATCCCCATTCTATCAGTTTTTTCTTTTTCTTCAAAAATTTCATTTATATTATCTTTAATTATATTAATTGATTTTTTGATATTAGGCTCTCTAATGATTACAGGAACAAACTTTTTTTTCAATCTCTCAATATTTGGCCCCATAAATTTTCCTACCAAAACATCAACATCTGTTAAAACAGAAGCAGTTGCTTTTGCCTTACCTGGATCACCATGTTTAATTGTCTCATCCTCTTTGTATTTTGCATTTTCTCTTGTCTCTTTTAAAAAAGTTACTCCATTTGAATAATTCCATATTTGAAAATATTTTGACATACCAAAGTGTTCATCTGGCTTTATTATTTGTTCATTGTCTGTTCCAATGGCAATCACTAAATCTTCTGTAATATTCTTTATAGCTCCTTGAGGGCAATTCTTCAAACATAAACCACAATTTAGACATTTATCTATATCAAAAACAGCAATTCCAATATTTAAATCAACAGATATAGATCCATTAGGACATTCGCTTTCACAAATTCCGCAGCCTACACATTTATTTTTACTTATATTCATCATCATTTATCCTCTCCCTTGATTCATCTTTATATTCTTTTATAATTTTAGGCTCATCAGTTGATTCTATTGTAAATTTAACTTTTCTTTTCATCCCAATTTCTGGTACAAATTTAGTTAAAAAATCACCAAATTCACTATCTTCTCCCTCGCATCCTACATGGTTGTAATTTTTGTTACCAATTTTTTCTAATCTATTGAATAAATATCCTTCAAAAGTTTTTTTCATTTTATCGATCCTTAAAATTTCTTTCTAAATATTATCCATTGAGATAAATTGTATTAATTAATATGACAATAAAATGAAAAGGTAAATAAAAAAATCATAGATTTGTTTTTTTACTATTTTTTATTACAACTTTTTCTCCTTCTTTAGAATAAATCAAATGCTTAGCTGTTGGATAACTATTACACTTAAATCCTAAATTTAATAAATAATTTTTTACTTTATCTATGTCATTATTCTCTATTCCATCTTTTTTCATCATATAATTTTCCAACCTTTAACATATTACAAATATTTTTTCTGATTAATATCTCAAAATATATGTATATAAAATAATTCATAAATATTACTACAATAATTATTTACTATTTTCAAAATATGTCTATATTTTATTTATATAATCAAAATTTTTAGACAATTTGTAAATAAATAATAAAAATTTGAAATAATTTGAAATAAATTTTTTTTAGTATTATTAGTTTTTTTATTGTTGATAAATATATATTATTATAAAAATATTTAAATATTAAGATGGTACATAATAATTTATTAAATAATAATAAAACAGTTTCAATCGGATGAATTCATATGATATATCTAAAAAATAAGAATAAATCTAACAATGCAGTTTCAGAAATAATTGGAACAATGTTATTAATTGGAATATCTGTTACCCTTTTTTCTGTAATATATGTTAGTCTTTTTACAGTAGAAGTGATACCTGCCTCTCCATCTGTAAATATGATTGGTACAATTGATAAAAATATTCTTATTCTTGATCATATAGGTGGAGAAGATTTAAGTTTAGATACAATAGTAATAATGGAATTTCCAGATAATTCTAAGAAAAATATTATTGTAGATGATAGTAATAATTATCTAACAGTAGAAGCAAAAGCAGATGATAAATGGAACATTGGTGAAAGATTTACATATTCATTAGATTATGAACCCGGTTTCAATAGATATGACCCATTAAAAATAATGATAGTTGATAAAGAAAGTAATTCTCTAATTATGAATGCAAATATTAAAGAAGCAAGAGAATCTGATTTAATATTAACAGCAGAATACGGGCCAATTGTTAATGATCAAATAACGCTTTATATCTTTTTAAATAATGATGGACCAAGCATGAATCAAAATGTAAAGGTTCAACTTGACATTCCAGATAATTTTGAATACGATAGCCATACCGGCGATGGTTCATATGAAGATGATACCGCAATTTGGACTATTGATACTATAAATAAAGATGAAGAAAAACAAATTCATATAACTTTTAAGGTATCTCCCCCTGGCGATAGTGACTTCACTCAGTTAGTTTTTGTAGTTGATGGATCAAAAAATTGTACTACAACTCATTGGAACAATATATTTGATGCGCTTAGCGAAGCAGTCTTAACAAAATTTCCTCATAATGGAAATTATGAGTTAGAAATAATTCAATATGGATCAGAATTAAACACAGGTAGTGCTAATCCAGGTGATCCATTTATTCATACTGCTAAAATTGTTTTAGAACCAAAAAGAATAGTAGAATCCAATTACATGGATATTTCAAATGAAATTTTATTAATAAAAAATCTAAAAATGGGTGGACATTGTCCAATGTCATCTGGGATCAAACTTGCAAAAAATGAAATAAATCAACCTGACTATAATCCCAGGTTTAAACAAGTTCTTATCATGATAGTTGCAGGTCTTCCAGATTGTTACGTACATCCAAATGAACCAGGTTATGATGCGATTTTACCAGAAAATGATCCAACTTTTTTTGGTATGGCAGATGCTTCATGGAAAAGAAATAACACTTTAGTTCAATTACAAATGACAGGAAATCAAGATGAGATAAATTGTATGTTAATATTAAATCCCTATTCAGCACAAGGTTCTGATAGCCCATGGTTAGATCTAAATAATATCAATTGGCTTGCAAGATGGATAGCTTGGCCAAATAGTGATTATTATCCTCCTGGTGGTCAATGGCCACCTGATAAACCTGGTTGGGTTATAGGAGCTCAAAATGAAGCGCAAATTTCTGATTGCATAAACAAGATTATTGATGTTCAAATTTCTAGTAGCAAAATAACTGGTGAAATTGTTGATAGTAAATACATCGATCCTAATTCAGATAATGATAGTTTTGAATTAATTATTCAAATAACCTAGTAATGGAGATGGAAAAATAAATGTTAAAACTAAATCTAAGAAAAATAAGATATTCTAATCAAGGAGTTGCAGGCATTGTTGTTGCAATCCTATTAATTGGCCTTGCTATTACCGCAATTGGATTTGTCCAGAGTACATATGTTCCCCAATGGATGGAAAAAAAAGAAGCAGAACATATGGACACAGTTTTAAATCAATATTCACAGCTTAAATATGCAATTGATACAATAGGTTTATTAAAACAAAAAAACAGTATAATAACAACACCATTTACACTTGGTAGTAAAGAAATGCCATTTTTATCATCAATTCGATCATATGGATCATTAGAAATAGAGCCAAATAATGGAAAATTCTTTTGCGTTTCAACATTAGATGATAAAGAAGAATTTTTTCCTTTTGGAAATATATGTTATTCATCTAAAAATGGCTACCATATAAATCAGAATTATATCTATGAAAATGGTGCAGTTATTTTAAGTCAAGATAAAGGAGAGAGGTTTCTGATAAAACCAGATATTTTTTTTGAATCAGACGATCAATTATGTCTTAATGTTATTAAACTAGTACCAATTGGGGGAAAAACTTCTGCAGGAGGATATGGAACATATCCCATACAAACAAAATTCAAAGATTCTTATGAACAGGAGATAATCGAGGTAAACGAAATCAGGATGCATAGCCCTTATCATTCTCTCTGGAGTAAATATATTATAAACATTCTTAATGAAAATAATATAGGTCATAGTCAACCAATCGATGAAGTAGATGGTGAAGGAAACATTATTGGTTTTAAAATCACCTTCCCAAATCCATCAGAACCAGAAGAAAAAAGCCATCTAAAAGTATATCTAAATGTCATAGAAATTTTATGTCAGATTTCACCGGGTTGGGTAGAATAAAACAAATAGAATTTATATAACAAAAAATCGATAAAAAAAATTTAAAAAATAAAGATAAAAAATAATATTTTTATATTTTCTGTGATTTCAACTAATTATTTTTTTTGAGCTCAAATTCAGGTTAATACCTAGTTTCTCAGGTTCCTTACCCATTGCAAGACCAATAAGTTGTGTTAAATAAAAAACAGGCATATCTAGTTTTTCACCTATTGTCTCAGCTGCTTTCTGTTGTTTTGAATCCATCATTCTTCCACCATAAGGACATACTATAGAAATCCCATCATATTTCCTATCTTGTATAGCCTTAATTTTTTCACCAGTTTTTGTAAGAGCTGATTCTTTATGAGTAACCATTAATGGTGCCCCGCAACAATTCAATTTTTCTGAATAATTATTAGACTTCGCACCAATAGCATCGATTATTTCTTCCATCTTTGTCGGATTTTCAGATATATCAGGCCTTTCTACATCACTATATCTTATTGTATGGCAGCCATAATGACATGCGATATTCCAATCTAGAGGTTTTTTTACTTTATTTTTAATAGATTTAATACCAATCTCATCATAAAGCAAATCCAAGGTATGATATACATTTAGATCTCCTTTATAGTTCAACCCTTCATCTTCACGTAGTTTTTTTACGATTTTATCATATAGTTTATCTGATTTCTTCATACGATTCATTGTTTCAATAAGAGACAAGTGACATTGCGGACAAGGAGCATAAATATCAATATTTTTTGATTCAAAAATAGCAATGTTTCTTGCAGAGAGATACATCTGCATCACAAGGTTAATACTTCTAATTGGAGCTCCACAACATGATACATTCTCAAGATCAACTAGTTTAATACCAAAATCAGGCATTATTTCTCTAATACTCATCTCATAAGCATATTGTTCAGTAGGAATAACACATCCAAGATATAACCCTAGTTTCTTCATTTTAAACCCTCCATTGCAAGCTCAGATATAATCTTTGTAAATTTCTGCTGATCAACCGGTTTTTTTATCTCCGATAGCCCTAATGATTTTCTAGTCCATGATTTATTTTTTTTATCATTTACTTCTAAGGGGCTTTGAATATATCCTATAGACAAAATATTCTGAAGTAATTTTTGATAATCACCAGGTAACTGTTTTCCAGATGATACATACCAGTTTTTTATTATATACATTAGATCAATAGGACTCATTTTCTGAGGGCATCTTTCCACACATTTATAGCAACTAACACAATCCCATATTTCATCTGATTGAATAATTTCATCTATGAAACCATCTTTAGCCGATGCCATAATAGAATGAGGCTGAAGTTCCAATAATTTCATAGCTTCACAACCTGATGTACATTTAGCACATTGATAACAAATATTAGGAGATTCCAAACCTATCATATCAAGTGCTTTTTCTAAATCTTCATATTTCTTTTTCTCTGGTTTTGACATATTAAAAAGATCAACAATTCCATCGCTCATTTTGATACCCCCTTTATCTTTTCAAATTCCTCAGTACATACTTTTTGAAATTTAGGCCCATCTGGAGAAACAATTGGTATGAAACGTAGTTTATCACTACTGATTCCTTTCTCATCAAGAATTTTTTTTGCATCTTCAACTATTTTTTCTGCTGACTCTGCTCCATCAATATAATGACATAAACCAGGTGGACAAGATACAACCATAACTGCTTTTGCCCCTTTATCAAAAGGATATATTATATCATCAACACTTAACCTACCAACACAAGGTAATTTTATAATTTTAATTTCACTTGGATATTTAAGTCTTGATACACCCGCAATATCAGCTGCGTTATAACCACAGGTCTCAGATGTATAAGCAATAATTGAATCTGGTTCAACTGATAGAATCCCATCAATTTGTGATCTCAACTGTTTCTTTGTAAGATGCCTTATTTCAATAGCCTCCTCTGGGCAAATAGATACACATTTTCCACATCCCCTGCAGGCCATATCAATTATTTCATAATTATTTGTTATAGCAGAATAATTACAGGCTTCTATACATTTACCACATTTTGTACACTTATCAATATCAATAATCGCAGTTGTTAAATCAATAACTGATGTATCACTTTTCAATAATGTTGCAATTCTACTCGCTGCACTAGATGCATCAGTTATACAATCCTGAATGGATTTTGGCGCCTCAGATGTACCAGCTACATATATCCCCTCATTTGTTGTATCAACAGGTGCAATTTTTACATGCAAAGGTGAAATAAAACCATCCATCCCATATGAAAGATTTAGTAAAGAAGTCATTTTTTTAGTTCCATCTGATGGTTCCAAAGCTGTTGCAAGAACAATTAAATCAGAATTAACCTGTAATAATTTATTTGTAGATTTATCAAAAACATCAAAAAATAGTTGACCATCCACATCCTCCATAATCTCAGAGGGTTTACCCATGATCATTTTAATATTATTCTGTCTTAGCAAACGATAATATTCCTCATATCTCCTACCTGGAGCTCTAATATCAATATAACACATATTAATATCAGCATCAGGTATCTTTGCCCTTGTAATCTTTGCATTTTTTGCTGAATACATACAACATATGTTAGAACAATATTCATTATGTCTTTGATCCCGGGATCCAGCACATTGAATAAAAGTAACTGTTTTTGGCACACTGCCATCACTTGGACAAACTATTTTTCCTTTCGTAGGACCAGCTGGAGTAATCATTCTTTCTAGTTGTAAACCATTAATTATATTTGGATGCTCAAAATGATACTCTGTATTTGTTAAATCCATCTGTTTATAACCAGTAGCTACAACAACAGCTCCAATCTTTATCTCCCTGGTTTCTGATTTTTGATTATAATCTATTGCATCAGCAGGACAAATTTTTTTACATATCCCGCATTTATCCTTTGTAATTTTAAGACATGCATCAGGATTAATAAAAGCTACTTCAGGTACACAGGAATCAAAAGGGATATGCACAGCTTTAGTATTTTTTAACCCAAGTTCATATTCAGATGTAATTGAAACAGGACATTTCTCAGTACAAAGTCCACATCCAGTACACTTATTTGGATCAACAAATCTTGGATTTGTTTTTACTGTTGCAACATATTCACCAGGCATACCAGAAAAATCAACAACCTCAGATAGGGTCATCATATTAATATTTGGATGAGAACTAACCTCGTTCATAATAGGAGATGCAGTACACATCGAGCAATCATCAGTTGGAAAAGTCCTTCCAAGCTTTGTCATATTACCACCAATAGCTGGACTTTTTTCCACTAGATACACATTGAAATCTTTATCAGCAAGTTCTAAAGATGTATGCATACCTGCAATTCCGGCACCAATAACAAGAACATCTCTATTGATTGAGATTTCTTTTTTTAATATTGGATCATGATGTTTCACCTTATTTATCGCGCCTTGTACCAAAGCCATTGCCTTTTTTGTTGCCTTATTCTCATCAGAGTGAACCCATGAACAATGTTCCCTAATATTTGCCATCTCCCACATATATGGATTTAATTTTTGTTGTATACAATTCTTAAAAATATTCCAATGATGCTTAGGAGAACAACTGGCAATAACCACTCTATCTATATTTTTATCCTTAAGAGTATCTAAAATAAGATTTTGACCTGATTCAGAACATAAAAAAAGATGATCTTTTACAACTAAATCTTTGTTTTTAGATAAATCTTTTTTCAACTTTTTAATATTAACAGTATCTGCAATATTATCACCACAGTGACAAAGAAATACCGCAATTTTTTTATTTTTACCTGAGTCGCTCATTATAAATTACCTCCCTTTAAATGTAAATTTTCTTCAAACTTTTTATAGATATTATTTTTTTAGATAAACACAAATCTTGTTTTTTATTTTTTTGGAATAGGATCTAAAATAATATTTGACTTATCAAATGTTGAAAGAAAAACATTTTTGCTAAGTTTAATAGCATCCTTAGGACAAATATCTTCACACAGACCACAAAAACAACATTTTCCAAGATCTATCCTTGGATATGTTTTAGAATAATCCTTTTTATAATCTTCTACTGTTTCAACCATTTCAATTGCCATATTAGGACATATCTTCTCACAAAGCCCACAACTTATGCATTTATCAATATAGTATTCATGTGCACCCCTATATTTTTCAGGGATTGGTATTGATTCATGTGGAAATCTTACAGTCATCGGCTTTGAAAACATATTTTTCAATAAACTTGGTATTATTCTTAGATTAATTTTATCACCTATCCATATCAGCAGGACAAATATTCAAACTCCAATAAATAGCTGGTACATCTGCTATTTGACTTCCTCTTAAAAGAAATTCTAAAACAGGGATCATATGTAAGAAATCAGGCCCTCTAACTTTAGCTCTATATGGTTTACTATCGCCATTGCTAACCATATAAATAGCTGCTTCCCCTCTTGCAACTTCGTTTCTAACATAAACTTCGCCCTCAGGAATTTTGATGTTAAGTTTAGGTTTTTTAAACTTTTCAAATATTACTTCACCTTCAGGTATCTCTTTTAATGCCTGTTTAATAATATTTATTGATTGTTTAATTTCTTCTATTCCTAAATTATACCTAGCATATGCATCCCCAGTTTTTTTTACAGGTATATCAAAATCAAATCTATCATATACCTCATAAGGTTCATCTTTTCTAACATCTGTTTTCATACCTGATGCTCTAAGCACAGGACCAGTTGCACCTAGTCTTATTGCATCTTCTCTTTTTAAAATTCCAACATCTTTTGCCCTTGCATTAAGTGCTGGGTTTTCAATTTCCTCTAGCTTTACCATCTTATTCATTTTTTTAAGTACTTTTAATATTTTATCCTCAGCATCATTTGGAAAATCTCTTCTAACACCACCTGGACATATATATCCCGCAGGATATACTCTACCACCGGTTATCATCTCAAATAAATCAAGGATATAATCCCTATATCCAAATGCCATTTTAAAACCAGTGTCAAAACCAGTACCCTTAGAAAACACGCCATACCATATGATATGTGATTGTATCCTAGATAATTCTGCCATTATAACTCTTATATATTTTGCACGTTCTGGAACATCGATACCCATCAATTCATCTACCGCTTCTGCATGTACCAAATTCCAGTTCAAAGGTTCAAGAACACAGAGTCTATCAGATAAAACAGAGTTTTGTATTGGAACTCTATATTCCATTAATTTTTCAAATCCTCTATGAAGATATCCGGGATCAGCTCTAGCTGATAAGACAATTTCTCCATCAATTTTTAGTTTAACACCAAAATTACCAGATCCAGGATGCGCAGGTCCAAAATATAAATCATAATTTGAATTTTCAGTTATAGGATGAATATCATCAATCATAATAGGGCCTCTCCCTTTCATTTTCTTTTTCATAGAATTCATCTTTTACATATTCCCTCCAATTAAAATCCTTTTTGAAAGGAGGTGAACCTTTCCAATCATCTAGAAAAAGTGATTCTAAATCTTTGTTACCCGTAAAGTTTACACCAAAAAGTTCATGTAATTCCCGCTCATGAATCTGAGCATTATTATCCCAAATTGAGACAACAGAATCTATAACAGGTTTATCTCTATCTATTTTAGTTTTTAAAGTTATAAGAATTTTATATTTATATGACCATAGATGATAAGTTATTTCAAAAACTCCATCTTTTAACCAGTCTGTTACTGATATTGATGACAAATGAATGAAGCTTTCTTTTTTTAACCAATCAGATATCTCAAGTAACTTATCTTTCTTTATATTTATCCATACTCTTTGTTTTCTTTGTATATCACCTTTTAATTTAAATTTGGAATTAATTTTCTCAATTACCTCTTTTTCTTTATTTACATCTGCATCCATGTAGTCATCTCACTCCAATTCTTTAACATGTTTGAAAATTTTATCACATGCCTCAAAAACAGCTTCGGGCCTAGGAGGACAACCAGGGATATAAATATTTACAGGAAGATAATCATCTAATCTTTTAATAGTATTATATGAATCCCAATACATACCACCTGTCATAGTACATGAACCCAACGCAATTACAACCCTTGGTTCAGCCATTTGTTCATAAATTCTTTGAGCTTTTTTTATAGATTTAATAGTTTGATAACCTGCAATAAATAATACATCTGCATGCCTAGGTGTACCAACAATAATCATTCCAAACCTTTCCATATCCCATCTTGAACCAACCACAGGTACAAGTTCAGCAAACCCACAAGAGTTAAACCAGTTAAAAATCCATATTGATTTGATAAGTTTCCTCATAGTTTTTGCTTTTTTAGATCTTTTAACCATATTTCATACCAATACCATATAATATAACTACTATACTGGTTTTTTGTTTTTTTATAAAAAAAAACTATAACAAATTGTTAAACAATTGTTTTACTAGGAATATTACCATTTATAAAATGTTTATCCAACCATCCAGATACTATGTTTTCTCTATTATCAAAATGTTTTACAAATGGTTTAATATCAAGTACAGGAGTATTATCTATCATATCAACATCAGAAAAAAATAATTTATTTTCTTTAATACATCTTATCTTAACTACAGATAATCCAATATGATTTGGTCTATGAGGACTTCTTATAGCAAATATTCCATGTTTTTTATCCTCAAGATATGGTTTTCCTTCAATATCTTCTCTTTTAGATTTATGAAAATAATAGATGATTATACAGTGACTAAAATTTTCTAAGTCTTTTAATCCTTTTTTGTATTTTTCTTCTAATTCCACAAACGCTTCAACAGCATCCTTAAATCGACCCTGGATGGGAATATTCTTTGTTTTTTTATATGGTGATCTAATTATTCCAATTGGTCTTAAAATTATCTTATCCATCAAATCACTATAATAAAATACACAAATATAAATCTTAAAAAGAAAAATTTAAAGAAAAATGATTATTCTATTAATTTGAAAATTCATACTTTTTTGATCTTATTATTTAGATTTTTCATCTTCTCCTCTACAAAAATCACAGATATAAGGAAAAATTTCTTTAGATGATAACATCTTACATAATTTACAAGTCTCAGTTAAAAATGCATCCTCTCCATCTTCTATAATTTTCCCTGCAGATTTTTTTATTTCATCTAATACTTCTTTATCAACAATATCAATTTTTCCTCTTTTACCAGATAAATATTGTGATACTGCAGATGGAGTTATTCCAATTAATCTAGCAGATTGCCTTTGAGTTAAACCATAATCATTAACCAAACTACGGACTATCTCCTTTCTGATAACAGGCAGTCCATGCCAAACAATATACTCACAGGGCGTATGATTCATAATTTATATCTCCAAATCAATAACCTTTCCCACGCCACATCTTGATGTCTTATCAGGATATATCCTCAATATTTTATTTTTATATTTAGTGCAATGACAAGGACATATATAATCTAACTCCTCGAATATTTGTAATTCTTTAAAACCATGAAAACCACCAATGATACCAACAATATTATCAATTTTTTTGGCATTTTTTATTATTTCTATGACACCTGGATGAGAACATCCAGTTAAAATATAATTACCTTTATTTGTCTTTAATACTAATGATTGCTCATCTACAGGGCTTCCTTTTAATCTTCCCGTAGTGTATATATCATCAGATATTTTCATAGGTTCCTTTACAATAATTGTTTTAATGTTTTTATTGAAAAATCTTTTTTCAAATCTATATATCTCCACATTGTTTTTTAATGAAACAAGAGTTTTTAATCCACCATTATGATCCCAATGTTCATGAGATATTATTATCTTATTTATATCATTTGGATTTATACCCAACTTTTTCATATTATCTAACAATATCTCTCCTTTTGCACCTGTATCAAACAAAATTGTTTCATCATTATTCTGTATTAAACATGAAAAACCCCAATCTGATTTCAAACCAAGTTCTTTTTTAAAAATCTCATTGTCATATAAAACTGTTAATTTCATTTTTTTTCGCCAAATTCCCTAAATTTTTATTCTATATATTTTTCCATCGAAAATTTCATCTAATTTTTTTAAATTACTGTTTTTTCAACACATGGTTGTTTAATATCCTGATAATTTATAAGAATAATAGTAAGAATAATTGTCCCAATAATAAAAACATAAACATTCATGAACCATAGAATAATAATTATGCTATAAAAAACACCCCTCATACCATAAGTAAATCTGTTCATCGCCTTTATAAAAACATCGGTTCGCAATGATTTTGCATCAATTACACATGTTTCTTTATCTTTATTGTTCTCTTCTACATGTTTTGATGCTTGTGTTTCTATTTCTTTTATCGGGATACCAATTAGAACAGTGAATCTCACCATTTGTCTAAGAGCTAATAAAAATAATAATAGCGAAAAAACTGTGCTTGAAATCAATAGTACAAGTTTGTATTGAGCTATTAATTCATTTGATGTAGCATTAAGATTTATAATTTCTCCAATCCCCTCACCGGGCATCCTAATTAATATTCCTAAAAGAACAAGTAGAGATGATGAGATAAAAGTTGTTGCCATTATCAGATTTCTCATAGTTTGTACCGCAATAATTGTTTCTTTCTCATTTATCATACGGCTAACCCAAAGCCCGTAAAATACATTTAGAAGGCCTCTTTTTGCTGTCGCGGGTTTTTTCATTCCAATTTTAAGTTTTATAGAGTAAATTATAATACATCCAAGAAAAATAATGAGTGCTGATAAATTAATTAACTCGTTTGTATCCATATGATTATTTTGTGATAGTTATTTGTCCTTACTTAAATTTTTTTATCAAAAAAAACTTTTTCGAAAGTTACATTAATAATATAACCATTTAAAAAAAATGATTTTGGTTTATGGCAGATAACGAAAAAAAATATTATAAGATGAACATAAAAGAAACATTAAAAACACTAAATACATCAGAAAAGGGATTATCAACAAGTGAATCTGAAAAACGTCTTAGGAAATATGGTGAAAACACACTTAAAACAGAGATTAAGATGCCTCTATGGCTTGTTTTTTTATCACAGTTTAAAGAATTACTTGTTATAATTCTAATAATAGGTGGTTTAATTGCTTATTTTATTGGTGATTATCGCGATGGAACTATTATTTTTATAATTGTTATTGTAAATGCAATAATTGGTTTTATCCAAGAGTATAGAGCTGGAAAAATTGTTGATAAACTAAAAGGACTCATAAAATCACCAGCTAAAGTTTTTCGTAATGGAGAACTAATTGAAATTAGTCAGATCAATCTTGTCCCAGGTGACATAATAAAGGTTGAAGAAGGTGATAAACTTCCAGCTGATGTTAGAATCATTGAATGTCAAAGTTTTAAAACAAATGATTTTGCCTTAACAGGTGAATCAGTACCTCAAGAAAAAACTAGTGAAGAAATATCTGATGAGGTAGGTATTGCTGATAGACTAAATATGGCATATGCAGGAACAAATGTTGCTTCAGGAAATGCTACTTGTGTTGTTGTTGCAACAGGTATGAGTAGTGAGACAGGTAAAATCGCTAAAATGACTGAGGAAACAGAGGCTCTTGAAACACCACTTCAAAAAGAGATGAGACTACTTGCACGTCAGCTAACAATTGCCGTTGTAATCATCGGTGCCGCTTTATTTTTTATTGGTCTTGCTCAGAATTTTACAATATATTTGAGTTTGATTTATGCTCTTGGAATTGCGATGGCAATTGTGCCACAGGCTCTTCCTGCTCAGGTTACAGTAGCATTATCAACTGGTAGTAGTAGACTTGCTAATAGAAAAGCAATAGTAAAAAATCTACCCTCAGTTGAAACACTTGGTTCAACAACAGTTATTTGTACCGATAAAACAGGCACATTGACAAAAAATGAGATGACCGTTAAATCAGTATGGTTCAACGGTCAAAAATATGAGATAACTGGTCTAGGATATGAACCAAAAGGAGAAATTAAGGATAAAAATGGTAAAACTTTGAATCAAAAACAGATTGATGAAATTGAAATATTAATGGACTCTGCTACTATGGCATCTAATGCTGAGATCCATAGACCTGACAAGCAACATGACATATGGTATCCAATAGGAGATCCTACTGAGGCTGCATTAGTTACAATGTCAACAAAACTTGGAACTCGATCTCCAAAAGAAGATGAAGAAAACCCTGAGCTTCAGGAATTTCCATTTGATTCTAAAAGAAAAAGGATGAGTTCAGTTAGAAAATTTGGAAATAAAACTGCTCTAACTGTTAAAGGATCTACAAATGGAGTACTTGCAATTAGTAAATATATCTATCAAAACAAGAAAAAAATTTCTCTAACAAAAGAGAATATCGATGAAATCAAGAAGATAAATGAGGATTATTCAAAAAATGGTCTAAGAGTCCTTGCAATTGCAAGAAAAGATCTAGAAAATAAGGAGAAATATGTTCAAGAAGAAGTAGAAAAAGATGTTACCTTTCTTGGCCTTGTTGCAATGATTGATCCAGCAAAAGAAGGTGTAAAAGAATCAGTAAAAGAAGCAAAAAAAGCTGGTATCAGAATTATAATGATTACTGGAGATCATGCAATAACAGCTAGAGCTATAGGAAAAGATATTGGCCTATCAGTTGAATGGGAAAAAGATATTTTCACAGGTACAGAACTAAAAGAGATGGATGATGAAAAACTTAAAAATGTTCTAAAAGGAAAACAAAGTATAATTTTTTCACGAGTTGACCCGGCAGATAAACTTAGAATAGTAAAAGTATTAGAAGAACAAGGTGAAATAGTCGCAGTCACAGGTGATGGAGTAAATGACGCGCCAGCTCTTAGAAAAGCACACATTGGTGTTTCAATGGGTAAGAGAGGGACCGATGTTGCAAAGGAGGCATCAAGACTTGTCCTTCTAGATGATAGTTTTCCAACACTTGTAAATGCAATAGAAGAGGGACGGACTATTTTTGCAAATCTAAAAAAAACAATTTATTCATCGCTTACAACAAATATCGCTGAATTAGCCTTGGTTTTACTAGGTCTTATTGGTGTTGCTCTTTGGAATTACCCAATACCTATTCTTGCCTTGCAGGTCCTTGCTATCGATCTTCTTGGTGAGATTATGCCACTTACTTTTTTAACATTTGATCCACCATCAAAAGAGATAATGAATCAACCTCCACGTGATCCAAAAAAACATATTGTAAATAGGAGGACTTCTACTGAATTTATAATACTTGGAATAATAATTGCATTTCTTGCTTTTTCAAATTTTTTATTATTCATTCAAAGAGAAAGCATTACAAATTTTAATGCATATATAACAGAAAATTTAGATACTATTGCAGCAAACTATCCAGCTTATCTACAGGCAGCAGCTCTTGCTTATGCAACAATTGTATTCTGCCAATACGTAAATATAATGCAATGGAGACATGAAAAAACCACGTTTTTTAATAAAAACATTTTTTCAAATAAAATATTACTTGGGTCTATCGCTGTTTCTATAATACTTGTTTGCATCGCAATATATGGACCATATATTAGTGATTTCTTTGTATTTGGACCATTAAAAATCATTGATTGGGTTTTTGTATTTGGTGCAGCAATAATTTATCTATTTGTCTTTGAGATTTTAAAGATAATTAGGAAGAAAAAAGCGACTATGTAACAGTGGGATTTTATCCAATTATTTTCTTTAATTGTTCAACTGCTTTCTTTATATCATCAGATTTTACAATATATGAGCCTGATACAAACATATTTGCACCAGCATTATTCACAAGACTTATTGTTTTATCTGTGATACCACCATCAACTTCTATGTCAATATTTTCTGATTTATCTCTAAGATTTTTAATTTTATCAACCATCTCAGGTAGAAAGGGGCTACCATAAAAACCAGGGTTCACTGTCATAATTAAAACCTGGTCAATTTGATCAATATATTTTTCAATTTCTTCTATTGATGTTTCAGGGTTCAAAACAAAACCAATTTTCTTGTTTTTTTCCTTTACAACATCTATTATCTCTTGAGGATCATCTAATGATTCAAAATGAGCAAGAATTGTATCAACTTTATCATAATTTTTCTCAGTCCATCCAACAGGATCATTAACCATTAAATGCGCTTCAAAACAACATTTTGTATCAGGTAATTTAAAATCAAAATCAATAGAATTATTCGGAACGAATTTACCATCCATGAAATCAAGTTGTATTAGATTAAAATAATCCTTTACCTTGTTTATCCTATTTTCTAGTTCTTCTTGTTTTTTTGCAATGATTGCCGGGATTATTTGTTTCTTCATGGTTTTATCATCTCAAAAAAACAGAATAAAACATGGTAATATAACATCTACGAAAAAATAAATTATTTAATCAATTTTTAATGAATAAAACAATAAAAACAAATACTTAAATCATAAAACTTATTATAAGCGATTATAATATATAACTAATAATAAAAATTTAGGCGAAATAAATGATATTTTCAAAAAAATGTATTTCGATGTTTTTAATATTATTTTTTTTATTTTCAACTATAGCAATATCTGAGTCAAAAACAAATATAATAAATAATGAACAAACAAATATAATCCTTTATGTTGGTGGTAATGGAAATAATAATTTCTCCTTCATTCAAGATGCAATAGATTCTTCATCTGAAAATTTCATAATTTATGTTTATAATGGTACTTACCATGAAAATCTGATAATAAATAAATCAATCACTCTTCTTGCAAAAAACAAACAAAAAGTTATCATTGATGGTAGAAGAAAAAGCGATGTTATTACAATAAATTCAGAAAAAGTAAAAATTGATGGATTTACAATAATTAATGCTACAAAAACAGGTGTATCAAACTTTTTTTGTGCTGGGATTAGGATAACAAAATCAAATAACATTATTTCAAATAATACAATAATTGGAAATAACGTTGGTATTTTTATTAGAAGATCTAAAAATGAAATTATTAAAGATAATGTTTTTTCTAATAATGGTATAATAATCTCACCTTATGATATCGACGAATCAGATATAGAAATAAAAAAAGATTTTTTTGAACATACAATAGAAAATAACAAGATAAACGGAAGAGAAATAATATATCTAAAAAACCAAAAAAACATGGTTATTCCAAAGAATGTAGGTCAACTTATTACTTTTAACTGTTCAAACTTAATAATAGATAATATATCTTTTACAAGATGTGATTATTCACTTATTTTAGCTTATACAAATAATTGTTTAATTAATAAATCATATTTTATTGATGATTCAGACATATGGTTAATGAAAAGCAATAACAATATTTTTAAAAAAAATATAATGTCAAAAAATCTACATGGAATCACAATTGATTATAACTCAAATAATAATATTTTTAATAACAACAATTTTAGTAATAATGAAATAATGGGTATAATGATTGAGGATAATTCAAATAATAATATTTTTGAAGAAAATAACATCTTTCAAAATACAAAAGGAGCATACATAGTTAATTCTTATAAAAATAAATGGAAGCATAATTACTGGGATAATTGGCTAGGATTGAAATATAAATTTTTAAGATTTTTTCCTATGATTATATCAGGTTCGATTTATGGTCGGCAGTTCTATATTCCTACTTTACTAAATTTTGATTGGAGTCCTTCTACCATCCCTATTAAAACTTGATAAATAGGTTTTTAAAAAGAAATTTTATGTTTTTATATCTGTTAGAATATAAGATTTATCAATAAAATTTACCAGTTTCGAAGGGCAATTTCTGATATCAATTTTTTCATCTAGATATTTTTTATATGATTCTTTTTTAGAATCGCCAATAATAAAAAGATATGATATTTCACTTTTTGATATCAGTTTTTTTGACATACTAATCCTCTCCGAAGGTGGTTTTGGTGAATTATCTACTTTTATGAAATAATCTGATTCATCTTTCATCGAATGATGATCTGGAAAAATAGATGCTATATGACCATCTTCACCTGAGCTTAATAATATTATATCACATTTATCGGAATATTTTTTGAATTCTTTTTCATATTCTGATATAGGATTTTTTTTATCATAAAAAAATGGATGTAGGTTTTCAACTGGAATTAATCCCTCTAAACTCTCCTTAACCAAATGAAAATTACTATATTTAGAATCTATCGGCACATATCTTTCATCAGCCATGAAAATATGTATTTTCTCCCATCTAATATCAATTTTATTAATATTTTTAAAAATTTTTTTTATACTACTCCCACCAGCTGTTCCAAAAATAACAATTTCTTTTTTATCAAGAATTTTATTTATTGATCTTGAAATTTTTTTACAGCCTATATCGATTATATCTTTTTTATCATAGATTATCTCAGTCATATTTACTCAAAATCTTTTTTGTTTCAATTTTATAACTTTCAACATTTGGCTGATCAAAAGGATTCACATTCATCAAAAACCCAAGAAACATCATTTCCATCATTTTCATTTGTAAGAATTGAGCAATACATTCTGGTTTTTTTGATGATAATAATATTTCAACATAAGGCCGTTTAGATTTTTTATAAGATTTTTTTACACCCTCATATATCGCATTCATAACATTTGATAAATCAATATTTTGAATATCTGACACAAGATCAGAATAATCCTTATACTTGGGGATTTTTACTTTATTTTTATTTTCTTTTACTCTTACAAAACTTGTGAATTTATCATATGGCCCACCAAGATATAGTTGTGCCATTGAGTGCAGATCTGTTGAACCAATAGATACTGTTGGTGTCATACCATTATTTACTTTTTCATCTGTTCTATTAAATTCTTTTCCAATGCTCTCACCCATTAGCTGTCTATACCATTTACCAATTGATTCGAAATCAGTGCTAAAAAGAAAGGTATCATGAATATTTATGCCTTTTTTATAGTTATAAAAGATTATACTAGCACTTAATGCTGCAGGATTATTTATAATATCCTCATTCAAACATAGTTCCCTCATATTTTTTGCACCAGATATAAGTTTATCTATGTTTATTCCGATAAGACCTAATGGAAATAAACCAACTGGAGAAAAAACTGAGTATCTACCACCAACATTATTAGGAATTTCCAATAGATTAAAACCTTTTTCTTCTGCTAATTTCCAGTATTTTGAGTTTTTAGCTGATGTTACAACTACATAATTATAATAATCTTTTTTGTATTTTTTTAAAACATCTATTATAATTTCAAAATTTGCAATAGTCTCTGTTGTCCCACCTGATTTACTAACACCATTAACAATAATATTTTCATCATTTTTCAAAGCAGGTTCAATAATCTTTATAATATCATATAATAAATCTGGGTCGACTGTATCTGCATATAATATCTTACAATTCTCATTTTTTTGATTATATAATTTTCCATAAATTGCTTCTTGAATAGCTATTGTTCCAAGGTTACTACCACCAATTCCAACGACTATGATATATTTAGGATTGTATTTCTTTTTTAGATCAACTATTTTTTTAGTATTAATTAATAGATCTTTATCATCTAAGAGACTCAGAGAAGCCCTTGAATCTTCATATCCTTTTTTTAATGCATTTTTCATATTATTAATTTCTTTATTTATCTCTTTGAAGATATCTTTGAACTCATCTTTTTTAATTAAACTATCTTCATAGTTAAAAATAAGATTATTCATGATACTAATTCATCCTCCATCCTTTGATTTTATATATCTGCACATTGCTGCATAGCATGTTCCAATAAGACTTATGTTATAATCTAAAACAAGATATATTGGTGTTTTTCTTAAAAAATCACGTCTTAGATTGCTATTTTCAAATTCTTCTAGAAAAATTTTTGATTCGAATATTTCAATATTTTTTGATGCAATTCCACCAGCGATATATATTCCATCTTTTGAAAGAGTGTCTAATACAAAATTTTTAGCACATCTACCATAAAATTTTGTGAAAAGACTAAAAGTATTTTCACATGCATCATCTTTTGTTTTATATTTTGATATTATTGATGCTTTATCATCGCTTTTATTAATCTCATTATAAATATCATCTGATGAGCTATATCCTTCTTTTATCAAAAAATAATATATCGCTTCAAGACCTCTACCAGATAAAATCTCCTCATAGCATATATTTTCTTTAATATTTCTATATTTTTTTATAAATTCAATAAGTCTTAATTCAGAACCATTTTGAGCTGGAAAATCAACATGACCCCCTTCAGTTGAGATTGGTACATAAGCAAACATATTTTTATTATATGTTAGAATCGTTTTCCCAAAACCAGTCCCCGCACCAATAACTGATTTTGTTGTTTTTATATCAGATTCTGCTATTTCACCTTCTTTAATTACAAGAATTTTTGTTTTATCATCATGATCTACTTGATTAGTACCATATCCAATTGCTTGGAAATCATTTATAATAAAAATAGATTCAATATCTGTTTTATCTGTAATTTTTTTTGCATCTATTCTTAATTCAGCATTTGTAATATCAACAAATGATTGATTATCTACAATTCCTGCAGCACCGATACACCCATATTTTACAGTGATATTATTTTTCTTAGCATGTTCTAAAGTTTCTATTATACAAGTTATTATTGATCTGATTTTTTTTGTTTTAAAACTTAAGGAGAACAGTAAGTCAATCTTATTATTATAAATACCTGCTACCGCAATATTTGTATTTGTACCCCCTATATCAGATCCTAATACATATTCCTGGTAATTATTGTAATCTTCTATTTCTTTGTAATTAGTGATCTTATATTCTATCATAAATTAGTATTCCTCAAATAATTTGTAGCAGAAAGTTAAATATTAAATCATTGGAAAAAATATAAAAAATCTTTTTAAAGGTAAATTATTTAAATCATTTTTAAGATTACAAATATGAGGGAGGCACTCTTAGATGTTTAAAAAGATAGTAAGTCTAATTTTTATCTTTGAGCTGTTGATTATGATTACATTATGTACAACAATAACGGATCATATGTCAAATATTAACGTTGTTACAAAAGATGCTTTAAATGGAAATTCTAAACCTGCTGCTGATCTTTTTACCAGTATGAGAAATGATCTTGAAAAAATTCCAATAAAAACGATTGGGAATATATCTATAAAAATTAAAGAAATCATTATTAACAAAATACCTGATTTTATTAATAATATATGGATGAAATATATAGATGGAAGAGAAGAAAATAATATTTTATACAAAAAATAATGATGAAATAATCTTAAGATGTAAGTATGCAAAAAGTTATTACGAAAAAATTAAAGGTCTTATGAATGTTAAATCGCTTCAATCTCATGAAGGCATGATATTTTTTTTCAAATTTCCATGGTTTAGATTTTTCTGGATGAAAAATGTTGAAATACCACTTGATATTATTTTTATAAATAGGAAAAAACAAGTTTTAAATTATTATGAGGCAGATGTTGAAAAAGGTATATTATATAAATTATATTTCAGTCATGGATTATGCAAATATGTAATAGAATGCAATAAAGGTTTATGTAAAAAAAATAAAATAAATAAGGGTTCAAAAATTAAGATAAAATAAAGAAGAAAGGATTTTTAGGTTTTTTTTAAGTTCTCCTTATCCCTAATGACATTTTTACTGATGCTTCATCTGATAAGCCGTTTATATCAGTAACTTTTAAGGTTATAGTATATTGATCTTCACTTGTATATGTGTGTGATGTATTTTTATCTGTGCTTGTTGTTCCATCACCAAAATCCCACAGCCATGATGTAATATTGGAGTCTCCCGGTATTGATGCATCTGTGAAATTTAGAAGTTCATTTATATATATATCTTCTGTTGGATGGTTAAACTTGGCTTCTGGTGGTTTTAATTCAACTGTTATGTTTTCTATAGCAGTATTGTTTTCCCCATCACTATTTAGTACAGTTAATTTAACTATATATGTACCTATCTCCTCGAATTGATGTATTGGGTTTTGCAATGTAGATGTTTCGCCATCGCTAAAATCCCATTTCCATGAAATAATGTTTTCCCCCTCAGATTTATCTGTAAAAGTAACACTTGTATCTTTGTATATGCTTATTTCTGGCGTATATTCAAATTTTGCTTTTAGAGCTGTTTTTTGCTCTTGCTCTGTACATCCACTAAAAATTCCAATTGCTAAAGATATTGCAATAATACAGATAACTATTTTTTTCTTCATATTTTTACTCTCCTCCTACTTTTTCTCAAAATAACCTAATCGTGTTTCTCTAAAATAGTCATTTTAGTATATATTCCTTTCGCATTATTTCCTTTTTGCAATTTTTACACAACATATTTATAAAGAACCTCACACAAGTTTTTTATGAGAAATAATGAGAAGAAACCATTATAAAAATAAAAATAGAGAGTCTCCAACTAAGAAAAAGAAGATAGATAGGTTAAACTCATTTGGATTTATAATAGGGGATTACAAATAAACTTCTCTTTATATAAGGAAAATTTTACTATTTTCAAAACAAAGATTTTTTTAAAAAGAATAATTTTATAATTAGCATCTGTATTACTGAATCTGGGTGCAGTGAGGTATACACTTAGGAGTGTGAATTAATTTTGGCACGTATAACAGCACATGATTTAGCAAAGAAACAAAAAGAAATTTCAGTTGCAGAATTCTTTGAAAGAAATAAACATATACTTGGTTTTGGAAATCCTACAAGAGCTTTAATTACAAGTATCAAAGAAGGTGTTGATAATAGCCTTGATGCTTGTGAAGAAGTAAATATCCTACCAGAGATATATGTTGAAATATCAAATCATGAAGATGATAACTGCAAGATAATAATTGAGGATAATGGGCCGGGCATCATTAGAAAACAAATTAAACATATATTTGGTAGACTTCTATATGGTTCTAGATTTCATGCAATAAGACAAAGCCGTGGGCAGCAGGGTATTGGAATATCAGCTGTTGTATTATATGGTCAGCTAACCACAGGCAAACATGCAAAAATAATTTCAAAAGTCCAAGAAGATAGACCAGCCATGGTAATAGAACTTGCTATAAACACAAATAAAAATCGAGCTGAAATTATTAATTCTAATAACAATCATTGGGATAAACCAACTGGGACTAGAGTTGAGATATATATTAGAGCTGATTGGATCCGTGGTAAAAGATTTGTATATGATTATCTTCAGAGCACATCTATTGTAAATCCACATGCACAAATAACCTATAAAGATGCTGATGGAAACACTCATTTATTCGAAAGAACATCTGAAGTTTTACCAAAAAAAGCTGAAGAGATTAAACCTCATCCATATGGAGTAGAACTAGGTACATTGATTAAACTTGCTAAATACACAAAAGCAAGAAAACTTACTAGTTTTCTTAAAACAGAATTTAGCAGCATGGGAGATAGGACCACAAAAGCAGCAATATCTAAAGCAGGTCTTGAAAATGATTTAAATCCTAAAGAAATGACTCGTGATCAGTTTCTATCACTTCATAAAGCTTTTAAAAAAGTAAAAATAATGGCTCCGTCGATGGATTGCCTATCCCCTATTGGAGAGACTCTAATAAGAAGAAGTCTTAAACATGAAACTAAAGAGATAAGCCCTGAGTTTATTATAACATCATCTCGTCCAGCATCAGTTTATTCTGGTAATCCTTTCCAGGTTGAAGTCGGTCTTGTGTATGGCGGAAAACTTCCAAGAGATCAATCAGTAAAAATAATGCGTTTTGCAAACCGTGTGCCTCTTCTTTACCAGCAGGGTGGCTGTGTTATTACATCAGCTATTTCTTCTATTGATTGGAGACGTTATGGATTTGACCAACCCTCAGGTAAAGGTATACCTACAGGCCCTGCAATTTTCCTTGCTCATATATCATCTACTCAGATTCCATTCACTTCAGAAAGTAAAGAAGCAATATCAGATGTTGAAGAACTTGAAAATGAGGTTAAACTAGCTTTTAGAGAATGCGCAAGAAAAGTTCAGCATCATATAAAAAAGAAGGTGAGACGTAAAAAAACAAGGGAGAAATTTGATCTTATATCAAAAATACTTCCCGAAATTGCAAAAAAATCTGCACATATGCTTGATAAACCTATTCCATCTCTTGATGCAGTTATAACAAAAATAATGGATGTAATCTGGATAGAGGAACTAATAACATATGAAAAAGTAAATAGAACGGTTCAAACTACCCTTACATCTGACCAATCAGAACAAAAAACAGGTACTATCACAAAAAGTAAAATAATGATAGTGAATTATAAGAAAAATCCTCAAAAATTTAACCTTTATGCATTGATACCTGAGGATGCTTTGGTTGGTACTGTTGAACCAAAACCAACTAAGATCACTAGTAAATATATAAAATGGAATTTAGAAAAAATTCCATCTGTTGACAAAGTAGATATTAACTTTGAACTTGCTGGTCTTGAAAAAGGAGATTTTGATGAAAACGATTTATATGTTGAAAATATTAATCCAGGATTTGTAATCGGTGCAGATAAATGGGAGGGGGATTAAAAATGCCAAAAAAAGATTATACTCATGTTATAGAAAAAATTGATCAAATCGCAGAAAAAATCTATAATGATTTTGAAAAATCAGATATACCATATCTTAATCTTCCAACTAGGACTAAATCAAATATTAGATTTGATGATAAATTAAATGTATGGAAATATGGTAAGAATACTTCGGAGAGAAACGCAAAATCACTTGATGGTGCATATATGCTTCTTCGTACTATGTATATGACTGATTTTATAAAAGATATGATTAAGATAAAAAAATCATCAACTCTAAGAGAGATGTATTATATCTCTGAAGGATGGGATATGGCTAAGTTTCATTCCCAAAATGAATCAAATCTTCTAGCAGAAGACCTTGAGGTTATCACTAGTTGTATGCGTGAGGATTTCAAACTTCGTCCTGAAGAGGATGGAGCTCGTGTGATGGGTAACCTTACAATTGAAGAGACGACTCGCAATAACAAGAAAAAAAAGATACATTGTCAGGATGATGTTGGTGATGCAGGTTATTCAATTCCCTATAATGTTGAACCTGAAAAAATTTCAATCAAAAATGTTGATGCGGATTTCGTGATTGCAATTGAAACTGGTGGTATGTTTGATCGTCTTGTTGAAAATGGTTTTGATACATCAAATAGGGCAATACTCGTTCATCTAAAAGGACAGCCAGCTCGTTCAACTCGTCGTTTCATGCAAAGACTTAGTTCTGAGAAAAAAATACCAACACTTGTATTTACTGATTGTGATCCTTGGAGTTTTCGCATATTTGCAAGTGTTGCTTATGGTGCAATAAAAACAGCTCATATATCTGAATATCTTGCAACACCTGAAGCTCAATATCTAGGTGTTACACCATCTGATATTGAAAACTATGATCTTCCAACAGATGATTTAACAAATAGAGATATAGCTGCACTAAAAAGTGAACTATCTGATCCTCGTTTTAAAGATTCATTTTGGAAAGGAGAGATAAAATTACAAATAAAACTTGGAAAGAAATCTGAACAGCAGGCTCTAGCAAAATATGGTCTTGACTATGTTACTGATACTTATTTACCTGAAAAACTAGCTGAAATGGGCATTACTAAAAAATAAATATTTTTTTTATTTTTCTTGAAGGTATCCTATCAATTTTTCAATTGATTTTCCCCTATGGGAAAAAATGTTTTTTTCATCTGTTTTCATCTCTGCAAAAGTATATTCTGAATCGTTTGGTATAAATATTGGATCATATCCAAAACCATTTTTCCCTTTTTGTTTAATATTTATTTTTCCTCTTGATTCCCCTATGAAAAAAATTGGTTCTTCATCTTTTTTCTTATATCCAATAACTGATCTGAAAACTGCTTTCCTATTATTTTTATCTTTCATTAATTCTAATATTCCATCGCATCCAACTGTATGATATACATATGCTGAGTAGACACCTGGAAAACCTTTTAATGTATCTATAAAAAGACCGGCATCTTCAAGGAAAAATGTTTCTTTAAAATTTTTTATTATATGATTAATTCCATATTTTGCAACTTCTTCTAAATCATCTGCCTGTATCTCAGGATATCCAAGATTTTTCTGAATTAGATTAATACCAATTTTTTCTATTTTTTCTTTTGCCTCGATATATTTACCCTTGTTTCCAGTGATAAAATAAATATTATTCATCTGTATCTTCCTCTTTTTATAATTTCATCGATTTTTCTAATAACTGTTATTGCTTCTTTTTTCATACTTTTTTTGTATCCTTCAAGAACATAATTAAAATAACTGCTATATTTTGAATGTGTTGATTCTATTGCCTCCATTAATACATGAAGATCTACACCTTTAAGTTCTGTTTCATCTTTTTTTTCACCAAGTCCAAAATCAATAAAATAAATTCTATCATCAATTAATATCATATTTGAAGTTGTTATATCGCCATGTATGATATTGTTTTTGTGAAGTCTTCCAATTTTTTCTCCAATATTTTCACATAATTTTTTTCTTTTTTCATCATCAATATCATCAAAAATATCTTTAACTCTTGGGCCCTCCAAATATTCCATTGTAATAATTCCTTTTACTACATCTAAATCATATATTATTGGAACTGATACGCCACATTCTCTTGATTGAGTTATTAATTTAGCTTCTTCTTTTGTTCTATAAGAAATAAGTTTTTCATCAATTTCTTTTATACGATATGATTTTTTTAATCTTCTTTTTTCAACTACTTTTTTTCCTAAATATTCTGTAAGAATAATCTTTGCTTCAGCGCCTTGATATAAAATTTTTTGTCTAGTCACGCCAGGTCACATCCACCATATCTGTTCTAAAACGCTGATTAATTATAGTGTCTTTTATCTTCATTCTAATGCCACTATCATACATTAGAAAACCAAGCCAAGCAATCATAGCACCATTATCAACACAAAGATCTTTTGATGGAACATAGAATTCTGCTCCTCTTTCCTCTGCCATTATTTTTACCATTTCTCTAAGTCTTTTATTACTTGCAACTCCACCACCAAGAAGGACCTCTTTTTTTTCAATATGTGCCATTGCTCTTTCCGTGACTTCAGTTAAAGCTGCAAAGGTTGTTTCTTGTATCGAGTAACATATATCCTCAATTTTTTCTCCTTTTTTATAGTATTTTTCTGCTGCTGTCACTAGTCCTGAAAAAGCTATATCCATTCCTTTAATTGTATATGGCAAATCAAGATATTTTTCACCTTTTTCTCCGAGTTTCTCAATTTTTGGTCCACATGGAAACTTAAGACCAATACCTCTTCCAAATTTATCAAGTGAATTACCAATACCAATATCTAGTGTTTCTCCAAATACCCTATATTTTCCCTCTGAAAAACCAATTACCTGAGTATTTGCACCAGAAGTATAAAGAAGCACAGGGTCTTCACATTCTTTTATTGTACCTCTCCCTATCTCAATATGTGCAACACAATGATTTACCCCTATAACTGGTTTTGATAGGCTAAGTGAAAGTGATCTTGCAGCTGTTGCAGCTGTTCTTAAACATGGGCCTAGGCCCGGGCCAATTGAAAAAGATATCAGATCAATTTCTTTTTTTTTAACACCCGATTTCTTAATTGATTCTGTTATTAAACCTGATATGTTTTCTGCATGATGATTCGCTGCTTCTCTTGGATGTATACCACCTTCCTTGGGTTGATAAATTTTTATGAGATTAGATCTAACCTTGCATAAATCCTTGATATTTTCTACTATTCCAACACCAATTGAATGTGCTGTTCCTTCAATTCCTAAAGTTATCATAATTAAATAACCTTGTAAAAAAATAGAGATAAAATAAGTTTTGGTAAGATTTTTTTAGTTACTTATTCCAATCTCAACATCACATTCATCAATATTCCATTTTTTAATTAGTTTACCAGATGCCTTATCTTTGAAATTTATTTGCTCAGACCGAGTTTCGTTTCTAATGTATTTATCCCAGGTTTTAAGCATATTTATTTTCCCTTCATCCGTTTTTATCTCTGTAATAATTTTTTCTTCAACATCAAGATCTAACTCTTTTCTCATAGACTGGATTCTGCGAACTATCTCTCTTGCAAAACCTTCTGCCTCAAGTTCAGGTGTAAGAACGCTATCTAAAAATATTATTATTTCCTCTGTTGAATCACTAGCGATATCTTCTTTTTCTTTTTTAACCAGTTGGAAATCTTCATCTAATAGTTTTATTGTTTCACCGTTTATTTCAAATTCAATTTTCTTGTTTTTCTCAATTGTATCATAGAGTTTCTGAGGTTCTATTTCTTCTATTTTATCAAGTATCTGTTTTGCTTTTTGTTTATATTTTGGACCAATCTTTGAATGATTTGGTTTATAAGTTTTTATCATCAGTTCATCTGTGTTTCTTGCAAACTCAATATTTTTAACATTTATCTCTTCGTTTAAAAGATCAAGTAGGTTTTTAATTAATTCTTCAGTTTTTTTATCACATACCAGTGTTGCTTTATTCAAAGGATATCTTACTTTTATACCTATTTTTGACCTAAGCGCCCTTCCAACTTCCACTAGATCTCTTATCTCTCTCATTCCTTCCTCTAATTTTTCATCTATCTGTTTTCCAACTGATATTGGATAATCACAAAGATGAACGCTATCTTGCATTTCATCTGTTTTTAGATTCTGATACATATGTTCTGTTATAAATGGTATAAGAGGTGACAATAGTTCTATAAGGCCAATAAATATCTCGTATATTGTGGAGTAACAAGCTATTTTATCATCTGTTTTTTCCTCAACCCATAATCTTTTACGAGAACGACGCAGATACCAGTTGCTAAAATCTTCTACTACAAAATCATTAATAATTCTTGAAGCTTTATGTATCTCATATTTTTCAATATGATTTCTAACATTTTTTACAAGTTTATTATATCTACTAATTATCCACATGTCAAGTGGTTTTCTTTTTTCATATGATATTTTTTCTTTTTGTGGATCATATTTATCAAGAGATGCATATGTTGTAAAAAAGTTATATGAATTCCAAAGGGTAAGGATAAATTTTCCAAGTGTTTCTTTTACTGCTTCTTCATAAAACCTCGTACTCATCCATGGTGCATTAGCTGATATAAGATACCATCTTAGTGCATCAGCACCTTCGTTATCAAGAATTATCTTTGGATCCACATAGTTTCTCTTGCTTTTACTCATCTTCTGGTTGTTTTCATCTAGAACAAGCCCTAGTGTTAGAACATTTTTATAAGACCTCTCGTCAAATAAAAACGTTGATATTGCAAGTAGTGAATAAAACCATCCTCTTGTCTGATCAAGTGCTTCACTAATAAAATCAACTGGATAGTTTTCTTTGAATTTTTCTTTATTTTCAAATGGGTAATGCCATTGTGCAAAGAAAGCAGAACCAGAATCATACCAACAGTCTATTACTTCTTCTACCCTACTCATCTTTGTATTACATTTAGGACATTTAATTATTAATTCATCTACAAGAGGTCTGTGTAGATCATATTCATCGGGGAAGTTTTCACTTATTTTTCTTATTTCTTCTACACTACCAACACATATCTGATGTTTGCAGTCTTTATTATTACAGTTCCAAATTGGCAGTGGTGTACCCCAATATCTATTACGTGAAAGAGCCCAGTCTTTAACATCATTTATAAAAGATCCAAAACGTCCTTGTTGCAAATGCTCCGGATACCAGTTAATATTATTATTATTTTTAATTAATGATTCTTGCACTGCAGTCATTTTTATGAACCATGATTCCATAGCATAATAAAGAAGTGGTGAGTCACATCTCCAGCAGAAAGGATACTCATGGCTATGTGTTTTTACACCCTCAAGTAGACCTCTTTCTTCAAGGTTTTTTATAATATCTGGATCTGCTTCTTTTACAAATCGTCCAGCCCAAGCCTCAACCTCTAGTGGGAATGTCCCATCAAGTTTTACAAGCTGAACCACAGGTAAATCATATTTACTACCAACATTGTAGTCATCCTCTCCAAATGCTGGTGCAATATGAACAATTCCTGTTCCATCTTCCATTGAAACAAAATCAGCAAGAACCACATACCAAGCTTTTTTCTCAGGTTTTGCATATTTAAAAAGTGGTTCATATTCTATATGTTCTAGTTCTTTACCTTTAAATCCATCAAGAATATCATACATCTCGCCTTTTAGAAGTACCGCTGCTCTTTCTTCAGCAAGAATCATTATCTGATCATTATAACGAATTTTTATGTAAAACTCATCAGGGTTTACAGCTAGTGCCACGTTTGATATTAGAGTCCATGGTGTAGTAGTCCATGCAAGGAAATATTCATCCTTATCTTTTATTTTAAATTTTATAAAAATACTTGGATCATCCACAGTTTTATAACCCTGTGAGATTTCATGAGCTGATAGTGCTGTTCCACACCGAGGACAATAAGGAACTACTTTATGCCCCTTAAAAAGTAATTTTTTTTCCCATGCTTGTTTTAGAGACCACCATACTGATTCAATATAATTATTATCTAGAGTTACATATGGGTTGTCCATATCAAGCCAAAAACCAATCCTTCTTGTGAGTTCAACCCATGCGTTTTCATATTTGAAAACACTTTTTTTACATTCCTCGTTAAATTTTTTTATACCAAATTTTTCAATTTCACTTTTATCATTCAGACCAAGTTTCTTTTCAACTTCTATTTCAACAGGTAGACCATGTGTATCCCAACCTGCTTTTCTTTCAACATAAAAGCCATCCATTGCTTTATATCTTGTGAAAAGATCTTTTACAACTCTTGTTAATACATGCCCTGGATGTGGCATACCATTTGCTGTTGGAGGACCTTCTAAAAAAACAAATGGTTTACTACCCTCACGGTTTTTTATCTGCTTTTTGAAAATCTCCTTTTCATCCCAGAATTTGAGAATTTGTTCTTCAACTTTTTTTGGATTATATTTCTGTGGTGGTGATTCAATCATTTTATTTTTACCTCAGAAGGCTAACTTCGAGACCCATATAACAAAAACTATTAAAATTATTTCCATTATAATTCTATTAATAACTTATAATGTCATCTGACTTCATATATTCCCGGATAAGACATGTAGCATAGCTACCCTTATGTAGTTTAAAACTTAGTTTTAATGCTTTTTTACCTTTATTTATTTCATCATCAGATATTTCATATTTTAAATCACTTGTAATAGCAAGAATTGGTCTTCTTAGACCTTTTGATGAAATATATGGTATATCCGGGACTATAAAATCCCTATGATCTATATTTTCTGATTCTATTATTCTATGTTCAATTTCTCCCATCTCACCTTTTGAAAAAACTGTTTCATATCCAAATAAAACCCCGCTTACAACTGCTTTACCAATTTTGATTTTTTTATTAACTTTTTCAATATTAAAATCTGTGACAGGAATTTCTTCAGATTCAATCAAACCCTTTCTAATAGGTAGAATAATATCTCCAACAATAGCTTGGTTTATTGGAATTTTTCTTTTTATTCTCTCACTTAAAATTTTGTTGAAAAGATATGATTGATAAGCATATACAAACATTGTCAGTAGATTTTTTGGTAGTTCTTTTAAAGCACTAATATAATCATCTTGTTTTTGCACAAGTTTATTTAATATCGCTTTTTCAAAATTTAGATGATTAGGATAGGTATTCAAGGCCTTATGAAAATCTTTTGTTTCTTCAAGTTCCTTTCTAAGATAAAAATCATCCTTTTCTTTTTGCTTATCAATTGGGTTTGCAATATAAGCCATAACGGCTTTTTTGTAATCATCATTTATTATGTTTTTTCCAACTATATGGGTTATTGGTCTTATTATTCCAAAACGTTGTATTCCAAAAAAATTTGGAAAACCATTAAGCCCCTTTATTTTTTCTGTAATTTTTTCTACGTTATTAAAATTATAATCATTTTTGATATCCCTTATTTTTATTTCAAAACTATTACCTACAAGATCCCCAATTCTTACAGATTCATTTGATCGATAAATATTTGAAATATCAACATCTCTAATTTTAATATTTTTTATTTTTTCTGTGGGCATATTAAAAAATGCCATTAATTGTTTCGTAATCGCTCTTTTATCTTTTGTTCCAGCAAAACTAACCCTATTTCTAGAACAAGATAATTTATCTGATATTTCTTTTACAAGTTGGTTTGTCTCCCAATTTTTTGATTTTACTTCGGCTATTACAAATTTTCCATCTTTTTTTTCTTTTGGATATTTTGAAATTTCAGATACACAAAAATCATCTGGAATAGATCTTATTTTTCCTTTTACACCAGGTTTCTTTGTAATAAAAATATCTATTCCAATTTTTTTTTCTTCCGATAAAACCTTTGTCATTTATTTTTTGCCTTTTGTTTTTCCTTCAAAATCTTTTACAAAAGTTTTTACTTCATTTTCAAGATATTTAACTGCTTTTTTTAAAGCATCTTCGGGTTTACCTTTTTTAACTCTTAGATATAATACTCTTTTTTGTGATTCAGGATGATCACTTAGATATACTGCATAGTCAACATCATCATTTTGGAGAAGCACCTCAGTTATTGGGTTTAGTATTGTTTCGTTTTCCCCTCTAATTTCAATTTCGAGTTCATTTTTTGTTTTTTTAATTTTTTTAAGTTCCATGTTATTTTTTCACCCCATGAAAGATAAATTTTATATTTTATTTAAATCATAATTTCCATAATCATTTGCTAATTTTCTTTTTTCTTTATTCCCACAATTTGAACATTCTAATATATTACCTTTTCTATTCAATGTTTTTCTACATTTTTTACAAAGACCTTTTATTACTCCAAGATCTCTACCTTTGGTTGTTAATTGAACACTTGGTTTTACCTGAGTAATTTTTACTCTGATTATATCACCTGGAGAATATTCCGTCGCTGGATCTTTTACATATGCTTGGGATATTTCTGAAACTCTAAGGGTTCCATTTGTATCACCTGATATGGGCCTGTTTTTTCCTCTCACATGAATTACATCTGCTATTATCATAGAGGACCTAACAGAATTTACATTAGCTAATGCAATATCACCAACTTTTAGTTCAACAGGTATACTTGTAAGTGGATTTACAACAGCTTTTTTATGTTTCGCATCAACAAAATATATTCCAACTCTTGAAGCTCTTATAATACCATCTTCTTCATATGTTCCATCACCTGGAAGCAATTCTTCACTTGTTGAAACTTGATCTCCGGGTAATACCATTTTATCTTTTGCCATTTTAATATTTCTCCAATTTTTTATTGTTAATCGCAAGTATTGGCAATAACATTACCATTTTAAATGTTATGGTATCAAAAGATTTATATAATTATAAAGATAATTGCCTTGAAAAACTTAATATCATAAAGGATATTTCTTTTAGGTGAAAAACATTATAAATAAGATATCCATTTCGAATTTCCCACTGGTAATAAAAAATCAGGTGATTATATGAGTCGTAAACCAGGTAGTATGTACAGATATATCAGAGGAATGCCCACTACACGTCGTGAATATATGGGCGGAGTTCCAAATTCACGAATAACTCAGTTTGTACTAGGTAACAAACAAAGAGATTTTTCAGTTAAAGTAACTTTACTTGCAGATGAGAAATGTCATATTAGACATAATGCTCTTGAAAGCGCGCGTATAACATTAAATAGGACTCTTGAGAAAAAAGTTGGTACAACAAATTATAGAGCACAAATTAGAGTTTTTCCACATGTTGTTCTACGTGAAAATAAACAGGCAACAGGTGCTGGTGCTGATCGTGTTTCTCAAGGTATGCGTTCGGCCTATGGAAAAAATGTTGGAACAGCTGCAAGGGTTAAAAGAAATCAAAAAATAATTACAGTTGAAACTACAAAAGATTTCATATCTCAAGCAAAAGATGCTCTTAGAAAAGCTAGCATGAAGTTTCCAACACCATGTACTGTAGAGATAGAAGAGTAAAAAAAAATTGATTTTAAAAAAATAGATTTCTAATATTTGGAAGTATTATTGGTGCAAGGATAATAAATAGTAATATTAAGGATATTATAGTTGTTATTCTTCTTGTTATTTTCTCTCTTGTCTCTTTTTTCATGTTTGATTTAATCTTTTTTATAAATGAGTCAATTGTATCGATAAACATGTATCCTCCATCAAGTGGAATCATTGGTAAAACATTGAAGGTTGCGACCATAAAGTTAAACCAGAAAACCCAGTAAAAAGTATTAATTAGCATCCAAAATGTACTATCAGGTATAAATGAATCTACTATAAAAAAATTTGAAAAAGGTTCGTTAAATGAGCTATATCCATCAAATAATGAAAAAATAGGTAGGCCAATATAATACATAAAACCAGCTGGAAAAGCAGTAAAAGGATTTTTCATAAATATTAAATCACTTTTATATTGAGTATTTCCAACAACTCCTAAATATCCTTTATCTTTATATTCAGATATAGATAAAAGCATGCTATCATTTACATAACCATGTCTCTCAATCAGAAGGTTTTGAGCTATTGAGTATTTATCAGATAATTTCACATTCTTTGTATATTCCCTTTCACCATTTACAAAAGAGATCTCAACTGTTTGATTTGCTTTTGTTTTAGCCATTACATTTTCAAATATTGTTAAATTATTAACTTTTGTATTGTTAATAGATGTGATAATCATACCTGGTTCTATTCCAGCCTGATCCGCAGGCATATCATCACCAACTGATGTTATACCTATTCCATCATCAGCAGGTTGAACACAAAAAACAACCATCAATGAAATTAATCCAAGACAAATAAATGCAGTAACAACGTTTGCCATTGGCCCTGCAGCAAAAATTCTCATTCTTTTTTTATTACTAGTATTTTTAAGTTCCTCTTCATCTGGTTCACAAAAAGCACCAAGTGGAATTATAAAATATAAAAGCCCTAGAGATTTAATTTTTAAACCTTGAGCTCTAGATAAAATACCATGTGAAAACTCATGTACTATTAATGCCACAATAAATGCAATAATACCATATCCTAATGGAATTATAGGGTTTAAACCAGGAAGACCAATCATAATTGTTGGGTTTGAAGAAACAATGTTATCTTCTGCTTGGAATGCGAAAGGAACAGTTAAAGCAAGAAGATATAACATCAAAAACATAAGGATAAAACAGACAAAAATTCCTACATTTGAAAAAATTATCCAGAATCGTTTTTTACTTGCAATTTTATCAATTAATTTTTTTCCTTTACTTGTCCTAAGAAGTATTGCTGGACCCCAAAAAGAAATATTATATTTTTCAAAAATTCCAATTCTATTTAAGATTAAAACAATTGTAAAATATGCTAGAAGAATTATTCCTATAACTAGTAATATCATATCAATACTCATAAGATTATTTTTTAGTGAATATCAAATCGTATATTAAGCTAATGGTCAAATTAAAAATTTCATATAAACTCAATATTTTTATTTTTATTATTTAAAAAATCTATTAGCTTTTTACACCATTTTAATTTTCTAATTTTCAATTCCTTATCCCCTGTAAAAGAATATATTCCAATATCTCCATCAAAATTAAATCCAATTAAAAATATTTTTCTTGCGTTGAAATGCTCTGATAAAAAAATACATCTATCACCATCAGTAAAACCACCAAAATTAAATAAATTTTTAAAAAGAATTGGATCTGTTTGTGTTGTTCCAAAAATTATCCCTTTAAATCTTGAAACATATTTTTTTATTTTTTCAATATTATCTCCATGAGCATGGATTAAAACTATACTGTTTTTGGCATTTGCAATTAATAGATCATTGATTTTACCATCTAAATCAGTTAGGATAATATGAGGAATAATATCATTTTTTAAAAGAGCTGTTGTTGCTCCATCAGCTGATATCAAAGTTTTTCCTTTTAAAAAAACCTTTTTTTCTTTTATTGTTTTTTCAAGTTTTGTTCCAGCTCCAAATACAACTATTTCCTTGTTATAAATTAGATTTTTTAAAAGATTTGAATTATGTTTTTTTTGAATGATTTTATCTAGTATTTCTGCTGATGTTTCATCATTTTTTTTTGAAAAATTAAAATCCTTTAGTATTTCTTGATATATTGGCTTCCACTCATTAAACATCATAATAAAAAAATTTTAGTTTTCAGCTAATTCTTTTGTTTGTTTTTCTACTTCCATTTCTTTTTCTTTAATCGAATAGATGTCTTTTGCAAAATGATATATTATCGCACCGACAATTGCTGTTAGTATTCCAACAAATAAAAATCCTACAAATGATACTTCTAAGAAGTATTCCCAGGATATTGTGGATGTTGCCTGTGTTGAATCGTATAATGATTCTGATATTGCATATACAATGAAACCCATTGAAAAAAGCATAAATGGAAACGCAAAATAGTTCCAAGGTGCTTTTTTATCTCTTACATATACATCAACGGATCTGCCAAAGATAATTAGAAGTCCTGCTATTATAAAACCCCATATTGTATTTGCAATAAAATATGATAATGGAATTAAATATATATTAGGATTATAGTTTAAATCCTCAAGACCTCTAAATGCAACAAAAATAAATGCAATAAGTATTATTATTGCAAGAGGATGAGTAAAAATTGATAGTTTACCTGTTAGAAAACCGGATTTAATTTCATTACATACAAACGCTATGTTTTTTTCAAGCCTATAGATTCTAATTAAAAGATAAGCTCCAAGAACAAGCAGTATTGTTCCAAAACCAGCTCTTGTCATATCTGCATAAAAAAATATACCCCATACTAAAAATACTAAAGCTATTGGTAGAAAAAATTGTTTTTGTACTTTTTCATCGCTTAATAGTTTTATTATCCTATAATATGTGTCTTCTAGTTCTTTACTTTGTTTGACAGATACTCTTTTAATTGATGTAATTTTTATCCTTGATTGTACAATTGGGATAATATATTCATCTTCTGCTCCATCACTTAGAAGTATTACTTCATCAGCCTCTGTTTTTTTAATTACATCTTCAAGTTGTTTTGAGAGAATTTCATCTGATTTATAACCTACATGGATGTTTCCACATATCGTTGCTATCTCAACTTTTCTTCCATCTTCTTTTAACTTGTTATATGTTGAAATAGCAGAAAAAATTGCATTTAAATCTGAATCTTCTGGATCTACCTGACCTAGTTTATTTGCAGCATTAATATTATTTTTAACACCAACTATTGGGCTTTTTACTTTTGCTTTCCTACCAAAGTCGTCATCACGATCCACGTTTAAAACGAGGGTTTTCATAACTATGCAATAATTCAACATTTGATTTATGTTTAATAATGTTACTATGAAAATCAAAATTTTTTGTTTTTTATAAAAAAATAAAAATCATAAAAAATAGTAAATTATATATAATATTAAAAACAAAGTATTACATGAGGATTGATAGTGATGTTTGACCCAGATAAAATGGCAAGGATACGAAAGTTTGTAGACACATGGAGCTAATTTTTAAATAAAAAAAATATCACATCGTTTTATATTTTTTAGTAATAATTATAACATACTTTAAGATTAGCAGCAGGTAATATGATAAAACAAGTATTACAAGACTGGAAATTTCTATCAATGATGACTGTTGCAATCATTGTATGGGCCTTTGCATTTCCACTTATAAACATTGCATTAAAAGATCTATCATTTATCAATCTAACAATAATGAGATTTCTTGTTGTCTGTATTGTATCAAGTATTCTAATTATATTTCAGAAAAAAAAATTTTCAAAACTACATAAAAAAGACATAATTCCAATTTTTCTTCTTGGATTCTTTGGAGTACTAGTATATCACCTTGGTTTAAACTATGGAGAACAATTTATATCCCCTGGTGCAGCAAGTTTAATTATTGCGACAATACCAGTATTAATAGTCATATTAGCAGTGATATTTTTAAAAGAAAAAATAACAATCAAAAAACTAATAGGTGTAATTATTGCATTATTTGGAGTAGTAATAATATCATTATATGGAAGTGAGAACGCTGAAATAGAAATCAACTATATTTTTGGCGCAATCGCCGTATTAATTGCAGCTATAATGGGTGCACTATATACAATCGCTGGGAAAAAATTTTTAGAAAGATATAATGGACTATCTCTAACTTTATATGCAATAATTCTTGGAAGCATAGGGCTATTACCTTTTATAAGACCATCTTTATTTGAAGAAATAAAAAACATGTCAACTGAAACATGGATATCAGTTATCTTCTTAGGTGTTTTCTCAACAATTATTGGATATGTAATATGGTATACGGCACTATCAAAAAAAACCGCATCAGAAATTAGCGTTTTTTTATATGCAATACCCGTTGTATCAACAATTATTAGTTATTTGTTATTAGGCACAATGATAACAGTTTTTTTCATAATAGGCGGGTTATTTGTAATATCAGGATTGATAATTGTTAATCTTGAATCAAGAAAACAAAAAAAGATTAATTAGATGTATTTTTTATACATCTTTTTTGTTATGACAAATATTTTGTATATGAAAGATGTTGATTCGAATTATATTAAAGAATTTGATGCAGTTGTCACAAAAAATAAAAAAGATTATATTCTTCTTGATAAAACAGCTTTTTATCCTCTTGGTGGTGGTCAACCATCGGATACAGGAAAAATTTTTTGGGATCAAAAAGAAAGTAAAGTTAAAGAAGTAATTAAAAAAGGAGATATAATTAAACATATAATTGATGGTGAAAAACCATCAGTTGGATCAAAGATTCATGCAGAACTAGACTGGGATAAAAGATACATGCATATGAAGATGCATACGGCACAACATATTATTTCTGGCATTATATTTGATAATTTTAATGCAAGAACTGTTGGAAATCAAATACATGCCGATTACTCAAGAGTCGATTTTAGACCAATAAAATTTTCAGATGAAAAATTAAAGATAATTGAAGATCTCTTCAATGATATCGTTGATAAAAAACTACCAATAGGTGTCTATAAAGAGGAGAGATCTACTCTTGAAAAAAGAATAAATTCTCAGAGAGCTAATCTTGATCTTCTTCCAAAATCAGTTTCAAAACTTCGAATTGTTGAGATAAAAGGATTTGACATATGTCCATGTGCTGGGACTCATATAAAAAATACATCTGAACTATCAAAACTAAAAATTCTTAGAACTGAAACTAAAGGTAAAGACACTGAAAGATTAGTATATACCCTTGAAAAATAAAATACTATTTTTTTATGTAGAGTTCAAGTTCTTCTACTTCATCTACACCTTTTAAGGATTTAACCATTCCATCAATAGTATTAATTATAAAATCTGATGGAAACTCGGTTAACGGTATCGTTTTTCCATTTACTTTTAAGATTATTTCAGTCATTTTTTTTTATTTTCCCCCCATTTTTCCATTAATTCAATAATTTTTTCAATATCTCCATCATATTTTATTATTGTGTTTTCTCTATCTGGTATTTCACCAATTTTTATTTTAGGTATTTTCTTATCTCTAGCACCTTCAATTAATATGTAATCATAATTATCAAATTTTTTTATTAATTTTAATATTGAGTCTAGTTTTATTTTATTGTTGAATAAAAAATTTGTCTCAAAATCTGATGAAAAAACTACGAGTTCTGCACCTGCTTTTCTATGTAGATATGTGTCTTTTCCTTTTTTATCAAAATTCATTTTATGATCAGATATTTTAATTGTTGTGATTATTTTTCCTTTTTCTCTTAGTATTTCTATAATTTTTGTAATTAAGTTTGTTTTTCCACTGTTTGATTCACCATATATTCCAAAGATTTTTGTATTCTTCATACAAAGTTGTTATTAATTTGGTAAAAATAAAATCTTTCTAAAATATATGACCTCTCAGAATTTTATGAAAAACAAGCCATATATTGCTCTTTCAATATCAATTATTTCGGTTTCATCTGCAGCGATTTTTATAAGACTTATATCTGCTGATGCTCTTTCTATTGCTTTTTACCGCTTGCTTTTTACATTTCTATTAATTACTCCTTTTGTATTTTTTAGCAAAAAAACTAGATCTGAACTATTAAAAATATCTACAAAGAATTTTCTCATAATGGTTTTAATTGGTTTGATTCTTGCTTTTCATTTTGCTTTTTGGATAAGTTCACTTGATCATACATCTGTTGCAAGTTCTGTAATTTTAGTGACTGCTCATCCAATTCTTGTAGGCCCCGTATCTCATTTTCTTTTAAAAGAAAAACTATCTTTTTTAAATTCCTTTGGTATCATCATATCTGTTACTGGTGTTATTATTCTTGTATTTGGAAATAGTGATCCTTTTTCTGGAATTCAGGGTTCAACTTTTTATGGTAACATATTAGCTATTCTTGGTGGAGTTATGGCAGGTTTATATATTCTTGGAGGTAGGAAACTTAGAAAAAATATATCTGTTAGTTCATATGCTTTTGTGGTCTATGCTTTTGGAGCTATGTTTTTATTTGTAATCTGCCTTTTTTTCGAATCAGAATTGGTAAATATTAACCTTCATGATTTTCAGCTGATTTTCTTAATGGCATTAATTTCAGGAATCCTTGGACATACTCTGTATAACTGGTCTTTAGAACATATCAGAGCATCTGTTGCATCTGTTTTTTTACTTGGTGAACCAGTGGGCTCTACTTTTTTTGCTGCAATTATTCCAAGCATATCAGAGATACCAACTATTTATACAGTAATTGGTGGCGGCATAATTTTATCTGGGATATATCTTACAACAAGAAAGAAAAAAGAAGAAATAATTAGTAAAATTTAAAAAAGATTTCTAGGTTCAAGTAAAATCATGCCTGATGAAAAAATAAATAAAATTATAACAATTATACTTGTGATAGCGATATCTGCTGCTGCATTAGTTTTTTTATATGTAAATCTTCCACAACAATATGAAACAAATGATAACTCAGATGATGTTATAACAGATGATACTATTTTTTTAACAGTCACATATGCTGATGTTGAAAAAGAATATACTCTAAACGATCTCGAGGGTTTTAATTCTGTAACAGGTAGTGGTAGTTATATTAAAACAAAACTTCTCCCGGATTCAGTTGTAATAAAAGGGCCTTTCACCTATACTGGTGTTGATATCATATCAGTTCTAAATGATTTTAATGATCTACCATCAAGTTATAATGTAACTGTTATTGCAAGTGATGGATGGGAAACAGAGTATACACAAAACGATGTTAAAGGAAATGTAAATAACTATAATGAAACTGGAAATATCACTGGGAATAATAATATTCAGATGATTATTGCATATAAAGAAGATGATGAATATATAACTGATGAAGAAGTTGGCCCCCTTAGAATAGCGTTCATAGGTGAAAATACCATAACAGAATCAAATCTATGGTCAAAGATGGTAACATCTATAACAATAACCGAATTATAACCGTAACTTTTAACTCTTTTTTATACATTAATAATTACAGTTTTTATGAAAAAAATTAAGGATTTAGTTGAAAAAACAGATAGATATAAGGATATCATTATTCAAAAAGAATTTGCAAGTAAAAAAAACACAGTTGCATATGTTACAATAGATGGTAAACCACGTGTATTAAAGTGGTTTGTACCAGGTCTTAAAAAAAACTTGGAAAATGAATATAAAATTCTTATGGATGGTAAAGCAGATATTAACATTCCAAATGTTTTTGAAAAGGACAAGGAAAATAATGTCTTAATATTAAATTATATAATAGGTGAAAATCTATGTGATATAATAAATGATCAAAAAACAACAAAAAAAGAAAAAGAGAGACTGATAATACTACTAGCAGAATGGTATATAGATTTTCATAAACATTATAGAAATGACACAACTTTTATGATACATGGAGATTCAAATCTCAGAAATTTTCTCTTAACTGATAGGATATGGGGAGTTGATTTTGAAGAAACAAGAAAAGGTAGGCCAATCGAGGATATTTCAAGAATGTGTGCATCAATTCTAACAACTGATCCAATGTTTACAACTGAAAAATATGATCTTTGTCAGAAATTCATAGAATATTATTCAAAAAATGTTCAATGGAATCTAACAAATGTAAATAACGAGATATCATATGCTCTTTTAGAAAGAATTCAATGGAGACCATCCCAAGAAGAAATGATTAGAAAACATAGTAAAAAAATCAGAAAAAAAGGATTATAAAAAAAATCGTTATAAGGAAAAATTAAAAAAGAACTATTTGATGTATGTAAATTGAGGAAGGATAGATGCAATCTGATGAATCAGTTGAAGAATTGGTGGATAGACTAATTGATAATAATTCAAAACCAGATGATACTAGAGAGTCTTTTAATAAATTGAACACTCAAGATTCTTTTAGATATATTAGAGATGATGAAGAAATAAAAAGTGTTTTAACACCAGAGGGTGTTAGCCCTATTTCTAGGAAGATAGGTCATCTGCCAATAGAAGTAAAAATGGTAGAAGGCAAACTCTGTCTAGCTGGTCTTGGAGACTCAGATATAATAGAAGACATTATACAAAGACATATACATCTTAGGAAAATTTCCAAAAAATAAAACCTTTCTTTAGTCATAATTTTTATATATATAGGATTACATCCATCGCTTCGATGTCTCTGGGGAAGGAAAAACTCATACCAATCCTTGCGATTCTGGTATTAATAGTTGGAAGCAGTTCATCAATATATGTTTATGCAACACAAAACAAAACAACAAATATTCACAATGATTCTAGTAATAGAATAATAATTATTGGTGAAAATGAGATTCAAATATCATATGCTCTTGAAAATATTGAAGAAATCACAATTGAAACAGATGATGGAGAAAAAACTGGTATTCCAATTGATGAATTGATGGTTTTATCTGGCATTGATTGTCCTTCTTGTCATAAATATACAATTATTGCAGAGGATAATTATCAAAAAACTGTTAACTGGGAAAATATGCAAGAAGGAATATTAACCAAAGAATCTAGAGTATATTTTCCAGAATTAGCCCATGCTTTTTGGGTGAGAGATGTAACTGAAATTGAGGTGAATTAGATAATATGAATAAGAACATGAAATTATTTACAGGAATAATCTTGTTTGGATCTCTATGGGGCTTTTCAGAGTGTATAATTGGCCCATGGATCTCAAATCTTGGTGCTCCAAGTGGAGTTATCATGACAGGTCTTTTTGCAATGATTTTTTTAACACTAAGTAGACTACTGTACAAACAAAAAGGAATGCAAATTAGTATGGGTCTTGTCGCAGGGGCTCTTAGATTCTTTAATCCTTTCGGAGGATGCCAGGTTTGCTCAGCAATTGCAATAATAGCTGAAGGGTTTATATTTGAAACAATTTGGAATCTACTAACAGCCTATGATTTAAAGAATTTACAAACTCTTACAAACAGGGTTGCAATAGGTGTTTTCACATCATACTCAGTATATGTTTTAGGATATTTAGTAACTCAGATATTAACACCTATCTCATATGGTCTTTTCAATATTTCAGATATAATTATTATGATGCCTCAATATCTTGCAAGAGGTCTTCCAGCAGGACTTATTGGTGCTTTTTCAATCCCTATTGCAATCAGCATTAGTAACTTAGATTTAAAGATAAAAGACCGAATTTATTATCCAACCACTGCAATTGTTACTGCATTCTGCTGGGTTTTTGTTATTGGAAACTGGTTAATATATTCAATATAATGATAGGTAAAGATGGTTGAAATGTCTGAAAAAAAAACTGTTAAAGTCTTAAAATTTGATTCATCAAAATGCAAGGGCTGTCTTGAATGTATGAAAGCATGTTCAAAAATCCATTTTAAAACAGATGAAGGCGGAGAAAAATCAGCTATACAAATCACTAAACAAAAAGGAAAATACAAGATGAATGTATGTGATCAGAGGGGACTTTGTCTTGATATGTGCCCAGTTGGAGCATTATATAGACGGAAAAACGGAATTATATGGCTTGATAAAGACACATGTATAGGATGTCAGGCATGTGTTGGATTTTGCCCTACAAATTCTATGAGAAAAAGTAAATCTAGAATTGAGCCTTTTAAATGTATTAGTTGTGGTGCATGTGTAAGAGCTTGTCCGGAGAATGCATTAGAACTTGTTGAAGAAGAAATTGATGACATTAAACAGGTTGTATATCATAAATTAGGAGCTGAATAAATAATGATCAAAGGTCAAATTCCAATAGAAGAATACAAAACAGGTAATACTAAACATAAATTTGATATTGAAAAACTAAAAAAGAAACATAAAATTCTTGTAAAATATAAATACAAAAAAGGCAAAATTGAGAAGGGTTTTGCAAATCGTACAATATATGTAAACCTATCAAACCTTGAAATTAAAGAAAAAAAAGTTACAGATGATATGAAAAAGAAATTTACAGGTGGTCGTGGATTTGGACTAAAACTAATGTGGGATTCAATTAAACCAGAAACTAGATGGAACAGCGAGGAAAATAATCTTATAGTTACAACCGGTCCACTTTGTGGTGCAACACAATACCCTGGTAGTGGAAAATCACTTTGTCTAACTATTTCACCATCAACAGATCAAATATGTGATAGTAACGTTGGTGGGTTTTTTGGGCCTTATCTCAAATTCGCTGGTTTTGATGCAATTGAACTTCAAGGTAAATCAAAAGAAGAAGTAGTAGTTGTAATAGATGGTGAAAAATCTGAGATTAGAGTTGAAACAGCGCCTTTAGAAGAAACTAATTCTCATATTTTATCTGAACAACTTACATATATGTATTCAACTGAGGATTCTGATAAATCAAGACAAAAAATATCTGTTGTAAGTGCTGGCCTTGGAGCTGATAACAGCTATTGGGGCTGTCTAAATTTTTCTTTTTATGATATAAGACGTAAGGTTTGTAGGATGAAACAAGCTGGACGAGGTGGTCTTGGATCAGTTCTCAGAGATAAAAAAATTAAAGCAGTTGTTGCTAAAGTAGAAGATTTTGATGGCGTTTCAAATAACCCTGCAGATCCTGATAAAATCGCTCGTGTTGGGACTAAGATACATCGTGAAATACGTGATTTAGATAGATACCAGTGTAACATGAGAGCAGTTGGAACAGTGCATCTAGTTGAAATTATGGATGAATATGATCTTCTCCCATGTGAAAACTATAGATTTGGTCGTTTTCCAAAATCTTCAAAAATATTTTCACCAGAGTTTTATAAATATTTTACAAAAATTATACCTGATGGTTGTTGGCATGGATGTACAATGGCATGTGCAAAAACAGTTGATGGTTTTGAAATAAAAACAGGCCCATATAAGGGTGAGAAGGTAACTGTTGATGGACCTGAATATGAGACTTGTGGTTGTGGATCAAATATGAGTCTTTGGGATGTAGAAGAGATTCTTGAGTTTAATTTTTATTGTGATACTTATGGTCTTGATACTATTTCAACTGGTACTGCTATTGCCTATTACATGGAGATGTTTGAGTATAAAATATTAAATAAAGATCGTTGTGATGGTCTTGAGCTTTGTTTTGGAAATTTTGATGCAGTAATGGAATTTCTACATAGAATGGCAAAAGGAGAAGGCGGAGAATTTATAAATGTTGCATCTAAAGGAATTCGTCGTGTCAAAGATTGGATAAAAAAGAACAAATGGGGCGATCCATATCTTATTGAAGAATGTGGAATGGAGAGTAAAGGTCTTGAATATAGCGAATATGTAACAAAGGAATCACTTGCTATGCAAGGTGGTTATGGGTTAACATTAAAAGGCCCTCAGCATGATGAAGCATGGCTTATTTTTATGGACATGGTTAATAATCAGATACCTACATTTGAAGATAAAGCTGAAGCTCTTCATTATTTTCCTATGTGGCGTACATGGTTTGGTTTAAATGGACTTTGTAAACTACCTTGGAATGATGTTGAACCAGCAAATAATGCTGAAACAGATGAACCAGCAAAAGTACCTGAACATGTTCAAAACTATGTTGATTATCAAAATGGTATGACTGGTTGGAATGTTGATAAAGAAGAACTCATCCTTCAAAGTGAAAGATGTTATAACTGGCAACGAGCGATGAATGTATGGGTGGGGCGAGGTCGTAGAAAAGATGATTGGATTCCTTATAGATCGATGGGGCCTGTAACAGAAGTTGAATATCAATCAAGAAAAGATCGATATGATAAACAACTTGTTGAAAAACTAGGCCTTTCAAAAGAAAAAGTTGAAAAAATGAGCGTATCTGAGAAAATAAAGATATTATATGATTATCGGCAGGACCAGTATCAGAAACTTACAGATGCAGTATACTATAGACGTGGATGGACCCAGAATGGTGTTCCAACACCTCAGAAGATGAAACAGCTAGGTTTAAATGATTCAAAAATGCTTAAAATGCTTCAAGAAAAAATCGAAGAAGATGAAAAAAAAGGCCTCAATAAATGGTGTGGAATATACAAAAAAGATGAAAAACCACCTAGTAATGATCCAAAATATTGGGAGAAATGGTAAATTCAATTATGAACATAGTCAAACTAAATAAAATTAAAAAAATTTTGAAAGATTCATCTGTTGGTATAGCTGGAGCTGGTGGTCTTGGATCAAATATAGCTGTATCTCTTGCACGATCTGGAATTGGGAAACTTGTAATTGTTGATTTTGATGTTGTTGATGAATCAAATCTTAATAGACAATATTATTTTCAAGATCAAATCGGAATGAAAAAAATTGATGCTTTAAAGGAAAATCTTTTAAGAATTAACCCAAAAATAGAGATAATTATTCATGATGAAAAACTAGAGAAAAAATATATGGATGTTTTTTTTGATGATGTTGATGTCATCGTCGAAGCACTTGATGATGCAGAAACAAAAACACAGTTTATTGAAGAAATAATGACAAAAATTAAGGATAAACCTATTGTCGGTGCCTCCGGTGTTGCAGGATATGGTAAAATAAATAGTATTAGTACAATTCATAATGGAAATCTTCATATGGTATACGACCCTGATGCAGAATCAAGTGATGATGATGTATTGTTATCACCAAAAGTATGCATAGTTGCAAATTGGCAATCTGATATAGTTCTACAAATACTGTTGGATGAAAAACTATGAGTATAACTGTTAATAACAGAAAAATTGAATATGTTAAAAATGAAACTGTAAATGAACTTTTAAAAAGGATGAAATATAATTTCCCCCTTATTATAGTAAAAATTAATAAAAATCTTGTAAAAAAAAAGGACTATTCAAATACAATAATACCTGACAACTCTGAAGTTGCAGTAATCCATATGATTAGTGGTGGATAAAAAATAATATTTTAATTTTAAATCATTCTATCATAGTTATTATCTTTATTTTTAAGATTATATTCGCTAAAGGGTATTTTTTCATTATTTTCAAGTCTATGAGAAACCCACATCTTATGAAGACGATATGTGTTTTTATAATAAGTATTATATTTTATCAAATTTTTTTTCTGGACATAGGGATTATGAACAGCAATAAAAAACCGGTAAGCAAATAGTTCATCGATAAGATCTATTTTTATTATCTTTCTCTTAATAAGAAGATACATCGTTTCAAAGAATGTTAAATAATCAATAATATTTCCTATATCATCTTTTACAAAAGGATCTTTTTTACATCCTTGGTTTTTACATTCTTCTAGTTTTTGATAGATATCTTTTATTTTTTCATTGTTTGAAAAACCATCATAAAGTGAATAAATAAATTCGCCTTCTGCAATATTTTTTTCACGTCTCATCTGATAATATATAGCAACTATACCTCCAAGAGCACCTATGACTCCAAAATATTCAATAAAAGAAGATATGAGTGTATTATCAACTCTTTCAAATAATAAAAAAGGTATAAAAACAATTATAATTACAAAGAAAATTATCATTAATGTGAGATTTGATCTTTTCATCGGTTTTTTATTCATATGATATAAAATTAATGGATTATACATAAAATTTTCTTAATAATTAAAGGAAAAAACATTTAAACAGTGATTTTTTTGACTGGTACAATTAATATGCAGAAAGTTTTTCAGATATGGCTTATGATAATTTTTATATTGGCATTAATCGCCACTTTTTTAGTAGGGTTAGAATCTTCTTTTTTTGGTTTTGTTATTCTACCGATTTTAATAGTTGTACCAATAATATTAATTTTTGGATCAATTAAAAAATAGTTATATATATCCTATCTAGATTATTGATAAAATATTTATTAGCAAACATAAGAATTAATCTTATTTCTATGTGAATAATGGGAGAAAAAAAAATGAATAAAATTCTGAAAAAATTATTAGTATTTTCAATAATTTTTTTGATTATTCCATACACAACTAGTTCAAATTTAGTTATTAAGCATGATACTAACAATAATCCAGAGATTTTAGAAAAAGCATGTCTTATAGAGAAAAATGGGGTAAAAATATTGATTATCAATGGTACAAATTATGAAATGGGATACCAACATGGTTTTTTATTAAGAGAGGAGGTCAGGGAGAATCTTAGAGCTTTTGTAAATTATTCTAATATTCCTATGGACCTACTTATGGATACTTGGAATATTATGAAGAATTATGTTCCAAATAGATACATAGATGAACTCCAGGGATTATCTGATGGTGCAGGGATTTCTATTGATGAGGTTATTGCTGGATATATGGTAATTACCCGTGAGGATATGGGCTGTTTTGGTTTTTCATCTTGGGGAGATGCAACTGTTGATGGAAGATTATATCATGTTAGAAGTTTTGATCAACCATTGGATATTATCGATCCAATTACTGGTAAGAACGCTTATGAAAATAATATGATAATTGTTAGAATCCCAGATGATGGGATACCTTCAATAACACCATCAATAGCAGGTTCTCTTCATAGTGGTGGCGGTATGAATGCGATGGGTATTGCTCTTGGTCAGCAGGTATGCTGGAGTAAAGATCAAAAATTTACAGGTACTCCATCTCTTATTAAAACACAAATAATACTTGACAAAGCTGAAAACATAGATGATGTTATTGAAATATTAATAAATAATAAGACACTTGGTTGGAATTATATCATCTCTGATGCAAAAAAACCTGTTGGCTATGCCGTTGAGATATCTGGTAACAATAGCTATTTAGGGGGTTGGAATACTACATTTGAATCAAAAAAGCCTTTTTGGGAGATAAAAGATGTTGTAAGACGTACAAATTTTTTTATTGAACCAAATATGGCTGATACACAAAGAGATAAATATAATCCTGGGGGTTTCATTAATTTTTTAAAACTTGTTAAAAGAACTGATATTTTTTATGCTATTTGGAGGAGTTATAAAGCAATTAGTAGAGATATTGAAAGAAATCAAGGAAAAATTGATCTTAATTTATCAATGGATTTGATTAGAGATGGTTACAAGGGTGATACTGATCCGCTGCTTAGATTAATTGTTATCCTTGCAGAAGGAACTAGTTTTAACAGAGCTTGGAACATGTGGGCAGCTGATCCATTATCAGGTGATTTATTAGTAAGTTTTGCCCATGATGGAAAAATTGCTTTTGACACATCAATTCATCATTTTAATTTATATGATTTAATTCAGAATTATAAATCAGAAGATAAAAGAAATTAAAAAAAAAAGAAGAAAATTGTTTATTTTTCTTTAATTAAATGTACATCTGTTTGTGGATATGGTATGTTTATTCCTTCTTTGTCATATTTTTCCTTTATTGCCTTTTGGAAATCGAAGAAGAAATCCCAATAGTCACTAGTTTTTACCCATGGTCTGATAACGAGATTTACAGAGGAATCACCAAATTCAGATACTGCAACCTGAGGATCTGGGTCAGAAAGGACTCTTTTGTCATCTTTTAATACTTCAAGAGTTGATTTTATCACTTTATCAAGGTTATCATCATAACCAACACCCATTGTCATATCAACTCTTCTTTTACTAAATTTTGTAAAATTTACAATATTGCTACCCCATACTGATTTATTTGGTACAATAATTAGTTTATTATCAATTGTTTTTAACTCAGTAATACTAATACCAACATTTTCAATACTTCCGCTTTCTCCATTTACTGTAACATAATCACCTTTCTTGAATGGTTTTGTTACAGCAACCATAAAACCAGCAGCAATATTACTTAAAGTATCACCAAGGGCAAAACCAAGAACAAATCCAAGTACAACAGATACACTTACTAATGCTGCACCAATTTCTACACCAAGGAATGCAAGTGCTGTTCCAATTACAAAAACATATAATATAAGCCTTATTACTCTTGTTGAAAATTCTGCTAGGATTTCTGATAGTTTTGCTTTTATCATCCATTTTTTTAGTATGATTACCGCGATTTTTACTACTATTATACCTACGATTAATACAACTAAAAAACTTATTATGTTTATTAGACTAACTCCAAAGATCAGCTCATCTTCTAATCCGTATCCAAATAGTTCTATTGCCATTTTATCTTATCTCCTCACTAATTCAAAAAAGAATCAATATAATATTATTCTTCCCCCAAGAACTAGTATCAACTCATTATTACCATGTCTTATATAGTTTTTGTAAAAATAATCATAATAATTTCTGTAATATTATCACATCTAATTTTTTATTGAATTTATAACCAATATCCTTTAAAATTCCAACTTTTTTAAAACCAAATGATTCATGTAGACGTATACTATGATCATTACCCATTGTAATTCTAGCAACAACCGTATTAATACCTGTTTTTTTCCCTTCTCTTAATATAGATTCTATTAATTTTTTACCAATTCCTTGTTTTTGATATTCTTCCTTTACATATACTGATATTTCAGATGACCTAAAATATGCCTCTTTTTCATCAAATTTTGAAAGAGCAGCCCAACCAATAATTTTTTCTTCTTCAGCGACAAGTATCGGATAAAAACTTCCATGGTTTTGAAACCATTTTTTCTGCCATTCAAATGTTTTTTCTTTTATATCAAATGTTGCATTTGTATTTTTTATTGCCTCGTTATAAATTTGGTTAATAGACTGAATATCTTTTTTTCCTGCTTTTCTAATTAATAGCATAATAAGACAAAATAACTTGTTTTGTTTTAAAAAATTTTTTTAAAAAGAAAAGAAAAAAGGATAATATTGATTAACCGTTGAGTAGGTTTTCAATTATTGGGCCAATAATTGGTTCAAGCGCTGGGAAATATTCAATTATTTTTGTAAGAATCATAATAACTAGATCTAAATTTGGATTTACATTTATTGGTACTGAAACATCCATAGTTGTCCAACTACTTTCTTCACCAAACATATCAATTGCTCTGACACGTATCTTGTAATCTCCTTTTTCTTCCCAAGTTTTGTTTGTTATAACCTCTTCTCCACTACCAAAAGGACCTTTATATTCATAATCTGAACCATCATCCCAATCATAGCAGATGTAGTAATCATGATATTCTGGATCTGATACTATTGTTAGAAATGAGCATTCTTCCCCTGCTTTTACTTTACTTGGTCCATCTAATGATATACTATCTGGTGGGTTATTTGTATATTGATCCATTAATGGATAATTATCTTCATTACTTCCTTCTCCAAGTATACTATATGGTGTATCACCTATGCCATCATCATCTAAATCTGAGCCTGTATAGTCATCCCAATAGTTACCATATTCTCCATCATCCCAGTTGTTTGTACATTTATCTTTTGCATGGAAATAGATACTTGTAATTAGATTATTTTCATATAGCATGTTATTATCTGAGGATTCATGAATAAATATTCCAAAATCATTGTTTTTAACAGTATTTTCAGAAATTTTATTATCATTTGCACTTTGATGAAGATATATTCCGTTTGTGTTTTCTTCTACAGTGTTGCCTAAAATAAGGTTTGAATTGGATTTAATATCTATTGCTGCTGCTGATTCTCCACTACAGCATGATTTTAAAATAAAACCTGAAATAGCAACATTTGCACTAGTAACGTTGCATATTCTATAATTATTTTGACCATCAATTAAAGGCATTACTATTGTACCTCCTTTAAAATCAGGGCGACCAATTAGACTAATTGGTATATCTAATTCTAGATCATATTCTTCATAATTACCACCTAAGACATAGATATTATCACCATCAACTAGTAACCCTGATTCAAGTCCCTGAGTTATTGTTTTCCATGGATTTTGTTCTGTACCATACCATGGCCCTGCGATGTTATCATCATCTACATAATGGCAGCATCCTGCAAGTTTTGGGCATAATCTACTATTTGACTTATAATCTAGATCAAATTCAAAATAACCATAGTATGGGTCTGTTGGATCGCTAATATATTTAAATCCCTTACAATGATATTTATAATATGGCTGAGTTAAACCTTGATCACGCCATTTAATTACTACATAATCACAGTAACTTACATTTCCATCATTATTTGAATCCTGAACAGAGGTTACCCTACCTGAATGTCCATCTACAAGAACATCCATACCTCTCCAATCATTTACTCTATAACTTGGGCATTTAAATTTATGATCTTTTGGTGGACCACTAAAACTATTTTGTTCTTTTGAAAAAATCAAAGAACCCGTTGCTATATTTGATAACAAGACTATGCTTACAAATATTAAAAAAATTTTTTTTCTCATATTCATATTACCCCCATAAAATACAACAAAAACAATAATATAAATCTATCTATTGTATAATTTTCTTATTATCATTAATATTAATGTTACATATATCATTATAAACAAAATTATATAGAATAATTCTATAAATATATGTATAATAATATAATATATAATATTTTAATAGTGTTCGTATCAAAAACAATAGGCAATTATATATAATATAAATCTTTATTATTTATAAAATTAGCCAAAATTAAATTAAGGTAGTCATATATTTGGATATTAATAATCTAATTTATTACTCACACAAAAAGACAATCTTTAGGAGGAAAAAATGAAAAAAATAATTGTAGCCTTTGTATCAATATTTTTAATTATAAATTTATTTGGTGTTATTGTAACGTCTGATAAATTAAGAGAGAAAAATATCTTAGTTGAAAAAAAAGATAGTTATAATGAATTTTATAAAAATAGTTACAACAGCATTATTGTTAAATTCAAATCAGGTATTGGAGAAAAAATTGTAAAAAAATTATTAACTAGATATGGTGCATCATCATTTTCAAAATCTAGCCATAGTGATTTTTATAAAATTAGAATCCCTAATTTTCTAAATAATATTGATATTGTAGATTTTTACAATAATAACGATTTTATAGAATATGCTGAACCAGATTATTTGGTCCATGCATGTATGACACCTAATGATCCTTATTTTAGCTACCAGTGGCATTTACAAGGATTTGATGAAGGTGGAATCGATATGGAATCTGCATGGGATATCTCAACAGGTGCTGGTGCTGTTGTTGCTGTTCTTGACACAGGCATTCGTGTTGGTACTGAACTTTCGGATACTTGTTTTGTACCAGGTTATGATTTCATAAATAATGACAATGATCCTGTTGATGATCATGGTCATGGAACTCACTGTGCTGGTACAATTGCACAGAGCACTAACAATAACATAGGAGTATCTGGTGTTGCTTTTGATGCTTGTCTTATGGCAGTGAAGGTTCTTGATAGTAGTGGTTCAGGATATTATTCTGATATTGCAGATGGAATCTATTATGCTGTTGACAATGGTGCTGATGTTATCAGTATGAGTTTATCTGGTGGTTCTGGATCTACAACCCTTGAAGATGCTCTTGAATATGCTTATAATAATGGTGTTACTTGTGTTGCTGCTGCTGGAAATAACGGCGCATCTAGTGTTTCTTATCCTGCTGCTTATGATGATTATGTTATTGCTGTTGGTGCTACTCAGTATGATAAAAATAGGGCCCCTTATTCAAATTATGGAAATGGTCTTGATATTGTGGCGCCTGGTGGTAATTTAGATCTTGATCAAAATAACGATGGTTATGGTGATGGTGTTCTTCAGCAGACTTTTAACTATTATTGGTATGTTCAATGGGGTTATTATTTTTATCAGGGCACTAGTATGGCATGCCCTCATGTAGCTGGCACTGCTGCACTTCTATATTCTCTTGGTGTAAATAACCCTGATGATGTTAGATATTATCTTGAGTATAGTGCTATTGATCTAGGCCCTTCTGGTTGGGATGATGAGTTTGGTCATGGTCTTTTAAATGCTTATAATGCTGTTTCAGCTGTTAGTAATGGTGATCCACCTATTGCTGATGCAGGACCAGATCAAACAACAAACGAAGGAACACAAATCACACTAGACGCAACATCAAGCAACGACCCAGACGGAACAATAACAAACTACCAATGGGACCTAGGAGACGGAAACACCGCCACAGGACCCACACCAACACATACATACACAGACAACGCAGTCTATACAGTAACACTCACCGTTACAGACAACGACCTACAAACAGACACAGACACAACCACAATAACAGTAAACAACCAACCACCAACAGCAGACACAAACGGCCCATACAACAAACCAGAAGGAGACAACATACAAATGAACGCAATAATAACAGACCCAGGAACAGAAGACACACACACCTGCACATGGGATCTAGGAGACGGAAATACAAAAACAGGCAATACAATAAACCATATATACACAGACAATGGGATATTTACCATAACATTAACAATAACAGATGATGATGGAGCAAGTACTACAACAACTACAACAGCAGACATTCAAAACATCAATCCAACAGCAAACACAAACGGACCATACAACGGACAAGAAGGACAAACAATAATATTCACAGGCACAATGACAGACCCAGGAACAGAAGACACACATACATATACATGGGACTTTGGAGATGGAAACACAGGAACAGGACAAACAACTGATCATATATACTTAGATGAGGGAACCTATACACTCACATTAACAGTCACTGACGATGATGGAGGTAACGGTATAGATTCATCTGTTGTTGATGTTTATGATATTGATCCAGTTTGTTCTTTTTCTTATAGTCCAGATGTTATAGTTGAAGGAGATCAGGTTTATTTTAATGATGAATCTTCTTCTTATGATGGAATTAATTCTTGGTATTGGGTTTTTGATGATGGAAGCAGTAGTACTGATCAAAATCCTATTCATACTTATTCTTCCTCTGGTGATTATAATGTTATATTAACTATTGATGAATCTGACGGTGATAGCCATAGTTACCAAGAATTAATCAGTGTTTTAGATAATGTTGTACCACCTATTGCTGATGCAGGACCAGATCAAACAACAAACGAAGGAACACAAATCACACTAGACGCAACATCAAGCAACGACCCAGACGGAACAATAACAAACTACCAATGGGACCTAGGAGACGGAAACACCGCCACAGGACCCACACCAACACATACATACACAGACAACGCAGTCTATACAGTAACACTCACCGTTACAGACAACGACCTACAAACAGACACAGACACAACCACAATAACAGTAAACAACCAACCACCAACAGCAGACACAAACGGCCCATACAACAAACCAGAAGGAGACAACATACAAATGAACGCAATAATAACAGACCCAGGAACAGAAGACACACACACCTGCACATGGGATCTAGGAGACGGAAATACAAAAACAGGCAATACAATAAACCATATATACACAGACAATGGGATATTTACCATAACATTAACAATAACAGATGATGATGGAGCAAGTACTACAACAACTACAACAGCAGACATTCAAAACATCAATCCAACAGCAAACACAAACGGACCATACAACGGACAAGAAGGACAAACAATAATATTCACAGGCACAATGACAGACCCAGGAACAGAAGACACACATACATATACATGGGACTTTGGAGATGGAAACACAGGAACAGGACAAACAACTGATCATATATACTTAGATGAGGGAACCTATACACTCACATTAACAGTCACTGACGATGATGGTGGAACTGATATTGATACAACAACAGTTACAGTTGATCCAGTTCAAGATACAAATACTATGCACGTATCTGATATTTCGCTTTCTATTGAGAGTAACTGGTGGGGTTTAATTAAAAGAGCAGTCGTTACAATTGAAATTTTAGATCAGAATAATGATCCAGTTTATAACTCAGATGTGTCTGGTATTTGGACAGGTCTTACTTCTGAAAACGAAAATGGATATACAAATTCTCAGGGAAAAATTGTTTTTTATTCTAACTGGGTTTGGCGCCCTAGCGGGTCTTTTGTTTTTACTGTAACTGATGTTCAGAAAACAGATTATGTTTATGATCTAGAATCTAATATTGAAACTAGCGACAGTATATCAGTTTAATTTATTTTTTTCATTTTTTCTTCAATTTGGATGATTGTTCCATAAAACTTATATATTCATCTATATTTATACAAAAATAATTATTTTTATAACAATAGGTGTGAAAAATGAATCGAAAAACAATAATTTTAGGAGCAATACTAGCTGCCTTTATGATGCTGATGATACCAAACATAAGTGCGGTGAACACACAAGTAACAGATATAGCAACTCAAGAAAAAAATGAACAACTCAGTTTAGGAGCAATTTTTGCAAATATATTTAGACAAATAGAAAATTTAAATGATAACTTACTAAGAGATCTAATATGGGTTGTATTTGGAATATTTTTTATAATAGCAGGATTAATGGCAACTATAGCTGGACCAATTATGGGATTATTAGCTCAAATAATATGGATCCCTGAAGGAATTTTAATTAAATATATGGAAGGAGCAAATATTCTACAGGCAATTATTCAAGGAATAATACTAGCATTAAAAACAGGTCTTATGTTTGCACTTTGTGGACCACAAGCAATAGCATTAGGTATCTTTATGATAAAGAATAAAAGATATCCCGAAGCAGGAGATAATGCATTCATCGATTTTGTAAATAACTTAATGGATTCAGACGTATAATAAAAAAAACCTATTTTTTTTATTTTTTTAAAAATCTTTTTTTATATATTTTATTAAATTGGATGATTACTCCATAAAACATATATACATCTACTTTTATTTTACACACAGTATAAATTAAAAATAGGTGTGAAAAAAATGAACAGAAAAACACTAATTTTAGGAGCAGTACTAGCTGCCTTTATGATGCTGATGATACCAAATATAAGCGCTGTAAACGAACAAGTAAAAGAAGATCCTTTAAATTTAGATCTAATAAATATCGAAGGATTTAACCTTAGGGGTTTTGTAGTAAGATTATTAGGCTTTCTATGTATGGGCATAGGTATTTTTTATTATGGAATGGCAATAGCAGAACCTCTATTGTTTTTAGGTTTTAATGGGCTTTATTCAGCATTATATTCAATTATATACTCACTTATTGAATGGCTTGAGGGAGATACTGCAATTTTAGCAATAATGGATGGTCTTTCTGCTAGTGTTGGAATATTCGCATTCTTGTTAGTGGGCGGATTTTTTTATTTTAGAATAGGCACATACATGTTATTAAACGGTCAAATACCTGATCAAGATACAATAAATAGTTGGAAATTCTTTAGTTTAATAGCCAATTTGGCAGCTCCCGATCTACAAATATAATAAAATGAAATATTAAAAAAAAAAATTTTAATATTTTTCTTTTTTTGAAATTATTTTCTTAACAAATTATTTATAGAATAATTTAGATATTAAATAATAATATATTTGTTAAGGGAGGAGGCAAGAAAAATATGATAAGATATAAAACTAAAATTTTTTTAGTTGTATTAATTAGTTTTTTATTTATTATGCCAGTAATTGTAAATGGTCAAAATATTGATTTCAACTTTTTTCAACAATATAATTATAAAAACATATCACAATCTGAAATAACAGGTAACATCCAAATTAGAGAAGTTGGTGGTTCATGGACAGATTCAAGTCTTACTGCTGATGTTGGTAAAGCAATTGAATTTAAAATATCTAGTTATATCTCAAGAGAATATGTATTGTACACTATTATTATCTCACTTCCTAAGAATGGTGATGAAGAAGTATTTGATTACATGGAATTAAGTGCAAGTCCCATCCCTTCGCCGTTAAAAGGCATGTTTGATGCAAGTAATACAGATGTTATCTGGATATGGTATCAGGTGGATTCTTCTTGGGATAAAGATTTAACATTTAAAGCATATCTTAGAGAATCTGGTACTTATGACATTAGTTTGTCTATAGTAGGAATATATGATCTTGATAGCGGCGAGTATGATGAGTTTTCTGATAACATTCAAATTATTGGTCAGGGTTCTTGTTGCTTTCCAGCAGGGACAAAAATAACTATGGCTGATGGTAGTTATAAAAATATTGAAGATATTAGTGTTGGTGACAGGGTTCGTTCGTATAATATTAAAACAAAAAAGTTTTCATCTTGGATGGTTAAGATGCTTGGTGATCCCAGACATCCTGTTTATACAATAAATAATGGTTTAATTTCGGCTACTGTTGATCATCCTATTTATATCAAGAAAAATAATGGTAAAATATGTTGGGGTGCTTTGAATATAAAAAGAGCAGTGAAAGGTACCATTTTAAGGGAAAAACAACTTGAAAAAATAGAAATTGGAGATATGGTTTTTAATTCAAATGGTAAATGGGTTAAAGTTGAAAAGATAGAATATAATGAAGATTATGTACAAACATATAATATTTTATCATATCTTGGTAATAAAAATTATTATGCTAATGGCATTCTTGTTTATGAAGAGCATCCAAAATTTTTGTTGTTTGACATATATAAAAATAAAATTAGGGACTTAGTATCAAAAATTGTAAATTAATAAAATTTTTAATTTTTTACCCTTTTTTTAGACTATTTAAAATAGTTTTTGTAAAAATCATTAAATAATATAAGATATAATAGATATTATGGTATAACAGTAATAAATAATACCAAATCGATAATTCAGGGTAAAAAGGATGAAAGAAAAAAACAACAGGACATGTAAAGACTGTGGCAAAGATATTACTCATCTTCATCATAATGCAGTTCGTTGTAAAAACTGTGCTTTAAGACGTAAAAAAGTCCAAGATAAACTACGCCATAAGAAAAAAAGTCTTGAAAAGATAAAATGGAATTATTTTGTTGAAGATCCTGATACTGGCCTTTTGACCCATAGAAATGCAAAAGGAAGTAAGCTTAGATATTGGCTTGATAAAATATGTAAAGAATTAAATAGTCAAGAATTAGATTTGTTTTTAAATTTCTGGGATCGCCGTGTTAAAAATCCAGCTATTGATATTAATATCAAGGATGAATATAGGACATGTGCTGGTATTGTACGTGACTGGAGAGATTATCTTATATTAAAAGAGAAAATTGAGGATATGTCATTTGATGCAACTAGTGGGCTTATCTATAGGCCTGATGGTAAATTCTACACTGTTGACTTTGATGAAGAAAAACAAAGTTATGTTGTAAGAGATAGCGAAGGAACAATTCTTTATGAAATGATCTAAGAATAAAAAAAAATTACTTTTCGAACCACACAATGTGTTTAGTGAGTGTTTTTTTAAAGGTCTTGTTATTTAGTGTATAGCATATTTTACATATTTTTATCCAGAAAGTTTTTTACAGATGATGTATATTTCCCCTGCTTCAAAAAAAGCTTTGGGGAAAAATATTATGCAAGATGATCTTAACATTCTAGGTGTTTTACCATCAGATAGAAAAAAACTTGAAAGTATGGGTATAACCACTATTGAACAAATTGCTCTTTCTTCTGTATCATCTCTTGGTCTTGGAAACAGTAAGAGTAGCACCCTCATACAAAGAGCTAGAAATATTATTGCTAATAGAAACATAAAGGAAATCAAAATAATTAATGAGGATCACATTCATGTTACTGTTAGGAATACAAGTAGATCTGTTATAAAATCTGTTTTAAACGCTCTTGAAGTTCAATTCACAGGATATGGTAATGCCTCTCTTAATGAAGATGGAGACACCCTAAAAATTTCTAGAAGATCTAAGCGTTTTGATAGAGTTATCAGACAGGCTGAAAATCTAAAAGAAATTCTTGAATCAAAGAAGAGAGAGGAAAAGGAAAAATCAGGTATTTTTTTACCGGAAGATGAACTAATAGAATTTGCTCGTGATAGAGGTTTTAAGGGTTTCTGGGGGAATGTTTTTTCTGAAATTCATGGAAATGACATTATGAAAAAAATAATTGCAACGAGCATGTTTTCAACTTTCAAAGAACCAGTTCACTCATTAATCATCGGTGAACCAGGTAGTAGTAAGACTATGGCAAAGGAAATTATTAGTGACCAGTTTACAGATATAACAAATGTTGGTGCTAATACAACACGTTCTGGTCTTGTATGTAATCTTGGTACAGGTGATCTGGGTGCTCTTCCACATTCAAATAAAAAACTTGTTTTAGTTGACGAGTTTGATAAGATACCAGGTGAGGATATTGAATATTGTTATGAACTTCTTTCAAATGGTAAATGTAGCGTTCATTCAGCAAAAATTCATAAAAACATTAAAAGTGAATTCATAATGATTGCTTTTGCAAACCCAAAATCAAAGGTATTTTCAAAGAAAACAATTGAGGATATTGGTCTTTCACCTCTACTTTTAAGTCGTTGTGCGCTTGTTGTAAGAGTAAAAAACATCGATAAGGAAGAAAGATTGAATCTTTTTAGGAAAAAATTTTTTGGTGAAGGCGAAATAAAGGAAAAACATGATTATTATGATCAATGGGTTAAACTTGCTAGGAACTATAAACCAAAGATTTCAGCTAGTGATAAGACAATTGAGAAATATATTAAAGATATGAATGAGATAGTTGAGGAGCATCATAACACAAATTTAAGACGAGATCTGCGTATGGGTGATTATATTAGAAGACTTCCTTTTGCGATTGCTAGAGCAAATTTTTCGTCTGTTGATGATAGTGCAGTTCAAGAGGCCTATAGTATTTTTAGAGAATCAGTTGAATCCTGGTCATAAACCATAATAAAATTCTCTTTTTTACTTTTCGAACCACACAGTATGTTTAATGGTTGTTTTTTTTGAAGTGATTATTATTTAGCATGGGGTCTGTAAGATACATTTCTTCAAGACGATCAAGTATCATTATAGATATATCAATTAAATGGTTTAATATATTTTGATTTTGAGGTATGTTAATAACCATAACATATAGTCTTTTTTTATCAAGATGTATTGATGGAATAAATCTCATAGATACATTCTTTGATTCAAGTATCTTATTTTGTAGTTCAAAATTTAGAATTCTAAGAACAGTATATTCATCATCTCCCTTTATCATGAAAAAATCATCAAAACTAGGATTCCCTGTTAGAATATCTTGTGTCCCTAGTTTTTTTCCAAATTTTGAAAAAATATTTTCTCTATAAACCCTCATTCTTATATCCTGTGATAAATTAAGTTTAATATCTATATATGTACGAGGGGGAGAATTTTTTCCACCTGGTTGAATCCTAACAATTATTTTATGATCTTTATGAAAAAATTCTATTTTTGGATTAAAAAAACTTATCTTATAATTACCTTTTCTTTTTAATGCAACCTTTTCAAATGTATCATTAATAGAATTTCTTGTCTTAGACGTTGCAATATAAACAATAAATATAATAAAAAATATCAGTACAAATGGGATAAAGAAAAATAATTGGAATTCTATCATATAACCACCAGTTTATTATTTAAAATCCCAAATTGATTTTTTAAATTTATGATTACTTGTTGTATTTTTTTTATGAGTATAATAAATTCCTGATTCAAAAGTAAAAGAAATTAACTGATCCAAATCATCTTTAGGTTTACCAAATTCTTCAATATTTATCTTATATGGTACCCGTTTTCTAATTATAATTACCTTATTTCTCCTTTTCTTTGTTTTTTCAACAAGATGATAAGATCTAATTTTCTTAGCATTATTATTTAGGATTCTCTTCTTATAATTTCTTAATTTTTGAAACAAAAAAAATATAGTTTCAAAATTTTTGTTAAATCTAATTTTTGTGAAAACCATTCTTTTGAAAATTTTTTTAGATAAATATTTTATTTTTTCTTTATTTATAATTTTTATTTTAATTTGTTTTTTCTCAATATTTAAATTTTTTAAATTATATAGATTTGAATCATCATGTTTCTTGTTTTGTTTTTCCTCTATTGTTTTACCAAATTTATGTAAATCACTAAACTCATCTTCCTTCAAAAAATGACCTCTTGAAAAAAATTATTGTATTAAGATTTTTCGTCTTCATTTGAATATTGTTTTAAACTTCCATCATCTTGTTCTTCAAATAAAGGTATCTGTTTTGGTCTAGTAAATATATATTTATTGCTTGTCACCAACGTTTTCCCTCCTCACAAAAACGATAACAATAGTTGCTATAAAAACAATTTGGAATAATCAAAGTTACAAAAAACTTTCGATATTATTAACAGCGTTAATTATAAGTATGCATTGTTAGATATATGTATATGAGACGAACTACTTGCGAATATATGATGTGGAATGGACTTCCTGTTATCCGGAAGGAAATCGCTGGTAGCATGATCAATGATTATGGACTATCACAGAAGCAAGCAGCCGAAAAACTTGGTGTAACTCCAGCTGCTATATGTCAATATTTATCAAAAAAACGTGGGAAAATCGAGATTAATGATGAATTTTTATTAAAGGAAATAAAAGTATCAGCTAGAAACATAATTGAAAATGGTGATGGTTCTTTAATATCTGAGACATGTAGAATCTGTAAGATTATGAGAAGTTCAGATCAATTCAACAGATTCTGCCTTGCATGTGATGAATAAATTAAAAAAAAATCATATATATACTTAGATTTCTCCTTTTGATATATGATAAATCTTAATCATATGATCAGGTCGATAAGACAATTTTGCTTTTCTAAGACCAGGTATTCCCATATCTGATTCTCTATTAATATATTCAATTTTTTGTTTGTTGATTTTTTTTGCTGTTTCATTGTTTATTTTTTTATAAATTCCATCATAATCAGGTGATGCTTTCTCATAATGAACTACAACGGTTTTTGGGTTTATTTTTTCATATACTGCTATAGCCTCTATCTCACCATCAATTCTTAATGCAATGCCTGATAGATTTAACTCAAAAAATTTTTCTATTGAATATACTACAGCATCTTTCTCATGTTTTAAAACATGGTCAGATTCACAGTCCTTCCAAAGACACCATCTTCTAAGAAAATTTCTTATTTCCTTTTGATTTTCATCGTTTATATCTTCAAGAGAACAATCATATGTTTTTTCAAATTTGTTTAAACGATTTCTAATTTTTGCATATTTAGATCCAGATAGTTCTACTAGATCCTTTGTTTTATAGACATATTCAAAATATTCGCGATGTGGTATGATATTTAAACTTGGATATTTTTTATTAATCCATTTTTTTGTTTTTTCATCTATCATACCTATTGGATAATCTGATTTTAAGGATCTTGCCAATTTTAATATCTTTTCAAAAACTTTTTTATTATGTTTTCCAATCGGCGGTCTTAATCGAATTGTTCCATCTATATTTGAATATAATAATAGATTACCATCTAATTCTGTAAAATGATACTCTCCATAATCAATCCAACTTATTATCGTTGTAAAAACATAGTCACTATGATTAGGTGGATATTTTTCGTAGTATTTATCAAAAATTTTTTTATCTTCTAATCTTATTTTCTTGAAATCATCTAATGAAATCATATTATCTTTAACCTAATTTGTCTTCTTCGTATTTCATTGGTATATGATTTTTCATCTTTTTAAAACCAATTTTTTCATAAAATTTATCCTGATCTGGTTCAGAAATTAGGCCAATCCATAATAATTCTTTTGATTTGCAGAAATCAAGTATAAAATTGATAATCATAGTTCCAATGCCATAATTTCTAAATTCTTTTAACACAACAAGATCCTGTATATATCCATCTGATATCCCATCAGATATAAGTCTCCCCATCCCTATTGCTTTTTTTTTATTTTTATCATATGCAACAACAAAAAGATAACTATTTTTTATCAATGGCTCTATTCCAGATTCTTTATATTCTTTTTTCCACCATCCAGCTGATTTGTATAATTCTATTATTTCGTTTTTTTCCCAGGATTTTACAATTTTTATCTCTATATTATTTTTCATATTTTTCAAACATCTCTAATTTTATTATTTTAAATTTAATCAATAATATTGGCTAAATAATGATATCATAATTGGTATGGTTATAAGGGAACATAAAAAACTTGAAACAAGAAATTGGTTTACAATAGCTCTGTCCCCTCCATATCTTTCTGTTAATAATGGAACAGCTGTTACTGGTGGTACAGCTGCTTGTAACATAAGAATTAATGCTATATGATATGATAGATAATCTTTAATCATAATTATTATAATAAGAAATATTAAAGGGAAAACTATGTTTTTAATTATCACAAATTTTGATATTTCAAGATATTTTATTTCACCTGTTTTTTTTAGATCAATATAGAAATTTCCTCCAAGTATAATCATAAGTAGTGGAACTGTCATTCCCCCCACTAGTGAAAAAGTTGATATTATAAGCTCTGGTATTATCATCCCTATAGATAATAATTTTAATAATATCGCAAGTATTGTTACAATTAGAACAGGATGGAAAATTTTTCTAATATTTATTTTTTGTTCTGTTTTTGTTTTATAAAAAAACCTAATAGATGTAAAGAAAAAAGCAGGGTAAAACACAGTGAAAATAAAAAGAATTGAAAGATATGATGAATCAGATCCATACATCCCTGCTATTATTGCAAGAGGGAAAAATATTCCATTTTGATAAAAAAGACTAGATGCAAACTCTGATCTATTATTCTTTTTTGAGATATACATAAAAACAAATGTGAGACCTGCTGCCATAACTGTAAAAAAACCCCACCATAATGGTAACTGCCACCAATCTGGAAATTCATTTGGATTAAAATCTCTAATAATGTTTGTAAAAACAAGACTTGGTAAAGCTATTTCAAGAGCGAGTGGAGATAGAAAACCAAGTATTTTACTAGATAGTATCTTTTTTCTAATTATTAAAAAACCTAAGATACCTATAATCAGTAATGTTGCAACAGATTCAAATGTTGTGATAAATAATTCCATATGATATCAAACGTATTAGAAGTATTATTTATTATTTTTTAGCTTAAAAGACCTTTTATTATCAGATCTGTTGCATCATCTTCAGAAAGCCCTCTTGCCATAAGTGTTTGAAGTTGTTTTGATTCAACGCTTCCAAGACTTGCTTCATGAGTGATATGTGCTTTTGGATTGCTTACCTCTACTATCGGTATCGCACTCACCTTTCCGTTATCCTGTATTATCTCAGTGCAGTCTACATGTCCTCTAGCATATGATCCTTTTGCTGTGATTTTATTATAAACATCAGCTATTGCTTTATCTCTAACAGCCACCCTTGATGTTAAAACCCCTCTTGAATAATCACCATTAAGATGACCGGTCTCCCTTATTTTTATCTTATCATCTGATTTTGCATTTATCCTTGATATCATCTCAAGCACACTATAACTATCACAATTTGTCTCATAATCAATATCAATTAACCCTGCTCTACCTTTTAATAGTTCAAACTCTGATCTGAAATTTGCTTTTTTATAAAGATTAATTTTTGCATGTGGGTATACTTCTACAATTCCTTGTTTACTATGTATATGTCTTTCAAAATAGGAATATGATGCATTATCATGAATGTTTATTTTTGCATCCATAATATGTTTTATTTTTGTTGCATTTGGAAATGAGCAATGAGCAAGGATTCCAACTTTTGAGTTTTTTCCAACATCTATATTCATGTTTAGTTTTTGTATTCCTTTTTTATTTATCATACCAAAACACATGTGAACTGGTTTTTTGAGAATTGTATCTTCTTCTATTTTTACAGATATATCTATTCTATCTTTTTTTTCTTCAACATCAACATTTAATCCATCAACCAGGTTTGACCCAACGACTTTATGATGATGTATAAAAATATGAGCTATATTCTTATTTTTTACAATATCTTGTATTCCAGCTACTTTTGATAGATCCATCATGTAATCAGTCTCAGTCAACTATCTGCCCCCTTACTGTAGGTTTGTTTTTATGTTCACATGGCATACAATTATTTTCAAAATATGGTATTATTTTACTAGCAGCTGCTTTTTCAATTATTTCACCATTACACATTAAAAAAGCATGATCAGCTTGTTTTAAAACAGCTAAACTATGGGTAATTAGAACAATTGTTGTACCCTTATTTTTAAGTTTTTTTATCACCTCAAACATTTTTTCAAGGGTTCCAACATCAATACCTGAATCTGGTTCATCAAGCATTATAAGATCAGGATCCATAGATAGAATACTTGCAAGTTCAATTTTTTTTCTTTCTCCCCCGCTCAAGGTTTTATCAACTGCTCTATCAAGATATTTTTCAGGTATAAGACCTACTTTATTAAGTATCTCTGAAATATGTTTTTCATCTTTTTGTTTTGCACCTGATTTAATAAAATCACTAACTAAAAGCCCTTCATATCTTGCTGGTTCCTGCCATCCAAATGTCATACCAAGTTCAGCTCTTTTATTTATATCAAGATCTGTGATATCTTTGTTTTTAAAATATATTTTACCAGTAATATTCCTATAGTTATCAAGGCCCATAATAGCAGATGCTAATGTTGATTTACCAGCCCCATTTGGACCAACTATTGCATGAACATGTCCTTTCCAAATATCAACTGATAGATTATTTAGAATTTTATTTCCATCAATATTTAGGCTGAGATTTTTTATTTCAAGTAAACCCAAGAATATCTACTCCAATGATAATATTCAAAATTTTTTTTTATGATTTCCATAGACCATGAATATTACAGTATTCGCGAGATATAATATCCTTTTTTGCAACTAAAAATTCAGCTTGTGGTTTATCACCTTGCTTTAAAAATTTTCTATATGATCTACCATCCTTTGTTATAACCTGTATCCATTCGATATAATGTTTTTCCTCCATAGGATGATCCTGGTTCTGACCAATCTTAACAATTATTCCATTATCAGTTTCTTCTATGTATGGTACATGTTTTTCTTTAGATGAATCCTCTGTTTTTTCTTCCATTAGTTTCATTTCTTCACCACAGCATACAAGTACCCCCTGGCCTGTATGAAGAACTTCTACAATATTTCCACATATCTCACATTTATAAATTTCTCTAAGTTTTGTCATAATTTTTCTACCTCTCAAAATTTTTTTTTTAATTAATATCTTTTCTTATTCTACTTGTTTTTTCAATACTTAATTTATGTAGCTTGTGGGAATCCATATAAGTTTTTTTCCCATATTTAATAATTCCAACACGATTAGTACAACTCATACATGGGTCTGTACTTGCTGCAACAATCGGTATATCAGCTATTTGTTCACCTTTTAGCATAGGTATCCATGGTAAAATGTTTGAATAAGTTGGAGCTCTCACCTTCCATGTATATGGAGAATCTTTTCCAGTGTATTTTACATAATGAATTACTTCTCCTCTAGGAGCCTCCATCCGACCTATTCCTTCACCTTCAACTTTTTTTAACATATTTAATATTTTAGCTATTTTTTGTTCTGAAACAATATCTCCCTCTGGCATATTTTTAATTGCATCAAGTATAATTTCTATGGATTGTTTTACCTCAAGAAGTCTTACAATAATTCTATCATATACATCACCATTAACTTCACCTGTTAGAATATCTGGTGTCATATAATCAAGGTCAAAATCTCCAAATGAAAAATATGGTTGATCAATTCTTACATCTTTTTTAACACCACTCGCACGAGTTGTAGGTCCTACGGCACATAGTTTTAATGCATCATCATAGGTTAAAACACCGCAGTTTTTACTCCGGATTTTAAAGGTTTTATCTTCAAGAAAGATATTTTTTAGTTTTTCAAAATTATTTTTTATAACCATCAGTTTTTCTTTGATATATCCATGCATATCAGTTGTAATATCTCTTCTAACACCTCCAATCATAGTTATACCTTTAGTTATCCTATTACCTGTTAAATATTCAGTTAGATCAAGAGCTGCCTCTCTAATATTCCATGTCAAATATAAAACTGAATCAAAACCAATTTCATGTGCTGCAACACCCGCCCATAAAACATGTGAACAAATACGTTCTAACTCTTGATGAACGACTCTTATGTATTGAGCTCTTAAAGGTACATCTATATCAGCTGCACGTTCAGTTGCAAGAGTAAAAGCCATTGGATGACAATACGAACAAATTCCACATATCCTCTCTGCTAAATATAATATCTGTATAGGATTTCTCCTTGATGCAGCCCATTCAACTGCTCTATGAACATGACCAAGTTCTACATCCACATTAACAATTCTTTCTCCTTCTATTTCAAAGTTAAATTTAACAGGTTCTTTCAAAGCTGGATGAATTGGTCCAACAGGTATTTGATAAGAGGTTTTATGTTTCTGTTTTCTCATTATTCCCCCATTTATTTTGATTCAACCATCATATTCACAAAAATTATTTTAAATAAAAAAGAAAAATATAGATATTATCTGTTATCCATGTCTTTCTTTTTTTATAGTATAATTTTAGTATGATTCAGTCCAAATCTCATAATAACTCTTTGGATGTTTACAGGCAGGGCATAAATCTGGTGCCTCTGTTCCCTCATGTACATATCCACAGTTTCTACATTTCCATTTTACTACTTTTTTACGTTTGAAAACTAGGCCTTTTTTGACATTATCTAGCAGTTTTCTATATCGTCTTTCATGATATTCTTCTACTTCAGCTATTTCTTTGAAGCTTTCTGCAACATCTATAAAACCTTCTTCTTCAGCTGTTTTTGCAAAATTTGGATAAAGCATTCCCCATTCTTCCTTTTCACCTTCTGCTGCTGCAAGTAGGTTTTCTTCAGTTGTCCCAATTTCTCCAGCAGGGTAACTAGCCATTATTTCTACCATTCCACCTTGAAGGTGTTTGAAAAATACTTTCGCATGTTCTTTTTCATTTTCAGCTGTTTCTAAAAAAATCGCTGCAATTTGTTCATATCCTTCTTTTTTTGCTTTACTTGCAAAATATGAGTATCTGTTTCTAGCCTGACTTTCACCTGCAAAAGCTGCAAGTAAATTTTTTTCAGTTTGTGTTCCTTTTAAACTTTTCATAAAATTTCTTTTCTCCATAGTTTTTTTATGGCCCTACATGTATCATAGGCCAGTATACCTCATCTTCTTCATATCGTTCCATAGTATTTTTTTCCATTTCAATTAATTTTAGATGACCTATCTCCATATCTGCAAAATACATGAGTGTATTATGTATCTTTGATTCATCTTCAAATCTTTCAGCAAGGGATTTATAAAAATCACTAGCTGCTTGCTCTGCTTGCATCGCCTGCCTCATTATTTTACTTAGAGGTGTATCATCTTTAAATTGTACGTTTGGCATTGGTACAGGTGATTTATCTGGCATTTCAATTTTACTTTCTGGAAAATGATTCCTGTAGATATCCTCTATAAAAATTCTATGTTTTTCTTCTTCATCAGCAAGAAAACGTAGTTTGTCTTGAAGAAGACCATTTTCTGTTTTCTTTGAGAGTTCTAAATATAGATCTTTACTTTCTACCTCACTTTTCATTGCAGTAAGTAATAATTTTTTTAAATCATATTGTTTTAAATCCATCATTATTCCTCCTAATTTTTTATTCTTCCATTAACCTTTTTTCTCCTTTTATTTTTTGTATTGGAGTAATGTTTTGTGATGCCTCAAGGCATCCTATGTATTCACCTTTATTATCTCTTAGTGCATAGTATTCAATTAAAACTTTATTTTTTTCTTTGTTATCTCCTATTGGTAGATCTATGTAGAATCTAGCTTTTTCTCTTTTTCCATCTTTCATCTCTGATAGAATTTTTTCTACTTTTGAAAGACTTTTTTTTGGATGGCAATTTCTAACGTCTCTGCCAAGAGCTGATTCTGGTCTTTTAAATATCCTTGTTTCATGTCTATTCCATGCAATTACTTTATCATTTTTATCAAGAACTGAAAACTCAATAGGTAGAGTCTCAAGTATTGCATCCATTTCATTATCATTTGGTTTTCCAATCATTTTTATTATTCTCCTCCACCAGGGTTATACATCTTTAGATCAACTGGTGGATTAAATGTTCTTTGAGCAAGTTCTCTATCAAGCATGAATATTCCATTTCCATTTTTACCAATTAGTTTTACTTTTTGTAATATTTCATCAGCACTTGCTTCTTCTTCTACTTGCTCATCTATGAACCATTGAAGCATATTGTAGGTTGCTCGGTCTTTTTCTTTTTCAGCAATATCTACAAGGTTTTCAATAAGACCTGTTACTTTTTGCTCATGTTTATATACTTCTTCAAATACATGTTGAGGTGATTTCCATTCAACAGGAACTTTATCAATTTCACCAAGTATTACTCGTCCTCCTCGCTCAATTATATGTGAATATAATCTCAATGCATGTGACATTTCTTCTCTTGCTTGTATCCACATCCAGTTTGCAAAACCAGACAGTCCAATAGATTCAAAATAAGATGACATGGATAGATACAAGTATCCGCTCCACATCTCAGCATTTATCTGCTTGTTTATTTCTTTTTCAATTTTTTGTTTGATCATAACTTTTTTTCACCATTATTTCATTATTTCTTCTACTTCTTCTTTTCCTTCTTCTAGTTCTTCAACTTGTTCTTTATCAAACATTAAAAGAAGAGTTTGAAATTCTCCGACATGTTCTTTTTCTTCTTTTGCAACATCAAGTAGCACTTTTTTTATTCCATCATTTTTTGCAAGTGCCGCCATTTCTTCATATAGATTTATTGCATCGAGTTCAGCTATGAGTGCTGCTCTGATTATCTCCTTGTCAATATCTTCTGGTTTTATTTTATCAATGTTTATTGGTATTTTTGATAACATTTCAAATTTACCTCATTTATAGTTTTTTATGACAGAACCACCAGTCATAACATTCATGTTCTTTAAGACGTTTTTTTGCTGATTTAACATCCGTTGCAGGTGGGATTATTACTCTGTCTTTTACAAGTTCATTATTAGGCCAATTCGCAGGTATTGCGACACCATTTTTATCAGATGTCTGGAATCCTTTTATCATTCTTAGAAACTCATCCATATTACGACCTAGTTCTTGTGGATAATAAAGTATTGCTCTTATGATTCCTTTTGGATCTACCATAAAAACTGCTCTAACAGTACTAGATCCTTTACCCGGATGAATGAGGCCTAAGGTATTTGCAACTTTTCCAGTATCGGCAATTATTGGGAATTCTATCTCAACTTTGAGTTTTTCTTTTATCCATTCTTCCCATTTAATATGGCTAAATACCTGGTCAACACTTAGACCAATTAGTTCTGTATTCATTTTTTTGAATTCTTTGTACCTTTTTTGAAAAGCAACAAATTCTGTGGTACATACTGGAGTGAAATCAGCTGGATGGCTGAATAGTATGAACCATTTTCCTTTGAATGCTTCTGGTAGTTTTTTCATTCCTTGTGTTGTTTGTACTTGCATATTTGGGAATTTATCGCCTATTAGTGGCATTTTCATTTCTTCTTGCATTTTATTTTTTTCCTCCCTTATTTTTAATTTTTTTTCCTAAATCTTTTCCTATTTCTTTTATTTCTTCTAAATTCTTTTCATCTGGGACATAATTAACATTATAGTTTTCCTTATAATAATCCCAGGATAACTTATCTATCATTTTTCTAATCTCTCCAAGGGCTTGTCCGCCCCATCCATAAGATCCAAATATAAAACCAATCTTATTTCTAGGTCTAAGACCAACTAAATATGTTAAAAAACCGCCCATTGTTGGAAGCATAGTATTATTTATTGTTGGTGAACCAAGTGCAATAATATTTGCTTTTAATACATCGGTTATAATATCTGATATATGGGTTGTTTTTAGGTTTCTGATAGAAACTTGTATTCCCGATTCTTCAAATCCTTCTGCAAGGCTATATGCTAATTTCTCTGTTGATCCCCACATTGAATCATACACAATAAGAGCACTTTTTTCTGTTTCATATTTAGCCCATTTTTTGTATTCTTTTATTATATCTGGAATTTTTGTCTCCCATATTATTCCATGGCTTGGTGCAATCATATCAATATCAAGTTTTCCAAGCACATCTAATGCTTTTACTACTTGATCGCCATATGGCATTACGATATTTGCATAATATTTTGCAGCTTCTTCTTTTAATATACCCCAGTCAATTTCATCATCAAATCTTTCACTTGATGCAATATGTTGTCCAAATGCATCGTTTGGAAGAAGTAGCTTATCTTCTGGAATATATGTAACCATTGAATCAGGCCAATGTACCATTGGTATATGTACAAAATGAAGGGTTCTTTTTCCAATATTAAGAGTCTCGCCAGAGTTTACAACTTTATAGTTATAGTCTTTTTTGTAATGTTTTTTTAGTCCTTTTTCACCGCGAGTAGATGTTACTATTGTTGCATTTGGACATATTTCAAGTAGTTTTGGAATTGAACCTGAGTGATCCATTTCCACATGATTTGATATTATATAATCAATCTTTTTTGGATCAATTATCTCATTTATCCTTGATATCATCTCATCATATTTGTAATGTTTAACTGTGTCTACAAGGGTTATTTTCTTATCAATTATAAGATAGGAATTATATGTTGATCCTCTTGGTGTTAGATATCCATGAAAATTTCTTAAATCCCAATCTATTGCTCCAACCCAGTAGATTTCCTGCTTCAATTGTACTTTTTTCAAAGTGTTTTTCACTCCTTTTTTGAGAATTCTGATTTTGGTGCTCCACATACTGGACATACCCAGTCATCTTGTATATCTTCAAATGCGGTTCCTGGTTCTACACCATTATCTGGATCTCCTTTTTCTGGATCATATTCATATCCACATACATCACATACATATTTGTCCATATTTTTTCCTCCTTTTAATTAATTTTTTTATCCATTTCTTTATAATATGTTGGTGCGGTTTTTGGTGAAAAACCGCCTTTAACCTTATGATAATATTCATATGTCATTGGTGTCTTATCAGTTAGTATATCTGCATCTAGAACCTCCCCAATAAATATTGTATGGGTTCCTACATCTATTTGATTTATAATTTTTGTCTCTATATATGCAAGGCTATGATCTGTAATTATTGGAATTTTTGTTTTACCTATTTTATATTTAACTCCTTCAAATTTATCTATATCTCTTCCACATTTGAATCCAAATGTTCCAATAAATTTCATTGGTGTTTCTTCTGATAATACTGATATTGATAGTTTTCTACTGTTTTGAATATATTCATGGGTACAATTTAGTTTATTGATACTTACTGCAATTGTTGGTGGTTCCGCAGTCACTTGAAATATTGCATTTGCTATTTGACCGTTAATTCTTTCATCTTTTTTTGAGCAAACGACGTATAGTCCATATGATATTTTATGCAGTGCTTTTAGGTTCATCATAAATTTTCCTTTTCAATACATTTTTTACATATGCCTTTGAAATATCCATGTATTTCATCTATTTGATGTCCACATGATTCTATTTCTGCTTTGATTTGTTTGAGGTTTGGGCATTTAAAATCGATATCATATATTTTTCCGCATTTTGTACATAGGAAATGATGATGCATATCATGTTTCATATCATATCGATGCTCAGATCCGCAGATGGAAAGAGTTTGGATAAGCCCATGTTCTTTAAGCGTATCCAAAGAATTATATACGGTTGTTTTGGAAAGAGATGGGATGCTTTCTTTCAAAGATGTATATATCTCATCTGCGGTTGGATGGGTATGGTGAGAATCCAGATATTTTAAAATCATAATTCTTTGAGGGGTAACTTTTAAATTGTTTTTCTTTAGTATATCTACATATTTATCCAAATTTTCACCAACTATGTAATGATTATTTTTTTGTAATCATTACAATTTAACACTAAATACAAAACGGTATATAAAAGTTTTGGTTATAAACTATATAAAAAAGCGAAAAAATTAACAAGAACTATGTTCAATTGCATTATTTGGACATGAACTCACACAAGCACAACATTCAATGCATTCTCCAACATTAACACATACAGCTTTTCCTTCTTTTAATTCAAAAATATCAACAGGGCAAGCTGTAACACAATCCCCTGCTCCAGTACATTTATCATAATCAATGATTATTTTAATATCATCTTCTCCAAATTCTTTTTTCATATTAATGCCTCCACCTCAAATAACAACAAATATTGAAGAGATTAAACTTACTTAAATATTTTTATAAAAAAAAATATAAATATAAATTGGTAGCTAGAAAGGTTTTATGACTAATTGTTTTATTCAAAATAATCAATGGAATATATTTCAGGAAAAATTCTAACAATTGATGGATTTAAAAAAGGATACATCGGTTATGATAAAAATAAAATTATTGAAATTGGTAAAACAATCCCTCCAAAAAAACCAAGATATAAAGGCTTAATAATTCCAACAGCAATAAATTCACATACACATATCGGAGACACATTTATTAAAAACAAAATCAAAAAACTACCTAGAGACATAGAAAAACTTGTTGGTCCACCCAATGGAATAAAACATAAACTCCTAGAAAAAAGCTCAAAAAAAGAAATATTAAATGGAATGAAAAAAAGTATAGATTTAATGAAAAAAAATGGTATAGAATATTTTTGTGATTTTAGAGAAGGGGGATTAGAAGGGATAAAATTAATTGATAGATCACTAGAAAATAATAATATAAAACCACTTATTTTTTCTCGACCAAAAAAATTGGAATATGATAAAGATGAAATAGAAAAAATTCTTAGAAAATCTAAAGGAATTGGGATAAGTAGTATAAGTGATTGGGACTATGAAAATCTAAAAAAAATCTCTATTCTTACAAAAAAGAAAAAAAAGTTTTTTGCTCTTCATGCAAGTGAACGGATAAGAGAGGATATTAATTTAATTATTGATTTAAAACCTGATTTTTTAGTACATATGATTAAAGCAAATGACAACGATTTAGAAATTGTAAGTGATAATGATATTCCTATTGTTTTATGTCCAAGATCTAACTTTTTTTACGGATTAAAACCAAATTATCATATGATGAAAAAAAATAATATAAAAATACTCTTTGGAACTGATAATGCCATGATAAATAATACTAATATTTTTGATGAAATACGATTTGTTTTAAAAAATACTAATGTTTTTTCTATAGAAGAATTACTAATGAGTATTACATATATTCCTAGGAAAGTTTTAAATCTGAGTCCCTGTATTCTTGGTGCCAATCAAATTAAAAATTTTGTCGTATTGAATAAAAAATCTATTAAACCAATATATAATGCGACATATAATTTAGAGGGATGAATTGTGAAAGTAGAAGAAGTAATGTCAACTGATTTAATCGTAGGATATGTACCGGGTACATTAAAAGATGCTCTTAGTGTTTTAGCAAAACATAATGTTTCAGGTATGCCCATATTAAAGAAAAATACAAGGCAACTAGCAGGTGTATTAACCCGTACAGATATTTTTAGAAACCCTGATGAAGACCAAATAGCCCTTCTGATGAGTGAGGATTATCATTATATTGATAAAGACGAAGATGTCAAAGAAGCTGCAAAACTTCTCTTTGAAAATAGAATTCATGGGCTACCCGTTGTAAACAACCGTAAAAATCTAGTTGGAATAATAAGTCCAACAGATATAGTAAAAATAATAACAGAGGATAAAAAAGATTCTGTCGGAGAGTATTATACAAACTTAGCTGTACCAATTTATCAAGAAACACCAATAAACATTGTAATGGAGATAATAAAAATTACAAATGAAAATGCATTACCTGTTCTCAATGATGAAGGTAAACTTGCAGGTATTGTTTCTGATGGAGACCTATTCAAACTAAGTCATATACGTGAAAGCGTTTCACATTCTGATATGGGAATGGGCGGTGATGAAGATGAATGGACTTGGGAAGGAATTCGTGATACAGTACGTCTTCATTATTCAACATCTGAAGTATCATTGCCACCGGTACCAGTAAAAGAAGTTATGATACCACAGGTTGTAAAAGCTTTTAGAAATACTCCTATCTGTGAAGTAGCTAAAAAAATGTTGAAAAATAAGGTTAGTCATATACCAATTGTTAACTCAGATGATAGATTAATTGGTATGGCTACAGATCTTGATTTATTAAAATGTATATTTTAAATTCTAAAACCTTATTTCTCTTTTTTATTCTATTAATAAAAACATGGTGATATTTGTTTATGCCACAGGATATTTATGATAAAATAATGATGCTTGCAAAAAGAAGAGGATTTATTTATCCTTCATATGAAATCTATGGGGGGGTTGCAGGTTTTTATGATTATGGTCCTCTTGGTTCAAGGGTAAAAGAAAACCTTGAGAAACTATGGAGAAATTATTTTGTTTTAAAAGATAATTGTCTTGAGATTAGCACACCAACAATTACTCTTTATGAAGTCCTTGAAGCTTCTGGTCATGTGGAAGAGTTTACAGATCTTACCGTTGATTGCGAGAAATGTAAACTATCATTTAAGGTCGAAGATATAGTTGATGATGATAAAAATATTGAAGAACAGGTAGAAAAAGGACTTGTAAAATGTCCTGAGTGTAAAACAGTTCTAAAAAATGCATATAAAGTAAATCTGATGTTTAAAACAAAGATTGGCATAGGTAAAACTCGCGATGCTTTTCTTCGCCCTGAAACCGCACAAGGAATTTTTACTGATTTTCATTTACTGTATCGTTATGCTCGTGAAAAACTACCATTTGGTGTTGTCCAGATAGGCCATGGATACCGAAATGAGGTATCACCAAGACAAGGACCTATCAGAATGCGTGAGTTTTCTATGGCTGAAGCAGAAGTATTTTTTGATCCTGATGATAAGACTCATCCAGAATTTGAAAAAGTTAAAAATAAAAAACTATTTTTATATGATAATAAAAAAGAGATGAAAGTATCACTTGATGAAGCAATAAAAAAATCTTTGATAAACAATCAGGCTCTTGCTTATTATATGTTTTTAACACAGGACTTTCTACTATCTGCAGGAATTGATCCAGATAAATTTCGTTTTAGAAAACATGCTGATGATGAACTAGCTCATTATGCCAAAGAATGTTGGGATGCAGAGCTTTATAGCGATCGTTTCGGATGGGTTGAATGTGTTGGTATCGCTGATAGATCTGCATATGATATCAAATCACATATTGATTCATCAAAAACCGATATGTATGCAATGAGAAAATATGATGAACCAAAGACTGTGAAGATTAAAAGAATTGTTCCTGATATGGGTAAACTTGGGCCTCTTTTCAAAGGAAGAGCAGGGAAAATAAAAGAAGAAATTGAAAAAATTAATTCTTTTAATGAAAAAGATATTAGAGTTTTTATTGAGGATGAAGAAATTCTTATTCCATCTGATTGTTATAAAATCGTTGAAAAAATGGAGAAACAATCAGGTGAAAAATTTGTACCACATGTAATTGAGCCATCATTTGGATTAGATAGGATTATTTATTTCATTCTTGAACATAGTTTTTTGGAAACAAAAAAGAAAGATGAAGAATATCGTCTTATGAAGTTTAAATCTGAGATTTCACCTTATAAAGTAGGTGTTTTCCCGCTTATTAGTGATGATAGGCTTGTAAAAATTGCAAAAGATATTGATAACAATCTTAGAGAATCTGGATTACTTTCTTTTTATGATGATGGAGGGACCATTGGAAGACGTTATGCACGTATGGACGAGGTTGGAACACCATTTTGTATAACTGTTGATCATGATAGTCTTGATGATAAATCAGTTACAATCAGATATCGTGATACTACAAAACAAGAAAGAATTAAAATTGACTCTCTAGAAAGAATAATTAAAGAAAGATTAAAGGAATGATATTCCTAAAATATTTTCTTATATTGCTATTGATAATATTTTTGATATACTTCCACTCTCAATTAATTTATCATCATTATAAACATATGCATCAATTGAGTAAATCCCAATTCCAGGTTTTCCAAAATTATAGGTAAAAACATCATCAAAATTATTTATATTTACCTCTTCAACTAGATCTCCAAGATTGTTAAATAACATATATTCTACTCTATCGGCCTCATTGTTTGTAATAGTTACAACAATATCTCTTTGTAAAAATATTATCATATCTCCTAAAAGGAAAAATGGTAGACCTGATTCACCAGTGTTTTTTGAATAGATATGTCCAGATTGTGGTTTTTCAAAAATATTATTTGTAGTAGTTGATACCTGAATAGGAGTTGGATCTGACCAATCACTTTCCTCACCATATTCATCTATTGCTTTTACTTTAATCTGATAGCTACCTTTACTATACCATATATGTGTCTCTGAAACCTCTATACCTGATTGTTGATATTCAGATGTAGTAGTTGATCCATCTCCCCAGTCAAACATATATTTAATATCATGTCCATTAGGATCTGTTGTAACAGCGGTAAATGTTTGTGCTTTTCTCCTTTTTATTTTACCGGGTCCATCTGGTGGAACTGGTTTTAAGGGTTTTTCATTTTCAACAACTACAGTAATAGTATCTGACCATTCACTCTCATAGCCATATATGTCTCTGGCTTTTACTTTAACATAAAAGCTTCCTTTTTGAGTCCATTTTTTTGATACAGATGCTGTTTCTCCTGATTTTATAAAATCAGAAAAAGATGTAGTACCATCACCCCAGTCGAAAATATATTTTATTTTATCCTGATCTGGGTCATTTGAAAAAGTAGTATAATCTTCTTCATCACCAGAGGTCACAGAATTTTCACCATTTGGGGTAGCGGGTATTTCAGGAGAACTACCTGGTGGCTGATAGGTTGTATCAATAAGTTTTATGTCAATATCAATGATTCCATTACCAAGCCAGGTTATAAATGGTATATTATATCCACTATATTTTACAATGTTACCAGCTTTTGGCGAATACCAAATATTTGCGTTTTGAGCTAACCCATTTGAAATTTTTAATGAATCATAAAAATTGTTATTTAATGTTATTTCATCCCAACTATCGCATTCATTATTATGAGGTTCTATATAAATTCCCATCTCACCATTTGGATTTTGACCAAGGATATCTGCTTCATAGTTAAATTCAAATAAAGTAAAATCAACAAGCCAACTATCGCCTATATTAAGTGGTAGTTTCACTGGTTTTTCTCCTTCATATGAAATATTTCCATCAATTGTTGCTGAAAATTGGACCTGCCCTATAATTGGTTTAATTGTTCCAGTAATATCCATCTCAATTATTTTCTCAATAAAAATCGTTGATTTATTGACAAGTATAGTACCTATAATATTTGTGTTCTGTAAATTCCCGGAGACCTGGACTAAATCTAAATTAATACTAACACTACCCGATATATCCCCTTCAACAGACATCTGATAATATTCATCTTGTATCTCATCTACGATAAATTCTAGATTTGTTATCCTAATATTATTTAAATCGAGAAGATCTCCAATTTCTCCATCTATATCTATTTCATATATCCAACTATCCCCAATATCCCATATTGGAATTTCTGCATCATAATTATTATCTTGAATTGAATTTGAAAAAATTTTTTTATTATTAATTCCTATTCCAGATATGGAACTGATAACAAACAGCGTTGTTAAGATTAAAATAAAAAATAATCTATACTTCATATCTTTCTAACTCACCCATAATAATCCTTTAATAAAACGATAAGTTATTATTTATATGTTTTTCTGTATTTAATTACAATTTGTCGTAAAAAATTGTTTTTTATTAAAATTTTGATAGAGTATTATTTATTATCGTTAAGATTTTATCTATCTCATCTGTATTAATATTTAGAGGCGGTCTAAATCTGATAGTTTTTTCTCCACATCCGAGTATAATTAAACCATTATTGTATAATTTAGCTTTTAATTGATCTCTTTTTTCTTCTGATATACAATCAAATGCACACATGAGACCAACACCTCTAGCATTTAATATCTTATCAGAATATTTATTCTGAATTTCAATTAATCCTTCAAGTAGCTGTTTACCCTGTTTTTCAGCGTTTTTTACTAGTTTTTCTTCCTTTATTACTTCTAAATATTTCTGGCAACGTACCATGTCTATTAGGTTTCCACCCCATGTTGAATTAAGCCTGCTTGAGATATTAAAAACATTATCCTTTATTTCATCTACTCTTCTACTAACCATACATCCGCATACCTGTGTTTTTTTTCCAAAAGCAAGCATATCTGGTTTAAAATCATAGTTTTCATATGCCCACATTTTACCTGTGAGCCCTAGACCTGATTGTACTTCATCAAGTATAAACATTATCTCATGCATATCACATATTTTTCTAATGTTTTTGAAAAACTCACGTCTAAAATGATTATCTCCACCTTCACCTTGTATTGGTTCAATTATTAAAGATGCAATATCATCTCCATCTTTTTCTATTGCTTTTTCGATTTGTGATAATGCCTTTTTTTCTAGTTCTTCAACTTTTCCCGTGTTTTCTGAATTAAGTGGAAAAGTAACTTTTGGATTAATAATTCTAGGCCAATCAAATTTTGGGAAATATTTTGTTTTATCAGGATTAAATGTGTTAGTAAGAGATAATGTGTAACCTGTTCTTCCATGAAATGCTTCTTTAAAATGTATTACTTTTGATCCTTTTTCTTCTTTAACACCATTTTCAATGTTTTTTCTTACTTTCCAGTCAAAAGCAGTTTTAAGAGCGTTTTCCACTCCGAGTGCTCCTCCACTTACAAAAAATAGATGTTGAAAATGATTAGGTGTAGCTATTTTTTTAAAAGTATCCACAAATTCAGCTAATTCAACTGTATAAATATCTGAGTTAGTTGGTTTATTTATTGCAATTTCACCGATTTTATTAATGAATTCTTTATTTGCAAGAGCTGGATGGTTACACCCTATAGGATTACTTGCAAAAAAAGAGAAACAATCAAGCATAAACATGTTTTTTCGCGAGTCATATATCTGAGATCCATGGCTTTTCTTTAGATCAAGTACCATGTCAAATCCATCTGTTAAAATACTTTTTTTCAAAATTTTATGTACATCTGTTGGTTTTACGCTCATAGCATATTTCCCCCAAAATTTTTAACCCTTTTTGCAACATCTGTATCAAAATTGTTTATAAAATTCTATCGGAAAAGAATAAAAGAGTTGAGAGAGGGCAAATAATAAGAAGAGGGAGAAATGGTTTTTGATGGGATGCCAAATCATATACCTTATATGCCCTCTCTCAAATATGTGGTTTTTTTGCTAGTCTTTTTTTAGTTTAAGCTAATAGAGTTGATTTCATTTAAATCTGTTATATCATTTATTTTTAGCATGTTATTTGAAATTGTATATAAGCTATCATTTATGAATAAAGATCTTGTTATCAGAGAATCCCAGTTATAATAATATCTTGAATCATCTGTTTCTTTTTGATTTTCAACGTGCGTAATCTTACCTATTAGATCAAATCCATCTTTTAAATTAATATTAAATACGTATGCTCCTTGGAATGGAGTTTTACTATAATCACTTCTTACACCAATCCTTACACTTTCTTCAAAATTTTCATATTCGGTTACTGGGATTACCAGTAATTCTTTTTCTCTATCAAATAAAAAAGCTTTATGATCATTTAGAACTGGTGTTGATGATCCTCTATCTCCTATTGTCACCTTTGATATTTCTTTTGGATTCGATGGATCTGTGACATCAAATATTGCTATTTTTACTCCTTGTAGAGCTGTATAATATACTGAGTCTTCTGCATGGATTTTATCTTCATCTATAGATGAATCCACTTCAATTCCAACACCTATTAGATGATTTTCATCATATGGATGAAGGTAATCTGAGTAACCTGGTATTTTTAGTTCTCCAAGTATCTCCGGGTTTTCTGGGTCTGATAGATCTATTACAAATAATGGATCAATGTTTTTGAATGTTACAAGATATGCTTTTTCGCCCATGAACCTTGCTGAATGCATGTTTTCACCTGGTGCTATTTTTTCTAAAATGCCAACAAGATCAAGGTTTTCATCTAGAACATATACATTTGAACATTTCTTAATATCAAGATTATAATATCCATCAGTCTGAGTTGCAACTCTTAGAAGTCCATCATTTTCATCCATTGAGAACTGGTTTAGTATTCTACCAGGAACACTTCCATTGCATTTATAGAGTATTTCTCCTTTATCAATAGATATTTTATGTATTATTGTTCTACTGATTCTTTTCTGAATTTCAAACTGAATATAAGTTCTTTTATCTGAACCAAGGGTTTGATAGTAACTTTCAAGTAACCAGTTTATAACTGTTGTTTTTTGATAATCAGGAAGCGGAAAATCTCTGACATCAACTATATCTTGTCTGACATCCTCTGTTATTACTGGCATAACAACTTCATCAATTATCTCCTGCATTAGATGATAATCATTATAGTTTGTTTGATATGAAATATATATATTATTTTTTGATACATACATCTGTTGACTAAATCCAAGTGTATATATTTTATCAACTACTTCCTTTGATTCATCTTTTATGTTTATTGATACAACATGGGTGAATTGATCATTATTCATTGGCATATCAACTATGAAAATATCTGAAATAGGAATATCATGTACCATTCCATCAACAATTACTTGTGGTACTACTGTTTCTGCTTGATCTACTCTAAAAATGTTATTTGTATATTGATTTGTAATAAGATATACATAATCTCCTATCATTCGTGCATTAAAAAAACTACCAGCTACCTCTACTTCTTTTTTTAATTCTGGTTCTGATCTATCTGATATATCATAAATATTTATTTTGGTGGTTGATGAATAAAACCAGTCAATAATTTTTATTTTTTCACCATCTTCATATTCATCATAGCTGTTATATTTATCTAAGAAGACTACAAGTCTATCTTCATTTATGAATATGTTATTAACAGTATTTTCAAAACTAATTTCTGAGATTATCTCTGCTTCATCAGCAGGATAGGCTCTAATAATATATACAACAGTTTTAGAAACAAGATAGATATATGTTCCATCTGTTTTTACTATATCTGGTTCATCTACTCCTTGAACCTGTATGTTTGTCTCTGAATAATCAACTGTTTCACCCCCAATTGACCCATCTGATCCAGCCTCATCCATCATAACTGGGACTTGTAATTTTCTTTCAGCAAAATTTGCAGAACCAAAACTATAAGAATAAACCGAGGAGCTGTTTATGGATCTACGCATATAAACTGATAAATCATCATAATCTGTAAAACTCATGAGTTGATATGAATGTTCATTTATCGGTGGATAATTAAAACTTGGTTTATCGCCTGTTACAAGTGAAGGAGGGGTTGTTAATACACCAAACATTACAATAAAAATAATTACTATTGAAAGCATCATTCCTTGTATTTTTCTATTTTTTTCAACCATATTAATCACATTTTTTAATCTTTTCATACTGTTTATATCCGTCTTTGTTTTTATATAGCTGGAAAACGTTTGGTAAATACCAAACAAAAAAAAGATAAGATAGAAAATAAATTGTTTATTAGATTATTTTTTAACTTTTTTCTCTATAAATTTTATATTCATTTCTTCTAGTTCATCTAGTATTGGCTCATATATTTCTGGTATAACAGGAATATGTACTCCTTTTAGATTTATTTTTCCATCAAGTATCATTTTTACAGCTATTGCAGCTGGTATTGATACTGTTCTAGATACAGATGAATCACCATCTGGTATTCCATAGTCTACAAGAGTTGATGTGATATAGTCCTCATGATCCTTGTATTTAGCAATGAATTCATGATGCATCACTATCATATCACGTTCTTTTTTACCAAGACTCATTTTTTCAAGTGTTAAAACATTCATATAATCAAGAGGATTATCTTTATCCTCTGGAAGTTTCTTTGAACTAAATAGCCCTAGCCATTTCATACGTTTAATAGTTGTTGAATATTTTTCAAGATTTAGAAAATCAGCTGTTGATTTTATCAGATCATCATCTATGTTTGTTCCAATTAGATGCCTTGTCATATCAGCATATGTTTCTCCTTTGAAATCTTTTTTTGGTGTTTCATCAAGCCATCCAGTTGCAACAATTTTTCTCATTGTTTCACACCAGCCAGACATTCGTAGAGTCCCACGATATACTGTTTCTGCATCTTTCAGACCATAGATTTCCTTATATGGCACACTATTTCTATTTGGATAGTTTTCAAAACTTCCAACGTTTTCTATATCCATAATATAATAGTTTTCAAAGAGTTCTTCACCTGGAAACTGCTTTATTTTTCCATCTTCAAGCCATTTTGATGGATTTTTTGATGCAAGAAGTACTCCTCTTGGCGACCAGCTGAATTTATATCCAAAAGGATTTGTATTTGCCTCATGAGAAGGAAGAGCACCTGTTGATGATTTAAAACTAATAACTTTTCCACCTTTTTTTTCTATTTGATGAATTATTTTCATCGCACTCATATGATCTATTCCTGGGTCTAGACCACATTCATTTAGGATAATAATCCCATTTTGTTTTGCCTCATTATCAAGTTTTTTCATTTCTTCTGATACATATGATGTTGTAACCATTGGTTTTTTATGTTTCAAACACAATTTAGCTACTTTTACATGATATGTATATGGTAATAAACTTACAGTAAGATCACAATTTTTGATTAGTTCTTCTAAATGTTCATCATCTTTAACGTTTAATGAAATTGCTTCTCCATTTGGATTATTATCAATTATTTTCTCAGCTTTACCAACTGTTCTTGATGCCATAGTGATATAGTGATCTGTTTTTTCAAAAAGATAATGAACCATAGGTTTTGATACAAGCCCTGCTCCAAGAATAAGTACTTTTTTTGACATATTCTATGCAACACCCCTCAATAAAAATTTCATCACGGCCGTGTATCTATAGTTTCTATAAAAATTTATTGATATACTCATAATCAGGAGTTAGTTTTCCCTTATGAAGTATTAATGCTTTTTTTATTTTATCTGGTAAATCTATTTTATCATATGATTTGTTATAATCTGCTTTTACAATATCAGGAATGAATGGTAATAGACTATCGCTAAAAACCTCAGATGATTCACGTGGTAGTTCACAGGGCAGGTTATCAACAGCCATAACAGCTATACCATCACCTTTTACTCCATCAGATATACTATTCTTATTTGGATTATAGATAAAAACTGGTTGATCAGGCGATGTCACTTTTTCTGTAAACTCTATTGCACCACCAACATCAACACTAATGTCTCCTACGATTTGTAATTTCATCTCATCAAAATATTGTTTTTTCAAATATTTTTTTGTAATAAGCTTTGGATATCTTTCATCCCAGTAGATACAGTTCATAAGGATGCTAATATGAGGAATATATTTCGTAAAAATAGGTCTAAATAATTCAGGGTTATGATAGTATTTTTCTAGATCAAATTCTTCATCATCTATTGGTTCAACGATATCATTTTCTTTAAATACAACCTTATAAACTAGATTATTTTCATAATTATCCTCAATTTCTTCTAATTGAGAGGGCCTTATTTCACGTATAGGTAGGCAATCAATTATCTCCTGAGCGCCTTTTGATACA
>Ga0272441_10000106_pt1 | contig 178120 bp, 156 predicted proteins | sample SSMProp6N_FD_193582 | JGI IMG/M metagenome (GOLD analysis project Ga0272441, IMG submission 193582) | Marine sediment archaeal communities from Little Sippewissett salt marsh, Falmouth, MA, United States - SSM-Prop-6N | ecosystem: Environmental > Aquatic > Marine > Wetlands > Sediment ...
ATCGACTTTGTAACGCTTTTTGACAAAATATCCGGCAAGTCAATTACAAAATCAGTCGAGCTACCTGAAGATACAGTAAGCATACTGGATAAAATTGGATTGACCTATGTTGCGTCAGATCCTTGAAACAAGGCTCTAGAAAGGGATGTAGTCTCAGAAACTATGTTTGCAACTGTTTGTTAATATAATCATTTCAGTTTTGTGTCCGGAACCTGGGATATATAGCTGCGAATTTTTGCATTGACACTACAGTAAGAGCAGAAGCAAGTAATGGGTTTTGCATTGGCGGGTTAAGTTCTAACCACTGATTGGCGAATGAACCGTCAACTGCACTTACCAGCAAAAGTATCTTATCGAATAGGGGGCCCGCATATATTATACTTACCGTGTACCAACCTTGTGGTATTTCAGCATTAGATTTGGTTGGAATAAAGGTTAAAGAAATTATGACTGCTGTTAACAAAAATAATAAAATTCTTTTTCTCTTCATGGTGGCTTCCCTTTCTTGTAATGTTTTAAAAAAAATCCAAATTATAATTCATCTATAATACATGCATATAATTAGTCAGATGAACATGCCACCAGTAGTCATTTATGTCAGCATCTTTAAGTAAACATTTTTTTCATGTTTTTTCCAGCAACGGAAAGAGTATAAATTTCTTTAATTTGCCTTGCTTGGAAAATACCTGAGAGAATCATAACAGAGGCTGAATTGTCGCAGGAGGCTTCCGCTCAGAAATAAGATATGAAAATGAAGTCAGTGGCGTCAGGAAAAAGAATTGGGCCAATCAAATTTAGAATTAGTGAGAGATAATTTGAAACTAAACAATTACCCAAGTTTTTTTTATTAGCGTTTCAGTTCAATTTCAATAGGGTTAAATACTTATTTTAATGGGGATAATTCCTGGGCAGTGCAGGTTTCACCTTATTCGTTATCTGATTCATTAAGGTGAAAGACTCGCCCTCAATACAGGCTGTATCCGGATTGCGCTTTTGTTCCAGTATCTGCATAATCGCCAAAGTACAAATACGTTAAGAGTACCTGCCGCCTGTAAGATTTCATTTGAACTCATTTTTTGGTATGTAAAATCAAATAAAAACTTTTACATCTAAAATTTCCGCATTCCTTAAAACTGACTCACCGATATCATGAATCTAACCTTTTCTGAGGCTCAGAGGGCATACTGCTATTTCAGGGGCAGACTTAAATATTTGGATTGGGGAAATTTTGTCAGCAGGGATTTTCGAAAATGGGAACCCAAAACTAAGATAGACAAAATTTTTCGACGGACTTTCTCTCTAATGGTTTAGGCTTTTTTCAAAAACATTAAATGCTCTAAATTCTCGATAGATATCCAATGAACTGTCTCTGAAGAAAGGTGGCAAGATCAGGTCGGTCAAACGGAATGTTTACGCAGTTGCTTGAATATGAAAAAGATACTGAATGAACCCAATATGATGCAGGCAGGACTTGAAGCCCTGCCTGTTTTGTTTTCAGCCGGACATATGTTTTAACAGCTCTCCGATCTCACTAACGGCAGCAACAGGATGAACTTCAAATCTGACATACGGGGCATATTGTTGGGACATTTTCATAACATCCAAAATGCTCCCTTCCAAGATACAATACCCCTTATTTTCCCCGGGAAATGCCCCCCAGTCCTTTGCTAATCCTTTACTGAGATCTTGTTTTACCATCTCCATGAGCATTCCCCAGCCAGAAGCTCTCTCTTTGGGGTCAGCCGGTATGAGATCAAGATTAAGACTCCATAGCAGAAGATATTTTCCCATAACGTGGCCTCCTTTGCGAAAACCTGTTCTCATGATTTGTTAGCCTGAAATTATACGATCAAGTCAGCCTCCAGAGGGCAGGTTGCCTCCGGAGGCTGAAGAAGGGCAATTTCTGGTGTCCAATTTTCATGGTTTGACCACTAATTGTTTAAGAACAAATGAACGGCGAACAAGGTTTGCTCTAACATCATCTGTAGGGATGCGGAGAGATAAAATCGTTTTGTGAAGTTTAAGTCCGGAACAGGGATGAGCTGTAAAAGTCGAAGAGGGGAGGTGATGCAAACCGAGATTTCAGGGTTCGTTTAAACTAACAACTTAAATTAGTGCCAGAATGGCTCTCGGTCAAGGAGGTTATGCGGCAGTGAGTTTGCGCTTATAATCTGGAAAGTGGGTGGGGGGTTGAGAACGTATGAGGCGAAATTTTGGTCAAAGAATGGATTTAATAACAACGGAGGGGTGGACCACCAGTGGCCCACCGAAAAGGGGCCACACAAACTGTATAAGTACCTAATGTCATTAACAAAAAATGGTGCCGAAGGCCGGACTTGAACCGGCACGGCTTTTGGCCACTACCCCCTCAAGATAGCGTGTCTACCAAGTTCCACCACTTCGGCACATATGTCTGACCGGCGTTATTGGGATTTCTTCTCTGCGTTCGGGGCGGTTTCCGTGGCTGCCGGTGCCGATTCCTGCTGTTTCGCCGGCTCAGCCGGAGCTTTTTCCGTGGTCGGCGCCGCCGCCGGCTCTTGCTGCGCCGAGTCGCTCGGTATCGCCTGTTCGTTAGCCGGTGCGGCTGTTTCCGGTTGGGGCTCAGCCTGTTCGGTGACCGGCGGCGGATTTTCCATCATGATGGAGCTTCTGGCCCCCCTGCTCGAATGATACGCTAGAGCCAGAGATGTGAGCATGAAAACGACCGCGGCGATCGTCGTCAGTTTGCTCAGAAATGTAGAGGCCCCGGTGCTGCCGAAAAGGGTCTGGCTGGAACCACCGCCGAATGCCGCACCCATGTCGGCGCCTTTGCCGGTTTGAAGCAGAACGATCATGATCAAGGCGAAGCTGACCACGACATGAATAATGATCAATGCGTTTGACATGACGACTTTCGGTGCAACGATTTTATTTCGATTGATAGTGAACGATTTTGCTGAACGTCTCGGCATCCAAGCTGGCGCCGCCGACCAAGGCTCCGTCGATGTCCGGCATGGCCATCAGTTCGGCGATATTCTGGGGCTTCACGCTGCCGCCGTAAAGGATTCGAATGCCTTTTGCCAAGGATTCGCCCTGCATTTCCGTTAGTTTTGACCTTAAAAACAGGTGGACTTCCTGCGCTTGTTCGCTGGTGGCTGTTTTCCCGGTCCCGATGGCCCAAATCGGCTCATATGCGATGACCAGATTCTGTAAAGCATCCGCAAAAAGGCCTTTTAACCCCATTTTTAGTTGTTTGTCAAGCACGGAAAAAGTCTCACCGGCCTCACGTTGTTTTTCGGATTCACCGATGCACATGATCGGGATCAGTTGGGTTTGCACTGCTGCAGCGATTTTTTCATTGACCGTTTCGTCCGATTCGCCGAAATATTCGCGTCGCTCCGAGTGACCGATGATAACGTAGCGGCATCCGGCCGCTACCAGCATGGCTGCCGAAATCTCACCCGTATAAGCCCCTTCCTTCTCCCAGTGCATGTTCTGAGCACCGACTGAGATCAGGCTTCCCTGGAGTGCTTTCGAAACCGGGAACAGGGCCGGAAAAGTGGGTGCAATCATGACCTCGACACCGGTGACGCCCCCTGCCAGCTCCTTTAAGCGGTCTGCAGTCTGGACAGATTCGGACACGTTCTTATACATTTTCCAATTTCCGGCGATCAGCGGTATGCGCGTCGTCATGATCTTCTCCTATTTGCTGCGGGTGAAAACAGGCCCGTATTTTTTCATATTCCGCCTTCATTAACCTTTGGAGGTCAAAAGCGGTCGGAAGTGTCCGGACTTTCCGGCGTGTTTGAGCATAGAGGGCGTTGCGGCGAGAATCAATACGTCTCCCAGCGGTCCGACCCCGGCCAGCAGAACGACGGCCAATCCGATAAAGCTGTTGCCGGTGATGATGCGTGCGGCGTCCGGCAAGGCGACAAAAAACAGCAGATCGAGCACGCTGGTGACCATGAGACCCCACACTGCCCATTTGCGCAAATTCCAAACACCAATTCCCGTGACCAGAAAAGGGATCAACATGATCAAGAACTTGGCGGCCATTCTCTCCGCTATCGGGCTAGGCGCCACCGGATCGGTGGCCAACCATAGAAGCGCTTTGAAAACCGCCAACCATCCCGCGGCCCAAATCGGCCAGGGAAACCCACGGTACATCCGCCACTTCGGGAAAAGGACGAGCGGCAGCGGGTTAACGGAGGTCATGGCGGTTTTTTCGCTGTGTTCCGCGGGTGCTGTCTGCTTTTCTTTACGGGTCAATTAGTTCGTTCCCTTCGGCGACAGTGTCGACATCGATATGCGAATTGGGCTGTATGGACAGCCCATTTACAATTGAGATCCGATCAGCGCAGCCAGATCGGCCATGCGGCTCGAGTAGCCCATTTCATTATCGTACCAGGACAGAACTTTTACCATGTTGTCGACAACATAAGTCGTGGGGGCATCGACGATCGATGAAAATTTCGAACCGTTGAAGTCGGATGATACCAATGGCAGGTCGCTGTAAGCCAGAATACCGCGCAGAGATTCCTCGGACGCCTTCTTGAGGGCATCATTGACATCAGAAACGGTGACTCCCGATTTCTCCACCGTTGCCACGAAATCGACAATCGATACGTTGGGCGTTGGGACCCGGATTGCCAAGCCGTTCAACCGGCCGGCCAGATCCGGCAGTACGAGGGCCACTGCCCGGGCGGCACCGGTGGTGGTCGGGATCATGGATAAAGCCGCCGCTCGGGCCCGACGCAAATCTTTATGGGGAAAGTCGAGCAGACGCTGGTCGCCGGTGTAGCTGTGGATGGTGGTCATCAGGCCGCTGCGGATCCCGAAGTTTTCGAGCAGTACTTTGGCTACCGGTGCCAGGCAGTTGGTCGTGCAGGAGGCATTGGAGATGACGTGATGCTGTCTCGGATCATAGCGGTTCGAATTGACGCCCAGCACAATGGTAATGTCCGGATCTTTGGCCGGTGCGGAAATGATCACTTTCCGGGCTCCGGCGGCCAGATGTTTTTCGGCATTCTCCCGGTCTCTGAACAATCCGGTACACTCGGCGACGATGTCCACGCCGAATTCCTTCCAGCGCAACATTGCCGGGTCTTTGATCGATGTGATCGCCACGGCTTTTCCGTCGACTTCGATGGCGTCGTCTTTTGCGACGATCGACCGATCGAGCATGCCGTGCACGGAGTCGTACTTCAGCAGGTGAGCCATCGTGGCCGAGTCGGTAAGATCGTTCACGGCGACCACCTCGACATCGGGATGTTTCAGTGTGGCTCTGAATACCAGGCGTCCGATTCTTCCAAAACCGTTGATTCCCAATTTTACACTCATTGTGCCTCCTCCAGACTTTTCGTCATAATTAAAGCGTCTTCGCCAGTGTCCGTGTAGTATTTAGGCCGTGTGCCGATGATCTGAAAACCAATTTTGCTATAGAAATCTATAGCCGACCCATTGGAGCGACGAACTTCCAGATACACTTTTCGCGCTTTCCGCCGTTGCGCCAACTCAAAACAATAATCCAGCAACCAGGTTGCAATCCCCCTCCGTCGCCAACGGGGCGCCACCGCAATTTTGAGCAGGTGAATTTCATCCAGGGTCAACCGCAGACAGGCATAGGCAACGATCTGCCCCCCGAACGGATCAAGAACGACAACATCCAGCGCCTCCCGGCAGGACAATTCATCGAGAAAAGAAATTCGCTGCCATGGTTGCCGAAAAGATGCTTCTTCGATGGCGATGATACCGTCGATGTGGCTCTCATCAAGGGTAACAATCGACCAGCCCGGCACGGCTACCCCCGTTTGTTACCTTTCAAAATGCCGCTGGCCATTGATATGCTCTTTTTGCCGAAGGCTTCGACGGTGGCGGCCAGGTTTGCGAGATCCTGTTTGCCTCGGGTGTTCAAGGCCTTGACCAGCATCGGCAGGTTAACCCCCGACACCACTTCGACCCGTCCTTCTTCGAGAAAGGTGTAGCTCAAGTTGGAAGGTGTACCGCCGAACATGTCTGTCAGAATCAGCACCCCTTCATTTTGATCGACTTTTTTGATACCGTCTGATATTTTTTTCCTCAATTTTTCGGCGTTTTCGTTCAAATCGATACTCACCGGCTCCATGTCTTCCGGTCTTGAACCGATGATGAATTCTGTAGCTTCGATGAGGGCGCTTCCGAGTTCGCAGTGCGTTACGATTAAGATTCCGATCATTGTTTTCCCGCTTCCGACGACATTGAGATACAGGTGGTGTCTTGGCCCGCAAGTGATTTGAGGCGCTTAGGGCCCCGGAAAAAAATAATTCCACCTCTTGCTTGTCTTATGGCCCGTCTACTGCGTTACATCCACCCACACGTATCCTGATATGCGCAGGTGGATGTGCCTTGTAGACAAACCAAAATCCGGCGCAATCGTGTGGAATTATTTCTTACCGTGACCCTTAAAAGTTATTGTCGATCAATATCACGATGGGTGATGGCGACCTCTCTGCCTGCTGTTTGAACGTGCTCATACAAGCGCCGTGCGATGGCAACCGAACGGTGCCGTCCACCTGTGCAGCCGATGGCAATTGTCAAATAGGCCTTGCCTTCCTTTTCATACAACGGGATCAGATAGTCAAGCAGATCAAAATATTTCGATAAGAATAAGCGTGCCTCATCGTTTTTAAGAACAAACCGTTTGACCGTCTCCGTTTCTCCGTCCAGATCTTTTAATTCCGGCACGAAATATGGATTGACGAGAAAGCGTACGTCGATGACAAGATCCGCGTCGCCGGGAATCCCGTGTTTGAAACCGAATGAAAGCACCTGGATGCGCATCGGCGCCAATTTAATGAGTTTCTTGGCAATGTTTTTTATTGCGGCTTTAAGTTCATGTACATTAAACCGCGACGTGTTCAGGACGTATTCGGCCGATTTTCTCAACACCGCCATTAGGCGCTGTTCAGACCGGATGCCGTCAAGGATGCCTTCATCGCGTGCAACCGGGTGGTGTCGCCGGGTCTGGCTGTAACGCCGCAAAAGAATTTCTTCATCGGCCTCAAGGAAGATGATCTCAAGGTCGACCCCCCGGACTCTGACATCTTCGAAAATGGTTTTATAACTGCTCAGAAAACTTTTTTCACGCAAATCCATTCCGAAGGCAAAGCCTACCTCGTCGGGTTTCCGGACACTCGGCAATTTCAGAAAGTCCGGCAGCAGCAAGACAGGCATATTGTCGACACAGTAAAAGCCGGCATCCTCCAGAGCGGATAGAGCCGTGCTTTTTCCTGAGCCGGACAAGCCTGTCACTATAATTATTTTGGGCTTTTTCATTGTGTTGGGCGGAGAATTTTACCGTTGGTCGGTCGGCACAGGATCAAACCGATTCGGAAGTGACACATAAAGTGCATGTGCAGGCGAAAAGGCCTTGTCAGCCGCTTTTTTATTTTGTGGTTGTTTTCAAGGAGCCGGTCGGGGTCCGTGGGAACACGATCTAAAATTCTGCATCTTCCTCTTTGATGATTGCGTAAATCTCTTCGCGATCAGCGGCCTTCAATAGCCTTTCTCTAAATGGGTCGTGTTTGAGTATCTTCGAAATTCTTGCCAGTAGTTTCAAGTGAAGCCCGGTCGAGTTTTCCGGTGTCACCAGAAGAAAAAAGATATGGGTAGGACGGTTGTCCATCGATTCGAAATCGACCCCTTTGCGGCTGAGGCCGAATCCGAGGACCAATCCGTCCAGGTCCTTCAGCTTTCCGTGGGGTATGCCGATACCGCTGCCGATTCCGGTGCTGCCCAGCCGTTCTCTTTCCATCAGAACCCGCACGAGTTCCTCCCGGTTGACTTCCTTTAAACGAGAAATCGGCTCAACGAGCTCTTCCAGGATTCCCTTTTTATCCTGCGCCTTCAGATCGGCGAGAATCGCGTCTTTGGGCAATACATCCAGGATTTTCATATCAAATTTACCAATCGATTAATACTATCGTTATCGGCGCCGTGCACCGGGCACAGTTTCTGACGCCCCCATAATATGCGGTTAACTGCTGGGTTGAATCAAGCCGAGGTGACCGTCTTTGCGACGATAGAGAACATTCACCCGATCGGTTTGAGCATTGGTGAACACCAGAAAATTGTCGTCTAACAGTTCCATCTGCATCACCGCTTCTTCGACATCCATCGGTTTGTAATCGATGTTCGTGATCTTGATCTGAGGTCGATGGTCATCTTCTGCCATATTGACCATGAATTCCGGCGGTATGTCTTTGATGCTGGATTTGGCCCCACCCCTCCGTTCCCGGGTCTTCTGTTTGCCTTTTTTTAATTGTTTTTCCAGCTTGTCCATGACCATGTCGATAGCTGAATACATATCATTGATTTCTTCCTTGCCAATGAGATTGAGGCGATCTCCGGTGATATTGATTTCGGCTATGTGACGAAATTTTTCAACCGAAAGGACAACGCTGGCCTCGGCCGGGTTATCCAGCAGCCTGTCAAATCGATCGAGCTTTTCTTTGACGTAGGTTTTCAAATGTTCCGAAGGTGGCAGGTTTTTAAATGTCACGGAGATTTGCATGTAAAAACTCCTTAAATCTGTTTGCGCCTGCTGGACGGCAGTACATTCAGCATCTCACGGTACTTTGCAACAGTACGGCGGGCGATGTCGATGTGTGACTCCTTCAGCATTTTTGCGATCTTGTCATCGCTGTATGGTTTACGCGGGTTTTCACTGGCTATGATCTGTTTAATTTTCTCCTGCACGCTGACCGAAGCGATCGCACCACCGTGGTCGCGCTTAATAGAACTGTTGAAGAAATATTTCAACTCAAAAATTCCCTGCGGTGTATACGCATACTTGTTGGTCGTAACCCGGCTGATGGTCGATTCGTGCATGCCGATGTCTTGGGCGACATCCCTGAGCACCATCGGCTTCAAATGCGTAATGCCCTTATCGAAAAATCCTCTCTGGTACTGCAGAATGCTCTCCATCACCTTGTAGATCGTCTTTTGACGCTGGTGGATACTTTTTATCAACCAGGCGGCCGACCGCAACTTGTCTTGAATGTAACTGCCTGCCTCGCCGGAGACCTTGTCCTTGGCGCCGATCGATTTCCTGTAAAACGGGTTGACCCGCAGCTTAGGCATGCCGTCGTCGTTGAGCACGATGACAAAGTCGTTGTCCATTTTGTAAACGTAGATGTCCGGGGTGATATATTGGGGCGTGTCGTCGGAATATTCACGGCCCGGCCGCGGTTCGAGGCTCTTGATGATATTAACGGCCGCAACGATGTCATCCATGCCGACCTTCAAGGTGCGGCCGATGGCCTTATAATTTCTCTTCTCGAGATTCCCGAGGTGGTTCTTGATGATTTCAGTGACAAGCGTGTCGTCTATTTTGAGATGTCGGGCTTGGATCATAAGGCACTCGCTGAGATTCCGTGAGGCCACCCCGATCGGATCGAAGGTCTGGATGAGCGCCAATACCTCTTCGACTTTTTCCATTTCGGCACCCGTTATCCGGACAATTTCTTCCAAAGCGACATCGAGGTAGCCGTCCTGGTTGAGATTGCCCACGATCAGGCTGCCGATGTTTTCCTCCAACTTGTTCGGTGATGTCATCAGCAGTTGCCAAAGCAGATGGTCGTTAAGGGTTTCCTTGCGGGCGATGAAGGCATCGTATTTCGGGGTTTCCCGGCTTTCTCCTTCGTAATTTACTCGGCCGGGCGTGTTGTACTCATCGAGATAATTGCTCCAGTCGATATCGTCCTGAATTTTATCTTCGATCGTCACTTCTTTGGCGGCGGCTCCGTCGTCGACGACCGGTTCGGTCGGCTCCAGTAGCCGATCGTCGCCGGGTGCATCCTGCAGCTCTTCAAGCGCCGGGTTCTCCTCGAGTTCCTGGCGAATGGTGTCCATCAGCTCCAGGCGCGAGAGTTGCAGAAGTTTAATTGCCATCTGCAGCTGGGGAGTCATGATCAGCTGCTGCGTCAGTTTAAGCTGTTGTCTGAGTTCGAGTGCCATATTTTTTAAAGTCTAAATTCGTCTCCAAGGTAAATTTTTCGAGCAATTTCACTGGATGTTATGTCTTCGGGGGTTCCGGCGACGACCACCTTGCCCTCGTTCAGGATGTAAGCGGTGTCGCAGGATTGCAGCGTATCGCGCACGTTGTGATCGGATATGAGAACCCCGATCCCTCGTTTTTTAAGATGCCCGATAATCTTCTTGATGTCAATGACCGCCAGTGGATCGACCCCGGCGAACGGTTCGTCGAGGAGCATGAACTTCGGATTGGTCGCCAGGGAACGGGATATCTCAAGCCGCCGTTTTTCGCCTCCCGAAAGCACGGCGGCTTTTTGACCCGCCAGGTGCTTGATGCCGAGTTCTTCGAGCAGCAAATCCGCCCGTTCTTGTTGCTCCACCTTGGTCATGGCGAGGGTTTCGAGAATGGCCATAATGTTTTGTTTGACCGTCAGCTTCCTGAAAATCGAGGGCTCCTGCGGTAAATAACCGACACCCTTGCGGGCCCGAAGGTGCATGGGGTAATCGGTCATATCCTCCTCGTTCAGCAGCACCTTGCCCACATCCGGCTTTACCATACCGACGGTCATGTAAAAGGTCGTCGTTTTTCCGGCGCCGTTCGGGCCGAGAAGACCGACAACGTGTTGGTTGGAGAGCTCCAGGCTGACGGAATCGACCACTTTTCTGCCGCCGTAGACCTTGCCCAGATTTCGTAGAGACAATACGGTCATTTGGATCTGACTTCCGCGCCCGCCACCGGCCACCCCACTGTTAGGCCCCATATAGCAGATTTGATCATGGCATCCAAGAGCGCTGTCGCCGGTTATTTTTTTTCGGTCCTTTTGAACACGGCCCTTACCCGTTTTTCCGGACCACCGGACACCTGAAATTGGTCCGTGTCAAGGAAAAGAGTGATTTTGGATCCGCTGACCGTCCCTCCTCTGCCGGCTACGGTCGAATCCTCGCCGGACAATTCGAGCATGCGGGTTTGGGCATCGTAGGCCGCGCGTTCCGCGGATGCCGTCAGTTCGGCTGAGATGATGCGCACATGGCCCTCGGCGACAATATCACGAATGTTGGCATGGCCGACGGCTTTCGGGGTCGACGGTCGGTCGCTGCGCTTGTAATGCACCTTGAGCCGGTCGGCCGTCAGGGTGTAATCCCCGCGGACGACCTTAACATTACCTATGAATTCAGCAGTTTCTGATGCCTCGTCGCTGACCAGTTCGTCGGCTGTGATGGTGACCGGCTGCGATGGTTTTGCTGAGACGACGCCGGCTTCACTGTCATGCAGCTGCGCCGACACCGGGCGAATACAACCGCTGACCCATAAGAGCGACATGGCAGTGAAGATGCAGCAGGGCAGACACTTACAAAGAAAGATCCGCACTGAAGGTGCCCTTTACGTTGCCCTTGAAAACGACTCTTTTCTTGTCAAGCTCGAGGGTCATGCTGTCGGCGTTCAGTTGGTAACCGTCGCCGATTATCTCGACAGGGGACTGCGCGAAGAGAAATTGTTTTTCATGCCGGTAGTGAAGCTCATCAGTCAGGAGCCGTGAATCTTCGTTCTTTAATTCGACATGGCCGGTGACCATGACGTTGCGGGTTTCGGTTTCCAGCGTGCCGCCGTCGGCCGACAGGTGTATGGGCTGTTGATTGTCGATAAAGAAGGTCATCGTCAGACGATCGAGCCGGATTTTTTTTTCGGCTTCGAGGTAGTGGGCAGTGTCCGCATCCAGCTGCCACTCCTTTTTTCCATCGCGGGTGGCTGTCTGGTGGATGTCATCGATCGCCATGTCCACACCTGGCTGAATGGCGGTGATGACCTGTTCCGGTTTGTCGAGGACCCGGCGGTATTTGAAATAGGCGACCGACAGCAAACCGATCGTCGTCACGATGAAGAGCGCAAAAACAATTTTCAGCGTCCGGGTTTTTTTTTTCAACACGGTATGCAAAATCCGTTCACGAATGGTAAAAGACATTAAATTTTATGTGAAAATAGTATCGCGCGACCGGTCAAAAGTCAAGATACGAAAAACTTTGCCTTGATTATCAGGTTATTACTTGTTATTTAACTCAACTTTCTGGATTCATGACATGACGAGAAGAATTGTCCTCCGGCTTGAACGTCAAATGCAACCGGGCAACAGAACAGGCAAGGTCGAAATGAGCCGTTACAAGGTCAACAAGTCAATCCGGGACATCAATGCCAAGATAAAAGCCGGCAAAGTGGTGGTCGCTACGGCCGAGGAGATCATCGACATCGTCAAATCCGACGGTCCGGAGGAAGCGGCACGGCAGGTGGATGTCGTGACCACCGGCACTTTCGCTCCGATGTGCTCTTCGGGAGCCTTCATCAATTTCGGCCACTCGACACCCGGCATCAAGGCCTCCAAGGTCTGGCTGAACAACGTACCGGCCTATGCCGGCCTGGCAGCCGTAGACTGTTTTGTCGGTGCCACCGAACCCTGTGAAGACGATCCGCTGAACAAGGTGCACCCCGGCGAGTTCAACTACGGCGGGGGACACGTTATTCAGGACCTTCTGGAGCGCAAAAAAGTTCATCTTAAAGCAACGGCTTACGGGACCGATTGTTACCCCAACCGAATGATCGAAAAAGAAATCACGCTCAAGGGCCTGCCGCAAGCCACTTTGTGCAATCCACGCAACGGTTACCAGAACTACAACTGTGCCGTCAACCTTTCGAATAAGACCGTCTACACCTACATGGGAACCCTCAAGCCAAAATCCGGCAACGCCAATTACTGTTCGGCCGGACAGTTGAGCCCGCTGTTCAACGATCCTTATTATATGACCATCGGCATGGGAACCCGCGTGTTTCTCGGCGGTGGGGAAGGGTATGTGGCGTGGCACGGCACCCAGCACAAGCCCTCGGCCAAGCGGACCCCAAAGGGAATTCCGCTATCGCCGGCCGGAACCCTCATGGTGATGGGTGACTTGAAGAAGATGAGTGCCAAGTGGATCAAAGGGGTGAGCATCCAGGGGTACGGCAGCTCGCTGGCTGTCGGCCTGGGGGTCCCGATACCGCTTTTGAATGCAGAAATGGCGCAGTACACGGCTATAACGGACGAAGACATCTTCACGCAGATCATCGATTACGGAATGGATTATCCGGGCGGCGTTTCCAGGAGTCTCGGGCAGGTCAGCTATGCCGAGCTGAAAAGCGGAACCATCCGGTTCGACGGTCGGGACGTGCCGACCGTGCCCCTTTCCAGCCTGGTTCGAGCCCGCGAAATAGCGGAGACGCTGAAAAAAAGGATTTTAAAGGGCACGTTTTTCCTGACCGAGCCTGTATTCACGCTGCCGCGGTGACCAGCGACATGTCGAAGTCGATCCGATCGTTTATTGCCGTGAAACTGCCCGAAACCGTCCTTGCAGCCATTGGCGGTGTGCAGGAGCGGATGGCGGCCTGCGGTCTTAACGTGCGCTGGGTGACGACCGGCAACATTCACCTGACGCTGAAATTTCTCGGCGAGGTCGATGAAGAAGAGGTCGACGGCATCGCCGCGGTCCTGACCGAGGCCGTCCATGGATTCGCACCGCTGCGGCTTGCGCCCGCGGGCGTCGGCGTGTTCCCGAGTGTCAAACGGGCACGGGTCATCTGGGTTGGACTATCGGGTCAGCTACCTGAACTCGCCGCCTTGCAGCGCTCGATCGAGGACCGTCTGGCGACGATCGGTTATCCACATGAAAAACGCCCTTTTTCCGGTCATCTGACCCTTGGGCGCGTCAAGGGGCTGATCGCGGCGTCCAGACTGACGACGGCGATGGGCGCCTTTATCGACTTTGCATCGGAAACCTTTGAGGTCGACCGGGTGGTTTTATTCAAAAGCGACCTGCGACCGACCGGAGCGGCGTACACCGAACTCCGACAAATCACTTTGCCCGGCCAATAGGGCTTCAGGAGAATTATTTCGGATCGGGTGCGCCTGCGATGCGGCCATCGGACGGCTTCCGCAGCACACTGATCCCAACCACCAGCCACATCAATGGGATCGGTACATGTCGGGGAACGCCGGTTTCGCCATTGAGGAGGAAAAGATGAGCAACGTTACCGATAAGGCAAGAGCTGTGGAGTCCGCTATAACCCAGATCGAGCGGCAGTTCGGCAAGGGATCGATTATGAAGCTCGGTGACAGCCCGGTCGTCAAAGTTCCTGTCATCCCGACCGGTTCACTGACCCTTGATCTCGCGCTGGGCGTCGGCGGTCTGCCACGTGGCCGGGTGGTCGAAATCTTCGGACCGGAATCATCCGGCAAAACCACGCTGGCCTTGCATGCCGTAGCCGAGGCTCAGAGGCAGGGCGGCATCGCCGCCTTTGTCGATGCCGAGCACGCCTTGGACACCGTATATGCCAGGAAACTGGGCGTCAATTGCGACGACCTGCTGGTTTCCCAGCCCGACACCGGCGAACAGGCGCTGGAGATAGCCGACATGCTGGTCCGCAGCGGTGCCATCGATGTGCTGGTCATCGATTCCGTGGCGGCGCTGGTGCCGAGAGCCGAGATCGAAGGTGAAATGGGGGATTCCCACATGGGGCTGCAAGCCCGATTGATGTCACAGGCGTTGCGCAAGCTGACCGGTACGATCGGCAAGACGCGCACGTGCGTGATCTTCATCAATCAGATCCGGATGAAAATCGGGATCGTGTTCGGCAATCCGGAAACGACCACCGGCGGCAATGCCTTGAAATTTTACGCTTCCGTTCGCCTCGACATCCGACGGATTGGTGCGATCAAGGAAGGTCAGGAGGTGACCGGTAATCGCACACGCGTTCGGGTGGTCAAGAACAAGATGGCGCCGCCCTTCAAAGAAGCCGAGTTCGACATTACCTATGGTGAGGGCATTTCGAAAACCGGCGATTTGCTTGATCTTGGAGTGCAGGCCAACGTAATCGAAAAAAGCGGTTCGTGGTATTCTTTTGAGGGCGAGCGGATCGGCCAGGGCCGTGAAAACGTCAAGCGCTTTTTAACCGAAAATTCAGACATCTATGCCGCGGCTCTCCAGAAAGTCAGGGAAGCCGTCGGACTCGCGGAAAAAGCGGCGGAGGAAAAACCGAAGGGCGGAAAGTCGAAAACGGAGAGCGACAAATGACAGGCAATGAAGCGCGCAATAAATTTTTGGATTACTTCAAAAAGCACGGGCACGAGGTGGTCAGGAGTTCATCGCTCGTGCCGCAGGACGACCCGACGCTGCTGTTTACCAACGCCGGCATGGTTCAGTTCAAACGCGCCTTCCTCGGTGAGGAGAAACGCGGGTACAAACGGGCAACGACCTCCCAGAAGTGCGTTCGGGCCGGCGGAAAGCACAACGACCTGGAAAACGTGGGCTACACGGCACGGCATCACACGTTTTTCGAAATGCTCGGTAACTTCTCCTTCGGCGATTACTTCAAGGAAAAGGCAATTGACTTCGGGTGGGACCTTCTCACCAACGGCTACGGCTTACCGGAAGACAAACTCTGGGTGTCGATCTACCTGGACGACGACGAAGCACACGACATCTGGCACAGACAAGTCGGCGTACCGGAAGAACGGATCAAACGCTTCGGCGAAAAAGACAATTTCTGGGCCATGGGCGACACCGGCCCTTGCGGCCCCTGCAGCGAGATCCACTTGGATCGCGGCGATGCCTATGGCTGCGGCCGTCCGGATTGCACTCTGGGCTGCGAATGCGATCGATTCCTGGAAATCTGGAACCTGGTTTTCATGCAGTTCAACCGCGATGCCTCCGGCACCCTGACCCCTCTGCCCAAGCCGAGTATCGATACCGGTCTGGGACTCGAGCGGATTGTGTCGATCCTACAGGGAGCGGCCACAAATTTCGAGATCGACCTGATTTTTCCGATCATCCAAAAAACCGCGACGCTCTGCAACAAGGCTTACGGTCAGAACACCATGACCGACGTGGCCATGAAGGTCATTGCCGATCACAGCCGGGCGGCTGCTTTTCTGATAAGCGACGGCGTTTTTCCCTCCAACGAGGGTCGCGGATACGTCCTGCGGCGCATCATGCGCCGGGCGATTCGCTACGGACGCACCATCGGCTTGAACCGGCCTTTCCTGCATCAAACAGCAGGCGTCGTGTTCGAAATCATGCAGCCGGCCTACCCGGAACTGATGGACGCCCGATCGTTCATCACCAATGTCATCAAAAACGAGGAACTGCGGTTCATCGAGACACTCGACACCGGCTTGAGACTGCTCAACGATACGTTGGCCGACCTCGAGGCCGCCGGGGGCAAGGAAATTCCCGGAAAGGTCATCTTCAAACTCTACGACACCTATGGATTTCCGGTCGACATCGTGCGCGATGTCGTCAGGGAAAAGGACATCCGTCTCGACATGGCCGGGTTCGAGGAGGCGATGGCCGGACAGCGGGCCCAGTCTCGGTCGAAGGCGACCTTTGCCAAAATCAGTGATGCCTATAAAAAACTGACATCCCAGGGCGTCAGCGTCAAATTTGTCGGGCATGCGCACACCACGGCCGCTTCAAAGGTGGTGCTGCTGGTGCAAAACGGCGAGGCCGTCGATTTGGCCGGGGCCGACAGCGACATCGAAATCGTCACCGAGTCAACCCCTTTCTACGGTGAAGCCGGGGGCCAAGTCGGCGACAGTGGGCGCATCAGCGGTCCCGGTCTCGAAGTCGAGGTGACCGACACCGTTAAAGACCCCACCGGTCTGATCATTCACAAGGGGCGAATTCTGACCGGCCGGATCAAAACCGGCCAGACCGTTACCTTGAGTGTCGACAGTGAAAAGCGGCGTGCCACCCAGCGCAACCACACGGCGACGCACATCCTTCACGCGGTCCTGCGCAGCGTTCTGGGGGACCACGTCAAACAGGCCGGTTCGCTGGTTGCACCGGACAGGCTGCGGTTTGACTTCAGCCATTTCTCTCAGATCGATCCGGACACCTTGAGCCGCATCGAAGAGCTGGTCAACGACCGCATTCTCGAGAACGTCCCGGCCCAAACCGTGGAGATGGCGGCCGACGAGGCCTTCAAATCCGGCGCCATGGCGCTTTTTGAAGAAAAATACGGCGACCGGGTGCGGGTGGTGTCGCTGGCGGGTTTCAGCAAGGAGCTGTGCGGTGGAACGCACGTTGCGAGCACGGGCGACATCGGTTTGTTCAAGATCATCGGTGAGTCGAGTGTGGCCTCGGGCGTGCGGCGCATCGAGGCCCTGACCGGGAAAGCCGCTTCGGCCCACAGCCGGCAAAATGACCGCCTGCTGCAGGAGACGGCTAGGCTGCTGAAAGATGCGCCTGAGGCCCTGCCCCAGAGGGTGACCAAGCTTATCGCCGAGCACAAAGCCCTTGAAAAAGAGGTCGAACGCCTCAAGTCCAAGCTGACGAGCCTGTCGGCTTCAGGTGCCGAAGATGACGTGCGAACCGTGAACGGTGTGCGGGTTCTGGCCAAACGGGTGACGGCCGACAGCCCTGCGGCCCTGAGGGAACTGGCCGACCAGTTTAAAGGAAAAACGACCTCCGGGGTCGTCGTGCTGGGAGCCGCCGCCGGTGGCAAAGCCTTTTTGATCGCTCTGGTGAGCAAAGACCTCAGCCAGCGTTTTCACGCCGGCCATATCGTCAAAGAGCTGTCGGCCATGGTGGGCGGCAGCGGCGGCGGAAGACCGGACATGGCACAGGCCGGCGGTACGCAACCCGAGAATCTCGATCAGGCATTACAGAAAACCTATGAAATCGTTCAGCGCGCCTAATGTCTAGTCACACATAAATTGCCTTATCCATTGTCGATCGCTGTTTGTTATTTGTTGTTTGCGATTTGGAATTTTTCACCGACCGCCTCCCGTTTTGCCGGCACGCTTTTCATGTCGCTTGACACCTTCCGCCTTTGTCATCTATAATTAATTGAATTAAAAAGCTATATTTTCGTGATCGGCCGTCAGCGGAGCCTGCTTTATGGATTTTGTGGATCAGATCAAGAAATATTACGGCGACCATGTTCCCGGCGCCGTGCTGGAGAAAAATCATCTCAAGGCGCCCTGCCCGTTCTGCAAGCCCGACGAAAACGGCGAAAAAGGCACCCTGGTGGTTTACCTGAGCCCGGACAGTTATTTTACCGGCTACTTCAGGTGTCTGAACCGCTGTCGTCCCGGCGGATTTCCGCTGCACTTCGGTCGTTTGATGGGAATCGATCCGCAAGAGGTTCCGGGATACGATCCGGATCGCGACCCCTTTGTGCGGGACATCGTGTATCCGATCAAAAATCTCAAGCCGGACATCATAAAGTTCACTTCCCTGATGACCGAGAGCGAGTACGCCCACTTCGGGGAATTCGGCGTGTCCCGGACAGTGGTGAACGAGATGAAAATCGGCTACAACGGCCGTTACCTGGTCTATCCCTATGTGCTCGAGGACGGCAACTGCTACGCGGCACGGTGCATATTGCCCGGCCGTCCGGAGGACAACTTCTGGTACGGCGACGAAAACTTTTTCAAAGGCGACTTTCAGATCTTCGACACCCCTGAAATCGAGCGCTGTCAGGGCGGAGCACTTTTTATCGTTGAGGGCGAAGACAACCTGCTGACCCTCAAAGAACTCGGCTATCCCGGCATTGCCGTTCCCACCGCAGCCGATCTCGAGCATATCAGTGCCGTTCACCTGGCCGATATCAAACAGGTGTTCATTGCGGTCGCCAATGCGCCCGAGGCCCAGCTGGCGGCCCGCGAGGCCGCGACCCGCATCGGTTTCAAGGTGAGAATCCTGAAGTGGCCGGCGCATGTCAGACGCGGCTACGCCCTCTGCGACTTGGCGCGGGACAAAGGGCAGGCGTTTCGATCGGCTGTTGCGGGGCTGATACAGTCTGCCAAGGCTTTTTCGCCTTTTTCGGCACCCGAAAAGGAACACCGAAAATTTTTCGAACGGGTCGAGCAGGATTGGGACGGTCGAGCCGAGGGGCTCCGTTCCGGATTTGACAAGCTGGACCGCGCCTTGAGCGGGAGCCAGGGTATCAACATCATGGGCGGGCCGCCGAAAGCCGGCAAGTCCTGTTTTTACATGCAGGTTTCAACTGAAATGGCCCGCCGCAAGACGCCGGTGATTTACTACGACTTCGAAAACGGCCGCCAGAAAATTTACTCCCGAACCCTCTGCCGTTTGGTTCGGCTCGCTGAACAAGATATTCGCCAGCACTACGATGATGAAAAGGTGCGTGGCCAGATCGACGGCATCCGACAGGACTTCAGGGGGCTCCTGCAGTACTTCAGGGTCGTGACCGATCGCAAGCTGAATCCGGACATCATGCGCCGTCAGGTCGACTTCCTGCAGCACGAAACCCGCACAGACAACACCGTCGTAGTGATCGACAGCCTTCACAAACTGCCCTTTAAAGACCTCTCCGACCGGCGCACCGGCATCGATTCCTGGCTGCGTCACATGGAAGCCATCCGCGACGAGCAGAACGTCTCTTTCTTCGTCATTTCCGAGCTCTCGCGGGGAGAAGGCGGGCAGTACACTCAAAAACCGGATCTCGGCGCCTTCAAGGAGTCGGGCGACATCGAATACAGCGCCGACAACGCCATGATTCTGCTGCCCGACTGGAATCCGGTCGATCCGATTTCATCGAAGGAGCGGGTGAGCTCGCTGTGGCTGGTGGCCAGCCGGGAAAACAGCCCGGGCAAGATCGCGAGCTACCGACTGGCGTTTCCTTATTGGGGGTTTGTAGAACTCTAAACCTGGAGGGCCTGGTGACAAACACGATTCCGGCGGCGCGCTTCTTACCAAAGAAACGGTGACAGATGGCCGGGGCACCTCACGCCGCGGACTTTGCGACCCTTGGATGCCACCTTCTGATTGACCCCAAAGATGCCGTTTGGGGACGGACCCATTTCAGTGCTTTCTAAGATACAATCCATTTCGGCAGTCTACCACAGTCGATTGAACTCCCCGATCCCGACCGTTTGTATCCTCCTGGTCTGCCTGGCTCTCGGGTTGCTGGCGGCCGGATGCACGCAACCGGTGGTGCACCGGCCGAGCACCGAGATCCCTCAGGCCGTCGAAAAAACGACCGAACAGCGCGCCTATGCGGCCATGGAAAGCGGTGAGTATCTCGCCGGGATCCGTCTCTACGAGCAGGTGCTCCGCAAGGACCCGGGCAACGCAGAGGCCCTCTACATGCTTGGCTATGCTTACGGTCAACTGGGAGAAATCGAGAGCGAAATCGCCTATTACAGAGCCGCGGTCAAGGCGGGCTACCGGACCGAGCAGATTTTTCACAACCTGGGTAAAGCCTATCTGGCGATCAATCGACCGGAAGAGGCCATCGCGGCTTTCGACAGCGGACTGGCGTTAAATCCGCTTAGCGCCGACAACCACTTCGGCCTCGGGATGGCCTATCAGAAAAAATCCGAATACGGTGCGGCCCAAAAGGAATTTGTGACCGCCATCCGGATTGCGCCGGATGTATTGGAATTCCGGGAGTACCTCGGTCTGTTTTACGAAGAAAGCGGCCATCTGGATCAGGCCGAAGAACAATTCAGAGATATCCTCGAACGCGATCCGCAGTATGAAGGCGCGCGCGAGCATCTGGAGCATCTCGTGCGGCAAAAAAACCTGACGGAAGGGCGCACCGGCACCGGCGGCCAATAATCGGAGGCCGTCATCGTATCGGTCGAGACGCGATGCAGTGTCCGGAATTCCTTATTTTCCCTGCAACACATCGATCATCGAGAATACCTTTCCCCTGACCCCTTGCTGAAGTTTTGCACGCAGGTAGGCAATGGCATCCAGGGTGCCGCGGGCGTAGATTTCCCGGCCGTTGACGTTGTGGCTGAATTCAAACCGCACGGTCTCGTCGGCAGATGTCAGGGTGTAGGTGTGCCAACCGTGCCCGGTGAGAAATTCTTCCGGAATGCCCCAGAGGTTTTTCTGTCTTTCCGGTTCCCGCTCCTTGAGGATATCGGCTTCGACGAACGGGAGGCCCAGGTCGTTGAAGTATTTCACCATGGCTTTTGCGGTCCCGCTGGTATCGGCTTTGCCTTTCTGGTGGCTTTCTCTGATCTCGAGGCGGTAGTCCTCGAAGAGGCCGGGAAATAATCGAGCGGCTTGCGCCATCATCGCTTGAAATCCGACGATCTGTTTGGCCATATTGGGCGCAATGACCGCCGCTGTCGACGACTGCAGGACGGCCTCTTCCAGCCGATCGCGATCTCCTCCGGTGGTGCCCATGACAAACGGCAGCTCGTTGCGACAGTAAAAGTCGCCATTTGGATTGACGGCCGACGGGTGGGTGTAGTCGACACTGATGAAATCGGGGCTCACCGCCTTGACCTTCGTTAAAGCGGCATCGCGGTCTTCCGGCCTTACCAGACGGACAGCGGTATCTGCAACGCGTGTCTCGCCCTCTGAGATTTCGGGGCCGGTGAACGAAAAGGGGATCAACGCGAAACGGCTGTCGCTCAAGACGTGCCGCGCCACGGCGCCCGCCATGCGGCCCGGAAGGCCGTTGACCATCACTTTAATCGAATCCATCGGGGATGCCTCCTTTGTGGGGTTTTGGTATTATCCGTGACGGAAACCGTCGACCACCTCGGATGTGATGGCGTTCAGCTGCGGGAACTCGTTTTCGCCATCGCGGTTCAACCGCCGGTGCAGGCCTCGAACGGCAGTCGGTATATAGGCTTCAAATTGGGTTTTACCCTTGACTTTGCTGAGGTGGCCGAAAGCCCCCAGAATTTGAAGATTGCGGGTCAGGCAGCAGTAATGATAGCCCTTGCGGAACCGATGGGGATCGACGGATTTTATCAAGTCGATCTGGTGCAGACAATACGCCAGCAGCTGATCCTCAACGATCTGGGGCAGATCGACATAGGGGTCGATCAGCAGCGATGCCAGATCGTACTGGATCGGTCCCAGGCGGCCGCCCTGAAAATCGATGATGACGCCGGTTCCGTTTCTGATCATGATGTTGCGGGACTGAAAGTCGCGGTGCATGAATCCGTTGACGCCGAAGGCCAGGGCACGATCGGCCAACCGGGCGAACTCTCCTGCCAGATTGGCAAAGGAGACCTTGCGGCCCAGGTAAGTTGTCAAAAAGGCTTCTACGAAATAGCGGCACTCTTTTTCGAGGATGAGCTCGCGACTGTAGGACGGTGTCTGGTAGGCCCATGTCGGATTAAAGTTCTCGGCACCGGAGAATGCCATTTTGACCAGCTGCCGAATGATCGGCCGATAGCAGGCGACCAGTTCCTCGCTGCGCGAGGTGCGCCGGACCGCCTCCTGCAGGTGTTCGTCACCGATGTCTTCCAGGTAGACCAATCCGGCAAACCGATCGGAGAGGTAAATTTGCGGCACGTCGATGCCGGCGGCCCGAAGGTGGCGGTCGATGGCGACAAAGGCGTCGACTTCGGCGGTGTGCGTGTCGGTGCGAATGCCGTGGTCCGCCAGGATCAGGGAAGACGGTCCGGATTTCAGCCGGTACCAGAGTCGGTCGGAACCGTCACCGGCCAGTAGTTCGCGGCCGATCGGGCCTGGGGGACGGTCCGGCAAAACCCGTGCAAACGCCCGGGGCGTCATCTTATCGTAAACCGCCTGACGGTAGCGTTCGGGAGTGCCGATGTCGGTCCAGTAGTGTCCGGACGCAATGAACGCCTTGACCCCCCGTCCTTCGGCGATCAGGGTCCGATAGGTATCGATACTGCTGTGAAAGGCGTCCGGCGGGATGAGGTCGAGAACCTCCGGATCGAGAACCTGGATGCCCGTGAAGGCCAGCAGGCGACTGTTCGGGGGATGTGCGCCTGCGCCTGGTTCGCCGAAGCCCGTCACGAGGTCCTCCGAATCGACGGCTACCGTGTTGAACTCAGGTGCGTCGTGCAGAACCAATGTCACCGGTTGCGGGTGCTGCCGGTGGAATCGATACACCGCAGCCAGATCGATGTCGGTCACGATGTCGCTGTTGACGACCATAAAGGGCTGATCGTCCCAGAAATCCGCAACGTTCTTCACCGCACCGCCGGTACCGCGGATCACCTTTTCAAAGCGTGTTTGCACCGGTATCGTGTACCCGCTTCGGGCCACGAACGCTTCGATCTGATCATGCAGGTGGTGGGTGTTGACGACGATGGCGTGGCAGCCGGCCGCAACAAGTTGCCGGATCATCAGATCCAGAATCGGCTGATCGGCGATCGTGAACAGCGCTTTCGGTCTGAAACCGGTGTAGGGAAGCAGCCGGGTACCAAAACCGGCTGCAAGGATCATGGCTTTCATCGCATGTTCGTTCGGTGCGCCGCCGCAACCTGTTCGAGCCATTTTTTACGCCGCCGGCGTGTAAGCGTTATTGCAGGCGGCTGAGGTAACGGTTGATGGCGACGGCGAATGTTTCGGTTTTCTCGATATCTTCCGAGCTTTTAATTCCCTGACTCATGAAAAAATCGGCCGCGTTTTCATAGGTCACCTTGGAAAGTGATTCGCGGCGTCCGATTTTCTTGCGTTTGTACATTCGCCGGCCCCTGGCTTCGATCTTTTTTAGCCGATCCTTGGTGTTCAGGCCATCCGGTGGTGCCCACATGAAGTGATTTAACACGATCAGATAGGATTCAAAATAGGTTGTCAGAAATGCGGCAAAGAGTTTCAGCTTTCTGAAACCGGCAGACGTGATGTTGTAAGTGTCCGGCAGTATCTGGTGGGGCATGAGGACCGCATCATCGATGAAAACCTTGAGCGTTTTGCGGACCACGTATTCCGGATTCAGGTCGACGTCGTAGGCGAACTCGTTCTTGAACAGGTGCTGCAGGAACCGGTATCCGCTGTGGATGTCGGCTGCGGCGAACTGAAAGGCGTCCAGGTGAAGGATCTCCAGAGCGGTAAACGCCGCCGGAATGAAAAAAGCAACGCAGTTGTTCTTATAGTACTCCAAGCTTGTTCGCTGGCTTTCATTGACCGTATATTCGGTCTCCGTGGCCACGTCTTCTTTCGATTTGGTGATCGATTCGATAAATTTTCTCTGGACGTAAGAATCCAGGGCATTGTTTATCGCATAATCCTGATCGAGCAAAAGGGTGTCGGCCAATTGAGCTGCCTGAGTGTTGAGATAGTGCATGTAAAGGTCGACGATCGACTTGAGATGGGCCTGGGTAAACCGGGGCTTGGGGGTGTTGAGAATGGCACAGGCGCAGAGGCCATGCGCGGTGATAACGGTTTCTTTATTGATGGCGTTGACGATCCGGAATCCAAGGTTTCTGCAGAAGGTGTTTTTCTCTTTGGGACTGATCTCGCGGATATTCAAGCCCTGGTCCCGCAGCAGCTGGTTGAGGGACAGCGGTTCGTGGAAACGGAGGTAAATTTTACCGTAGCGCTTCTTAAGGAACCGGCGGGCACTGATGACCTGTCGAAAACTTTCCGGCTCCTTCTGCCCGCCGCTGAGTTCGTTGATGTAGGAGCTTTCCTCCAACACGCGGTCATAACCGATAAAGATCGGTACGAAGATCATGTCTTCGCAGGCACCGTTTCTGAAGGCCTCGAACAGCATGGAAAGAAACCCCAGTTTCGGCAAAATCATCTTGCCGGTTCGGCTGCGGGTCCCCTCGATGAAGAATTCGACATTGAACCCCTCCTCGAGCAGTTTGTGCAGGTATTCTGAAAAAACCCTCGAATAGAGAACGGCACCACGGAAACTGCGCCGGATGAAAAAAGCCCCGCCTCTTCGGAACATCGGCCCGATCGGCCAGAACGACAGATTTTTGCCGGCCGCTACATGCGGGCAGGGCATGTTGTTGTGATACAGAATATAGGACAAGATCAGGTAATCGATGTGGCTCTTGTGGCAGGGTACCAGTACGAGTGGGCCATTGCGTGAGGCTGATTTGACGTACTTGAGGCCGTCGCTGTTGTAGGAGACGCCGTCGAACATGGTGTCGATGATGGAGCCGACCACAACCGACGCAATTTTGAGCATATTTGTGCTGTATTTGGCGGCAATTTCACGCAGATTGGCTGCCGCTTCCTTGCGAAGTTTGTGAATTGGGGTCTGACGCGAATCAGCGAGTTTGGTCAAAAACTCTTGGAACCGTTCTGCAGTCAGAATGTTCTCTTTGAGTTCTTCCGGGCTCTTAAGAACCGGACCGGTGATGGTCTGACGATGCCGATTGATCTGCCTCAGCAGGAAGCGCCGTAGATACAGAGACTGATATACGGTATTTTTTTCGTGGATTTCGGTTTTGTAAAGATACGCCATCAGATTGACCGGCGTCGATATTTCCGTGAAAACCTTGCCCGGGTTTCTGAAAAGTGTTACCAGGCGGCGGATGGTGCCCGGTTTGCCTTCCGAGCCGAACATCATGTCGATCAGGGTCGGGTTGGAGCGATACGGATTCTTGCTGAAAAACATCAGCAGCGGGACCAGATAAACAGGCCGGTCGGTCTTTTTTTGAAACTCGACCAGGTATTCGAGCGGGTCAATCTTGGATCTGAGAAAGCGTTGATGAAATTCGCCCTTGTCCACCAGCGACAGAAACCCGGCCTTTCGGTTGAGCAATTCGCTTTGAATGTAGCCGCTCTTGTAAGGGTTCTGGAAGGACAGTTTACGGACAAAATAACTGAGGTGGGCCAGAAAGATTTTGAGAAGACGCGTGACAGGTTGCCATAATAGCGTGCGGTAGTCGAGACCGATTTCCGGAACGGGACAGCCTCTCCGCGAAAAGGCCGTGTGGTAAAAGAGGTATTCGAACTTGTTCTTGTTCTTGTTGATGTAGACGATGATGGCGTTTTTCGGGATCTGGTCGATAACAGCGGTCAAATCTGCGCTGAGCGCTATGCCGGAGTAGAACATCTTCAACAACACCGTTCTCAGCCGGCCGAGTTTTTGCGGCAGAAAACAGCTGTAATGATCCGTCGTGCCGCCAAGCAGCCGGCTGAACCATCCGAGATGTGTGTCAGAAGTGTCCGAGGGATTCGGTTTCGTCATCCGGAACATGCGTGACTTCCAGAGCGGCCTGGGCCGCATGAGTGCCTTTAGCGTGAAGAGTCCGGGCCTGAGGGGCGCGACTTCGCAAAAGCCACGCCGAGCATACCCGCCTTTGGTACCATCTTGAAGGGGTATGTTCGAATATTAATGCATTGCGACCGTGGACGACATGGTGGTGACGGTCGTATTTTTCATTTAACTAGTTACAATTAAAAATAAAATTTACTACCAAAATGAAAACTTATTTGCAATCTTTTATTTGATTTCGGTGCCCGTGGCAGCGAAAGGCAGGACGGCTTCGTAAAAAAGGATACCGTCCCTGTTTGATACGTCAAAGAGGCTTGTCTTGACCACCAAACTGTGTTAATGACCGCAGAGTTTTCTCGTTTGCAGCGGCAGGCCGTTTAGACTTTTGTGCAATTACAGCCCGTTACCATCCGATTGACGGGAAGTGCCGCTTCTTGTCGAAAATTTTTATTTGACCTACGATGTAAGCGGTATTAAGGTAGTCGCTCAAAAATAGAAACAATACCTGGTGTGAACACAAAAAAAAAGAGGAGGGTTTTTATGAAAACGTTAATCGGTGGGGCGGTTGCGGCGGCACTGGGACTGATCGGCCTGGGGATTTGGTGGAGCGAATTTTTGATGGTCTTGGCCGGCATCATTCCGATTATGCTCCTGCTTGGCGGCGGGCTGGCCATCTATCTTGGCTTTGATGAACTCAAGGATACCTGGAAAAAAGACGAGCCGTCCTTCGAGTCCTCATCGGCAAAGGACGACGAGGTTGAGCAATATAAAAAGGAAATCGACGAACTCAAAGATGAGATCAAGGGCTTGAAAGAGGCTTAGCCGGCTTATCTGACCGACAGAGCCCTGCCGCCATGGTGGGGCTCTTTTTTTGTAAGCGTTCACAGGGCACCGCATCTGCTTTGTTGTCGGGCACTTGAAGTACGAAAGTACGTCTGCGTGCCCGACGCCTTGCATCTGCGGCACCCTGTAAACGCTTACAAGTAGGTGGTTTGAAGCGCATCGGACTTTGCAACCCTGTCGGTTACCTTTTTTTAGTTCTTCAGGTCTTATTAAGGTGGGTATCGCCGGCCGACGGACACGATGGCGGCGCGGGCCAACTGATCGGCGCGCTCGTTTTGCTCGTGCCCGGAATGGCCGCGAACCTTTATGAGTGTCACGTCCTTCAGCGCCGATAGCAACTCACGGATTGCCTCGACGAGTTCCTTGTTTTTCTGAGCCTTCCATCCGAACGACAGGACACCTTGCGCGTAACTGCTGTCGGTGTAGATTCTGACCGGCAGGTTCCTGCGCTTTAGTTTCATGAGAGCGATGCGGATCGCTTCGAGTTCGGCCACGTTGTTAGTGGTGTTGCCGATGAATTTCGAGATTTCCTTCGTCTTTTCCCCGTATTGCAATACGACCCCGATACCGGATGGGCCGGGGTTCCCCGACGAGGCGCCGTCGGTATAAATGTGAACGGTGTTCGGGGCTGCCGGCGGCACGGCCTTCTCCGTTCTTACCGGCGCCCCAGGCTGCCGGCGACCGCGGCCGGGTCTCGCTTCGACAGGTGTATCGATCTGCCCGAGGTTGGCGGGATTCACCCAGTATTCGTAATCCTGTTCCAGCTGGTACTTGATCAGGACTTTACCGTTTTTCTCAAGCGGTCGGCCGTTGGTGTCCATGGCCTGCCAGACCTTGTTGTTTTTAAAGCGCATGCGGCGCCATTTGAGTTGCTCGGAGTCAGCTCTGCTCATAGACTCAATCGTAGAGATAGATGTCACGGCAAAGGGTGACGAACCTATCGAGGGCATCGCGCCAGGACGCGACGATGTCAACGATCGGATCGAGGCGTTCGATCCTTTCCCGGACCGTACGGTCACCGATGATCAGATCGATGGGCAACCGCTCGAATTCGTATTCATAGGGCGGCGGTTTCCACTGAAAATTCTGCCGATGATGTCGGATCACCGCCTGCAGAAGTTTGAGCGATGTCGTATAAGGACGGTAGCACGACGGATCGGTGACGTGAATTTGGAAACCGTGGCAGGGGTGTCCGGACCATTTGTTGGCCGTCGGCTCGAAAGTGACCGGTCGCAGGATGATGCCCGGCAGTTCCGTTGCGGTGACGGCGGCGGCGAGCAATCGCGGTTCGATGAAGGGGGCACCGAAGAGTTCGAACGGCTGGGTGGTGCCGCGTCCTTCGGAAACATTGGTGCCCTCCCAGAGCACCTGCCCGGGATAGACCATTGCGGAAACCGGTGTCGGAAGGTTGGGCGAGGGTGGCACCCAAGGCAACCCCGTGTCCGTGTAGGTCATCGTCCGACGCCAGTTCTGCATCGGCATCACTTCCAGATCACAGCTAGTGCCGAAGTGCCGGTTGAACAGCAGCGCCAACTCCCCGATGGTCAACCCATGGCGCATGGGGATGGGATACCGTCCGACGAAGGAGATGCAGTCGGCGGCGACGCAATTTCCCTCTACGGTCTGTCCGTTGACCGGATTGGGTCGATCGAGAACCAGCACCTTTTTGGAATACGTTCTTGCGGCTTCCATGCAATAGGAGAGGGTATAGATGAAAGTGTAGACGCGCGTACCGGCGTCCTGCAGATCGACGAGCAGCACATCGATCGGTGCGAACATATCCCGGGTCGGTACCCGGGTGTTGCTGTAGAGGCTGAAAACGGGAATTTTAAGGATCGGGTCGATGCTGTCGGCCGATTCGACCATGTTGTCCTGTTTTTCGGCCTGAAAACCGTGTTGGGGCGCATAGAGCGCCTTTAGCTGACCCGGGAACCGTCGGACGACCAAATCACGGGCGTGGCGAAACTGGCGGTCGACTGAGGCCGGATTGCAGAGTAGACCGAGCCGGCAACCCTTGAGCCAGGCCGGGGGATTCCGGCAGAGATTTTCGAGTCCGGTCGTGACGCGTTTCATATATCGAGCGGTGAGCGCTTGAAGTCGCATGGCGTGCGTCTGGGGGCGACATCAATTATTTGCGCAAAGGCTTTATGTTCAGGAGTCCTGCCCAGTGGCATTCCGATCGCCGGCTCGGCGACAGCGGAGCCGGTCAAAGTTGGGTGAGCATACCATGTTTCACGTCTGAGTCAAGGACCTGCAGGAGTGGCCAGAAATTCTCGGCGAAAATCTTGACAAAGATATGAATTAAAATTACAAGTTACGATTGTGTCTTTTGACGGTGTTTCGGCGGGCAGGCGCTCCGTCTGGGAGAGCGGGGTTGAGAGAGCGATGGAGATCCAGCTGGAGGGCATTGTCGTCATTGTCGGCAATTACGGCAGCGGAAAAACCGAAATTGCCATCAATCTGGCTGTCGACCGCAAGCGCAGCGGCATTGACGTGCGGCTCGCGGATTTGGATCTGGTCAACCCTTATTTCCGAACCCGTGAAGCCCGCAAGGCTCTTGCCCGGATTGGCATAGAGGTCATTCTACCACCCGAAGAGTATCTGCACGCGGACTTGCCGATTCTAAGCCCGCTGATCGGCGGTGTGATCCGTCGTCCCGGCCAACTGGCGCTGATCGACGCCGGAGGTGACCCGGCCGGGGTCAGGGTGTTGTCGGCGCTGGCGGACGCGTTCAATGGGCTCTCGTACCACATGCTGCAGGTGGTCAACCCGCTGCGACCGGAGACGAGCAGCGTCGCCGGCTGCCTCCACATGAAGCGCGAAATCGAGACGGCCGCCCGCATGGCGGTTACCGGCTGGATCGGCAACGCCAACCTGATCGACGAGACCACGCCGCAGGACATCCTGCGGGGCTACGCGTTTGTGCGCCAATTGTCGGCCGATAGCGGCCTGCCGTTGATGTTTATCACTGCTGCGGACGCGCTGTTGCCGCAGATTGCCCAAGAGCGCTTTAGCTGTCCGGTGTTGACCATCGCGCGGCAGCTCGTACCACCCTGGAAAAATGCGGCGGGGTTATCGTAAGGAGAAATGCAAACATGACATATATCCACGTGATCGATAAAGACAGGTGTAAAGGGTGCGGGCTGTGTGTCACAATATGCCCGAAAAACGTTCTGGAGATAAGCGATCAGGTCAACACCAAGGGGTATTTCCCCGCCTTTCGCGCCCGTCCGGAGGATTGTATCTATTGTGCCATGTGTTGCACGATGTGTCCGGATGTGGCCATTGACATCAGCGAGGAGGCCGAAGCGCCGACCGGGTCTAAATGATTGGAGAGACCGAATGATTGGAGAAATTCGATGAGCAAGGTGTTGATGAAAGGAAACGAGGCGATCGGTGAAGCGGCAATCCGGGCCGGATGTTTGAACTACTTCGCCTATCCGATCACCCCGCAGTCCGAAGTGGCCGAATATCTGTCGCGGCGGTTGCCGGAGATGGGCGGCGTTTTCTTGCAGGGTGAAAGTGAAGTCGCCGTCTCATACATGATTTTCGGTGCCGCCGCAGCCGGCGAGCGGGTGTTTACCACCTCGTCGAGCCCGGGCATCAGCCTGATGAGCGAAGCTATCAGCTATATGGCCGGCGCCCAGTGCCCGGCCGTGTTCGTTAACATCATGCGCGGCGGTCCGGGACTCGGGGGCATCCTGCCCTCGCAGGCCGATTACCTTCAAGCCACCAAAGGGATCGGTCACGGGGACTGCCGATTGCTGGTGCTGGCACCGGCCAGCGTCCAGGAGGCCGTGGAAATGGTGATGATGGCCTTTCCACTGGCAGAGAAGTACCGGAATCCGGTCATGATTCTCGGAGACGGGCTGATCGGCCAGATGATGGAACCGGTCGAATTCCCGGACCACTTGAAGACCGCGCCGTCCAACAAAAACGAGTGGGCCGTCAACGGCATGGAGACCCGCAAAAGCGACCGGCGCAATCTCATCCGTTCCTTGTACCTGGATCCCGAGAAGCTGAACGAGAACAACCTGATTCTGAAAGCCAAGTACGACCGGATGAAAAAAGAGGAAGTCCGTTTCGAAGCTTACAACACCGACGGCGATTACGGTGTACTCATCGTCAGTTACGGCACCATGAGCCGCGTTTGCCGCACCGCGATCGATCAGCTGAAGGAACGCGGGATCGAAGTCGGGATGATCCGTCCGCAGACCGTATTTCCCTTCCCGGAGACGGCGGTCGAAAAGGCGGCGGGTAAAAAAAGCTGCCGGGTGGTGGCCAGCATCGAAATGAGCATGGGCCAGATGGTGGAAGATGTCGAGCGTGCGGTGAAAGGCAAGCGGCCGGTTCAATGGTACGGAAAATGCGGCGGTGATGTGCCGACTCCGGAAGAGGTGATGACGTTTGTTACGTCATTGGCGGCCTGACCGATTCTTTTTATTGTTGACGAGAAACGGCGCTCAACACGCAACCCAATCGCAACAATGGAGCAATTCAAATGGGCAAGACATTTCATAAGCCGCTGGCTCTGTCCGATCAAGTGACCCACTATTGTCCGGGCTGTACCCACGGCGTCATTCATCGGCTGGTGGCCGAGGTCATCGACGAGTTGGGAATTCAGCGCCGGACGGTGGGAATTGCACCGGTCGGGTGTGCGGTGCTGATGTATAACTACTTTACTTTCGATTTCCTGGAAGCCGCCCACGGACGCGCGCCGGCGCAGGCGACCGGCATGAAGCGGGTGCGCCCCGATCTGGTGGTGTTCACTTACCAGGGGGACGGGGACCTGGCAAGCATCGGCATGGGCGAAATCATTCATGCGGCCAACCGCGGCGAGAAAATAACGGTCATTTTCGTCAACAACGCCGTTTACGGCATGACCGGCGGGCAGATGGCCCCGACCACAATGCCGAATCAGCGGACCACCACCTCACCCTTCGGTCGCCGGGTGGAGGAGGTCGGCATGCCGATCAAGATGGCTGAACTCCTGGCCGCTTTGCAGACACCCGCTTACATTACCCGCCAGACGGTCATCAAGCCGAAGTTCGTCAACAAGGCCAAGAAGTCGATCAAAAAGGCCTTCGAATATCAAATGGCAGGGCAATGCTTCAGCTTTGTCGAGGTGGTGAGCACCTGCCCCACCAACTGGGGGCTTACGCCTGTCGAAGCACTCCGGTGGGCCGAGGAGACCATGCTGCCCTATTATCAGTTGGGTGATTTGAAAACTCCCGAGTGAATCAACGCACCGCTTGAAGTATCGAAGGGCCTTTTTTTCGTAAAGTCGCGGGCTGCGGGCCGGTATAATCGGGCGGAAGATGTGGAGGCGTCATGCAAAGCGAAGTGATGTTTGCCGGTTTCGGCGGCCAGGGAATCCTGCTGAGTGCCAAAATTCTGGCCCATGCCGCCATGGAGGAAGGACGCGAGGTTGCGTGGGTGCCTTCTTACGGTCCTGAAATGCGAGGGGGAACCGCCTATTGTACCGTTGTGGTCAGCGACCGGTTGATCGGATCGCCGATCATCCGTAATCCGATGCATTTGGTGGCTATGAACCGGCCGTCGCTTGAAAAGTTCGCCGCGCAAGTCAAACCAGGGGGCGTCATCCTGATCAACAGCTCCCTGATCGACATCGGCTCGGGCCGCAGTGACGTCGATGAACTGCGGGTGCCGGTGAACGACATCGCCGTAACACTTGGCAGTGTGCGGTCGGCCAACATAGTCGCTCTGGCCGCATTTGTCGCCCGCAGCAAAATTGTCGCCGTCGACACGCTGCGCGCTTGCGTCGAAGCAGAGTTTTCCAAAAAGAAAAAACTGATTCCTCTGAACATGGCGGCCGTGGAAGAAGGCTGCAAGGCGGCGGCCTGAGGCCGTTTAGCCCATTGAGCCGGTTTAGTCCCGCCGTATAGGCGGGATTGAGCCCGTTGAGTTTTACGGGGGCTGGATTGAAGGTATCATCGATTTTACCGAATAGCCGCCGCCGGGCCGCCCAGTTTGATCGAAAAGGAAACGTTGAAGTTTCGGTGAAAAAATCCAAATCGCAAATAACAAACAAATCACAATGACCAAAATTCGAAATAACAAACCTGTTTGGGTCATTGGATATTGAAACTTGGTGCTTGGGATTTGAGATTTCTGAAGTCCTCAATACCCGGGATATTATCCTTAGGGATTACCCTTTTATCGAATACAGTACCGTTAAGTTTCATATAAAGGTTTTGAGTTTCGAGTTTCTCTTTGCGAGTTGATTCTGTTTTCGTGTTAAACACTCTTGGCCATGTAGGCTGCCACGGTGCATGAAATTGACGCACCGGAGCCCGGATGAGCGGTTGCGAAAAGTGGCTGACTGTCTGAGTCGCTTACGGGCTCTTAGACCGGACCCTATGCCGATGCCGCTTGGAAGGCTCGATCTTCAAGCTGCATCCGAACTCATTATTTAAAGACGGCACTGGTCCGGGCTTAGAGCCCGTTGGCGGCGAGTTTCAGCCGCCTTTCGAAATCGTTCATCCGGGCGGAGGCGGCCACCTTATTTTCGTACTAAACGCCCATGGACTTGGACATGACTCTTTCCATACCCGATTACATCCGGGCCATCGAGCCTTACAAACCGGGTAAACCGTTAGAAGAGCTCGAACGCGAGTGTGGTATCCATGATTCGGTCAAGCTGGCCTCCAACGAGAACCCACTGGGGCCATCACCGAAAGCGATCGAGGCCATTCGGGAGCATCTCGCAAAACTGCACCGGTACCCGGACGGCGGCGGATTTGCCTTGACGGCTAAGCTGGCCGAAAAAATCGGGGTTTCCGCGAACACCATCGTTCTGGGCAACGGGTCCGACGATGTGATCGGCATGCTGAGCCGGGCGTTGCTGTGTCCCGGTGATGACGCCCTGATGCCGCAACCGTCCTTTTTGATGTACGCCATCACGGTGCGCAGCGTCGGCGCGCTCCCTCTTTTCGTGCCCTTGAACGATGCGCTGGCGGTAGATCTGGAGGCCATGCTCGGCCGGGTAACCGCACGAACCCGGCTGGTTTTCTTGTGCAACCCGAACAATCCGACCGGTACCGTTGTGAGTACCAAAGCGTTGGAGGCCTTCCTGCGCGACCTGCCGCCGGCCATCACCGTTGTGCTCGACGAGGCCTATATCGAATTTGTGCGCGATCCGGCCTGCGCCATGGGGCTGAAATTCCTCGACTGCGGCCGCCCGGTGGTGACCCTGCGGACTTTTTCAAAGACTTACGGACTGGCCGGCCTGCGCGTCGGCTACGGCATCATGCCGCCCGAGTTGGCCGCCATTCTGCACCGGATCAGGCAGCCTTTCAATGCCAGTTCTCTGGCTCAGGCCGGTGCGGCGGCGGCGCTCGATGACGAGGCTTTTTTGCAGCGGACGATCCGGCTGGTTCACACGGGATTGGACTACCTGTTCGAGCAACTGGACCGACTCGGCGTGCGGTACTTCCCGACCCAGTCCAATTTTTTTCTCATCGACGTTCAAACCGATGCCGACGTCGTTTTCGAACAAATGTTGACCCAAGGGGTCATCGTGCGGTCGATGCGCTCTTACGGTTATCCGCATTACATCCGCATCAACGTGGGATTGCCGGCCGAAAACGAGCGGTTTGTCACAGCGCTCGGCCGCGTGCTGAAGTTGACATGAAAAAAAGCGTCGTCACGATCGATGGACCGGCCGGTGCCGGCAAAACGACCGTCAGCCGGATGCTGGCCGATCGGTTGGGATACCGGTACATCGACACCGGAGCCCTTTATCGGGTGATCGCCCTGGCTGTGCATGAAGGCGGCATCGATTCGAAAGACGATGCCGCGCTGGAAAAAATGTGCGCCGCACTCAGCCTTCGATATGTACTGACCGAGAAGGGGCCGCGTCTGCTGTCCAACGGCAGGGACGTGACCGACAGGCTGCGCACCCCGGAGATCACCATGCTGGCCTCGGCGGTTTCGGCGCGGCCGGTTGTCCGGCGCTTTTTGATGGGCGTGCAACGGGAGATGGGTCGTGAGAAGGAGGCCGTCTTCGAAGGCCGAGACATGGGTACGGTGGTCTTCCCGGATGCCGATGTCAAATTCTATCTCGAAGCGCCAGGGAAAATCCGTGCCATGAGGCGCTTTCTGGAACTTAGACCTAAAACGAAACTGACTTTCGAGGAGGTCGAACGCGACCTCCTCCGACGGGACAGAAACGACAGCACCCGGGCGGAGGCGCCCCTGAAACCGGCGGTGGATGCCATTCGGATCGATTCGGCCGACCTGGCGCCGACGGAGGTGGTCGCCGTCATGCTGGGCCACATTGAAAAAATGGCCGAAAATTAATCATTGTATTTTGCAGCAGTCTCTGATAGCCATCATAGGTTATGCAACCGTTAAGCGGTTGCGGTGTTTAAAAATCGGTTAAGGGGGTACTTTTTTTCATGGAAGAATTGGGCAAAAACGAGGAGTCGGGTCAACTCAATCAAGAAACGATGTCAGACAGCGAACCGGGTAGCGATGCCGATCCCCAAGAGGCGCAGCCGATTGGGGAGGTAGACATGGCGGACACACCGCCGCAGGAGAATTCCGAGGAACGACCGGAGCAAGATGTTCAGAAGGCCGGTGACACCATGGAAACCCTGATGGACATGTACGAGGAGAGTTTCAAACGCTTCGCCGAGGGCGAGGTGGTCACCGGCCGCATCATATCGGTGGACAAGGATCACGTTCTGGTGGATATCGGTTACAAGTCCGAAGGCCAGATACGAATCCACGAATTCAAGGACGAGAAGGGCAATATCAGCGCCCAGATCGGCGATAAGGTCGAGGTGATGGTTGAATGGTGGGATGACGAAGAGGAGCGCGTCGTTCTATCCAAGGAAAAGGCCCAAAACGTCAAGGTCTGGGAAGAGATCAAAAAATCCTACGATGATGAGGGGATCATCGAGGGCGTCATCACAAGCCGGGTAAAAGGCGGTTTTTCCGTCGATATCGGTGTGCAGGCCTTTCTTCCGGGATCCCAGGCCGATCTCCGACCGATCCGCAACCTCGACGATTTGGTCGGCAAAAAGTACACGTTCAAGATCCTGAAATACAATCGCAAGCGCAGCAACATCGTCTTGTCCCGACGTGCCATTCTCGAGGAGGAGCGCGAACAGAAACGCACGGCTACGCTGGCGGTTATCGAAGAAGGTAAAATCCTGGACGGCGTGGTCAAAAATATTACCGAATACGGAGTCTTCGTGGATCTGGGCGGAGTGGACGGTCTGCTCCACATTACCGACATTTCCTGGGGACGCGTGAAACATCCCTCGGAATTGTTTTCGATCAGTGATCAGATCAAGGTCAAGGTTCTCAACTTCGATATCGAAAAAGAGCGGGTATCGCTGGGTATGAAACAGCTGACGCCGGATCCCTGGACGCTGGCCGCTACCAAATATCCCGTCGACTCGCGTGTCAACGGAAAGGTGGTCAGTCTGACCGACTACGGCGCATTTGTCGAGTTGGAAGAGGGGATCGAGGGGTTGATTCACGTCTCGGAAATGTCGTGGACGCGCAAGATTCGCCATCCTTCGAAAGTCGTATCGGTCGGTGAACAGGTGGATGCCATCGTGCTCGACATCAAGCCGGACAACCGTAGAATTTCACTGGGCATGAAACAGGTCGCACCCAACCCCTGGGACATGGTCAGCGAGAAATACCCGATCGGAACGACCATCGAGGGGAAAATTAAAAACATCACCGATTTCGGTCTATTTATCGGAATCGACGAAGGAATTGACGGCCTGGTCCACATTTCGGACATATCCTGGACAAAGCGGATCAAACACCCGTCGGAGATTTATAAAAAGGGAGATCTCGTTCAAGCCATCGTCCTGGATATCGACAAGGATAACGAGCGCTTCTCCCTCGGCGTCAAACAGTTGCAATCCGATCCTTGGGACACCGTCTCCGAACGTTACGAAGTCGGCAAGGAGATCACCGGCACCATTACCAACCTGACCGATTTCGGTATTTTCGTCGAACTGGAGGAAGGTATCGAGGGTCTCGTGCATGTCTCTGAAATCAGCAAAGAAAAGATCAAGACGCCGGTCGGTAAGTTCAACGTGGGAGATGTGATTACCGCCAAGGTGATGAACATCAACACCGAAGAAAGGCGCATCGGACTATCCATCAAGCGGCTCGAGATGGATGATGAGCAGGGCATGCTGAGCGACTACGTGAACAACATGCGTCCGGCGACATCGACCTTCGGCGAAATACTGCGCGAAAACCTGCAGGAGAAGCTGAACGAAGATTAGCGGTCGTCATCGAGAGAAAAAAAATACGGGGCCGGCAGCCATTGGTTGCCGGCCCCGTCATCTTTGGGGGCCACTATCGTAACCCAATGCAGGCCTTCGGCCGCAACCAAATCAGTGTTCAGGTTACAGGGTTCAGCGTTCTATGAAGGACTTCAATCCTTCAAACCTGAACGGGAAACCGCTCAACCTAAACGTAAGCTTCATTCGAAGAGGTTCACGTCGCCCTGGCCGGCGCGGATCACTTCCGGCACGTCGTCGATCAGGGAAATCACGCTCGACGGTTGGCCGGGAACCGGTCCACCGTCGATGACGACATCGATCCGGGAGCCGTAAAAGTCGTGAATGATCGACGGGTCGTTCATAATGGTCCCATCGGGTCGGGTGGCGCTGGTCGAGATTACCGGATTGCCGAGTTCGGTGACCAGAGCCAGGCAGATGGCGTGATCCGGCACGCGAATGCCGGCGGTTTTGCGTTTGGTCAACATCATTTTAGGGACCTGTCGGGATCCTTCGAGAATAAAGGTGTAGGGTCCCGGCAGGAGCCGTTTCATGGTCTTATACGCGTAGTTGGAGACTTTGGCATAGTGGCTGATATTGGTCAGTCCGGAACAGATAAAACTGAACGGTTGGAATTTTTGGCGTTGTTTGATCTGATAGACTTTTTCGATGGCTTTCTTGTTCAAGATGTCGCACCCGACGCCGTAGACCGTGTCGGTCGGGTAGGCGACGATGCCGCCTTCGTGCAGGACATCGACGACTTTACGGATGAGTCGCAGCTGAGGGTTGATCGGATTTATGTTGATCAGCATGTTCGGCCTGTCGGGTGGCGCTTCAGATGCCGTTTTCACCGGATCGAGAAAATCAAGGAAGCGTGCGGAGGCGGTTGTCGGCAATCCGTACGATCGATTTCACCTAAAAACGCCGAGCTTGCAAAAGGGCCATTTTAAAAAAAGAATTATTTATTACCCCGGCCGTCGGATGTCAAGCTGGCACACAAAATTTGATTGCCAATTGACGAGGCTTTTGGTATTTAAAACGGCTGTCACGCATCCGGTCAGACCGAGGCGGACACCGGCCAATCGACAAATTCAAAGATGCCTTCCACTGCCGGTTCTCATCGGTTCGCATCCGGGAACGGCATCTGCCTCATATCTGCGGCAAACTTAAAAATCGCTCAAATCAGATCAGAGATTTTTTTCACGGAGGACTGCAATGATTAAAATTCCGCCGGAAGAAGCGTATTCTTTCGATGATGTTCTCTTGATTCCGAATTATTCCGATGTACTGCCTAAGGACGTCAACGTACGGACGCGCCTGACCCGGAACCTGTCGCTTAACATCCCGATCGTCAGTGCGGCCATGGACACCGTCACCGAGGGCGAGACCGCTATCAGCATGGCCCGCGAAGGCGGCATCGGTTTCATTCACCGCAATATGAGCATCAACAGCCAGGCGATGGAAGTCGACAAGGTCAAGAAGTCCGAAAGTGGCATGATCGTCGATCCGGTGACGATACGGCCGGAGCAGAAAGTGGCCGAAGTTCTGGCCCTGATGGAAAAGTTTCGAATATCCGGGGTTCCGGTGACGCGGCAGGACCAACTGGTCGGCATCGTCACCAACCGGGATTTGCGGTTCGAGACCGAGCTCGAGAAGCCGGTCTCGGAAGTGATGACCAAAGAAAACCTGATCACGGTGCCGGAGGGCATCAATCTGGAAGATTCCAAGAAACTGCTCCACCGGCATCGAATCGAGAAACTTCTGGTGGTGGATCAGAAAGGCCGTTTGAAAGGCATGATCACGATAAAGGACATCGAGAAGATAAAAAAATATCCCAATGCCTGCAAGGACGGCATGGGACGGCTGCGGGTGGGGGCGGCTATCGGTGTCGGGCCGGACATGGCCGATCGGGCCGAGGCACTGATGAAGGCCGGCGCGGATGTGATCTTGATCGACACTTCGCATGGGCACTCCAAGAATGTGATCGATGCCGTGGTTCGGCTCAAGGGTGATTACAAGGAGATCGAACTGATCGCCGGCAACGTCGGGACCGAGAAAGGCACCGAAGATTTGATCAACGCCGGCGTCGATGGGATCAAGATCGGCATCGGCCCCGGTTCGATTTGCACCACCCGCATCGTGGCCGGTATCGGCATGCCCCAGATAACGGCTATTATGAACTGTCGTTCGGTTTCAAACAAGACCGGGGTGCCCTTAATCGCGGACGGCGGCATCCGTTTTTCCGGCGATATTGCCAAAGCCGTCGGCGCCGGTGCGCACGTGGTGATGATCGGCGGATTGTTTGCCGGCACCGAGGAGAGCCCGGGGGAACAGATCTTCTATCAGGGACGCAGCTACAAGGTCTACCGCGGTATGGGATCGATAGAAGCAATGAAAAAAGGGAGCAAAGACCGCTATTACCAGACCGAACAGGCCGAGGACGACAAACTGGTTCCGGAAGGGATCGTCGGGCGGGTGCCATACCGCGGCAGTCTTTCTGCCAATATTCACCAGTTGATCGGCGGTTTGAAGGCCGGCATGGGGTATTGCGGTTGTCGTACGATCGAGGAACTGCGGGAGAAGGCTCGCTTCGTCAAGATCAGTGCCGCCGGCATGCGGGAGAGTCACGTACATGATGTGATCATCACCAAGGAAGCCCCCAACTACCGGCTTGAATAAAAACGAGGTGATGGGTAAGAGATCATAGGTCATAGGTGAAGGATCTTATCTGTTTTATAACGACCTCATCCATTCGCAAGGAGAAACTTGAAACTCGAAACTTGAAACTTGAAACTCGAAATTCAGAACCCGCAACCCGTAACCTTTTTTCCAACGAGATAAGTGCAGTGAGCACCCCATGCAGACCATAAACCCTTCTGAATTTGTCCATCTCCACGTCCACTCCCAGTACAGCCTGCTCGACGGCGCGATCCGGATCACCGATCTGCTGCAGCGGGTCACCGAGTTCGGCATGAAATCGGTGGCCCTCACCGATCACGGCACCATGTTCGGTACCATCGATTTTTACGGGAAAGCCGTTCAAGCCGGTATCAAGCCGATCATCGGCTGTGAATGCTATGTCGCGCCGCGCCGCCTGACCGACAAGACACCCAAGGATCACAAGGGTCTCACGCATCTGATACTGCTGGCGGAGAACATAATCGGATACCGCAATCTGTGCCGCATGGTGACCGCGGCTCAGTTGGAGGGATTTTACTACAAACCGCGGATCGACAAGCAGATACTCACAGCACATCACGAAGGCCTGATCGCCTTTAGCGCCTGCCTGCACGGCGAGATCCCGACCCTGATCCGACGAAACCGCCTGAAAGAAGCCGATGCGGCCGCCCAGCAGTACCTGAAACTCTTCGGTGAGGGAAACTTTTTTCTGGAAGTGCAGAACAACGGCATCGACATCCAGCATACGGTCAACCAAGGCCTGCTCGATATGAGCCGGCGGCTTTCGATACCTCTTGTGGCGAGCAACGACTGCCACTACCTCGACAAGAAGGATGTGCACGCCCATGATGTGCTGCTCTGCATCCAGACCGGCAAAACGGTCAACGATGCCGAACGGCTCAAGTTTCGAACCGACCAGCTTTATTTCAAATCGCCGCAGGAGATGGCGGACTTTTTCGCCGATTACCCCGGAGCGCTGCAGAACACGGCCCGGATCGCGGAGCGTTGCGACCTGACGTTCGATTTCAAGACCTATCACTTCCCGAAATTTGAGGCGCCTGAAAAACAGAGCGAGGCCGAGTACTTCGAAGAGCGGGTGCGGGCGGGCTTTAATCATGTGATGGGGCAGATAAAGGCCCGCAAAGCGGATGTGGACCTCAAGCTTTACCAGGATCGGCTAGAATACGAAATCGGGGTGATTAAGGAGATGGGATTTCCCGGGTATTTTTTGATCGTGGCCGATTTTATTCGCTATGCCAAGGAAAACCGGATTCCGGTCGGCCCCGGGCGGGGATCGGCGGCCGGCAGTCTGGTCGCCTACTCACTGGGTATCACCGGACTCGACCCGCTCGAATACGGTTTGATCTTCGAACGTTTTCTCAATCCGGCCCGCAAGAGCATGCCGGATATCGACGTCGATTTCTGCATAAACGGCCGCGAGGATGTTTTTAAATATGTGGTCGAAAAGTACGGCGGCGGCGACTATGTGGCCCAGATTATCACTTACGGAAAGCTTAAAACACGCGCGGTGATACGTGACGTGGGACGGGCACTGAATATTCCGCTGCGGGACGTCGATGCCATTGCCAAGATGGTGCCCGAAAGACTCGGCATCAGCCTGGACGATGCGCTCAAAGAGGAGCCGCGGCTGGCGGCGATGGTGGCGGAAAGAACCGATGTGGCCGATCTGATCGACATCTGCCGGGTGTTGGAAGGCCTGCCCCGGCATGCCTCCACGCACGCGGCCGGCGTGGTGATTTCCGACCGTCCTTTGGTGGACTATCTGCCCTTGTATCGCGGGAAAAAGGGTGAAGTGGTCACCCAGTACGACATGAAAATCGTCGAGAAGATCGGACTGGTGAAGTTCGACTTCCTGGGTTTGCGTAACCTGACGGTGATAGAAAAGACGCTGGCGCTGATCAAACGGCAAGGGAAAATTCCTCCGGATCTCGCAGTCCTCGATCTCGACGACCCAGACACCTACCGGCTGTTGTGCGCCGGTGACACGACCGGCGTTTTCCAACTGGAAAGCTCGGGCATGAAAGACCTGTTGGTGCGATTGAAACCCGAATGCTTCAACGACATCATCGCACTGGTGGCCCTCTACCGGCCGGGTCCGATGGAAAGCGGAATGATCGACGATTATGTCGACCGCAAGCACGGTCGCAAGCAGGTGGAGTATCTGTTGCCCCAGCTGGCGCCGATTCTCGAGGAGACCTACGGCGTCATCGTCTATCAGGAACAGGTGATGAAAATCGCAGCGGCGTTGGCCAGCTACACCATGGCCGAGGCCGACGATCTGCGAAAAGCCATGGGCAAGAAGATCAAAGAATTGCTGGCCCAGCACCGGGAGCGGTTCATCAGGGGAGCGGTGGCCAACGGCATCGCCGAGGAAAACGCGAAAACAATTTTCGATTTGATCGATAAATTCGGTGGATATGGATTCAACAAGTCCCACAGCGCAGCCTATGCACTGATCGCTTATCAGACGGCCTACCTCAAGGTGCATTTTACGGTCGAATTCATGGCGTCCCTTCTGACCAGCGAAATGCACTCCACCGACGGCGTCGTCAAATTTATCGCCGAGTGCCGCAGCCACAACATACCGGTGCTGCCACCCGACATTTATGAAAGCGACAACGAGTTCGCCGTAAAGGGTGATGCGATCCGCTTCGGCTTGGTGGCCGTCAAAAATGTCGGCGAGGGAGCCATTGAAGCCATCACCACGGCCCGCAGCACCTGTCGCTTCACGACCCTGTTCGATTTCTGCGAGCATGTAGACTTGAAGAAGGTGAACAAGCGGGTGATCGAAAGCCTTATCAAGTGCGGGGCATTCGATGCCACCGGTGCCAGGCGCGCACAGATGATGGCGGCTCTCGAGGAGGCGCTGGAATATGGTCAACGGGTTCAGAAAGAAAGAAACGACCCCCAAATGGGCCTCTTTGACTTGGGTGAACATAGACCGGCAATCAACCTTCCGGAACTGCCCCAGATCCAGGAGTGGGATGAGCGCCAGCGCCTGGCTTTCGAAAAGGAAGCCTTGGGCTTTTACGTCTCCGGTCACCCTTTGAAAAATTACGAAGCGGTGCTGGAGAAGTTTACCAACGTCAATGCGGTGAGCATCAAGGAGAGCACTGACGGTGGGATGGTGAGAATCGGCGGCATCGTCGCCGCCGTCAAAACCATCAAGACCAAGAAGGGTGATACGATGGCGTTTGCGACCATCGAGGACATGCATGGATCGGTGGAGGCCATCGTCTTTTCTGCGCTCTATGCCGGAGCCGGTGATCTTCTCGTCGAGGACAACGCGATCCTGGTCCAGGGGCGCCTCCAAAAGGATGAGCAGTCGATCAAGGTGATTGCCGATACCATCATCCCCATGAACAAGGCTGAAGAAACCTGGACGGCCAGTATCCATTTTCACGTGGACATGACGCGGACCGATCGCGAGGCGCTTGTGCGGCTGCAGGAAGCACTCCTGCAGCACCCGGGCTCGTGCCGGGCTTTCCTGCATCTGCGCGATCCACAGGGCACCGATACAGTGATCGGTCTGCCCGAACGAACCAAGCTGCAGGCAGGATCGCTGCTGACCCGCAAGGTCAACCGGTTGCTCGGCTACAATGCCGTCGAGACGGTTTGCAGCGCGGCTGCCGCCGCGGCACCGAACGCCGGGCCCAACCGCAACGGCTACAAAGGGTATAAATCCAATGGCAGATGCTGAAACACCCGTTTATGCGGTATTGCTGGCCGGCGGTGTCGGGTCCCGACTCTGGCCGGTTTCAAGGGATCTGAGCCCGAAGCAGTTGGTCAAGTTTTTCGGCCGTGACTCTCTGATTCAGGCGACGGTCAAGCGCCTGCTGCCGGTAACGGCTGCGGACAACATCCGGATTGTCTGCGGACGGGAGCATCGAGACGAGATCACCCGCCATCTAAAGGAAATCGGCCTTGCGGCCGGTGACCGGATCATCTGCGAGCCTTGCGGCCGCAACACCGCACCGGCCATTTTGCTGGCGGTCCTGAAGATCCTGCAATTGGAAAAAGAAGCGGTTCTGTGCGTTTTCCCGGCCGACCATGTGATCAAAGATGCGGCTGTCTTTCGTGACCGATTGCGGTCAGCGATCAGCCTGGCCGACAACGGTTACGTGGTGACCTTCGGTATGACACCCCACTATCCGGAAACCGGCTACGGCTATATCGAAGGGGGCGACGACGTGTCCGATGGAGCCTTGAAAGCGGAGCGATTCGTGGAAAAACCGGATCTGGCGACAGCCCGCCGATATCTCGAAGCGGGCAATTTTTTTTGGAACAGCGGCATGTTCGCCTTCCGGGCATCGGTCATCCTGGAAGAGTTCAAGCAGTATCAGCCCGACCTGCTGCACAAGATGATGGGGATAGACCTCTCCGGTGAACAGTTCCTAGCGGCTGACTACATCCGACTGCCGGACATATCGATCGATTACGCCATCATGGAGCGCACCCGCAAGGGGGCCGTGCTGCCGTCCGACTTCGGCTGGAGCGACATCGGGTCCTGGAAATCCCTATATGATTTTCTTCCCAAGGATAAAGACAACAACGTCATCGACGGTGACGTTATCGCCCAGGAAACGCGCAATTGCTTTATCATGTCTCATGAACGCCTGATCGCCACCAACCGCCTCGAGAACCTGGTGATCGTCGAAACACCGGATTCGATCTTTGTGTCCGACATCGACACCAGCCGCAATGTCAAATCGATCGTGGCGCGCCTGAAGGAAAAAGGACGCACCGAGACCATCCGTCACCGAACGATCGTCCATACCTGGGGCAGTCTGACGGTTTTGGATAGACGGAAGGGGGGCGACGTCACCCGCCTGATTATCCGCCCTGACGCCGCCTGCCATAGCGTTGCCGGACAGGCGCACTCTCTGACGGTGCTCGAGGGAACCGGGCGCATCGGAGAGCTTGAGGTGGAACGCGGCAGCACCTTCACCGCCACCGCCGGAGAGGTCCTGCAGATCGAGAACCGGGGCCGCGAATCCTTGGTCGTTATTCAGGTGACGCTTTCGCAGGATGAAAAGAGGTGAAGGGGGGTGGAATGAAGGTACCGCTGCTCGATTTGAAAGCGCAATACACCGCCATTCGCGACGAGATCCTGAAGGTTACAGAGGAGGTTTACGAAAGCCAGCAATTTATTCTGGGTTCGCGCGTTGAGGATCTCGAAAAACAGATAGCGGCCTACTGCGCCACCTCTTATTCGCTGGGGGTCTCATCGGGTACGGATGCGCTGCTGATCGCACTGATGGCCGCCGGTATCGGATACGGCGATGCGGTCATTACGAGTCCGTATACTTTTTTTGCCAGCGCCGGCTCGATCGCCCGGACCGGTGCCCGTCCGGTATTTGTCGACATCGACCCCGACACCTACAACTTGTCCCCCGGGGAAGTGGAACGCACTCTCGCCTCCCTGCCCGCGGAAGACCGCGGGCGGATCAAGGCCATAATGCCCGTGCATCTTTACGGACAGTGTGCCGACATGGAGCCGATTATAAGTATCGCCGAAGACCGGAATCTGTTGATCATCGAGGACGCCGCTCAGGCCATCGGTGCGGAGTACAAAGGGCGGCGCGCTGGCTCGTTCGGCGAATTCGGCTGCTTCTCGTTTTTTCCGTCCAAAAATCTGGGGGCTTTCGGGGATGGCGGAATCGTCACCACCGGATCGGAGGCCTTATATGAAAAATTGAAAGTCCTCAGGGCTCACGGATCGAAGCCGAAATACTATCATAAGCTGATTGGCGGGAACTTCCGGCTCGACGCACTCCAGGCCGCCATTGTTTCCGTGAAATTGACGTATCTCGATCAGTGGAGCACGTCACGCAAGAAAAATGCCCAAACCTACCGGCGACTTTTTGCCGCAGCCGGCCTGGACCGAATTAAAATGCCGGTCGAAAGGGAGAGCCGACATATCTACAACCAATTCGTCATCCATGTACCCGAAAATCGGGATGGGCTCCGGCGGCACTTGCAGGAGAACCAAATCGGCACGGAAGTCTACTATCCGGTGCCGTTGCACTTGCAGGAGTGTTTTGCAGACCTTGGGTATCGCAAGGGTGATTTCCCTTTATCCGAGGCGGCTGCCGAGCATACGCTGGCCCTTCCCATCTATCCCGAACTGACCGATGACCAGCTATCCTACGTGGTTGACAAGATCAGGGAGTTTTATTCCGGCGGGAAGTGATGAACAGAACGGCCCGTGCACCCTTCAACCCTCAGATGAACGAACCGAAAGCCATTGAATTTTTAGCTGATACGATGCCGGTATAGAAAAAATGATTTTTTCGCGCCAACGGGTAAACGGGCCAACCGGTTAAGCGGCTAACTGATCAGTATCCGAGCCCGAAATCGCCCGAGCGACCGAACGCGTCCACGCTTCCGCTCTGGAGTTTAACGTAGTACTCGGAGGTGAAGAGACCCTCGGAGTAGAAGCGGTATTTGAGGAATTCGATGTCCCGGCTTGCGCTTGTGCTGTCAGGCGGGCCCATAGCTTCGATGACTTCCGTCTTCGACATTCCGAGACGCAGCTTGTTCATGTTTTTCGATGAACCCGCACATCCGAAAAACAAAACCAGTCCTACCAACAAAACCATGATGCGATTGACCATCGTGTCCTCCAATTTTCGGCCGGGTTAAGCCGGACGTTTCGAAAGAAAACCGATTTCGGTTTACGGGCCCCTTATTCTTATACCTCTGTTTCCGTAATTTGACAAGCTTTCCCGCTTTAGCGCAGCGATTCTCGATGTAAATAAGAACCCTTTAGAATTGCGCCGGCTAACCGGATTTTAAAGCGCTTCCCTTTTTGCCGGCGTGTCCTTCGCCAATTGAAGCGCCGCCTGATACGCTTGGCGGGCTTCTGCCTCCAGCAGATGACCCCGGTCTGTATAGCGGGGTGAAAAATGAAAGGGTGTAAACTGTTTCACCCGCGCCAGGCCGGCAAGCGTGCCGGCCTGGCGCGCGGTGAGGTGGTTCTTTTGGCGTGCGATGTCACGGTGTTCGTCCATAAAGGCCGCTTCGATGAAAAGATGGTCCGCATGCTCTATATGAGCCAGAATGAGTTCGGCGTTTTTTTCGGTATATCCCGCGTCCACCACATAACTCACCTTTTGGCCGGGTGTGATGATGGCGATTCTGGCCGTCAAATCCGCTAATCGAAACTTTTTTGGCAGGCTTCTGCCGGAGGTCTCGGCCGTTATTTCAGTTTCGGGAGATTTACCATTGTAAAGCGCCATTTTCATGGATTGAAGCCAAGGGCCCGGTTGCAGTTCCAAGGCGGCCAGCGCGTCCGGTCGGATATTGACATGGAAGCTTTCCTGCAGCGTGAAGGCAAGGCAGGGGATACCGTGGTCGAGTTGAACCGCGCTGATGGTCAAGCCGGTTTCCCGGTAAAGTGTTCCGTCGAACTCGGCCGTTTCCGCGTCCTTGCTGGGCTCGAACCGGTTTCGGCAAAGATACCGGCGGCGGAGAACGGTGTCGTCATGAATTTCAGCTGCTTCCAGAACCAGGCAGCCGGTATAATTGTCTACCAGGTTCCACGTGTAGCCGGCCAGTTTGCCCTCTACGTTTTTCAGAAAGTTCCGGGGTCCAAAGACGTAGAGTGTCTTGTCGCGACCCATCAAGAGTCGCAGCAGCCTGTCAAAACCGGCAAAGTGATCCATGTGGGTGTGGGACACAAAAACATGGCTTATCTTCAGGATTTCCCGTGAGGAGAGGGTGGAGATGTCACCCAAATCGAAAAGAATGGCACGGTTCTGAAAAAGGAACGGAATGAAGAGCCCCGGGTCGTCGAAAGGACCGTTGACCAACCGGGGACTGAATGTCGGACGCATTTCAGGGGAGATACTTTTTAACCTGAAGGTTGATGCACAGGTAGATTTCTTCGTCGGAACCGTAGATATCGACCACATCCTTGTGGTTGATCAGATTTTCCAGAACGAAAGCCGTGACATAAAGGCTGACGACGTGCGGATTCGGCACGATGTTGCGAATGGGTGCGGTGGCAAAATCGATATCGAAATCTTCCGCCCGGCTCAGCTTTTCGAGGCACAACGAGATCTGCTCTTCCAGCGAGTTTTTACTATTGGTTTCAACCAGTTTTTCCTCCACCAGTTTCATTGCAATGGCATTGGAAAGAGGCTCCAGGCAATCTTTGATACCCTGTAAGGCCAAGCGGCGGGCGTGTTCTTTAGAGGATTCGATTTTAGAAAGTATGGACGACTCCCTCGTGCTCGGCCGGAAAACTTTCGACATGTTGCCACCTTTTATGGATGACGGCCCCTCTCCAGCAGGGAGCCTGGTTAAATTTTTGACATATTAATGACAGCGGCCTTGAAATGCAAGCAAAATGTGCATCGACGGTAGACAGAACCCGTTCAGGGAAACGTCGCAACGATTTCATCGATGACCATCTGGGGAGATTTCCCGCCGTTCCAGCAGTTCCACTGAAGGTGGAAGGCGATTTTTTTCAGGCGTTCCGGCAGGGCTTGGTTGGGATCGATGTTGAACTGAATGGCGGGGAAAGACCGGCCGGCTCCCGATTGGGTCAGGAGCATGCGCCGATGCCGGTCTCCAACGATTTTGCTCTGTTTGATCTGAACATCGCCGGCCATAAACAGCGGTTCGCTGTTGCCACTACCGAATGGCTGCAGCGCATCGATTTCATCGATCAATTGCTCGGTGATCTGTTCGAAATCAAGGACACAGTCGATGCGAATTTCCGGCGCCGGATCGATATCGGCGCTGACGGCCGCGACCGCCTGTTCGAATGCGGCTTTAAAAGCGGAAATATTTTCGGTTCTGATACCCAGGCCGGCGGCCATACCGTGGCCGCCGAAATTTTCGAGCTGATCGGCGCAGGCTGTCAATCCGCGATAAAGATTGAACCCGAAGATACTGCGGGCCGACCCCTTGCCGATCCCCTCGCGGGTCGATATCAGAACCACCGGCCGGTAATGGCGTTCCACCAGTCTCGACGCCACAATCCCGAGTACGCCTTCATGCCAGCCTTCATGCGACAAAACCAGTGCCCGGCAGTTGAGTTCCTGGGGGTTATCCTTCAGGTACTGCTTGATTTGTTGTAGGATTTGCCGTTCGGTGTCCTTGCGCCGATTGTTCAGTTCATCAAGAGAATCCGCTATCCCCTTGGCCGTCTCGCGGTTTTCCGTTAGCAGCAGCCGGGCGGCCAGAAGGGCGTGATCCATTCGACCGGCGGCATTTAGGCGCGGAATGATCTTAAAAGCGAGATCTTCGGCGTCCACATCTCGGCAAGACAAGCGGCAGTTGTTCAGGATGCCGATGACCCCGGTTCGGGCCCTTCCTGAGCGAATCACCTCTATGCCGGCCGTAACGAAAATTCGGTTTTCATCCACCAGTGGCACGGCATCGGCGATCGTGCCCAGGGCGACGAGATCACAGAGGGCTTTAAGATTCGGCTCGGAACGGGTATGCCAGACACCTCTTTCTCTGAGGTGTTTGCGCAGACAGATCAGCAGTGCCATGGCAACCCCGACCCCGGCAAGGTGCTCGAAACCGGCCGTGCAGTCCGGCCGCTTGGGGTTGACCACCGCGACCGCAGACGGCAGTGTGTCGGACACGCGATGATGGTCGGTGACGACGACGTCGATTCCGGCGGCGTTTGCCCGTTGGACAGCCGCGTGACTGCCGGATCCGCAATCGGCGGTAACGATAAGATCGATGCCGGCCGGCACCGCCACCTTGTCGATATGGTCGGCTTTGAGACTGTAGCCCTCCTCTATGCGATGGGGGATGTAATAGGACACATCCGCTCCGGCTTTCAGTAAAAAATCAAATAGAATCGCCGTGGCCGTGACGCCGTCCACGTCATAATCACCAAATATCATTATTTTTTCCCGCTTTTCGATGGCACGCGTCACCCGTTCGACCGCCGCCTGCATGTCTTTCAAACCACAAGGCGGACGCAGGTGCTCTATAGACGGTCGCAGAAATTTCGATGCACCGTCGGGAGTCTGCAGGTTACGGTTAACCAGAATGGCGGCGATTATCGGAGAGCATTGCAAGCGGCCGCTCAGCTCTCGTATGCGGGAGGGATCGGGCTGCAGGATGTGCCAGTGTTTTTCCATCGCAGCCGTACATACCTTATCGAGGCCGTCCGAACAAGACCATATTTATTATTGCAATGGTGCGTGATATGGTTATACTCAGTGACTATGTAAATGGGCACCAATAGATGCGCTGCGGCCGGTGACGAAAAGCGGATCATTCAGACCGCAAAGGACCGCAATGCTGAGGACCCCGACGGTATCGCCAGTGGAGTGTCTGACGCAATATTACCGGGTGGATCGTCGTGAGATCGCCTACATTAAATTTGTCATCGAGTCGTACGATGGGGTGGGGTTGCTGTCGACGGTCGAGCCGCAGTCGGGTCTGATTGTTATTCGTATTCCTCCCGGCTGTGAGGAGGTGATCGATGACATCATCTCAGATCTCAAAAAGACGATTTTGATCGAACCCGCTGCGCAGCCTTCCTGAATTTCCGCATGCCAGCACCGTCTCACAACCGATTGCGAAGACGGGTGGCTGTTGTTGACTTCGCCGTTGAATTCACCGTTTTGACAAGCAGTTGAACGAAAGGAGACAGAGGTCCCGACGCAGCCCCGAAAAGTTGACTGTCGCATATTTTATATTATGAAAGTGAAGAATCTTTACATACAAACCATCGGCTGTCAGATGAACGTCTATGACTCCGAGAAGATTGCATCGACTCTGGTTTCTCTGAACTATCGCAAAACTGCCGATATCGGCGCGGCCGACCTCATTATCGTCAATACCTGCGCCATCCGGGAAAAGGCCGAACAAAAAGTCTTCAGTTTCCTCGGACGGCTGAGCCGCTTTAAAAAAAACCGGCCGAATTTGCTGATCGGGGTCGGCGGCTGTGTCGCCCAGCAGCAGGGAGAAAAAATTCTGGAGCGGGCACCCTTCGTCGACCTGGTTTTCGGCACGCACGCCATTGCCCGTCTGCCACGCATGGTCAAAGGTGTCGAAAAGCATGCGGGCCGAGTGGTGGATGTCGAAAAGGCGTCTGCCATCGAGCCGTTCGATAAGCCACCGGAATTGCCGAAATCAGGTCAGGTAAGCCGCTTCGTGACCATCATGCAGGGGTGTGACAATTACTGTACGTATTGCGTGGTTCCCTATGTTCGAGGTCGGGAAGCCAGCCGTCGACCCGAGGACATCATCTCGGAAATCGAAAGACTCGCGGCAGCGGGGGTGCGCGAAGTGACCCTGCTGGGTCAGAATGTGAACAGTTACGGTGAAAAAGAAGGTCTTTGCAGCTTTCCCGAATTGCTCGCTCGCGCCAATGCAGTCGAAGGACTGTTGCGGATCCGTTTCACCACATCGCACCCCAAAGACCTGTCGACGGCGTTGTGTCGAGCATTTCGAGACTTGCCGAAACTTTGCCGGCATATCCATCTGCCGGTGCAGTCCGGTTCGAATCCGATTCTCAAGCGGATGAATCGCCGTTACACGCGTGAGAACTATCTGGAGAAGGTGGCTGAATTGCGGAAATTCTGTCCCCAAATTGCGATCTCGTCCGATTTTATCGTGGGGTTTCCCGGCGAGGAGCCGGCGGATTTCGAACAGACCCTCGATTTGATCCGAACGGTCGAATTCGACAGCCTGTTCGCCTTTAAATATTCGGATCGTTTCGAAGCACCGGCCAGCCGTTTCAACGACAAGGTCCCTGAAAGAGAGCAAAACATGCGGTTGCAGAGACTCCTGGAGGAACAGGACCGGATCACGCTTTTTAAACACCGGTCCTTGCTGGGTTCGATTCAGGAAGTGCTGGTTGAAGGGGTAAGCAGAAGACATTCCCTACCCAACGGTGACGCCGGAAAACCGTTGGTTGGCGCATTACAGTGGACCGGCCGGACTTCTGCCAACAAAATCGTCAACTTTGAGCAGGACGCTCTCCGCGCGCTGAGCCGTGAAAATCTAAAGGGCAGACTTGTGCGAGTGAAAATCGAAAAAGCGCATGCGCATTCCCTCTGGGGGATACCGCTGAACACCGCTACCGTGCCGTCTGCCGTGAAAGGAGAAAAGAGTTATGCTGCATAAGGTAAGCATAGCCGGTCTGACCATGGACCCGACTTCCAACACGCCGATTATCATCCTAAAGTCGGAAGAGAACGACCAGGCGGTGCCGATTTGGATCGGCCTGCTCGAAGCCACCTCAATTGCATCGGCCCTCCAAAACGTCAAGTTCGACCGTCCGATGACCCATGACCTTTTTAAAAACTTCACCGATCACCTTCATATCGCTATATCCAAGGTGGAGGTTTGCGATCTGCGCGACAGCACCTTTTTCGCCAGAATTTATTTCGAGTCCCAGGACGGCGGTTTCGACATGGATGCCCGTCCAAGTGACGCCATCGCCTTGGCACTGCGTTTCAATGCTCCTATCTACGTGGATGATAAAGTCATGGAGAAGTCCAAGATCAACCAGGAGGAAGTCGAGGTCCTCGATGAGAGCGAAGAAGGGAAAAAGTGGGCCGAGTACCTGGAGAATCTGTCTCCGGAAGATTTCGGTAAATACAAGGTTTAACGGTATCTCCCCGTATATCTCGCTACCTGCAGCCGGAAACTATCAACTTTAAGGTATCGTTTTTGGCAAGGCCAGAGGGAGCAGGCCGTATGGTAATCCGGCGACGACCGGTAACGCAGTCCAAAGCCGTTATCTTAAAGCCGATAAATAGAAAACCAACCTCATGGAATCAGTCCAACGGGTATCCGTCCATGGCGGCCACAGCGGCGAATTCTGCTGCCATGCCATGGATTCGCTGGAAGAAATTGTTGTCGCCTATATCGAACAGGGATTCGAATGGGTCGGCATCACCGAGCATGTCCCGCCAGTTGACGACCGGTTTCGCTACCCTGAGGAAATCAAGGCCGGCCTGAATGCCCGGCAGCTCTATGACCGTTTCGAGCGCTACATCGCTGCCTGTCGACGTCTCCAGAAAAAGTACATTCAGACCATTCAACTCTACGTCGGATTCGAAACCGAAGCCAGCAGCGGCTCGATACCGTTTATCCACGACCTTGCCCGTCTTTTTGAACCCGATTACATTGTGGGGTCGGTGCATCACGTCGATGATATCGGATTTGACTATTCAGCCGATTGGTATGCCAGGGCCGTTGCCGCAACCGGCAGCCTCGAAGCACTTTACTGCCGGTATTTCGATGCGCAGTATCAATTCCTTTCAGCCGTGCGCCCGAAGGTCGTCGGCCACTTCGACTTGATCCGGATCTTCGACCCGTCCTACGAGGCTACCTTCGCTTTGCCTTCCGTTCAAAACCGGGTGCGTCGCAACCTGGAACTTGTGCACTCCATGGACATGATAATGGATGTAAATGTTCGTGCCATCACAAAGGGAGCTGCCGAGCCGTATCCGACGCGAACGATTCTGCGGCAGGCCATCGAAATGGGGATATCGGTGGCGCCAGGGGATGACTCTCACGGCGTCGACACGGTCGGATTGAATATTGACAGAGCCGTTGAGGCCTTGCGGAACCTCGGTGCCGACATGAACTGGCGCAGACCCGCAAAAAGTCGCTTCATGGCGCGGCCCTGAATTTGTGCGCTTCAATGTCTTGTTCGATTTTATGTCGCTCGAACCGTCTTGACATACCACGATGTAGCATATTACGCAGAAATCAATAGATCATTGCCGTCAACAGACGGCCCCTTTTCGCAAATGCAGCCTCAAACAATCCAACATTTTTTTATTTACAGCGTATCTATTCAATGGTGAACCTAATGGATACAAGGGGAGATCGATATCAACAGCCTATAAATGACAGACGGTCTTGTTCTGATCGCAGAAAACCTCTGTTTTCACTGTATCATGGTGAGGAAAGAAGAAGCGATACAGAAAGGCGGGCGATCAAGGCTCGACGACTCAGGACACTTTTGTATGAGCGAAAACAGGATTCGAATCCAAAGCCATTCCATCTCTTTATAAAAAAATTATCCCAGATAAGCCGTTACCAAACATCAACCGGCTCTAAGACTGATTCCGGCGCAAATACCGCCCCCGGGCGTCATACGCCAAGAGATCATCAGCGCATCGACTGCGATGTTCCTGCTAAGATTCTGGATAGGGACACGCAGCACTTTTTACCTGCCACCGTACTTAACCATTCTAAATGCGGGATGTATCTCGTATCGGACAACCTTCCTGAAGTCGGTTCCGGTATCGCGATTCTGATGGTTAATCACTCGCCGCAATCCGCAGAACCGGATGACACTCTCTTGTATCATTCACAGGTCATCTGGCACAGGGATTTATCGGGCCATGGGAATCACGCGCGATACGGATTCGGTGTAAAACATTGCCAAAATCTGGAAGAATTCCTCCAACTTTTTTAGTTGAGGTGACCCCGTGAAGTTGGAAGAAATACGGCGAAAGATCGACAAGATTGACCGGGAGCTCCTGGTGTTGCTTCAGGAGCGAATGGGGCTTGCGCTACGGTCTAAAAAGTTTAAAAAGACCATCAGCGACCCGCAACGGGAGGCCGATGTTCTGACGCGGGCCGAACGCCTGAACCTGGATCTGGTCGAACGTTCTTTTGCGCGGCAACTGCTCAAAACCATTATCGACGAGAGCAAGCGGCTTCAGGAAGAGGACCGCAAGTTGGTGGCCTTTCAAGGAGAACATGGCGCTTATGGAGAAGTCGCCGCAAGACTGCTGGTTCCCGGCGGTGCCTTCATTCCCTGCCTCGAGTTCAACGACGTGTTCCGCGGGGTTGAAGACGGTTATCTGGACTTCGGCGTGGTGCCGGTCGAAAATTCCCTTGAGGGGGCCGTTACACAGGTCAACGATCTGTTGACGACCACGAATTTGAAAGTGATCGGCGAGGCCAAGATCATCGTGAAGCATTGTCTTCTGGCGACTGAAGCAGCAGATCACCGCCAGATCCGCATTGTTTATTCCCATCCCCAAGCCCTGGCGCAGTGCCGGAATTTCCTGATGAACAACAAACTCGAAGCCCGCCCCTTTTACGACACAGCCGGAGCGGCGAAGATGTTGGCCAGGGAAAATCCACGGGCCGCTGCCGCTATCGCCAGCTCGCTCTGCGCCGAACTCTATGACCTCGAGATTATCGATGAAGGGATCGAGGACGGTCCCTCCAACACGACACGGTTTCTGCTGATGTCCAGGGAACCATATGAGCAGGGCGGCGATAAAACATCGATTATCTTTGCCACCCCTCACGAGGCCGGGCGGCTGTACGCGGTGCTGCGGCTTTTTGCCGAGTCACAGATCAACCTGACCCGCATCGCTTCGATGCCGCTGCGGTCGGATCCGAGCAACTACTGTTTTTTTCTCGACTTCATCGGTTCGGGAAAAAATGAGAAAGTGCTCGAGGTTCTCAGGCAAATGGAGACCCTAACCATTTCCATGAAGGTTCTTGGCAGTTATCCGGCCGTCATGGATGTGTCGGCTTGACGTTGAGAAAAAGGCCTCCTTTTATTAATTGTCGCGGGCTCTTTTAATCCCGCCGCCGCTATCGGTGAGAATTTACCCGGATCAGCATGAAAACGTCTGCAAAGAAATCGCTGTGCATCAAAAAAGCGGTCAGATTGACGGATCTAAAGTGGCTCAACCTGTTTAACATCGAGGTCGTCGATTCCGTCGGGAAGGATCGAAAATGGCAGGTGGTTTCCCGCCGTAAGAAACCGAAATGCACCACGGGACGCTTCGACAAGCCGGATGCGGTGGTGATTGTGCCGTTTCACACCGGTCGGGGCAAGATTGTCATCACCCGCGAATACCGGGTGGCATTGGCCGGAGATGAATACGGGTTTCCAGCCGGTTTGGTGGACGACGGTGAAACAGTGGAAGCGGCGGCGCGGCGCGAGTTGCAGGAGGAGACCGGGTTGACGGCCACTCGGGTTCTCACCATCGGTCCGCCTGTTTACTCCTCGGCCGGTATGACCGATGAATCGGTTGTCATGGTCTATGTTGACTGTGACGGCGAACCGTCCGCGGCCGGTAACGAGGGCATCGAACAGATCGAGGTGATTATGGCCACTGCCGCGGAAGTCGGTCGGCTATGTGCAGATCCCGAGCTGAAATTCGATGCCAAGGCCTGGTTGGTACTCACGGCCTTTGCGAGGCACGGCCGTTTATGAATGGCGAGCCGATTTAGGGTCACGGTAAGAAATAATTCCACAAGATCGCGCCGGATTGGGGTTCGTCTACAAGGCACATCCAGCGGCGCATATCGAGATACGTGTCGGTGGATGTAACGCAGTAGACGATCCAAAAGACAAGCGAGATGTGGAATTATTTCTTGCTGGGGCCCTTATATTGCAGTTCCACCAGAGTGGCGCCCCAACCACCGGCATCCGGTGGCGCGTCTTTAAACGTGGCGACCAGGGGATTGCGCTGCAATAGGGCGTGCACTCTTTTTTTCAGTGTCCCGCTACCTTTCCCGTGTATCAGCCGCACCGAGAAGATGCCGGCTTTGAGACATTCGTCGAAATAGTCTTCCAGCAGTTCCGGCAGGTCCCGCGGGGAAAACGTGTGCAGATCCAGGACATCTTCGATAGGTAGTCTTACAGGTTCCATCATATTCTGAAAAAGTTACCGTTCCCAGACGGACCAACCGGCAAATTCGCGGATGGGCATGAGCCATGTTACACCCCACGTCGACAGTCCTGATCGGCCTTCCGATACTGGCTTACCTGCTTGGATCGGTGCCGTGGGGGCTGGTTCTGACCCGAATGTTCACATCGGTCGACATCCGCCGGCAGGGCAGCGGGAACATCGGGGCGACCAATGTGCGGCGCTTGGCCGGCACGCCGCTGGGGCTTTTGACCCTGTCCGGCGATCTGCTCAAAGGCGCTGTCCCGGTGTACCTGGCCGCAAACGTTACCGGACTCGATCCGATTCAGCAAGCGCTTTTCGTTTCCGTTGCGGCCCTGGCCGCATTTGCCGGACACCTTTTTCCGCTTTACCTCAAGTTGAAGGGTGGCGGTAAGGGGGTTGCAACGGCTGCGGGCTGTTTCCTTGTGATCTCACCGATGTCAGTTTCAGCTGCCCTGATCGCTTTTCTCCTGATCCTCGGTTGGTCAAAGCGGGTATCGGCCGGCTCTCTATCCGCTGCGGCCGTCTTGCCGGCTGCGGTCTGGTGGAGTCTGCGCTCGCCTGTTTATTGCGGCTGTGCCGTGCTGATGGCTGCACTGATCGTACTGCGTCACAAGGACAACATCCACAGGCTGTTGACGGGCAGCGAGCCGGTTTTCAGCAGAAAAAGCGACCGCCGTTGACGCATTCGCAGTGGCGGCCCATCGAACTTTTCGCGTTGGTTCTCAGCCGTGATCCTTCTTTGCCTATCCACAACTAGTTGATGGACACTATCCGACGGATGTCCAGACCAGGGTAATGATACCGGCAATGATGAAGTTCGTTTCCAGTAAAAATTCCAGCCGGATGCCCGGGATCATGACGCCGCGTTCGTAGGCCAGAAGCACCCCGGCGATGAACAGCGGGCAGGCACAGAGGGCGTAGCCCAGGCCGGGGACGAGACCTGCAAGAGCGGCGACCGGCAGAACGGCCAGTAGAATCAACAGAATTGATTTCAGCAATCTCAGGGATCGTTTCTCGCCCAACAGAATCGGAATTGTTTCCTTGCCCACGATGCGGTCCCCCTGCATATCCAGGGTATCGAAAAATGCGGTCCGGACGAACACCAGGCCGGTCGACCACAGGAAGACGAGAACCATTTCCAGATTCGGCAGGTTTGAATTGAACAGAGAGGGAAGAAGCGACGTCACCACACCCCAGGCCGCTGCAATCAGAAGAGTTTTGGATCCGGGCACATCCCGCAACCGGCGGTAATGGTCTGCGGTCAGTGCCTGCGGTATGATCTGCAAATTGTAAGTGAGACCGAGAAGGCTCATCAGCAGCAGGATCAGAAAAGGCTGAATCCCCAGCGTATACGCCAACAGCAGACCGGCCCCGCCGGCGGCAACGGCCAGTAGAGAGAGAAAAAACCTGTACCGGACATAGAACGATGCGCGGTCTGGATCGTTGTACTGATCGGATTGCCGACCGGTCAAATGATTGAGAATGTGCATGGACTGCACATATAGTACGGCGATAGCGACGAAGGGCAGGGCGGGCCGGATCCCGAGCAACCGGGTGCAGGCATAACACAGACACCCCGCTCCGACGGAAACATATACATTGGTGAGGAGCAGCGTGCGTTGCAGGACAAAGAGACCCCGTCGCCATCCTCGGGCCCGTTTATATCGCAGGGCTTCCAACGCCTTGTATACGCGCTTGATGATCCAGTTGGGCGTCGACGCCCCGGCGGTGATCCCGATCAACTGCAAGGCATTGAGCTCCTTGAGGTCCAGAGTGCCGAGGTCCTCTTCAGTTTCGACGTGGTAAGTGGGTTTGCCCGATGATCCGGCAATTTCAGCCAGTCTTTGGGTGTTGCCGCTGTTACGCCCCCCGACGACGATGATCGCATCGACTTCCGTGGACAGACGCTTGACCTCATCCTGGCGGCGCTCGGTCGAATCGCAGATTGTATCGAATATCTTATATGCCGGATGTTTCTCGCGGACCCAATTTTTTACGGTCTCGAAAAACTGGATATTCTGTGTGGTTTGGGCAACAACGATGGCCTGGTTGAATTGCGGCAGCGAATCCAGTTCTTCGAAACTCCCGACGACGTGGCCGTTTTGACCGGCATACCCCAGCAGACCGGTTACCTCGGGATGGTCCTTGTCGCCGATGATGATCGCTGCATATCCCTTTTTGGCATGTCTGCTGATGATGCTCTGGACCTTGATCACCCTTGGGCAGGTGGCATCGATGACGGAGAAGCCGGCTTTTTTCAGCTGTAGCTTGGTCTTGGGCGGAACGCCGTGCGCTCGGATCAGGACGGTGCCGGTGCCGCGGTCGGGAATCTCAGTCAAAATCGAGATACCCTTGCCTTGGAGCAAATCGAGGACCTGGGCGTTGTGGATCAGGGGGCCGAAAGTGTAAATGGGACCCTGCTGGTCACCGGAGGTATCCATGACCATTTCGACGGCGCGGCGAACCCCCATACAAAAACCGGCGGTCTTTGCGATCAAGATCTTCATCGAGTTGGTGATATCCGATCAGGTGATAAAATCGTGCAGGTACATACTGATCAACTCTTCGATCAGGTGCGGCATTGGCAGGCGGGCGACACCGACGATGGTCACGTTTTCCTGGGTCAGCGGCAGCAAGAATTTAGCGGCCGGACTTCCGGCTACCCCCTCTGCGATACCGGGCGTGACCTCTCCCATCATCGCATGGGCGATAATGATGCCAAGAGGACCGAGAATAACGTCGACACTTTTAGTGGTCTGTACGATTGCGTTTTCTCCGGAAGCGCCACGATTGGCCCCGGCTTTTAACATTTGGGCGGTGGCGATCGCATTGGTGCCGAGGGCGACGACGTCTACAGTTTCACCATACAAATCCTTTATTTTCTTAATAATCGCGCTTCCGATACCGCCGCCCTGTCCATCAATGACACCTATTTTCTTCATTCATCGCTCCGGGTTTAGAGACCGTTGGCGGCGAGTTTCAGCCTCAATTCGAAACCGGTTATCCGGGCGGAGATGCCCACCTTATTTTCGTCCTAAAGCAGTTGTGTCTGTTGAGTCGGTTAGGTCAGTTTTGTCAGTTAAAAAATATCATCGATTTTATCGACTTAACGCTCATAGCCCTTAAGCCACCACTTGTTCCGGGACCTGAGTATCGAGTTTCAAGTTTCAAATTTCTTTTTACGGGTCTAATTCTATTTTCGTGCTAATGATCTAAGGATTCAATCGCGCTTTTCTGCGGTTAGAGTTTACCGATCCGCTTCCGGTTGCGGCGCCGGTTTTTGGGTGCCCGTCGCCGAGGCCCTTTTTTTTGGGTGGAAAAAGTTCGAATGTCGACGTCGTCGTCCTCTCGAGAACTACCGCTGCCGTCGGCCCCGGCCATGAAAAGCTTTTGCTCGAATTCTGCGGTACTGATCGTCGCGGCATGACAGGCTGCGGCAGCCGTAACGATTTCCCGGTCGGAGCTGACGATCAGCGCTTTCTCCCGGTCGTGGGCCGCCATGCGCTTGATCACGTCATCGGCCGTCTCCCCGGCACGCGAGAACCTCACCGTGATTCCCTTAACACGATCGTGCGACTGGGAATAAACGGGTACGTCGGAACTGTCGAAGACAACCGTGATCTTGTGATGTTTGACTTTCTTATAGGCGGCCAGCATTTCCACCAGGGCCTCTCGGCCGAGTTGGAGATCCTGGCGATCCAGCACATTGAGCGCGGCCGAGTTGCGTATGAGATTGTACCCGTCGACAATTATGTGCAGTGCCATCGTATAGCTCTGTTAAAAAATTTATCAAGACCCGGATAAACCCGACTGCACCTTTGACCTGTCGGGTTCTGAGTACGGTAACCCCTAGCCGCCGGTTTTCCGCAAGATATAGGCTTTAAGATAAAGTTTTTGGCAAGGTCAGAGGGAGGAGGCTGTATTGTGATACGCCGACGACCGATAACGCAGTCCAAAACCTTTATATTAATGCATAGAGCTGGTGCGCGGTATCGATTGCGTTACCGGAGGAAGCAACGCCACCATCATCCCTTCAGTTGACGGAGCAATCGGTCAAGATCGTCATCGCTGTAAAATTGGATTTCGAGCTTGCCGACTTTACCGCGGCGTTTTATGTTAACCTTAGTACCAAAGTGACGCGAAAGATCGGCCGTGACATCGGAAAAATACACGTCTTCGGAGGAAGAGGGCGGCGACCGGCGCGGTGTCCTTTCGACTCTGAGCTGCCGCACGAGGCTTTCGGTTTCACGAACCGAGAGTCCCCTCGACACCACCTTGCGCCAGATATCGATCTGAGCGGCTTTATTGTCGACGCCCAGCAGGGCTCGGGCATGGCCCATACTCAGAGAGTCGTCGATGATGCTGTCTTTGATTTGTTGCGGCAGATTTCTGAGACGTAAAAAATTGGCCACCGCGGAGCGACTTTTGCCGACCCGTTCGGCTGCCTGGTCCTGGGTCAGTTTGAATTCCGTTATCAAGCGGTGGTAAGCTTCGGCCTCTTCAATTGGGTTGAAGTCTTCGCGTTGAATGTTTTCGACGATCGACATTTCCAGCAGCTCGGCGTCGGAGACATCCCTATAAACAACCGGAACCTTTGTCAAACCGACTTTTCGGGCGGCCCGCAGGCGCCGCTCTCCGGCCACGAGCTCGTAACCATGGTCTATCCGGCGCACCAGCAGAGGCTGAATGATGCCCTGCGCCTTGATCGAGTTGCCGAGTTCCTCGAGGTCATTGTCGGAAAAATGCTGACGCGGTTGGTAGCGGTTCGGCCGGATCAGGTCGACGTCGCAAAGAAAATATTCCCGCGGGTTGTCCTGTTCCGGTTCGAAATCGGGAATCAGTGCATCCAGGCCGCGGCCAAGGGCCAGTTTCTTGCGTTTTTTAGGGTCGGCATTGTTTCTGATTGTGTTTTCTCTGGGCATTTCTGGTCGTCATTCCTGATAGGTTTAAAGGCGGGCCGAATCGGTGACATGGGCGGCCATGATCTCCCGGGCCAGGTCGAAATAGCTGCGCGCGCCGGTCGAGGTGGCATCGTAGAGCAAAATCGGTTGGCCGAAGCTGGGGGCCTCACTCAATCGGATATTGCGCGGTATGGTGGTTTTATAGACCAGGTTTTTAAAATATTTTTCGGCATCTTCGGCTACCTGATAAGAGAGGTTCGTCCGGCGGTCGAACATGGTCAGCAGGATGCCTGCTATAACCAGGTGCGGGTTCAAGTGCTGTTTGATCCGCTTGACGGTCTGCAGAAGCTGTCCCAGGCCTTCCAAAGCATAGAATTCACATTGAAGCGGTATCAGCAGGGCATCCGCGGCGGTCAGTGCATTGACCGTCAGTAAACTGAGGGAGGGCGGGCAGTCCAGAATGATGTAGTCAAAATCAGTGGCGACTGCGGTGACAAGATTCTTAAGGGCCGCTTCCCGATCTGGATTGGACATCATCTCCACTTCGAACCCGATCAGTTCCACGTTGGACGGAATGATCCTCAAGGTGTCGATATCACTGGTTAAAATAAGCTCATGCGCTGCAGCGCTCCCGAGAAGGCCATGGTAGAGGGTCTTCGTAATGCGATTTTTGTCCAGGCCGACGCCCGAGGTGGCATTGCCCTGCGGGTCGCAATCCACCAGCAGGACCTCTTTTTCCGACACCGCCAGGGCGGCCGAGAGATTGACCGCCGTCGTCGTTTTGCCGACCCCGCCTTTTTGGTTGGCTATGCAGAGAATATGCGCCATGGCCGAGAACCTAACATACTGCAAGCAGTTTGAAAAGGTTTTAAAAATGTGTCATGATCGCACCGAAAAGACCCGCTGCAATCCGAGAACGGGTCCATCCTCAGGAATCGAGATGAGGTCTTATGCACGCAGTTAAAAAAATTATTGCCGGACTGATAGCGTTTGTCTTCCTATCGGGTCTTCTCGGCCCGCCGGCCGCAACGGGCATCACCATCAAGGAAGAGGAAGATCTCGCCCGTGAATTTCTCAGGTACGTAACGCTACAGCTGGAAATCATCGATGACCCGATAATCGTCGAGTATGTCAATTCGGTGGGAAAAAAAATTCTGGCTAAAGTACCGCCGCAGCCATTTCCCTACCATTTTTACGTGGTCAAACAAGACGTCTACAACGCGTTCGCCACTCCGGCCGGCCATGTATTTATTTACTCCGGATTGCTGGCGGCGATGGACAACGAGGATGAGCTGGCGGGAATCCTGGCGCATGAGATTTCCCATGTCACCTGCCGACATATCTCCCAGAAAATCGAACGTTCCAAGATGATCAGCATCGCCACCTTGGCCGGGGTCGCTGCCGGAATATTGCTGGGCGCTGCGGGCGGCGGCCAGGCAGCCGGCGCCCTGACGATGGGATCGATGGCTGCCGGTCAATCCGCGTCACTGGCGTTCAGCCGGGAGAACGAAATTCAGGCCGATCAGGTCGGCATGGTGTATTTGACCGAAGCAGGGTACACGGGTGAGGGATTGCTCTCCGTTCTGAACAAAATTCGCGCAAAGCAGTGGTACGGGTCCGAACAGGTCCCCACCTACCTGATGACCCACCCGGCTTTGGAAGATCGACTGGCCTACATCGATACCTATCTCGCCAGTGGGAAAAATGAGCTCCAGACCAGCCGGCCGGTTAACACAAATGCTTTTCAACTGGTTCATGCGCGACTCATTGCCCTTTACAGCGACGAAAAAGTCGCCCTGAGCACATTCGAAACGGCACTGAGAAGCGAAACTGCAGATGCGATAACCTACTACGGATACGGGCTGGCGCTCGCCAGGGCCGGTAAAAACGAGCAGGCGGTTACCGCACTCAAGAAAGCGCTTGAGACCGAAGCCTTCAACCCGATAATCCTGGCCGGGTTGGGCCGGGTTTATTTTCTGGACAGGCGCTACAATGAAGCGCTCAGCACTCTTGCGAGTGCGCTCAGCCTCGATCCCCAGGAACCGGAAGCCCTGTTTTTCCTGGGGCGCACCCGTCTGGAGCTCGACCAGCCGGCAGAGGCCCAGGCGGCGTTTGAACGTCTGCAAAAACAGGAAATCGTTGCCAGACAGGTCTATTATTTTCTCGGGAAAGCTTACGGTCAGGAAGGGAAACTGGCCCAGGCCTACCTGAACCTGGGACAATATTATTACCTGAAGCACGACTATGCCAACGCCCGGATTCACTTCAAACAGGCCCTGGAAAAAACGCAGGATCCCGACCAGCGTCGTGAAATCGAGGAACACCTCAAAGAGATCAAGAAGATACTGACTGCATTGAAAGAATCCTAAAAGCCGACGAACAGGACCCGGTGGAATGCTGACGACAGGGCTTTCGGCAAGAGATAATGGCCCGTCTACCGTGTCAGATTCACCAGCACGTATCCTTGGCATGCGATGTACGGTGCGCTTTGCGGACAAACCAAAATAAGGCGCAATTTTGCAGCATTATTCCTTGTCCCGATCCTGCCGATCAGGGACGATCGAAGTGAGAGAACTGCATGGTGAACGTTCCGCGCCCTTGGGTCGCCGAGCGCAGCACTGTGGAGTAGCCGAACATCTGTGCCAGAGGCACGACCGCCTTGATGACCTGGATACCCGCCTGTGATTCGATGGCCTCGATTTTTCCATCCCGGGCATTCAGGTCTCCGATTACCTCTCCCATGAACGCTTCCGGAACGAAGACCTCAACTTTCATAATCGGATCCAGAAGATAGGGCTTGGCGTTGTTCAGAGCATTTTTACAGGCGATGGATGCGGCGACCTTGTAGGCCAGTTCGGTTCCATGCGACTCGCGAAAGGAGCCGCCGACAAGCATGGCGTCGACATCGACGACCGGATAACCCATCAGTGTTCCACTTTCAAGCGATTCCATCACTCCTTTTTCGATGACTGGAATGAAGATCTCCGGGATGGTTTCGGCGCGCACCCGTGAAGCAAAGCGCACTCCAGAGCCCCTCGGCAACGGTTTCAGACGCAGGGTCACTGCGCCGAACTGGCGTTGACCGGCGATTTCCTTGTCAAAAATGGCGTTTCCTTCCGCTTCCGTCTCGATGGTCTCCCGGTGCACCACCTGCGGTTTGCCGACGTTGACCTGAGTGTTGAACTCGCGCTGCATGCGGCTGATAATGACCTCGAGATGAAGTTCGCCCATGCCCGACAGTATCGTCTGCCCGGTATCTTCGTCCTGGCGAACGCGCAGGGTCGGGTCCTCGGCCAGAAATTTCTCCAGGACCTGGGAAATCTTGTCCTGGTCGGCGTGGGTCTTCGGTTCGATGGCGATCGAGATGACCGGTTCGTAAAACTCGATGCGTTCCAATAAAACCGGGTGTTTGGCCGAGCAAAGCGTTTCGCCGGTGGAAGAGAGTTTGAGCCCCACGACGCCGACGATACTACCGGCCCCGGCCACATCGATTCGGTCGCGCTTGTTGGCGTGCATCCGCAATATGCGGGAGAGTTTCTCCGTTTTTTTCAGAAACGGGTTATAGATGTCATCACCGGCCTTCAACCTTCCGCTGTAAACGCGAACGAAGGACAGCTTGCGGCCCTCCATCATCGAAACTTTGAAGATCAGCGCGGCCAGAGGGGCCGTATCGCTGCTCTTGCACGTTACGGTGTCGCCTGTTTCAGGGTTTATGCCTTTGATCGGCGGGACTTCGATCGGGCTCGGCAGGAACCGAACGATGGCATCCAGCAAGGGCTGGATGCCCTTGTTCCGAAGGGCGGAGCCGCACAGCACCGGTACCAGCTTCAAAGCGCATGTTGCCCGGCGAATGGCTGACTGGAGGACCTCCGGTGCAATAGCCGCATCGGAGAGATAGGCCTCCATGATGTCGTCGTCATGCTCGGCCACCGTCTCGACGAGCTGCTCCCGGTATTGTCGGGTTTTGTCGATCATCGACTCGGGAATGTCTTCTATTTGGTAATGCGCCCCCAGGGTTTCGTCGTCCCAGACGATAGTCCGCATCTCGATCAGGTCGATCACGCCGTTAAAATCGTCCTCGGACCCCACCGGCAGCTGGAGGACCAGCGGATTGGCGTGGAGCTTTTCTTTCATCATCTCTACGGTGCCGAAGAAATCGGCGCCTACCCGGTCGAGCTTGTTGACAAAGGCCATCTTGGGCACCTTGTACTTATCTGCCTGGCGCCAGACGGTTTCGGACTGTGGTTCTACACCACCGACGGCACAAAACACGCCGATGGCACCGTCGAGCACCCGCAGTGAGCGTTCGACCTCGATCGTAAAATCGACGTGTCCGGGCGTATCGATGATCTGAATTTCGGCCTCTTTCCAATGACAGGTCGTGACGGCCGAAGTTATGGTGATGCCGCGTTCCTGCTCGTCGGGCATCCAGTCCATGATGGCCTCACCGTCGTGAACCTCACCGAGTTTATGTGATCGGCCGGTATAGTAAAGGATCCGTTCGGTTACCGTCGTTTTACCGGCGTCGATATGGGCGATGATGCCGATGTTGCGGATGCGGTTTATTTTACTTTTTTCACTCATCTTATCAGCGACATGTCGGCTGTGAAGGGATACCGGATATCGATGTGACCCGCCAGGGTCGGCACATCCCTGCCGCCGACGAGGATCTTCACCGTTGAAACTTCCGGCATGTTCAGTATCAATGAATTAACGATTGAATATAGGGTCAATATTTCAGATTTGCACCCTCCCGGATACTGCTCCGTAACACTTTCGGAAAGATCGACGTATGCCCGGCTCCCGGGTGCCAGAAAAAAAGCGCGCAGCTGGGTGCCGGCAGGTATGGTGCGTATCAGGCCGGGCTTCGGGCCTTTGATCAAGGCTTCAACGATCGCTCTGCCCCGATCGATCTCCCTTTCAGATCCGGCGAAGATCCGTTCTTCGGCCTGCAGGTAACGGCCGTTTCGATCGGCAAAGTAGATGTGCACCACCGGGAATACCTGTGGCTCGGTCACTGAAACGCCGGAGTTCGAAGTCTCACCGGGCCTCTCGGTTGCTCGGCCTTCGTCGCCGGTGGACGCGAACAAAAGCAAGCCGATAATACACAACATTGCGAAACGGCAGCATCGGTGGCATGAAGGGAAATCGGCAGTCGATATGAGCGAGGTCGAATTTGATTTCATGGTTTTCATATGTATCAAGTCGTGCATAAAAAAACGGCCAACCAAAGGGGGTCAGCCGTGCCGATTGATTACCTGGTGGAGCTGAGGGGGATCGAACCCCTGACCTCATGACTGCCAGTCATGCGCTCTCCCAGCTGAGCTACAGCCCCAAAAACAGGACGTACGTTAACAAGTCCCCAAATGTGTGTCAACACTTATTTGTCCGCTGTTGCAATGGTATTTTCACTTCCGGCGACTGTTGCGCCGCGGCACCGCAAACCCCGCTTCGATTCGATGGCGATCCGATAAATCGGTCCATTTGTGCCGGTGCCTTTGACCTGTTGACAAATGGGAGGATTGAAAATATTATTCAATTTCTAAAAATCTTAATTGAACCGTCGTATTTCATGGACAAAAAAGAAAGGCATTGAAGCCAATTAACCAGTAAACCGAATTGCCAGATCGATGAAGCCGAAGACAACTTTCACCATTGCTGGTGGCAGAGCCCGTTCCGACGGCCCTACCGCAGCCTATAAACAGTTCGATGCCACCGAGCTATATTGTGGGACCTGTCGGCGCGCCGTTCCGGTTCGAAAACGGCTGCTGCTGGTTTTGCCCGAAGGCGATAAATACGAATACCTGTGTTCCTTTTGCTCGGGCTCGGTGGGAACAAAACTCGATCGTAATAGACCCCCGCGAGGGGTTATCGTGTGATCCCGGCCAGCCCGTGAATACTTCCATTCGCGTATTCTCCGACAAACCTCCAGTGACGAAGTCATCATTTCAGCCGGCCTCCTTAACCTATAGACCGCGGCATCGTCCAACCAACGGTTGTGGTCGGTCGGGATCACAGCGCCGTCATATTCCCTGTCTTTAAGAAAGGAACAACATGCTCAGTTTAATGCGAAAAAATGCCGGAAGCTGGATCATCAAGTTCATCCTGGGGGCGGTGATCCTTGCGTTCATTCCCTTCGGTTACGGTATCTATCAAGACCGCCGAGATGTCAAAATAGCGACTGTAAACGGCGATCCGGTCCGATTCGAGGAGTTCAACCGCCAATACAATAACCTGGTCGAACAGGTTCGCCGCAATTTTGGCGGTTCGTTGAACGAAGAGACGATCAAGGGCCTGCGGCTGAAAGAGCAGGCCCTGAACCAGTTGATTGACCAGAAGTTGATGCTGGCAGAGGCCGCGAATTTAGGCATCAGCGTCAGTGACCAGGAACTGGCCGAATCGATCGCTAAAATCGAGGCCTTTCAAACCGCCGGGGTCTTCGATCCAAAACGCTACGAATATGTGTTAAGCCGCCTTCGTTTGACACAGGATGCGTTCGAGGCCGATCAAAAGCGCGCCATGCTGGTTGACAAACTGAGCAAATTCGTGACAGCGAACGTGAAGGTTTCCGATGCCGAAACGCTGGATTGGTACAAGTGGAACAATGCTTCGGTCGATCTTCGTTTCGTGAAATTTCCGGCAAACCTTTACCAGGACATCAACCCGATTGAAGATGAGATCAATTCCTTTTTTGAGACCCACAAAGAAAACTATAAAACCGATGTGGAACTCAAAGCACGGTATGTTCTTATCGATCCGAAGACTTACACGGATCGGGTGTCACTTACCGAAGAGGAGCTGCGGACCTATTACGACAGCAATCCGGATGAGTTTTACACCCCCAAGACAGTGGAAGCGAGGCACATCCTGATAAAAGTCGACCCGCAGGCCGAGGAAAAAAGCGTGGAGGAGGCCCGCCAGAAAGCACTGGAAGTCCTCAAGCTGGCCCGGGAAGGCAGAGACTTTGCAGAGTTGGCCAAAAAATACTCGGAGGGTCCCACTGCCGCGAACGGCGGCTATCTTGGGGCATTCCGCAAGGACGCCATGGTCAAACCATTTGCAGATCAAGCCTTCGCGATGAAAGCCGGAGATATCAGCGAACCGGTGCAGACCCGTTTCGGGTGGCACATCATCAAGGTCGAAAAGGTCAACGAGGCGACCACCACTTCCTTCGAGGCCGCCCGTGACGATATCCGGCGCAAGCTGACCGACGAACGCGCCAAGGCACTGGCCTATGAAACGGCAGAGTCGATCTACGACAATTCTTTTCAAGGAGACGATCTGGTTCGAAATGCCGCGGACCAACAATTGGCCATCGCGGAAACCGTTTTTTTTACTCAAAAAGGTCCGATCGAAGGGATCAAGGACGGTGCGAAATTTGCGGCCTCCGCTTTCGCCCTCCCCGTTATGGATGTCAGCCCGATACAGGAGTTGAGCGACGGATACGTCATTCTGCAGGTGACCGACAAGAAGGACTCTCAAATCCCCGAACTGCAATCCGTGACCCCGCGGGTGCGGGCGGATCTGATCAAGGAGAAACAGACTGAAAAGGCGCGGGCGGAAGCCGAAGCTTTTCTGGCCGCGCTGCACGCCGGTAAATCGTTCGATGACGAGAGCGCCCGAACGGGCTTGACGGTGGACACTACCGGATTTTTTACCCGCAAAATGCCGGTGCCTAAACTCGGAAACAACCCGAACCTCTCGGGTGCGGCTTTTCTCCTGTCACCACAAAACCGATGGCCGCAAAAGGTGTTCGAGGGTAACAACGAGTATTACGTCGTCGAATTCAACGGTCGCAAGGAACCTTCGGCCGAAGATTTCGAAAAGGAAAAAGCAGACGTGAAGGAGAAATTACGCGAACAAAAGCAATACCGAGCCGTCACGGACTGGTTGGCCGAACTGCGGGGCGGCGGTGAGATCACTATCGATAATAGTTACCTCAACTAGTGTCCACCGACAACGAGATTTTTCTTAGCGCTTTTGTCGCACCGTCGGGATGCAATCGAGGATATCGAGGGCGGCGGCTGAAAAAATGGTAAGCGTTCACAGGGCACCGCATCTGCTTTGTTGTCGGGCACTTGAAGTACAAAAGTACGTCTGCGCGCCCGACGCCTTGCATCTGCGGCACCCTGTAAATGCTTACAATTAGGTGGTTTGAAGCGCATCGGACATTGCAACCCTGTGAACGGTTACAAAAAATGTGTTTTTAACTCTGTCGAAATCGTGTAAAATAATAAAAATGCTGCTAATTTTGAATTACGCACACGGTTTCGAAGGAGTTTACTCGGTGATGAGATCCGAAACGAAAGACAAGAGTCTCGTTTACGCGACTAAAAGGTGTCCGGAATGCTACACCTATGTGTCGCTGCGGTTAACCCAATGCCCTTCGTGCAAATCGAGGCTCGGGGAAGTCGATTCCCACGGCATGGCCAAACGAACGGTGAACTGGATGGCATACCTCTCGGCGTTTTTTGCCTTGCTGGTGTTGGGTATTTACATCTGGTGGGCCTTTCTGCGTTGACCCGCGCTTTTTTGCGCTTAAAAATCCATGCTGCCATCATGACGGTCCAGACCTTGTCGGATGACGATCGCAATTCTCTGCTGAAGTTGGCCCGAAGTGCCATCACCGCCGAACTGGTCGGCGGTACTGAAGTGATTCGACCGGCCAAACCCTCGGCTGCTTTACAGAAGAAATGCGGCTGTTTTGTGACCCTTCACAAAAACAAAGCGTTGCGCGGTTGCATCGGTACGATCGAAGCGGCGCGTTCGCTTCTGGCCGGAGTGGAAGATAATGCGCGCAACAGCGCTTTCAAAGACCCACGCTTCCCACCGCTGGAAGCAGATGAACTGCTGGCAGTGGATATCGAGATCAGTGTTCTCTCTGTGCCGATCGCACTTGAATATAACGATGCCGACGACCTCCTCAAAAAAATTCAGCCGGGGGTCCATGGCGTCATCATTTCAAGAGCGTGGCATTCAGCGACATTCTTACCGCAAGTCTGGGAACAGCTTCCCGACACGAAACCCTTTTTGGAGCACCTCTGCCTTAAAGCCGGTTTGGAAACGAACTGTTGGACGGCCGGCGACCTTACCGTCAAAGTCTACACTGTCGAATACTTTTCAGAATAGCCGGATCGGGGTTACCAAGGGGAAACCGAAGAGGACTCGATGACCTCCTGTGGCAGTCTATCGACGAAGCGCGAGGGACGGCCGAAATAGAGTCCGGCGCCGCGGTCGAAAACCTGGCTCGGGTAGGTAATGAAGAGGTTGTCTCTGGCCCGTGTGGCCGCGACATACATCAACCTCAGTTCTTCTTCGAGCTCCGCCGTATTGTCGAGTGCGCGAACCGATGGGAAACGGCCGTCAACAGCCCAGATGATGAAGACCGTGTGCCACTCGAGGCCTTTAGCGGAGTGAATCGTCGAGAGAACCAGCCGGTCGTCGTCGCTTCCGTCAGTCGACAGATACCCTTCGACGCTGGCGGAAGGCGGTTCCAGAGCCATGTCGGACAGAAAATCTTCAAGCTCATCATAGCGGATCATAATGGTCAGCAGTTGCTCCAAGTCCTTCTGCCGTTTGGGATGGTCGTCGTATTTGCGCTTTAAAATCGGAAGGTAGTAAGCCAGGACCGTCTCCCCCATCTCGGCTACACTCATCGGTCGAGCGTCGATAGCGGCGTATAGCTCTGCCAGCCGTTCGAGTCCCACCGGTCTCTTTCTCCCGCTGACGGCGGTCAGAATTCCAGCGGTTCCGGCGTGTTCAGCGGACACCGCTTCATAGATGTCGTGGGCGGATTTCGGACCGATTTTTTCCAGCAGCAGCAGCAGTCGGTACCAGTTGATTCTGTCGTAGGGATTCTGAACAACACGCATGTGGGCCAACAGGTCTTTGATATGGGCCGATTCCATAAATTTGAACCCGCCGACCTTGACATACGGCATCTGCTCGCGAGACAGTTCGATCTCCAAGTCGAAAGAGTGAAAACTGGCGCGGAAAAGAACGGCGATCTGGTTCAAGGGCACGCCGGTGACCGCGATTTCCTGGATCTTGTCGACGACATACCGCGACTGGTTGTTTTCGCTGACCGTGTCCACCAAGCACGGCCGGGTGCCGCCCTTCCGACGAGTGAACAGCTTTTTTTCGTATTTTTCCGCCGCACGATCGATGACGGCATTGGTCAATGATAAGATCGGTTGGACACTGCGGTAGTTTTCTTCCAGGCCGATAATTGTGGTGCCAGGAAATATTCGGGGAAAGTCGATGATATTCTTGAAATTGGCACCACGGAAAGCATAAATACTCTGAGAATCATCTCCGACCGCCATCACATTATGGTTCCGGTCGGCCAAGTGGTAGAGAATTTCAGCCTGCAGGTGATTGGTGTCCTGATACTCGTCGACCATGATGTAGCGATAGGTCGCAGAAAGGTTTTGACGGATATCGGACCGGTCGCGCAGCAAACGGTACAGATAGACTAAAAGATCGTCGTAGTCGAGGAAGTTGAGCTGCAGTTTACGTTCCGAGTACAGGTTGAAGAGCGTGGTCAGGTCGTCGGCCGCGGAGGCGAAGTGAGGGTAGTCGTTGAAGACGACCTCATCAACACTCAAGCCCTTATTGACCCCCCTGCTGAAGATATTGGCAAGAGTCTGATTTCGTGGAAACGCGCGCTTCTTGGCGGAAAAACCGAGTTCTTTCTTGACCATTCCGATCAGGCTTTCCGCATCCGCCCGGTCCATAATGGAGAATCCGGACCCAAAGCCGCACTCAGCAGCGTACCGTCTCAGGATTGCGTTGGCAAAAGAGTGAAAGGTACCGCCGGAGACTTTTCCACACCGATCGTCGAGCAACCGGCAGGCGCGGGTGAGCATTTCTGCCGATGCCTTGCGGGTGAAGGTCAGAAGAAGAATGGCCGCTGGCGGCACACCCGCTTCAACCAGTCGCGCTACACGGTAGGTCAATGTCCTGGTCTTACCGCTGCCGGCACCGGCTATAACCAAGAGCGGCCCATCGTCGAACATTACCGCCTCGAGTTGGGCGGAGTTGAGCTCTTTCTTGTAATCGATGTGTTTTGGTTTCGGGCTCATCTGTTTTTATTAACTTCCTTTAAAGCCTGTATTTGCGGGCATTTTAGGGCCCCGGCAAAAAATAATTCCAGCTCTTGCTTGTCTTGTGGCCCGTCTACTGCGTTACATCCACCCACACGTATCCCGATATGCGCAGGTGGATGTGCCTTGTAGACAAACCATAATCCGGCACAATCGTGTGGAATTATTTCTTACCGTGACCCTTAAACGACTGAAGATGCTGTGATGTTCACCACGGAATACAAGAGGAATGGGATAGTACGGGCCCCGATTCTTCTCTATATCCAATAGCACGAATCTTCGGTGTTGTACAGCAGGACGGTGATGTGATTCACAGATGCACATCCAGAAAGCTTTCCTCACCGACTCGACTCTTTCGAAAAGAGGACCAAATACTGTTACCATGTCTTTATTGCGCTGAATTAATTGTCGAAAATTCATTTTTATTTGTTGACATTTAAACAGGTCGATATATACTACAGGGAAGCAAAAAGGTTATCGTTCCAAAAATCTTACATGAACAGGGAGGAATGACGAAATGACACAAGCAAGTAATCAGTTAAAGAGTATCGCCAAACACCTCACCGCCCTTTCAAAGCAGGTAGAAAAGCTTTCGAAACAAGTCGACAAGGGCCTTGCGGCGAAAAAAACCGTTTCCAAGAGCACCAAGGCGAAACCCAAGGCTAAAAAAGCAGCCCCTGTCAACAAGGTAAAAATGGCTAAAGTAGATAAGGGCGCAACGGTTCTAAACTCGGTTTTCGATGTCATCAAAAAGAGCAGAAAAGGAATTTCCATTGCTCAGTTGAAAGAAAAAACGGACCTGAACCCGCGACAACTCAGCAATGCCCTTTACAAATTGACCAAAAAGGGGTCGATAAAATCGATGTCCCGGGGGATCTACACAAAAGCTTAAAAAATTCTGCCGTATCCCAAGCGCTTCTGAACGCAGAGATCGGCGTTTTTCTCCCGAACAAATTGGGCGTGGATCGATTCGTATGTCGAACGGCGAAGCGATCTGCGATTCAGTTTTATCGAATCCGATATCAAAAGTCTTCAGTTTGCCGCCGCCTTTGGGGTCGGCAATTGAAGACTTTTTGGTTTCGAAAACAGGCTGTCCGCAGGCCGGGTTCCCGCTGTCTGACATTTACCGAAGTGCCGTTTATCCCGCCGCGTTTCCGACTCGATACCCGTTTATGGCATAGAGGACCTGGTTCTCCAATGGTTCTCGATCACCCTGCGTAATCTGCATGTTTCTCATTTTCATCGAGAATTGCTGCGGGTTCTCCTTTCCCGTTGCAATGGCCGCTGCAATTTTATATGAACCTAAACTTGCGATTAAAAAATCACCCCTGGAAAGGACATATAATGGACACCAAGGAGATTCCAGGCGATTCTCCGAAACCCAACGCGCTCTGGAGCTTTTTTGCTTCCGTAAAGCTTACCGTCACCCTTTTGATGACGCTGGCGGCCACCTCGATAATCGGAACGCTCATCCCGCAAAATGAAAGCCCGGAGAATTATCGCCGGGCGTTCGGTGAGTTCTATTACCGTCTTTTCGAGATTCTCGATATTTTCGACATGTACCATTCATGGTGGTTCCAGCTGCTCCTGGTTCTGCTGACGGTCAATATCATTGTCTGCTCCTTGAATCGCCTTTCAGCTACCTTGAAAATCGTCTTCGCCAAGCATCCGCAGTTTAATCTTGCCCGATACCGCGGCGACAAACACAAAATCAGTCGCAAGGACCCTCGCGCGGCACAAGAACTGAGTCCAGTCATCGAGGGCTTCGTGACGAAAAAGTTCAATTATCACCGCAGCGACACGACCGCGGAAGGATTTGTCTTTTTTGCTGAAAAATGGCGCTGGACCCGCCTCGGTGTTTACGTCGTCCATGCCAGCGTGGTTGTTTTGCTGATCGGCGGGTTGCTCGGTTCTCTGTTCGGTTTCGAGGGATTCGTCAACATCGCCGAGGGGGAAATGACCCGCACGGTTCTGCTCAGGAACTCGGGCAAGCCGATTCAACTGGACTTCGACATCCGCTGCGAGGATTTCGATGTCAGTTTCTATCCCTCCGGCATGCCCAAGGAATATCGCAGCCGCCTGTCAATTGTCGAAAACGAGCAGACGGTTTTGCAAAAAGACGTCTTGGTCAATCATCCGCTGCGCTACAAGGGGATCAATTTTTTCCAATCCAGCTACGGTGAACTGCCTCCAGAACGCTCGATAGCCGCTGTACCCGAAGAGATCGCTTTGAGTCTCACCAGCAAAGAAACCGGCATGGTCTATAACAAAAAGGTGCGTATCGGGGAGAAAATCACCATACCGGAAGACCTCGGCGAATTCGAAATCAAAGAATTCAAGAATAGCTATGATTTCCGAGGCAAGGAACTGGGCCCGGCCATAATCGGTACGCTGACCCAGAAAAACGGTGTGCCGGTGGAGGTGGTCCTGCCATTGAAATTTCCAGGTTTCGATCGTATGGGTCCCATGATCAATCCCCAACGCAATGATGCGGTCCTGATTTCGATCGATGATATGGGTCCTCTGCCGGGCCAGCAGACCAAACGATTCTATACCGGACTGCAGGTGACAAGGGACCCCGGTGTCTGGGTCGTCTACACGGGCTTTGTGTTGATGATCATCGGTTGTTTCATCACATTTTTCATGTCGCATCAGAGACTGTGCATCGAGGTGGCCCGCAGCGGCCGGCAGAGCCTTGTAACGGTGTCGGGCAACGCCAACAAGAACAAACTCGGCATGCGAAGAAAGGTCGAAACCATCGCCGATGAATTGCTCGAAACCGGGGGACACACCGGTCACAACCGACCAGAAAACCACAAAGGATGACCAATGAACAGTTCGCTGACACTTTCCATTACCACTTTTATATACGGTTTTTCTGCGTTTCTGTACCTTGTGTGTTTTGTTTTCAGGCGGCAGACCCTGGGTGTACTGGGGACCTGGGTGGCGCTTTTAGGCCTGATCGGCAACACCGCAGGGATCGTCATGCGCTGGGTGGAGTCTTACCGGATGGGGATTGGACACGCTCCCTTATCCAACCTCTATGAATCGCTGGTCTTTTTTGCCTGGACGATTACCCTGCTCTATCTTTTCATCGAACGCCGCTACGGAAACCGCGTCATCGGGGCCTTCACCATGCCGCTGGCCTTCTTGGCGATGGCTTACGCTTCCCTGTCTCCCAACATTAGTGACCGCATCCAACCGCTGCTGCCGGCATTGAAAAGCAACTGGCTGATCGCGCATGTAATCACCTGCTTTATCGGCTATGCCGCCTTTGCCGTTGCTTTCGGGCTCAGCATCATGTACCTCATCCGACAACGTGAACCGGACCCAAAAGGTTCGGTGCTCGATCGTTTTCCGAAACCGAACGTGATTGATGACCTGACACACCAGATGATCATGTTCGGATTCCTTTTTCTCTCGGTCGGTATTATTTCGGGGGCCGTTTGGGCCAATTCGGCCTGGGGTCGTTACTGGGGTTGGGATCCAAAGGAGACCTGGTCACTAATCACCTGGTTCATCTATGCCACGCTTCTGCATGCCAAGCTGATGCGCGGCTGGCACGGTCGCCGCATCGCCTATCTTTCGGTGATCGGATTTGCTGCCGTGCTGTTCACTTATTTCGGCGTCAATCTGCTTCCCGGTTTGCACAGTTACGGGGCCATGGGGCAATGATTTTCCCTTGACAAAAAAAGGCTCTCAAGGTACACAACCCAAAATTTTGCCCGCCGGTCAAAGGTACTGCAGGATGCTTCAGGCAGCTATGCTGAAACGACGCTCTGCAGCGCTTATGGTTCACAATTGCCGCTTCGGTTCGGCCGCCCGCAGACGGCGTCATGCGGAGCAAGACGGAGGGTTTTAGCATCCGTCAGGCCGTGACACCACCAATCAATCACAGACGGAGTTTCCATGAGTACAGCAGACGATCTTGACAGGACGGAATCGGAAAATGCAGCCGGCAAGGTAGCGGAAACGGCGTCTTCGGGAAGTGGAAACAAAAAGCAGGATGGGTCCAGCGCGTCGATTACCCTGTTTTTTATTGTCGGCTTCGTCGCCAGCCTGGTCGTGGGATGGGTGGTCTTTCCCAAGCTCCTTTATTCCCAGAAAGAGCAACCGGTCGTTTTCAACCATGAGAAGCACAACGAGCTGGTCGACGCGGGCTGTGAGAGCTGTCATTTCTTCCGCGAGGACGGCAGCTACTCTGGCGTTCCGAAGCTTGCGCAATGCATCGACTGCCATGAAGAGGTGCAGGGCGATAGCGAAGCCGAGGAATATTTCGTCACCGAGTTCGTCCAAAAAGGCCGGGAAGTCCCCTGGCTGGTCTATTCGAGACAACCCCCTTGTGTCTTTTTTTCGCACGCCGCTCACGTCAAAAAGGCCGGCATGGACTGTGTCAGCTGCCACGGTCACATCGGCGAGAGCGAAGAATTGCGACCCTATGAATACAATCGGATCAGCCGTTACAGTCGTGATATCTGGGGCCATAACATTTCAGGAATCAAGCGCAACAGCTGGGACCGGATGAAAATGGATGACTGCTCCGAATGCCACGTAGAAGAAAATGTCAATCAAGGAAGCGTGCAAACCCACAAAGGCGGCTGCTTTGTGTGCCACCACTAATGCCGTCGCCGGTGCGTCTTTCTGCACCAATATTAGGGTTTCCTGTGAAAAATTTTGCCGTTTGCTCAGATATAAGGGGATGAATCGATGAAGATTGACAGAAGAAGTTTCTTGTCGTTTTTAATCGGTGGTGCCGCAGGGACCGCACTCTCGCCGCTGCCCTGGAAACTGACGGATGATATATCCATCTGGACCCAGATGTGGCCCTGGGTGCCGATTCCAGAGAAGGGCGAGGTCAGCACCGTTAACTCTGCGTGTACGCTTTGTCCCGGTGGCTGCGGCATCAGTGTTCGCAAGGTCGACGACCGGGTGGTTAAAATCGAAGGGTTGGCGGGTCACCCAATCAACAACGGCGGTTTGTGCACGCTGGGGTTGGCCGGAGCCCAATTGCTCTATGGGCCGCAGCGCGTAAAGGCGCCCATGAAAAACGTCGGCGGCCGGTTGGTCGAAATCTCCTGGGAAGAGGCCCTGGGTGAAATTTCCGCCAGGCTGAAGGAATTAAGAGAGCGCGGACAGCCCCACCGCGTCGCCTGTATCGCCGGCACGGATCGCGGTACCGTACCGGAACTGTTGAACCGTTTTTTAACCGTTTACGGGTCTCCGCAGTTTTTCCGCGTCCCGTCCATTCAGGACACCTACGAATTGGCGCTGTATCTGATGCAAGGGGTCCGCGCCTCGGCCGGTTTCGACTTCGAGAACGCCGACTACGTCTTGAGCTTCGGCAGCGGTTTGCTCGACGGGTGGGGGACGCCGGTCAATATTTTTCAGGCCCACAGCCGCTGGTGTGAGCGCAGCGGCAAGCTGGTTCAAATCGAACCGCGCCAGTCGCGAACCGCGGCCAAAGCCGACAGCTGGATTCCCATCAACCCCGGTACCGAGGGTGTGCTGGCGCTGAGTCTGGCCGGCGTGATCGTCAAGGAGTCCCTTTACAACGCCGATTTTGTCAACGCCCAGTCGAGCGGATTCGATTCGTGGCAGCAGGTGTTGCTTGAAAATTACGATACCGAGAGCGCCGCGAAGATTACCGGAGTTGACCCGTCGACAATCGCTAAGCTGGCAAGGGATTTTGCCGGTGCCCGTAAACCACTGGCCGTCTGCGGGCGGGGCAAGGGGCAGAGCCCCGGCAGCCTGAAGGAGGTAATGGCCGTTCACGCTCTCAATGCCCTGGTCGGTGGTATCGATCGGCAGGGAGGGGTGCGAGCGGTGCCCGAGCCGGACTACATCGATTGGCCGGAACCGGAAATGGATGCCGTTGCCGCTGCCGGTATGCAACAGGAACGGGTTGATCAAGCCGGCGGCAGTCAGTATCCACACGCTCGTTATCTGCTCAATCGACTACCGGAAGCCGTCAATTCGAGTGCAGACTCGCCGCTACAGGTGCTGTTCGTATCAGACGCCAATCCGTGTTATTCGCTGCCGAACAGCAAGGCTTTTAGCGATGCTTTCAAGAAGATCCCCATGGTTGTCAGCTTTTCGTCCTACCTGGGGGAGACGGCCGAGTTGGCCGATTTTATTCTGCCGAGCCCCATCTATCTTGAACAATACGAAGATCGGCCGATTGCGGCCGGATACCCTCTGCCGATTGTCAACTTGACCCGGCCGGTGGTTAAGCCGCTTTTCAATACGCGGTCCGTCGGGGACGTGGTGATCGAACTGGCCCGGTCATTGGGCGGAACCGTTGCCGCGGCTTTCCCCTGGGAAGATTACCAAACCTGCCTGAAAGAGACGCTCGGTGATAAGTGGATTGTGCTCAACGAAAAGGGTTACTGGGCCGGCGATAAATTAGGGTCAGGTGGGCAGCCGGCAACCTTTGAAACCAAATCGTCCCGATTCGAATTTACCAATGCCGAAATTGACGCCATGGCCCGCTTCGCGCCGGTCGAACCGGAAGGCGATATAGCCGCCTTTCCTTTGGTGCTGGTGCCCTACGATACCATGCGACTGTGGAACGGCTACATCGGTGATCCGCCGTTTGTCATCAAAATCGTTCCGGACACGGTTTTAAAAAACAACGACGTTTTGATTGAGATTAATCCGGCCACTGCCAGTGAATTGGGCCTGCAAGACGGGCAGGCCGCCAACCTGACAACGCCGCGCGGCACGGCCAGAGTGCGGGTGCATCTGTTCGAGGGCATCATGCCGGGAGTGGTGGCACTGCCCGCAGGGCTCGGCCACACGGCGCACAGCAAATTCCTGGCCGGCAAGGGCGCTAACGTCAACGCCCTGATCGGATCCGTTGAGGATGCCGCTACCGGTTACGAGGCCGTCTGGGGCATCAGGGCCAAACTCGACAAAGCCTGACAGATCGTTCAGGGGATGGGCAGCGGTCGCTCTGTACCGTCTCCTGACCACTTCACACCGGCGATGAGGTTTAGATGAAATTAGAAAAAGCCCACAAATTCGGAATGTTCATCGATCTGGACAAGTGTACTGGATGCGGATCCTGCATGGTCGCCTGTATGGCGGAAAACAACGTACCGTTCCGAGAAGACGAAACCGATAAGCTGATCAGTGTTGCGTGGATGCGCGTTTATAACTTAAGCAACAACAAACCTTTCCCGGACACCGAAACCAGTTTTCTGCCGCGACCCTGCCAGCACTGCGAAGGGCATCATGGCCACTCACCGTGTGTTTCAGTCTGCCCGGCGACCGCCACGGATTATGACGCCAACACCGGCATCGTCAGCCAGATTTACACCCGCTGTTTCGGTTGTCGATATTGCATGGCCGCCTGCCCGTATCACGTTCGGCTGTTCAACTGGTATGATCCGGTATGGCCGGAGGGCATGGAGAAGTCCTTGAACCCGAATATTTCGGTGCGCATGCGCGGCGTCGTTGAAAAGTGCAGTTTCTGTTTTCACCGCTACCAGCTGGCCAAGGAGCGTGCCGACTATGAAGGCGAGGAACATCTGGCGGAAGATGCCTATCAGACCGCCTGCACCCAGGCTTGCCCGGCCAAGGCCATTGTCTTCGGTGATTTGAACAACCCGGATCACAAGGTCCATCAGTTGGCGCAGCCGGACAACCGCAACGGCGGCAAGCCACGGGCAAAAAACGTGTTCCGGTTGCTGGAGCACCTGGGAACCAACCCGAAAGTCTATTACCACTCCAGCAAAGAATGGGTCCGTCGTCTGGGGGACAATGATGTAACGGGTCGGGACAAAGCCTGATCGGCGACCCACCCGGAGTGTGTTGCCGGATCGACGCAGTGATTCTGATGACAACCTGATAGGCGGGGCAAAAACCAGTTCAATCACTATAAACTGAGGAGCATAGTACTTATGGACGCTGCATTGATACCGGATGGAGTTAAACGCTGTCCAATATGGAAATTCATGGCCGGCCTGACACCGGTGGTCCTGGTTCTGCTGTGGGGTATATATGCCATGTTGCTCTGCTGGTTGAAGGGACTCAACCAGACCAACATGAACAACGCCTACGGTTTTGCCCTCTGGATCTGGGCCGATCTGGCCGTCATCGCTCTGGGCGGCGGTGCATTTTTCAGCGGTTTCTTGAAATATCTCGTTGGAAAAGACGAGCTCAAGAACATCATCAACTTCGCGGTCCTGATCGGCTTCATTTGTTACAGTTCGGCGCTACTGATTCTCGCCATCGATATCGGGCAACCCCTGAGGGGCTGGTTCATTTTCTGGCATGCCAACGTCCATTCGATGCTGACCGAGGTGGCTTTCTGTCTGACCGCCTACTTCTTCGTTCTCTGTATCGAATACATTCCGTTGGTTCTGGAGAATCGTCAACTCGACCGGGTCCCTTTCTTCCACAACCTCACCCACAACATGCATGAGACCATGGCGGTTTTCGCCGCCACCGGCGCTTTTCTGTCCTTCTTCCACCAGGGATCGCTGGGCGGCGTGGCCGGTGTTCTTTTCGGACGACCATTCGGATACAGGCAGGAAATTTTAATCTGGCCGTTTACCTTTTTCCTCTTCACCTGGTCCGCGGCGGCTTACGGCCCCTGTTTCACCATCCTGATCACCAAAATTACGGAGGCCGTTAGCGGCAAAAAACTGGTCAAAGACAACGTGATCTGGCTGCTGGCCAAGATTTCGGGCTGGATGATGTTGACCTACAGCATTGCCAAAACCGCCGATACCATTTACTGGGCCGCCGTCACTGCGCCGGCCAAAGGGTTCGTATTGAGCGATTTTTATACCAACAATGCGCTTTACGGGTACTGGATTCTGGTGCTCGAAGTGGGCATCTGCGGCTGGCTGCCGGCCCTGCTGCTGGTTTTCAAGAAGACCCGCGAAAACAGGAAACTGCTCTGGCTGGCCGTGATTCTGGGCGTGATCGGCGTCAGCCTCAATCGCTGGGTGATGGTGCTTCAAGTGCTGGCGGTGCCGGTGATGCCCTTTATCAAATGGATCCTGTATTACCCGAGCTGGCAGGAAGTCGCCACCACGCTGCTGCCGGTGGCCTACGGCATCATCCTAGTTGCGATCTCCTACCGCTACATGCCTGTTTTTCCCCAGGAAGCGGAACTCAATCCCATTGAGCCGCCGACAGGAGAGGTCGCACCGTCCGAGAGTGAAGCCACTTCAACGCCAGACGCCCCGGAGGGAGAGTTGCAACCGGCACAGGCGTAAATTGAGAGCACAGGAGGAGATACATGTTTCCCTTTAGTTTCGAATGGATCTGGGATATGGGGCATATGGTTTTTCACGGGGGGCTGTGGTACGCGCTGACCATCATCGGACTCGGAATGACGTATTGCGTCATCAAGGCCGTCGTGGACTCAAGCAAAGGCAAGGGCAGCCACCATCACTGATCGTCAAACCACTGAATTGGTCAAATTTTAAAGCGCTTGTCCTCCAAAACAATGCTATGGAGCAAGCGCTTTACTTATTTTTTCCCCGTCGTGCTTTAACACGAAAATAGAATGTAATACGGAAAAAGGTAGGTACCTCCACCCGGATGAACGGTTTCTAAAGACGGCTCGAAAACATGCTATCGTTTTGCGCCAAAGACGGCGCATTCAGTCTCAGGCGGGGCGAATCTTTGTGGTAAGAAATTCTGTGCCCATTGTCGGGCGGAGCTTGAAAGTTTTTTTCATAAATTTTTCGGAGAAAAATTTATATGGATAAAATCGTAGTGGAGGGCGGAAGACAGCTGAACGGTGAGGTCAAGATCAGCGGTGCCAAAAATGCCGCCCTGCCGGTTCTCGTGGCGGCCCTTTTGACCGACGGCTGGAATACCTTTAAAAACGTACCGGACTTGCGGGATATCGACAGCACCCGCCAACTGTTGACACACCTCGGCGCCGCGGTCGAGCGATCCGGCGAAACAGTGCGGATCAATGCCGCCGGTCTCAACAACCCCGAAGCGCCTTATGATATCGTGCGCAAGATGCGGGCCTCGATACTGGTTTTAGGGCCGCTGGTAGCCCGGTTGAAACGGGCCCGGGTGTCGCTTCCGGGCGGATGCGCCATCGGCGCCCGCCCGATCAACCTGCACCTCAAAGGTCTGGCGGCGTTGGGCGCTGCCATCGATCTCGACCACGGCTACGTCGAGGCCAAAGCCGATCGGCTGACCGGCGCCGACATCTATTTCGATATTCCCACCGTCACGGGTACGGAAAACCTCATGATGACGGCTGTTCTGGCCCACGGCACCACGGTTCTCAGAAACGCGGCACGTGAGCCTGAAATCGTTGCGCTGGCAGACATGCTGACCGGGATGGGAGCCCGTATTGAGGGGGCCGGCACCTCGATTATTACGATCCGGGGAGTCGACGCCTTGAATCCGACCACATTCACCGTCATTCCCGACCGGATCGAAGCCGGCACCTTCATGGTCGCTGCGGCCCTGACGCGGGGGCAGGTCACGCTGCGCGGCTGTGAACCGGCACACCTTGAAGCCTGCACTGACAAGCTAAAACTCGCCGGAGCCAAAATCAGCGTCGAGGACAAAGGTCTGACGGTAGCCGGTGGTGACGCCTTCAACAGTGTTGATTTAAGGACGCAGCCGTATCCAGGCTTTCCAACGGACATGCAGGCCCAGTTCATGGTCCTGATGTCAGTGGCCAACGGCTTGAGCGTCATTTCGGAAACTATTTTCGAAAATCGTTTCATTCATGTCAGCGAACTGCGGCGCATGGGGGCCGATATCCGCGTTACGGGCAATACGGCGGTCGTGCGGGGGGTTTCTCATCTGTCGGCCGCACCGGTGATGGCCTCCGACCTGAGGGCCAGCGCCTCTCTGATTCTGGCAGGGTTGGTGGCCAAGGGATCGACCGAAGTCAATCGTGTCTACCATCTGGATCGCGGCTACCAGGCCATCGAAAAAAAGTTTGCCGCCCTCGGGGCCGCCGTCAGGCGGCTGCCGGCATAGTGATGGTCCTGAATGTATATGCACGACCGCTCATCCCGCTGGCTCTTTCCTTTATGATCGGCATTGTCGGGGGACTCTTTTTGGCGGGGTTCGAGCCCGCGGTTCTGGTCGGTCTTGCAGCAGCCTTCGGGTTCACCGTCTTTTGCCTGCTTCGCCGCAGAAACGAAAGTCTATCGCCTCTGTTGATTTTCATTTTCCTCGGCTACCTCTCGGTGCAGCCTTGGATGGCGCCACGCTTTCCGTCGCACCACATCATCCATTTTACCGGCCAACAAAAATGGCACATCACCGGAACCGTCGATTCGCGGCCGGTGCCCCGCAGCAACCGCTTGAAATTCCTGATGACGGTTGAACGGATAGAAGCCGCCGGCGTCTCCCGGCCGGTCACGGGGAGGATACGGGTAACCGCCATCGGAACCAACTGTGGCTTTTTCCGCGGCGACCTTATCTCGTTCGAGAGCCGGATTCGCGAACCACATAACTTCAATAACCCCGGTGGCTTCGATTATAAACGTTACCTGGCGTTCCAAGAGGTCTGGGCCACGGCCTACAGTCCCCTTGAATCTGTGACCATTTTGAGCGAACGCCCACGAAGCGGGATCGGGCATTGGATCGATCGGATGCGGGAGCGCATTCTCGAGCTTATTGACACGACCCCCGCCGGCGAGCATCGGGGTGTCTTGGCCGCGTTGATTCTCGGGGATAGGAGTCGCCTGTCGCCGGAAACCACCGTCTTCTTTCAACGGGTGGGCATCGGGCACCTTCTGGCCATATCCGGTCTGCATATCGGCATCGTCGCCTCAACGGTTTTTTTCCTGCTCTCCCGCATTCTGTCACGGATCCCCTGGTTCCTCTGGAATGCCGGAACCCGCAAATGGGCGGCACTCGGGACATTTTTCCCCGTGTTGGCATATGCATTGCTGGCCGGCATGTCTCCCTCCACACAAAGAGCGTTGGCCATGGTCGGGTTTTTCCTGCTGACCTTTCTGTATGGCAGGGACCAGGATCTTCTGAACACGCTGGCCGTTGCGGCGATGTCAATTCTCGTGGTCTATCCGCCGGTTTTTATTTCCGCTTCCTTTCAACTGTCCTTTACGGCCGTGTTTGCCATCATCTACGGCATGGCACGGGTCCCGCTAACACCGCTGCCGCTATCTGTTCCGGTGACTTCGCGGGTCTTAAGAAGGTTTACCCTCTTTGTTCTCGTGTCGGTATGGGCGACATTGGGAACCCTACCGCTGACGATGTTCTATTTCAACCAGGTCTCGCTGATCGGTATTCTCTCCAACTGCCTCTTCGTTCCGATAATCGGGTTCGGCGTGGTGCCGTCGGGACTGCTGGCGGCTTTCTTGTTGCCGCTCAGTTCGAATGCCGCTGCGACGATAATGAATCTGGCTGCGGCCGTTCTCGCCCAGACACTCAAACTGGTGAGCCTGATGTCGCAGTTGCCCTTTGCGGCTGTTCGAACCGTTACCCCCTCTCTGCTTGAAATCGCCTGTTATTACCTTTTAGTCTTCGCAGTGGTGGTTCTTATCAGCCGCCGAAGACAGGACGAGGCCTCGGCAGTCGACAATACCGAATTCCGGTTGGATTCCGATGGCACCGTCGGGAGGATGCCGTTCGGTGGAGGATTAAAGCGAATTCAACCGATTTGGGTGGCCCTGGCATTGGTTCTGTCTGCGATTGTCGCCGACATCGGTTACTGGGCTTATCAACGACTGGGACGGCAGGACTTGCGGGCTACTTTCCTTGATGTCGGGCAGGGCAGTGCGACGCTGTTCGAACTGCCTGGAGGATACTGTATGCTGGTAGACGGCGGCGGGTATTCGGACAATGCCGCGTTCGACGTCGGTGCCCGGATCATCGCCCCATTTTTGTGGCACAAGAAAATCAAAACCGTCGAGACCCTCATCCTGACACATCCCAACAGCGATCATCTGAACGGATTGATTTACATTGCCGAGAACTTCAACGTGCACCATATCTGGTCCAACGGAGAGCCCGGGAATACATCGGGGTATCGGCAGTTGATGAAAACCATAAGGGATAAAAACATCGCTCATCCCGCGTTTCGGCAACTCGATCGGCAGGTGGAAGTCGCGGGGGTTAAAATCGAGATACTCAATCCGCCGCCCGGGTTTCTCGAGCGTCGCCAAACGGAACCATGGCGGGATCTCAATAACAATTCCCTGGTCGCCCGGTTTACCAGCGGTACAATTTCACTTCTTCTCTGCGGCGACATCACGGCCAAGGCCGAAAAAGAGCTTGTGACCCGAGAAGGTGACCACTTGAAAAGCACCGTTCTCTTCGTCCCACATCACGGCAGCGACTCGTCGAGCACCCCTGGTTTCATCGACGCCGTTCAACCCCAGATCGGTATCGTTTCGGCAGGGTGGCAGAACCGCTATCACTTTCCCCATCCCGCCGTTTTGAAGCGCTATCGTCAGGCAAAAACCCGCCTGTTGCGGACTGACCAAGACGGCGCTATTTCTCTTGCAACCGACGGTCTCCGGCTGTCCATAAGCACGGCCATCGCAGGCCGTGAATGACATCCAAATACAGGCGGCAAGAACATAACCTCTTAAGAATTTACGGCATTGACCAACCGGATGGCGCGCGCGGGTCTGCCTTGCGGTTTTATGATAACAAGAAAAATATAGGAAAGGGTGAAAATGCGGGTTAATGTATTGTTGGAGGGGTCATATACGACACGGTATATAAACTCTTGAAGCGCGAAGAAAAGAAAAAAAGGGGGTTACTCTTCCAGGTTGCTGTAATAAGTTTCGAGCTTGTATTTGTCCTCTTCGCTCAAGAGCCCGAAATCAACCAGAACATCTCCAATGCCGTCTTCCCGCAACATATCGATCTTGATGATGTCTTCGGGATCTCTGTCGGTGACGTTGTAAAAGGTGTATTCGTACGTCAACTCTGACTTTTTTAATAATTTGAACTCTTTGTTTTTGATCACAATGTGTTGACTCGCCAAAAAATAGCCAATGAACAATAAAATGCCGCTGAAAACATACTTTTTGATTCTTGCATTCATCCGCCGCCTCCTTCCCGCGTCACACTGTCCCTGGCGTTTTCTCCAGCCACAAATTCAACTCCGCTGAAACAGCCGACAGAATGTTTTTGGTTTTAGAGTATTATTTTAACACCGTCCGCCCGTTTTGGTCAACTTCGGGGCTGATTTCACCGATGTGGTTGCCTGCAGCAACCTCAACATCGTTTCCATCGACGATTATGACCGGTGCCGGCGCCATCGGTCATGGCAGATCGTCCAACAGATGATCTGCCTTTTGAATAAATATTCATAATTATACCCGGCGTTGCATCGCGCGTGAATCGGCCAAGATATAAAGACACCCGTGTCTATATGGCCTTTTTCTAAAGTAATTATAGTATTTTGACACATTAAACCATTCCCGGGTTTTTTCTTGACAGAGTCGACCTGGATTTGTTAAGTGAATGAATATTCATTCATTTTAATCAACAGGAGGACAATCATCATGAAAAAGATCAGAAAGGCTGCGGTGATCGGGTCCGGCGTCATGGGTGGCGGTATCGCCGCCATGCTTGCCAGTGCCGGCGTGCGGACGGTGATGCTGGACATCGTGCCTCCGGACTTGAAGGATGAACAGAAACGTGACCCAAAGGCGCGCAATCGAATCGTCAAGCAGGGGCTGGATAATGTGCTCAAAGCCAGTCCGGCGTTGCTCATGCATCCCAAAGACGCCGAGCGCATCGACATCGGTAACCTCGAAGACGACTTTGAAAGGCTCGCCGAGTGTGACTGGGTCATTGAAGTCGTGGTGGAAAACCTGAAGGTCAAACAAAACCTCCTGCAAAAGATCGAGACAGTCCGCCGCCCGGGCACGATCGTCACCACCAATACCTCCGGAATTCCGCTCAAAGCCATGTCCAAGGGACTGAGCCCGGAGTTTCGGCAGCACTTCCTGGGGACCCATTTTTTCAATCCGGTACGCTACATGCGGCTGCTGGAAATTATTCCCGGAGAGGACACGCTGCCGGAACTTCTCACATTTGTTGCTGAATACGGTGAAAAGATTCTCGGCAAGGGGATCGTATGGGCCAAGGACACGCCCAATTTTATCGGCAACCGCATCGGGGTCCAGGGAATTGTCAAGGCCATGCAGTTGATGCGGGAAGAGGGTTTGACGATTCCGGCCGTCGATGCCGTCTTCGGTCCGGTCATGGGACGGCCTAAGACCGCCATGTTCAAAACCGCTGATCTGGTGGGACTCGACGTGCTTGCCCACGTCGCTCGCAACACCTACGAAATGGTGCCGGACGACGAAGGTCGGGACAGTTACGAGATGCCCGGGTTCGTCCAGAGCATGATCGAAAAAAATCTGCTGGGCAAAAAAAGCCAGAGCGGCTTCTACAAAACCGAACTGACGCCCGAGTGGCAGAAGATTCGTAAAGTCATCGATCCGGACACATTGACCTACGGCGAATATGAAACGCCGACCTATCCCTGCCTGGAGAAAGTCCGGCATGCCCGGACCCTGCCGGAAAGAATGCGGGCCGTGGTTTACGGTGACGATAAACTGGCCCGATTCACTTGGAAAGCCTTGGCGAATAACCTGATTTATGCCGCCAACCGCATTCCAGAGATATCCGACACGATCGTCGATATCGACAACGCCATGCGATGGGGCTTTAACTTCGGGCTCGGTCCCTTTGAAACCTGGGACGCGATCGGGCTAAAAGAGTCGGTCGAGAAAATGGCGCGCGACGGGTTCGAGGTGCCTAAAAAAATTCAAGCGATGATCGCAGCCGGCCGCAGCACGTTTTACAGGACCGACAACGGGAAGGTCTCTTATTACGATTTTGCCGCCGAAGGCTACCGGGAACTCGACGTCAGTCCCAACATCATCTTCCTCAAGGCTCTCAAGGGCGCCGGCAAAGTGATCAGCGGCACGCCATCCGCTTCATTGGTCGATCTGGGTGATGGCGTGGCCTGCCTCGAGTTCCACACCAAAATGAATGCACTGAATGCGGAAATCCTGGATTTCATGGCGCAAGCGCTCGACCATGTCGATGCCAACGGGGCCGGGTTGGTCATTGGGAACCAGGCCGGCGGAATGCCCGGCGCTTTTTCTGCCGGCGCCGACCTGAAGGGTATCCTCGGGGCCGTCAAAGAGAAGCGATATGCCGATATCGAGAAGATGGTGCACGATCTGCAAAAGGTGTTGCAGCGGGCAAGGTATGCGCCGTTTCCGGTCGTGGCCGCTCCTTACGGATTGACCCTCGGAGGGGGCTGCGAAGTCTGCCTGGCGGTTGACCGGATCGTCGGCCACGCCGAACTCTATATGGGCTTGGTCGAAATCGGTGTCGGACTGCTGCCCGCCGGCGGGGGATGCCTGAATCTTTGGCGGCGGACCATTCAGACGATTCCCGCCTCGGTTACGGATGTGGATCTGGGGCGCTTCTTCATTCCCGTTTTTATGACCATCGCCATGGCCAAGGTCTCCACCTCGGCCGCCGATGCCCGGGCCACTGGCTTTCTCGGTGCGCGGGACCGGATCGTCTTTAACCGCGACTACCTTGTCGGCGAGGCCAAAAAAGAAGTCTTGAAAATGGTGGATGAGGGATATGCGCCGCCCGTCAAGCCGAAGCTCAGAGTTATCGGCGAGTCGGCTCAGGGCATGATTGCAGCCGAAATCTACAATATGCATAAAGGCGGTTTTATCACCGATTATGACGCACTGCTGGCCAAGCGGATCGCTTTTGTCATCAGCGGCGGCGAGGTTCGCACCAACAGCGAACTGGACGAAGAGGTGATTTTGACACTCGAGCGCCGGACATTCATGGAACTGCTGCGGCAGGAAAATACAGTTTCCCGGATCGAACACATGCTCAATACGGGCAAGCCGCTGCGTAATTGATTGCAAAATTCACCCGCCAATCGGTTGAGGGAGCGGGACCGTTGAATTTCGGCGCATCATTTTCATGCACCGCGGAGGCCGTTAGGGCTATCGTTTTTGTTGAGATCATACCATCAGTATTGTTAAAAAAGGGGGTAAGGACATGAGAGATGCCTATATCGTCACTTCCATCCGAACGCCGGGCTGCAAACGCGGCAAAGGCGCTTTCAGCGACACCCGGCCGGAGGATTTGCTTTCCTTTATTCTGTCGACTGCGGTTGAGTGCACGCCCAATCTTCAGAAAAAGGACGTCGAGGATATCATGGTAGGGTGTTGTTTTCCCGAGGCCGAGCAGGGATTGAACATCGGCCGGCTTGTGAGTCAGATTGCCGGTTTTCCGTCCGAGGTGACCGGCGCAACTGTGAACCGGTTCTGCGCTTCAGGCCTGGAAGCGATCACCGCCGCGGCCCTGAAAGTAATGGCGGGCTGGGCGGATGTCGTCGTCGGCGGCGGTGTGGAGTCGATGACCTATATCCCCATGGGCGGGTTCATGCCCCGGCCGCATCCCGAGTATACCCGTGAACATGCCGGACTTTACGTGTCGATGGGCATCACGGCCGAGAATGTTGCCCGACGCTACAAAATCTCTCGCGAGGACCAGGACGCCTTTGCGTTTCAGTCGCAGACCAGAGCCGCCGACGCCAGGAAGAACACCCTTTTTACCGAACTGGTGCCGACGCCGGCCACAAAATTCGTTCGGCAGCAGGACGGTACTTACGAAAAAGAATCGTTTGTCCAGGCCTTCGACGACGGCATCCGGGATAACACGACCCTCGAAGGATTGGCGGCACTGCAGCCTGTTTTTGCGGCCGGCGGCACGGTGACGGCCGGCAATTCATCCCAAACCACTGACGGTGCTGCGGCGGCGATCATCATGAGCGAAGAGAAGGTCAAGGAGTTCGGGGTTCAGCCGCTTGCCAAACTGAAGTGCTACACAACAGTCGGGTGCAAGCCGGAGGAAATGGGAGTCGGACCGCGTTACGCCATACCGAAACTGCTCGATATGGCCGGAATGGATATTGCCGACGTCGGCCTTTTTGAAATCAACGAAGCCTTCGCTTCCCAGGCGCTATACTGTATCCGCGAACTCGGCCTGGACATGGAAAAAGTGAATGTCAACGGCGGTGCCATTGCCCTCGGCCACCCTCTGGGGTGTACCGGTGCCAAGCTGTGCGCCACCCTGCTGGCCAACATGAAAGCCAGGGGTGCCAAATACGGTATCGAGTCGATGTGCATCGGCGGCGGCATGGGGGCGGCGGCCCTGTTCGAACTCTGCGAATAGCTTCGTCGATTCCGTCAGCCGTCTTCCCGGTGGCGATCGGGATGGCCGGGCAAAAAAAATGATAATGGTCTTGCAATTCGACGAATAATTGATTATCTTCGAAGCAATCAATGAAGTACCGCATCAGGTTCGCGGGACAGTTTCGTTCTGAAGGAACAATCCGTTACAAAGAGAGATATCCTCCAGTTTGAGACGTTGAAATTTTTAATGAAAGGAGGATATCACCATGATCAATGGAACTGTAAAGTGGTTCAGCGACCAAAAAGGGTTCGGGTTTATTGAGCAGGAAGACGGGCCGGATGTGTTCGTTCATCATTCAGCCATTAACGCCACCGGCTTTAAATCCCTCAGTGAAGGCGACCGTGTTAGCTTTGACATAGAGCAAGGGCAAAAAGGTCCGGCTGCCGTGAATGTCACCGTGATTTAACTTCCCATTATCCGGGAAAATAAGGGGCACTCCCTCCGAAAAGAGGGGCTGCCCTTTTTTTGCTCCGGCGGCAGCGTCGAATATGGCTGGTCTGCGGCCAGAACAGTGAGATAATGCCCGGCATTCGGTTTTTCTGTTAGGCGGGTCGAGGTGTTAATGCGAGAAGGCCTTTCCTGGAACAAAAGAAGGGTTGTCGCCAATGAAGACGGTCCTTGCCGCAGGAATGAACATATAGCGTTAAAAACTGAAGCTGTCAAACCGACTCCCTTCGAGATCGATGTGCAGCATCCGGTTGCGGATGAGCTGCCCACGGTCGAGCAGGATTTTGATGACTTCCATCGCCTGAATGGTAGCGACGATAGATGGAGTTGGTGCCGGTACACCTAGAATGGCTTCCGGACGTCCGGGATCGTTTCTTGGCGTTTGCGTTTCTCCGTAAATTCGCTCCAAACCGGGATCTTCAGGGAAAATGGTCATGACCTGCCCGTCGAAGCCGGCCAAGGCACCGTGTACGAGAGGAATCCCGAGTTTCTGTGCGGTGCTGCCGATCGTCATTCGATCGGGGATGTTGTCCAACGCATCGGCCACCACGTGCATCTCTGCCAAAATAGAATCGGCATTGGCGGCATTGATTTTTTTTCGGAACATGCTCACCTCGACCGCCGGATTTATTTCCCGGACCTTTTTGGCAGCCTCTTCTGCTTTGGGCACGCCGATATTCGCGGTGTCGGACAGGGCCTGACGGTTCAAATTGGTTTCATCGAAAACGTCTCCGTCAACCACTGTCAGAAAACCGACCCCGATGCGGGCCAACAGCAGGATAACCGTCCCCCCCAGCCCGCCGGCACCGATAACGGCCACTCTGGAATTTGCCAGTTTCAACTGATCTTCCAGTGCGAGGATGTCGCGGTTGCGGACGTAGCGATGCGGCCAGATGCTTTGGTTGAGCGCTGCGAGGTAGACATCGCGCATGCTGCGGGCGCAGCGCTCGGAAAGTTTCCGGGCCGGGCCATCTTCTAAAACCCAAACACTGCGATGGGCGGGGTCGGAAATTTGCCCCGATATATCGCGAACCAATTTTTCCAGTTGTGCGGTTGTGGCTGAATCCATAAATTGTTCCTTTCCAGCAGCACATGCAGAACGAGCAAGATGTCAGGTTCTTCCCTGATAAACCGCTGTCGTTAAAAAGGCAAGCGCTCCTGTTTTGATGGGGTAGCGAAAATTGACCGGCTAAGCCTATCGCTCGAGGTAGACTTGAAAAAGGAATCCTTCAGCCCTATTATCAAACCTATATGAGTTCCCAACTGATGTTTTCATACGAAGGGAAGAATAGATAAGATGAAGATTGAAGCCAACCTATACGCCACCTTGGCTCGTTACTTGCCCAATCAACTTGAAAAGGGCAGCTGCGTTTTGGATGTTGCCGACGGTGCTACTGTGGAAGACGTATTGCAGCAATTGAACATTCCGACTGGCCTGGTCAAGCTGATCTTTGTCGATGGGATTCATGCCAGCCGTGAATCGAATTTGAAAGACGGCAGCCGATTGGGGGTCTTCCCACCGGTAGGCGGCGGTTAAGGGATTACTCAAAAATGAGGTCACATTTTGATCGAATGACCCGAAGATCCGGTGCCCGCCGGAAAGGTCACAGCTGAGGTGATAAACGGTTTGAGTTAATCAGGGTCACGGTAAAAAATAATTCCACAAGATTGCGCCGGATTTGGGTTCGTCTACAAGGCGCATTCAGCGGCGCATATCGAGATACGTGTCGGTGGATGAGACGCAGTAGAAGAACCAAAAGACAAGCAAGATGTGGAATTATTTTTTGCTGGGGTCCTCAGTGGTGACTTGAAGAAACAGGGTGTCTTTGTCTTTTATACGTGACCTCAAATCGTCAAGGCCGATTGGATTGTTGCCTAACATCGCCCGCCGGCATCCTTTTCTGAGCAGATCTTCACACCGGTCGAGTACTTCCCTCAACTCGGCGCCTTCCATCCAAATGCCGCGCGCCAACAGTAACGGTCCGACCTCACGGGTGGTCATGTTGAAGAGCTTTACAATTACTCTGCCCTCACAGGTTTCACGGGCCGAGGCGTCGTTTCGGTAGGTAATGTTTTTGCGGAGGGTGGCTAAAACGCCGCCTTTCCTCAATACGGCACCGACCAGACCGGGCATCGCGGCTGACAGCGCAACGGTTGCGCCTTCCCCAACTGTTGTCCGGTTGACGTCATCGACGGGATGTCCGTTGAGAAATACGGTTTGAACTCTGTTCTCCAGATAGTCTTCCGCCAATCCGATCTGCCGGCACATCAGTTCCTTCAAACTGCACTCCAGGCAAGCGCTGACCCGCACCCCCCGCGAGAACAAGGGTGTGAAGCAAGATGGTATGATAGCCGGTTCAACCTGAAACCGCAATGCGGTGTGGCCGTCGTTTCCCATTATCGTTAGGATTCCCCAATTTATTTGCTGCAGGGCGGCCGCTTACGCTGAGTGTTGCGGTCTCGAATCTCCAGGCGTAAGGTTGTGTCCGGCGCCCGGCTGCCTCTCGATACCGGTCCTGCAGAGATCGTAAAATGAAAAAAATGGGGAAACCGCAAACGGTGTTCCCCATTCGGTTGATGTCGAGCCGTCGGACTACCAGTTATACAACTGGTCCAATTCCTCGTCTTTGACCTTGAAGGTGACGTTGTGGGGCGGCAGTTCTTCCTTAATGAAATATTCCGGCAGCCGATCCTGTTTGGAGGTAAAACCGGCCCGTTCGTTGAAGTCTCTTTCAGTCTTGAGTACCGACTTGCCCAGTTCGGCCACCCCGTCCGCCGTCAGTTCCATACCGTAAAAGGCATTGATCATGTCGATCAAGGCCTGGAAAGTCTCTGGTTGATCGAGCACCGCAAAGGCGATGAACAGGCACATGCCGGTGGAATCCACCGCCGCCGTGGCGATCTGCAGGTTGCGCGACAGTTCGACCTGGCCTTCGGGGGTCAGTGGATCGACCTTGCCGCCCACCCCGAGGATGTTGGCGGTAACCGCGTAGCCGGCGGTGTGATCGGCGCCCATGGTGCTGGTGGCATACGTGACGCCGATGCCCTGGATGCCGCGCGGGTCGTAAGCCGGCATCGCCTGGCCCTTGACCGTCGGTATCCGCTCGACGCCGAAGACCTTGCCGGTGACCTCGGCCCCGCTGCCCAGGATGCGTCCCAGGGGCGTGCCTTTGCCGACTTCCTTCACCAGGTTGATGGCGGCCTGTGCATCGCCGAATTTGGCGACGCCGGCCTCCATGGCCACGCCGATGGTGGCGCCCATTTCGATGGTGTCCACCCCGAAGTCGTCATCGAGGCGATCGAGCATGGCGATGGCATCCAGATCGTCGATGCCGCAGTTGCCGCCGTGGGCCCAGACGGTTTCGTACTCCGGCTGCTTGGTCATATAGTGCCCGTCTTTGTCGTAGTAGGTCCCCGAGCAGCGGATGATGCAGCCGCGATGGCATCCATGCGTGGCGGAACCTTTGCCGCCGCGTGCCGTTTCAGTCTCGGCCTGGGTTTCGCCGCTGATCTTGGAGCAGCCGTCGAAGCGACCCCACATGAAATTCTTGGTGGGATAGGCACCGGCCTCGTTGATGACATTGGTGAGGACATTGGTCCCATAGGCGGGCAGGCCTTCACCGGTGACAGGATGTTTTCGCAGACCCGCAACCCAGGCCTGATTGGCCTCCTTGAACTTGTTTGGGTCTTTGGGCGGTCGCATTTTCATGCCCGCATCATCGAGCACGATGACCTTGACGCCTTTTGATCCCATCACGGCACCCACACCGCCGCGGCCGGCATGACGGGTCGGCCGCTGTTCCATGTCGGTGAAGGCAATCGATGCGGCGGCCATTTTCATTTCTCCGGCCGTGCCGATGGAAATGCAGGCCACTTTGTCACTGAACTCGGATTTCATTTTTTCGACCAGATCGTAGTTTCCGAGCATGCAGAGGCTGTTGTCGGCCGTGACGGTGACGCCGTCCTTGTTGACCAGGACTTTGTAAAGCGTGTCGTCCTTGGGTTTGCCTTCCAGAACGATCGCGGCATAGCCCAGTCTCGCCAAAACCTGGGAGGCCTGGCCGCCGGCATTGGATTCCTTGATGCCGCCGGTCAAGGGGCTCTTGCAGCCCACCGACAGCCGGCCCGACATGGCGGCCGTGGTTCCGCTGAGCAGTCCCGGCGCAATGACCAGTTTGTTGTCGGCGCCCAAGGGGTGGCAGAGCGGCGGCACCTCTTTGGCGACGATGGCCGATGTCATGGCCCGTCCACCCAGACCCGCGTAACCTCCCGGCGGTTCGGTTCTGACCTTCGGACCGCCTTCAGCGCCCATGTCGATGCGAAGTATTTTGTCCATCGAAATCCTCCTTTGCGACAACGAAATTATGGTTGTTTACTGTGCAGCATTCTCAACATCCGGCAAAAACCCGGTCACATTTTCCACTGTCTGTTATTATGGGTATTTATCGGTAATGTCAAGAAAAACCCAAAATGCCGTATGCACCGCCACCGTTTTTCGCCGCCGCAGAACCCGATCACCCGTTTTTGGCCTCGAAGAGCTTCATGAAATCAATCAGAGCATCGACCGCCTCAAGTGGGGTGGCATTGTAAATCGAGGCCCGGCAGCCACCCACCGACCGGTGGCCCTTGAGACCGCCCAGGTCGTTCGCCAAGGCCTCTTCGACGAAGCGTTTCTCGAGATCCTCCCCGGCCAGTCGGAAGGTGACATTCATCATCGACCGGCTGTCCTCCATCGCCGTGGGCCGGTAAAAGTCACTGGAATCGAGATAGTGATACAGCCGGTCAGCCTTTTCACGATTGATCGCGGCCATTTTTGTGAGTCCGCCGATGGTTTCTTCCAACCATTTCAAGACCAGCTGTACGGTGTACACGGCGAAGCAGGGCGGCGTATTGTACATCGAATTTTTGGCGGTATAGGTGGTGTAACTGAGCATGGCAGGCAGGTTTTCCGGTACGCTTGCGAGCAGGTCTTCCCGGATGATGACCATGCACACGCCGGCCGGGCCGATGTTTTTTTGTGCCCCGGCATAGATGAGACCGAAGGGCGCGACATCGAACGGACGGCTCATCATGTCAGAGGACATGTCGGCGATCAGCGGAACGCTGCCGGTGTCCGGGAACTGCTGCCACTGGGTTCCTTTGATGGTGTTGTTGGAAGTGATATGGACATATGCCGCTTCCGGGTCGAAAGGAATCTCTTTCGGTATATAGGTATAATTTTTGTCGGCCGAAGATGCGGCTACCCGAACATTTTTTTTCAGTATCTGAGCTTCCTTGACGGCTTTCATCGACCAGGTGCCGGTGTCCACGTAGTCGGCGGTTTGCCCGTCGGTCAAAAAATTCATCGGGACCATGCAGAACTGCAAGCTGGCGCCGCCCTGCAGGAACAGCACCCGGTGATCGTCTGCGAGGTGCATCAGGCGCTTGGTTCTTGCGATCGCATCGTTGATGATGTCGTCGAACCACTTTGAGCGGTGGCTGATTTCCGTGACAGACATGCCTGAACCGCCGTAATCCAGGAGCGAAGCCTGAATTTCTTCGAGCACCGGCAAAGGCAGCGCGGCCGGACCGGCGTTGAAATTGTAGATCCTTTTTACGCTCATCATCTCCTCCAATCAGGTTTTAGCATTGTGGCGTGGACCGTATCGACTGTGAACGGGTGGTCTCACTACGTTAAAAAAGCAAATGAAATCGTCGTCCGACACGTGACGTATTTGCACCGATCACGCGGCGGATGTCAACTCGATTTTAAGATCAGGCTGATTAAATTGAAAGTGCTCTTGCTCATAGATGCCCGGGACGAAATGAACCGCCGGGGTGGCTGCGCCCTGTGTTGCCGGCTCTGAGCGACGGTTGACAAATTTATTGTGAGTGGATAGAGAAACGCTATGAAAATTTACGATTATCCATCTGAAGCCGCCGAGAAAAAGCTCGCAACAATTGTAAACCGTGGGTTGAACTTCAAGAAAAAAGATGTCTCAGCTGTGAACCGTATCCTGGAGGAAGTCCGGCGAAACGGTGATGGCGCTCTGATCGAATACGTCAACCGATTCGATGCTCCCGACCTGCAGACGGATTCGCTGGCGGTTACCGAGTCGGAGTTCAGGGAGGCAACTCGACAGGTGGATGCTGCCTTCCGACGGGCACTGAATCGCGCGACCGCCCAGATCGAGTCTTTTCACCGGCTCCAGCTACCGAAATCCTGGATCAATACCGATCGACCGGGGACTCTGGTCGGCCAGATGGTCAACCCGGTGCAGGCTGCGGGGATTTACGTTCCCGGTGGCAGAGGGGGCACGACACCGCTGGTCTCGTCGGTCCTGATGGGTGCGATTCCGGCAAGAATCGCCGGTGTGGAGCGAATCGTCATGGTCACTCCCCCGACCCGTGACGGACACATCAACCCGCATCTTCTCGTGGCGGCCCGCAAGGTTGGCGTGAGTGAGATTTACAAGATCGGCAGCGCCTGGGCCATTGCGGCGCTCACATATGGCACCGCAACTGTTCCGAAGGTGGACGTCATCGTCGGTCCCGGCAACCTGTATGTCACCCTGGCCAAAAAAATCGTGGCCGGAACCGTGGGCATCGATATGGTGGCCGGGCCCAGTGAGATACTCGTCGTCGCCGACCGTTTTTCCGACCCGCGTTTCATTGCCGCCGATCTTCTTTCGCAGGCCGAACACGATGTACTGGCATCGTCCATTCTGATCACCGACGAACGGCGGATCGCCGAAGATGTTGTCCAAGCCCTTCGAGCCCAGCTTCAGGCCTTGACCCGCCGGGAAATTGCCGCAGCATCCCTGGACCGCTACGGGGCGATCATGGTTGTGCCCGATCTCGATGTGGCTGTCGATCTGGCCAATCGGATTGCGCCGGAACATCTGGAGCTGCACCTCGAAGAGCCCTTTGACTTGCTTGGCCGTATTCGAAATGCCGGCGCTGTTTTTCTGGGCGCCTACACGCCCGAACCGGTCGGTGATTATGTCGCCGGACCCAATCACGTTCTGCCGACGGCCGGCACCGCTCGGTTTGCCTCGGCTCTCTCGGTGGGACACTTTGTCAAAAAAACGAGCATCGTCCATTATTCGAAGGCCGCATTCCGGAAAGAAGCCGGTGACATCACCCGCCTGGCGGAAACAGAGGGCCTGACGGCCCACGCCAACGCCGTCAGAATTCGTTTGGCAGACGAATAAAATGAACAAACCCTCAGATCATACCGTTGCGCACGGTCAAATTCGAGGTTGAAAAACCCGCCTCTATTCCGATCCGAAGTTTTTTCCTTCTGAAATCATTGATATAATGTCTGATGCAGCCGTCCAGCAATTGCACTTGACAAGCACCGGGCGCCCTTGTAAAATGAATGAACATTCATTCATAATTCTTTTGATTATACAGGAGTCAGGCCATCAGTACCCGCGATAAAAACGATAAATACCACCGCATTCTCGAAGCGGCTATCAAGGTGTTTGCCCGCAACGGATATCATCAGTCGACCGTTGCCAAAATAGCCCGAGAAGCTGGTGTGGCCGATGGGACCATCTATCTGTACTTCAAAAACAAGGACGATATCCTGGTTCAGTTTTTCAAATACAAAACCAAGCAGGTTTTCGAGCGCTTCAGAGAAGAAGTCGATTGCGGTGGCAGCGCCGTCGAGAAATTGAAAAACCTCGTCCGACGGCACCTTGAAGAATTTCAACGTGACCGTGATCTGGCTATCGTCTACCAGACCGAAACCCATCGTCTCACTCGCCGGGCCGAGGAGCAGATTAGGGAGATGTCGCAGATGTATCTCGATATCATTACCGAAATCGTGGAAAACGGCCAGGCCGAGGGCTGTATCCGCAAAGATCTGTATCTGGGACTGGTCAAACGGTTTATTATCGGTGCGGTAGACGAAGTGATCAACACGTGGCTCCACTCCGGGAGTCGATATGACCTGGCGTCAATGGCAGATCCCCTGGTCGACCTTTTCTTCAACGGTATCGGCAACCGGGGTCAATTTTAAGAATCCAAGATCGGAAACTTTCCACCACACAAGGAGATTCGGGTTATGGCACAGCAAATCGCAGATCGGCGGGATGTCGACTTCCTTCTTCATGAAGTGCTTCGTGTCGAGGAGATGAGCGAGTACGAAAAATTTGAGGAGTTTAACAAAAAGACAATCGATTTGATCATCTCTGAAGCCCGCAATTTGGCGCTCAAGGAAATTCTGCCGACCCAGGTCATCGGTGACCGGCAGGGAGTGCACTTCGAAAACGGCGTCGTGACGGTGCCGGACGAGTTCAAAAAGGTCTATGAGACTTACAGAGAAGGGGAGTGGGTCGCGATGACCGAGAGCATCGATTGGGGAGGGCAAGGGATGCCGCAGACCGTGGCTCTTGCGGCCAGTGAGTATTTTATCGGTGCGAACCTGGCTTTCATGATGTACCCGGGTCTGACGCATGGTGCCGGCAGACTCATCGAAACTTTCGGAACCTCCAAGCAGAAAGAACTGTTTGTCAAGAAGCTTTACACAGGCCAGTGGTGCGGCACGATGCTGCTGACCGAACCGGAGGCCGGCTCCGATGTCGGCGCCTTGACCACGACAGCCAGGGAAAACGATGACGGCACATATTCCATCACCGGCAACAAGATTTTCATCTCGGGCGGTGAACACGACCTGGTCGAAAACATCATTCACCCGGTGCTGGCCCGGATCGAAGGGGCCCCGCAGGGCACCGGCGGCATCTCCCTTTTCGTGGTGCCCAAAATCTGGGTGAACGACGACGGGACACTCGGTGAATTCAACGACGTGGTCTGTACCGGGGTGGAAGAAAAAATGGGTATTCACGGCAACGCCACATGTTCCATGGCACTCGGCGGCAAGGGACAGTGCCGGGGTACGCTTCTGGGACAGGAGAACAAGGGGATGCGGGCCATGTTCCTGATGATGAACGAGGCGCGGTTGCTGGTCGGAATGCAGGGCTTCTGCTGCGCGAGTTCCGCTTACCTGAATGCCCTTCAATATGCCCGTCAGAGAATTCAGGGCAGGCACCTGCTCAAGATGCGCGATGACAGCGCCCTCGCGGTCCCCATCATTGAACATCCGGATGTGCGCCGGCAACTGCTCACCATGAAAGCATACGTGGACGGGATGCGCAGTCTGCTTTATTACGTCGGGATTTTGGACGACCGCAAGGAAACCGCAGAAAGTGACGAGGAGAAGGCCCGGTTGCAGGGGATGATCGATCTGCTTATTCCGGTCGCCAAGGGCTACGTGACCGACCGTTCGTTCGAGATGTGCAGCCTGGGACTGCAGGTTTACGGCGGTTACGGATACATCAGGGACTACCCGATGGAACAGCTGCTGCGCGACTGCCGGATCACCCTGATTTACGAAGGGACCAACGGCATTCAGGCCATGGACCTGCTGGGCCGCAAATTGGGGTTGAATCAGGGCAAGCCGATCATGGACCTGTTGGGTGAAATTCAAAAGACGCTCGCTCGGGCCAAAGGCGTCGAGCGTCTCAAGGGACTGGTCGACAGGGTCGAGAAAGCGGTCAACCGGCTGGGCGAGACGGCCCTGCATCTGGGTCAGACCGCCATGTCGCCCAAGGTTTTGAACGCCTTTGCTTTTGCGCATCCATTCATGGATGTCTGCGGTGACGTCATCCTGGCCTGGCTGCACCTGTGGCGCGCCGCGGTGGCCGTTGCGGCTCTGGAAAAGGGAGCCAAAAAGAAAGACGCGGCCTTTTACGAGGGGCAAGTGAAGAGCGCCGAATTTTTCATCCACACCATTTTACCGGTCACCCACGGAAAGATGAAGGCCATATTGGAGACCAACGGGGCGGCTGTCGAAATTGCGGACGCGGCTTTCGGCGGTTAGATCGTGTCCATCACGCCTTGCGCATCTTCTTCCGCAGTTCTTTTTTCAACACCTTGCCCACGTTGGACTTGGGCAGCTCGGTGCGGAATTCAACTTCTGTCGGCCACTTGTATTTGGCCAGTTTTTCGTGACAGAAGGCGATCATTTCCTCCTGGGTGGCGGTTGTACCCTCTTTGAGCACGATGAACACCTTGACTGCCTCACCGCGTTTTGGATGCGGAATGCCGATCGCCGTGGCCTCCTGTACTTTGGGATGTTCGAAGAACACCTCTTCGATATCCCGCGGGTAGACATTGTAGCCTCCCGAGATGATCATGTCTTTCTTGCGGTCGACGATGTAAAAATACCCTTCCGCGTCCATTTGGGCAATGTCACCGGTGTGGAGCCAACCATCGACGAGTGTTTCGGCCGTGGCGTCCGGCTTGTTCCAGTATCCCGTCATGACCTGGGGGCCCTTGACCATCAGTTCGCCCGTTTCTCCGGTCGGCAGGTCCGTCCGTCCGTCGTTCAACTCAACGATCCGGCACTCCGTGTCGGAGATCGGCAGACCGATGCTGCCGGCCTTGCGTTTGCCGCCGGCGAAAGGGTTGATATGGGTGACCGGCGAGGTCTCCGTCAAGCCGTAACCTTCGACGATGACCGCTCCGGTGCGTTTCTCGAAATCTCGAATGACCTCAACCGGCAGGGGGGCGCTGCCCGAGAAGCAGCCCTTGATCGAGGTCAGCGGGGTCCGATCGATGTTGGCGTGATTGAGGATGCCGATGTACATGGTCGGTACCAGCGGCGCGAAGGTCGGTTTGTATTTACCGATGGCTTCTAAGAGTTGCTCGGGTTGCGGCTTGGGAACCAGGATATCTTCCCAGCCCATGTAAATCGCGAAATTCATCGCCGTGGTCAGGCCGAACACGTGGAAAAAGGGCAGGGCGCCGAGCATGACCTCCGCGCCCTCATTAAACGTCGGAAACCAGGCGCGGCACTGCTGGACATTTTTGCTGAGGTTGGCATGGGTCAACATCACGCCCTTAGACACCCCGGTCGTGCCGCCGGTGTACTGATACATGGCCACGTCCTCGAAGCCGAGCGTGACGGCCGGCGGGTTCGGTTGATGATCGGCCAGGACCGCCTTCCAACTGAAAACGTCGTCGGCCGGTTTGACTTCTGCCGCCAGCTTTTTCTTTTTCGCCACCAGCGGGAAAAGCCAATTTTTGGGAAAGGGAAGGTAATCGCCGATCGAGGTGATCACGATCTGTTTGATGCGGGTCTTGGGACGCAGATCGATCATGCGGTTGCCGAGCAGATCGAGCGTGACCAGCAGCTTGGCGCCCGAATCGTTGAACTGGTGGTCGAGTTCGCGATCGGAATAGAGCGGATTGTTCATCACTGCGATCGCGCCGATTTTGAGAACCGCATAGTAGGCGGCGACACACGGGATCGTGTTCGGCAGAAGCAGGGCCACGCGATCGCCCCGGGTCACCCCAAAGGCCGACAGGGCTGAGGCAAAGCGGTCCACCATCTCCTTTAGCTGCCGGAACTGGATCCGGTAGCCCTGAAAGTTCAGGGCGCTGCGATCCGGAAACCGTTCGCCCGAGCGTTCCAGAAAGGCCGGCAGGCAAACATCCTCGTATTCGACGAATTCCGGGACTCCTTTTTCGTAACTGGCCAGCCAGGGTTTTTCCCGGCCTGCGGATTCACTCGTCACGGCAGTCTCCTTTTGGGTTGTTAAACCGTCTCGAACATGCTAAAAAAACATCTTTATGCCACGGCCCGACGATAAGACACACAATAGGTTACCTTATAACGAGAATGAATAATTTTCAACCGGTTAAAGCGCAGTGCGCTTCCTGTAGATTCGCCGGCCCGGCCCCCATTTGACGCAAATGCCATCCAGAAAAATCGGTCGTCGACAAGATCGTCGTGTGCCCTTCGGGCGCGCCGAACGGCATCGATCGAGGCCTGAAACGCAAAACCTTTTTACTTGACAGAAACATCAACAGACGTTAAAAATGAATGAGCGTTCATTCATTTCGAGAATCGTCTGAAACGCCACTTCTCGTCGTCAGCAGCAGAAGGGAGAATCGCACTTAAATATGGAATCGGTCCTGATCTCACCGTCAAAAGCGCTCTATTTCGGTCTGCCCGGCCAAGTGTTGTTCGTCCTGATCCCCTTGATCGGTATCGGCATTTTCTCTTATATCATGATCCGGCGGATCGGACCCTTGCTGAAAGCGTCGGCGGACCCGCGCTTCGACCGCGTGGGCGAGCGTATCAGCGGGGTTATCAAATTCTGGTTGGGGCAGTACAAGCATCCGCGCTACCTTTTTCCCGGCATCATGCACATCCTGCTCTTCTCCGGTTTTCTGATCCTGTCGGTGCGATCCACGACCTTGGTCATTACCGGGGTTGTCGACGGTTTCGTGCTGCCGGGGTTCGGTGGCGGTTTCGGGCAGGGTTACGGTCTCATCAAGGATCTGGCGACGACATATGTGCTCGCGGCCGCCGTGGTATTGATGGTTCGGCGCGGCGTATTCAAGCCGGCCCGTTACGCCGTTCCGCCGCGCTACGGTAAAGAACACACAGCCGAGGCGGTTCTGGTGTTGTGCCTGATCTCCGGTCTGGTCATCTGCGATATGATCTATGACGGCAGCATTTCGGCCGCCCGGAGCCAAAGCGGTTTGGCGGCCGAGGCCCTTCTGCCGGGCACCGGACACTGGTTGGCCGCAAACCTGTTTCGGTCGCTGCCGGCGACGATGCTGCAGCAGTTGAACCAGTGGTCCTTCATGATCCATGAGCTGATCTTTTTCTTCTTTCTTTGCTTCCTGCCGTTGGGAAAGCATTTTCACGTGATCACATCGCTCTTCAACGTGTATTTCATGAAGCTGGAAAAGGGGACGGTCAAACCGGTGCGCTGGGGCGTCAGCGACGAGCAGCTCGACGATCTGGAATCATTCGGCGCCAAAGTTTACGAAGACTTCACTTGGAAACACATCCTCGATTTTTATTCGTGTGTCGACTGTGGCCGTTGTTCGGACAACTGCCCGGCCAACGCCGCCGGACGACCGTTGTCACCACGGTTCATCTCGATAAAGTGCCGCGACCATGGTTACCGAAAATATCCGCTTTTGAGGCAGAAGTCGGTAGAGAATCCCCAGTTGATCGGCGCTGTTTTGGAGGAGGACGAAATCTGGTCTTGTACGACCTGTGGTGCCTGTGAAGAGGAGTGTCCGGTGACGATCGAATACATCGACAAAATCGTCGATGTCCGGCGGGCCATGGTGGACGAGGGCATCGTGCCGCAGTCGTTGCAAAAGCCGCTCCAGGCGCTCGAAAAGCGCGGCAACCCCTGGGCGAAACTGGAGAAGAAGCGCGCCGATTGGATCGGGGCGGAAGGATTTAAAGACAGCTGTCCCGTGAAAATACTCGGCAAGAAAGAAAGCGCCGACACGCTCTATTTCGTCGACAGCATCAGCTCTTACGATGACCGCATGCAGGAAATCACCCGCGCAACGGCGAGGCTGCTGACAGCGGCCGGTGTCGACTTCGGCATCCTGGGAAAAGACGAAAAGGACAGCGGCCATGAGGCCCGTCGATTCGGCGAGGAAATGCTCTTTCAGGATTTGAAGGCCCATAACACCGAAATGATCCTCAACAGCGGTGTCGCCCGCATCGCGACCTCCGACCCGCATGCGTTCAATGCTCTCAAAAAAGATTATCAGGAAATGCCGCCGGTTGAGCACATCAGTCAGTTGCTGTCCAGACAGGTTGCCGCCGGTGCACTCAAGTTCAAGCCGCTCGAAAACGGCCATAAAATTTACACCTACCACGATCCATGTTATCTCGGCCGCCACAACGGTTTGTACGAGGAACCGCGCGCCATCCTGGATGCCGTTCCGGGCATGCGCCGCGTCGACATGCAGCGCAGCCGCGATCGCTCCTTTTGCTGCGGCGGCGGGGGCCTGATGCTCTTCTACGAACCGGAGAAGGAAGAGCAGCGCATGGGCGTGATCCGGGTCCAAATGGCCAAAGAGGCCGGTGCCGATGTCATCGTCACCGCCTGTCCCTTCTGTCTGGTGAATATAGAGGACGCCATCAAGGTTGCCGGGATGGAAGGTCAGATGGAGGCAATCGATCTTTGTGAACTGGTCAGCCGGCAGCTTTAGTTCGAAAATTGAAAATTGAAACTCGAAACTTGAAACTCAGAACCCCGGAAATTAAATAAAGTCGATTATATCCTTCAATCCCGCCGCGGCGGGACTAACGGGCTAAACGGACGCAACCGGCTTAACGGACTAAACGGATAAAAAGGGGAGGGTTGAACATGGAGATTCTGGTTTGCGTGAAAAGGGTTCCCGACACGGCCGAAAACGAGATCGAGGTGAACCGGGACGGCTCGGACATCGAACGCGACGATCTCGTTTACTCGGTCAATGAGTGGGACAATTATGCCGTCGAAGAGGCGATACGGATCCGCGACAAAGTGGGTGGCAGTGTAACGGTGGCCACCGTCGGTGACGAAGATACCGAAGAGGTTCTCAGGCGGGAGATGGCCATGGGCGCCGACAACGGGATTCTGCTATCCGATGCGGCCTTCGCGGGTGCCGACGGCAGAGGCATTGCAGCGATCCTCAAGACAGCGGTGGAAAAAGGGAAGTACGACCTGGTCTTGACCGGTGCCCTGGCGGATGACGGCGCCGGTCAGGTCGGAGGTATGCTGGCGGCCCTTTTGGACTGGCCGTATGCGTCGGTCGTCAACTCGATCGAAATCCTGGACGACAGCAAAATAAAGGTCGGCCGGGAAATCGAGGGGGGCAACCATGAGATCAACGAGATCGAACTTCCCTGCGTGCTCTCGATCCAGACCGGCATTAACGAGCCGCGCTATGTCGGTATTCGCGGCATCCGCAAGGTGGCCTCGGTAGAGATTCCGGTTTACGGCGCGGCCGATCTCGGTCTGAGCGCCGAAGCCGTGGGCGCCAGGGTCAGCCGGGCCGATTATTTTGTCCCTGTGCTTGGTGCCGGCGCCGAAATTCTGGAAGGCAGCATGGAGGAAAAGATCGACAAACTCATTGAACTTCTAAAAGCCAAAGGAGGGCTGAAGTAATGGCCGGACAGGTTTTTGCCTATATCGTTCATAAAAATGGGGTGGCCGATGACACGGCCATGGAACTGCTGGCAGCCGCTGCCAAAATCGATGCAGGAGTGCCGGTAACGGCCGTTGTCACCGGGGCGGGTGCCGAGCTCGACGGCGTGTGCAACTCACTGACCGCCTCCTACCCGGAGGTCTGGAAAATCGACAACCCGGCGCTGGCCTATCCCAATGCCGAGATTATCCGCAAAGCACTGGTCAATATCCTGCCGGCCGACGCCATCGTCCTGCTGCCGTACGATACCTTCGGACTGGACCTCGGTCCGGGGCTTTCAATCAAACTCGACAGCGCCTACGTCGCCGACGCGGTCGACTTCGAGGGAGTGGACGGCAGCCGGTTGAAGGTGGTTCGCCAGGAGTACAGCGGCATGGTCAGCACCCACGTCCTGTGCGATCTTTCCAAAGGCGCCGTCCTGACCTGCCGGCCCGGCTCGTTTCAACCGGTGGACAATACCACTGCCGCCGGCAAGGTGGTGGACAAGTCTCCGGACGCGGGCGATTTGACTGTGAAACGCCGCTACATCCAGGTCGTCGAGGCTGAAAAAGGCGATGTCGACATCACCAAGTCCGATGTTCTGGTCTCTGTCGGCCGGGGGATCGAAGATCAGGAGAACATTGAACTGGCCGAGGATCTCGCCCAGTCGATGGGGGCCGTGGTGTCCTGCTCACGGCCGATCGTGGATGCCAAGTGGCTGGAGAAAGCCCGCCAGGTCGGTACCTCCGGCCAGACGGTCAAACCCAAGGTCTACCTCGCCCTGGGTATCAGCGGATCCTTCCAGCACCTGGGGGGCATCAAGGGGGCGCCCTTCATCGTAGCCGTCAACAAAAACCCCAAGGCGCCGATTTTTCAGGTGGCCGACGTCGGCATCGTCGAGGACATTCTCGAGTTCATTCCCGAGCTGGCCGAGAAGGTAAAGGAGAGCAAATAACTTGTTTTTGTGTGTCGGAATCAAAACGGCCGTCTCGGTATGGCTGAGACGGCCTTTTTTCGTTTGGTTTCGTCACGGGACCGTGTATGACATCTCCGCGGATTCTTGACTTTCTCCGTCCTTATTGACCGCCGTAATCACGAAATAATAGGTCATGCCCGTTTTCCAACCCGTTATCTTATAAGGATTCTTGACGTTTGATATCTTCTTGCCGTTTTGCTTCGTGACACCGGCCTGATTGCGCCAGTAAAGATTGTACGAGGTGGCACCGGGCACGTTTTCCCACGCCAACGTCACCGGTTTTTCCGCTTCCTGCCGGCTCGCTTGCGCGGCTGCCGGCTTCGGAGTGACCGCGATCGGAATATCCTTTTCTGGCTGAGTCGGTTGCGCGGCTGCCGGTTCCGGGGCTGCATCGGTCCGGATGCTCTTAAAATCGATCAATCCGACTTCGTCCCGCGCAGCAGTATACGACATTTCCTTCGATCTTCCGACCTCACCCGATTGGCCGATCGCCGTCACGATGAAGTAGTAGGTCATGCCGGGTGTGAGCGCCGTGATGGTTATCGAATTCTCTTTATTGGGAAACCGGTATCCGTTGAGCGGTGTGACACCCGGTGACGTCGACATATAGACGGCGTAGCCGGTCGCTTCCGGGTCCGCATTCCATACCAGCGTCACCCTGCCGCTCTCGGCCGTGCTTGCGGAAGGGACATTTCTAAGGCTTCCGCAGCCGGCAACGGACAACGTCTGCCATACCGCAAAAAAGAATAGGAACAGGGAGAGAAGATGTCTGTTATTTTTTAAGTTCATCACAGCCTTTCAATTCAACGGTTTCATTGAATTTCTGATCTCGTACACGAAGTCATCGTATTTGCTGGAGCCCGGGGTTAACCGCAGGGCCTCTTTGGCGTCCTGCATCGCGCGCTGCAGATCACCCTTCAAATACCAGCATTGGCCTCTTCCATAAAAAGAAGATGCAAGCTTGGGATCGAGAGAGATTGATTTGGTGAAATCATTTATGGCCAGGTCATATTCCTTCTTGTTGAAATAATCCCAGGCGCGATTCGTGTAGATAAATTTAACATATTCATGCGTCGGCATCAACCGTAAGGCATCGGAATAATCATTTATCGAGGCGTCGTACTGCTGGCTCAACAGATACACATATCCTCTTGATTCCAAGATCAGAAACTTGGACTTCCTGTCACCTTGCGGGGTCAATTCCAGGGCACGGGTGTAATCGTATATCGCGTTTTCGTATTGCCTGTCTTTGAAGTAGGCCTTGCCCCTATCGAAGTAGATTTTGTAGTTTTCCGGGTCCTTCGGGTTGACTTCCAACGCCTTCGTGTAATTTTCGATGGAGCTGGTATACTCCATCCTCTCGTAAAATATCTGACCCTGCTCATGATAGTTTCTGGCCAGTCTATTATAACTGCTCGAACACGAAAGTGTGAAGCAGAATATCAATGCCGAAATGAACCCGATAAAATATTCTTTGTTCAAGCCCTTTTTCACCATCTCAACCTCGCTGACAGTTAATAGTGTTCAACCCCCCAGAGGATCTTCACTGGTCATTCTTTCAATATAATTCGTGCGTCCACGACGCTCAGTCCCGTATTGTGTACAATGACCGGATTCAGGTCCATTTCGGCGATTTCCGGGTAAGACTCGACCACCTCCGAACACAGCAGCAGCAGTTTCTGAATCGCCTTCTTGTCGCTGGGCGGTGTGCTCCGTACCCCATCGAGGATCGGAAACGACTTGGTTTCTTCGATCATTTTACGAGCGGAGGGCGGCGACAAGGGAAGGACCCGGAAAGACACATCTTTCAGAATTTCGACCATGATGCCGCCCAGGCCGTACATGATCACGGGACCGAACTGATCGTCGTATTTGGTGCCGATAATCACCTCAACCCCACTGGGGGCCATGGGCGACACCAGCACCCCGCGAATGTCGGCCTCGGGGTCGAACCGGCGCGCATTTATCAGAATTTCATCAAATGCCCGGCGCACGTGCTCTTGACCGTACAGCCCGATACGCACCCCGCCGGCATCGCTTTTGTGAAGAATTTGAGGCGAGACGACTTTCAGCACAACCGCACCGTCAATGCTTTCTGCAATCCGAACGGCATCGTCGGCGTTCTGCGCCACTTGGTCTTGAGATACCGGTGCGCCGTGCAGTTCCAGTAATTTCTTGGCCTCAGGCTCCAGCAAAAAACGCCGGCCTTCGGCGCGTGCCGTCTCGATAATCCTATTGGCGGCCGGTTTGGCTTTTGCCTTCCAGTTCATGTCGAAGTGGGCCTTGCTGTGATAGCTTTTGAGGAAACTGCCGTAATGAGCCAGCATGCCGGTGCACTTGCAGGCGATATCCAGAGAATCGTAGACCGGAATGCCGTAGTAGCGCAGCAACTCGAGGGAATGCGGTTTGGCGGAGGTGTAGAGGCTGTGCAGGACGATCGGTTTGTGGCGTTTGCGCACCAGTTTGCCCATCCGGTGCGCGGCGTCCTCTTCCATGAACCGCAGGCTTTCGGCAAACCGGATGCCGTAACCGCCGAAGAGCCCCACGATCAGCAGCCCCCCGACCTGCTGATCATTGAGGATGATTCGGGCGCACTCTGCAAAAAGGGTTGGGTCGCTGTCCGTGCCACCGGCCACATCGACCGGATTGACCACCGATGCGGCCGGAGGCAGCACATGGCGAAGCTTGCTTTGGGTGGTCTCAGACAGTTCCGGAATTTCAAGGCCCAGATCGGTCAGGATGTCGGCCGCGATGGTGGCGTGGCCGCCGCCGTCGGCCAGAATCGCGATACTGTTACTGCGGATCGGTGGTAGACTCGACAGTGTTTCGGCCACCGGAAACAGCTCGTCGGAGTTTTCGATGACGATAATGCCGGCTCGATTGAATGCACCGCGCGCGACCTCGGAAATACCCGCCAGAGCCCCGGTGTGAGAACCGGCCGATTTTTTGCCGGTGGCGGAGCGGCCGCTTTTTAAAAGTATGATCGGCTTTTCGAGGGTGGTTTTGTGCGCCTGGTTCAAAAACGCGCGCCCTTCGCGCAGTCCCTCGACATACATCAGGATGGCCCGTGTCTGCGGGTCCTGACGGAAGAATTCAAGGTACTCGTGAAATTTGATATCGGCCTCGTTGCCCACACCGACATAATAGCTGAACCCTTTCATGCTCTTGACCGATGCCTCGGTGATCAGGGTCAGGGCCATGTTGCCGCTCTGGCTGAGCAGGGCGATGTCCCCTTTAGGGGCATGCCGCAGTCCCACCAGATTCAAGTTGTCCTTGAGGTTGATCATGCCGGAGGTGTTGGGGCCGATCAGGCGGACGCCGTGTTTGCGGGCCGTGTCGAGAACCCTGGCTTCCAGTTCACGGCCGTTCTTTCCGGTTTCACCGAATCCTCCGGCAAGGATGACGGCACCGGCGACGCCTTTTTTACCGCACTCTTCCAGAACCGCCGGCACGGTGGCGGCCGGTGTGGCCACCAAGGCCAGGTCAACCGGGCCGTCGATCTCGGCGACGCTGCCGTAGCACTTCAAGCCGAGAATGCTTTTCTCTTTGGGGTTGACCGGGTAGATCTTTCCGGCGTACTTCTCTTCGATAAGGGTTCGGATGGTCTGAAAACCACGCTTGGTTTCGACTTTTGAGGCACCGACAACGGCAACCGACTGTGCGTTCAGAATTCTGTCAAGCGGCATGAGTCTTTCCCTTTTCTAAATATTTTCAAAGGCATGGTTTTCGACGAGTATGACAACGGCTTGCGGCAACCGGGTCCCCTATTTTTTTCGATCCTCGAAGTCTTTCAGGGATGTCTGCCGTTCCTTGGTCGACACGCACGCCAGGCAGGCCTCGGTTTCAAAATCCATGAGCGCTTCCATGCTGACCTCGCCGCGTGCCATGAGCAGCCCCTTTTTGATCATCTTAAGGGAGAAGGCCGAATTGGCGGCTATTTTTTGCGCCATTTCTTGCGCGGCTCGCATCAGTTCTTCCAACGGCACGGACGTGTTGACCAGCCCGATGCGGGCTGCTTCCCGCCCGTCGATGGTGTCACCGGTGAAAAGCAGTTCGCGGGCCTTGCCCGGCCCGATGAGGTCCTGCACCAGGCGCATGGCGCCGCCGGTCACAGATGAGGTCACCTTGGCTTCCGGCGAGCCGATTTGTGCTTCGTCGGCTGCGATGCGAATATCACAGGCCAGCGCCAGTTCATAGCCGCTGCCCAGGGCGTAGCCGTTGATGGCCGCGATGGTCGGCTTTTCGAATCGGATGATCCGCCGTGAGGTTTCCTGAAGCTCCACGAGATAGTCGCGGTACGCTTCCAGGCTGCGGGTTTTGGATTCCTTCAGGTCTGCTCCGGTGGAAAATGCCCGGCCTTCTCCGGTGATGATCAGCACTTTTATCTGCGGGTCGTTCTTGACATCGTCCAACGCACTCTGAAGGTCGCGCCACATCTGGATGTTCATGGCGTTGAGGACTTTGGGCCGGTGGAGTTTGACGGTGGCGACGGTATCTTTTTTTTCATAGATAATGCATTCAAATTCCATGCGAAATGACTCCTTTAATAATCATCGGCAAGCCCCGGTGTTGCTGGGGAGACTCCCGGAGTTTTACAGTTCCAGAAGCTAACAAATGCATAAGACATAAAAAAAATGACACGACACTATTCTATGTGGGGCATCAGGGTCCACTTGATGAACCAGGAATTCTTTTCAACATCTTCTTCCAGGCAGACAATGCCCCCGTTTTGAAATTTGAAGACGGTTTTATCCGCATTGCCGGTAACCAGATAAGAGGTCAGTTTCTCCATAAACGGCAGGTGCCCTACCAGCATCAAGCCGTCTTGCGACCGAAGTTCGGCGGACAACCGGACGACATCATCGAGCGGTTTCAACCCGCTGCGTTCCACCACCTTGTCTTCCAGGTCGAAGGCGGCGGCAAAAATAGCGGCCGTCTGCAAGGCTCTTTTCTTGCCGCTGTGAGCGATTCCTGCTATCTGGACGGCATAATTGGCGGCAACCGCGGCGATGCGCTCGACTTCAGCCCGGCCCGTATCCGAAATTCCCTGCTCGGGGTCGATATCCTTGGGCAGGCTCTTGCCGTGCTGCACGAGATAGAGTGCCATAAGGTGCTTCCTCCTCCAAAAGGCTTGCCAATCCATTAAAATGAATATATATACACAACTTTGGAATAGTTTCAAGCGCCTTAGATCATCCACTTGAGGAGAATCCTGCATGCGAATCGTCACCCGGCCCGATTTCGACGGAGTTGTGTGCGCGGTATTGCTGCATGATGTCGAGACAATTACCGAACCCATCAAATGGGTCGAACCCGGTGACGTGCAAAAAGGGTTGGTGGAAATTCATGCCGGCGACATCATCGCCAACTTACCCTATGATGATCGCTGTACGATGTGGTTTGACCACCACTTCACCAACCGCATCGAGAAACCGTTCAAAGGAGAATTTCGCGAGGCCCCCTCGGCCGCCGGCATCATCTATGACTTCTATCCGAATCGATTTCCTGAAAATCGTGGCGAACTGGTTGCTGCGGCCGATAAAATCGACTCGGCCGATTTGTCCCTGGACGAAGTGCTTCAGCCGGAAAAATACGACTTCATATTGCTCTCGATGACCATATTGAACCAGGATGAGCCGGATGAACCCTATTGGAATCGTCTGGTGGCGTTATTACGGAGTTCGGATATTCGTTCCGTTATGTCGGATTCCGAGGTGCGGCTGCGCTGCGACAGAATCATCGCGGAGAACAGGATCTACCGCAAGCGTTTAGAGGAGCACACCCGCGTGCGGGGGCAGGTGGCCATCACCGATTTCAGGCCCCTCAGCAAAGCGCCGGCCGGCAACCGGTTTCTGGTGTATTCTCTTTTTCCCGAGGCTTTCGCACACGTTCGCATCCGCTACGACGCCAAGAATGTCGATAAAATTGCGATTAACGTGGGGCACAGCATATTCAACCGCACTTGCAAGGTGAACGTCGGGATGCTGCTCTCCCGTTTCGAGGGCGGGGGGCATCCGGGGGCCGGCGCCTGCCGCTTTCATGTCAGCAAGGCCGAGGAGTACCTTCCGCAAATCGTCGAGACCCTGATCAAAAACGAGCCGTTGGAATAGCCGCCCGCGGGCTAAGAGCTCGCTTAAAATTAATCTACCACTTGCCCGCTAATACATCCCGTCCGGCTGCCGGTGCATTATTTTAGACCTAAACTTAGCGGTTCAGGGTTCAAAGGTTCAGGGTTCCGGGTTCTGAGTTCCGGTTTCAAAGGTTAGAACCGGTGGATACGGCATACCCTATTGATCAAGATCCGGAATGCCCGGCATACTATATTAGAGTCTTAGATCGTAACTTCTCCGCAAGATGCGAAGATGGGTCGTTAAAGTGAAACCACTTGAATCATCGGGAATAGGGTTATAGGTGTCAGGTGTCAGCAAACCCCAAATCCTGAAACCCGAAACCCGAAACCTGAACACTGATTTGGTTGCGGCCGAAGGCCTGCATTGGATGAAACGGCTTTATAAACACCATAAAGCCAGAATTATTTAGACATGAGCTGTTTGAGGGCTTTTCAACTCAGAACGTTTAATCCCGCCGGGAAACCGCTCAACCTAGGTTATAAAAAATTAGTGCTTCGTGTCGTTCGGGCGTTTCAAGTGCGGTGCGGCGTCGGCTGAACCCAACGGTTGGTCGTGCTGTCGTAAAACCACTTGTCGGGAAAGCCGCGGCGTCTTACGAAGGAGGGGTTTTCGGCCCAGTTGAGGAGCTCCTCGTAGGCCTGATGGATTTTTCTGAAGGCGGCGGCATCCCCGCCGCGGTCCGGATGGTGTTTCAATGCCTGCCGGCGATAGGCAGTTTTGATGACCCGAAAGAGCTCGGGGGAATTCAAGACGGACTTGCCGAGCTTCAAGCGGATCAGCGACACGTCTTTGACACTCGGGATTTTGATCTCGAGTGGTTTGACCGACTCGCTGTCGGCGGCATCGCGACGGGCCTTCTCGAGAACCAGGCGTGATGCCAGGTAGTGCCGGTTGGTCCGGCGTTTTTCGGCCCACCAGGCGTTTCCGAGCATATTGGCCATGCGGCAGAAATCCGTGGCCGGTTTCACTCTGGTCGAACGGGGATAAATGAAGCTGAAAATTTCTGCGGCACCGAAAGGCATCACATCCAGCAGGATCATTTCCGCCGTAAAATAGAAGGTCGCAAAACGGGTGTTGAGGGCTTTGAGCAGACCGGTTCGGATGTTCAGTGTGCGGCGCAGACGCTGTCGGCACTCGATCGAGCAGTAGCGGCGCAGACCCATTTTCAAGGTCGCGCCGCAGGACAGGCACCCGCCGAGTCTGGTTCTAAGCGGGACGATGCCGGTATGTGGACCGCTGTAATTCATGGCAAAATCGACGTTCACATCTCCTTGAAAGCCTTCCCCGGAAAAAAGCAATACGGGCAAGCCTCCGGGGGCTCTGCCGCGTAATGGACATGGCCGCAGATTTGGCAGCGCCAGACCTTTTGGCCACTTTGCTTCAGTGCTGCCAACTCCTCCGGATCCTTGTCCCGAATAATCGGCAGATCCTCAAGCGGTGGCATGACCGACCGGTAATGGTTCAGAACAAAACCCGATACGATGATCCGTTGAACCTCACTGGTGCCCTCGTATATTTTGAGCAGACGGATGTCTCGCAGCAGCTTTTCAATCGGGAAAAACCGGGTATAGCCGTAGCCGCCGAAAACCTGCAGAGCCTCCTCCACGACCTCCATGGCGGCCTCACTGGCGTAAAATTTGGCGATCGACGCCGATATTGTCGGGTCCTGCCCGCCGTCGGCCTCCAGGGCCGCTTTCCACGTGAGCAGGCGCGCGGTTTCCACCTTCTGGTACATTTCGGCGAGTTTGAACTGGATCGCCTGAAAATTCGATATTTCCATCCCGAAGGCCCGGCGCTTCTTGGCGTAGTCCAAGGCGTATTCCATGGCACTGCGGGCGGCTCCGACGGCAAAGGCACCGATGATCGAACGGGTTCGGCCGAAAGTTTTCATGGCCAGGGCAAACCCCTCTCCGGGATGTGCCAGGATGTTTTCAGACGGAACCCGCACGTCCTTGAAATTCAATCCAACCGTGTTGGAGCAGCGTTGCCCCATTTTCGGTATGGGCCGTCCGGCCGAAACGCCTTCCCAGCCTTTTTCCACCAGAAAGGCGCAGATGCCGGCGTGTTTGGACGCCGGGTCTACGGTCGCGAAAACGGTCATGTAGTCCGCGATCCCGCCGTTGGTGATCCAGTATTTGGTCCCGTTGAGCCGGTAGCCCGTGCCGTCCTTTTCCGCCCGACAGCGAATTCCAGAGACGTCCGAGCCCATCGTCGGCTCGGAGGTGGCAAAACAAATCAACTTGAAGCTCCCGACGATCTCGGGCAGGTACTTCTTCTTGGGGGCATCGTTTTTCGAAAGAATGATCGGTTCCATCCCCAAGGAGTTGTCGAAGATCGATGTCGCCAGACCGGGGCAGGCGGCGGCGATCTCTTCGGTCAACAGGGCGCTTTCCAGCATTCCCAACCCTTTGCCGCCGTAGGCTTTCGGAATGTCGGTATTCATCAGTCCGGCGTCGAAAGCCTTGCGCAGGACGAAGAGCGGCAGCTCGTCTTTTTCATCGAACCGCCAGGCGGCCGGCAGAACCTCATTCAGCGCAAACTCGCGGGCTTTTTGCCGCAGGGCCTCCTGCTCGGCTGTCAGGTTGAAACTCAACATGGGGAATCTCCCGGCTAAAAGAGTGTCATCATCATCGGCCCCAGCTGTCAAGTTGAGACTTTTTCGTTTATATCGGACTCGCCGCAGGAGTGCAAGTCACTGCTATAGGCTTTAAGATAAAGATTTTGGACTGCGTTATCGGTTGTCGGCGTATTACAATACAGCCTTCTCCCTCTGGCCTTGCCCAAAACTTTATCTTAAAGCCTATAGGACCTCTTATGGAACGGGGTGACAGCCTTTACATTAACGAATGCAATGATGGGGTTTATTTATGGATGGACAACCACCTGCCGGCGTGTTAGCTCTGCGGCTTTGTTCGGCAGCGGGAATACCGAGGGGGAGAGGTTACACGCATGCTTGTTTATTGCAAGCTATTGATGACCGCTTTTTTCTGGGGCGGTACGTTTATCGCCGGCCGGGCCCTTGCCGGTCATGTAGCGCCATTTTCAGCGGCCTTTCTCCGATTCGCCGTCGCATCGGTTTTTCTGCTCCTGTTCTTGCTGAGAATCGAAGGGCGTATACCCGGCCTTCGCAAGAAGCAGGTGGCACCGATTCTGATCCTGGGAATGACCGGGGTCTTTGCCTACAATTTTTTCTTTTTCAAGGGTCTGCAGTTCATCGAGGCCGGTCGGGCCGCCGTGATCATCGCCAATAATCCCATCTTTATTGCGCTGCTCTCGGCTTTGCTGTTCAAAGAGCGGTTGAACCGGGTCCAGATGGCGGGCATCTTGCTATCGGTTGCCGGGGCGGTCTACGTCGTCACACGCGGTCATCCGCTGCAGCTCTTGTCCGGCGGGTTCGGTCCGGGCGAACTGCTCATCTTCGGTTGCGTGGCGAGCTGGGTGACGTTTTCTCTGGTGGGCAAAACCGTCTTGAAGACCCTGCCGCCGCTGACGGCCATATTTTTTGCAGCGGTGGTCGGTTCGCTCGCTTTATTCCTGCCGGCCTGCAGTGAAGGACTGCTGACCAACCTCGGCCGTTATCGGGCCGTCGACTGGCTCAGCATTTTTTACCTGGGGTTCTTCGGCACGGTGGCCGGATTTGTTTGGTATTATGACGGGATAAGGAAAATCGGCCCCACCAAGGCCGGCCTGTTCATCAACTTCGTTCCCGTCAGCGCGGTTATCCTGGCGTTTTTCGTGCTCCGTGAACCGATGACGACCTCCCTGCTCCTGGGGACGCTTCTGGTTGTGACCGGTGTCTTTCTCACCAACCGGCGCGCACCGGCAGCGGCAAGTCGACCCCATGCCCCGGGCCGTCCGGAGTCCGCCTACGCAGATTCTTTAAAAAACAGGGGTGACAACACGAGGGAATAACCGCAGTCGCTGATCACCCCTATCGTCGCAGAAATTATGAACTATATGCCCAGAAAGGCGCAGCCGCGGGAAGCTGTTCTATTCTCCACTAACGAGCCCTCAAACACTCTTTTTTTCCGGTTTGTTGGTTGGGCTTTCTGCAAGGGCGCTCTGCTTGGTTTCGACTTGTTTGGACAAGGCGTCCGACCCGCACTGGCGAAAATAAGCGACAGATTCTGTAAAACAATCTCTGGCTTTGTCGATGTCTCCCTTGTCCTTGAAAAAATTGCCGCAATTGCGATACGCCTGCGCCAAGGTCCCTTTGGCGCCAATCTGTCGAGCCGATTCAATCTTTTCTCTGACAAGCTTTGGCGGATCGCTTTCCCCGATACCCAGCGTACGATTGAGCAAATCAATAAGTGGGATGTAGGTGAAGTTGCGTGAATAGGGGTAGCATTGGCCTTCACGCCAATGGACCTTTTCACGCTTCGAGATGATTTTAAATTCTTCGACCAGCCTGCTCTTGCCGGTGCCGGCGTTGCCGCAAATCGATACGAGGCGGCCTTTTCCGGACCAGACCCGGCTGAGGGCCTCCGTCAAGAGTTCGAGTTCCGGATTGCGCCCGATCAGATCGGCCCGCAGGCCATGGAAGCGGTGGATCTTCTTCGGCTGATCGATCAGTGAAATGACCTCGTAAATCTGAACCGGCGAATCCACGCCTTTTACCTTAACCGGATCCAGAGAAACGAAGTTGAAATATCCAAGCGAATGACGGTAGGTTTCGGCCCCGACCAGTATTTCCCCCGGTTTTGCGAGGCTGCACAAACGGGACGCGATATTTAGGGGGGCGCCGGCGATACCGTGGGAGCCTTTTTAAAAGTCCACATTTCCGGTGACAACCAGACCGGTATTGATTCCGCTGTGCATTGACAGGATTTGACCGATTTGTTTTTCGTACTTGAGGCTGAACGCGTCAATACGCTCATGGATTTCTCTTGCGGCGATGATCGACCTGATCGCGTCGTCTTCATGGGCGCGGACCGCACCGAAGACGGCCATGACGGCATCGCCGGCAAATTTCTCGATAAAGCCCTCGTACTTGGCCACGACAGTGGAGATCTCGTGGAAGACGCGTGCCGTGATGTCTCTGACCTCCTCCGGGTCGAACCGCTGTGTCAGTGCCGTATAGCCGGACATATCGGAAAAAAGGACCGTTACGTGTTTTCTCTCTCCGACAGCAGCCTGGGGCAGAGCGCTTTTATCGACATCCGGGCGCAGCGGCTTCAACAGCTCATCGGCGGCCGGCCGGTCTGTTTGCGACAATAAATTTCCGCACTGGCTGCAGAATTTGCTTTCCGGCAGATTGACGGTATCACAGCTCGAGCAGACGAACCCCATCATCTGTCCGCATTCGTTGCAGAATTTGACGGCAGTGGGATTCAGGTGAGCGCAACGCGGGCATTTCATGTAAACCTCCTATGAAGAAGAAGCCGGTTTTGGAAATCATTTTTACCAATGAGGACACTTTTTTTAGGTATGAGTTAACCGTCCGTCTCGTTGGCGGGCGAAAGGAATGAACTCAAACTCTTACGGGGTGAATTAAGACGTCCTTTGTGGCATACCGGTTTTCATTTGCCGGCGTCTCAGCGGCAAATGAAAAATAGAATTCACCTCTGTTTTTAGGTTTTTCATGGTATGCTATTTTAAATCTATTCAATATACTGGTTCTGCAGTTGACACCAACAACGAAAATATGTAAATGAATTTATATTCAGGAGGTTAGTGATGATTAGTTATACTGCAAAATATACGAAAATAGAATCCGGCTATATGGGGCAGCTTGTCGAGTGGCCGGAAGTTGTCACCGAAGGTAAGGATCTCGAGGAGTGCCGCGAAATGTTAAGGGATGCACTCGATGAAATGATCCTCGCTTACAAGCAGCTTAAAAAGGAATTTCCAATAGGGAATGCATTAATCGAACAGCTTCCGGTTGAGGTCGAGCATGTCGGTCAAGCGACTTGATGTAATTCGCTACCTTGAAAAACACGGCTTCTACCTATTGAGGGAAGGTGGCAAACACGCGCTATACACAAACGGCAATAAGGTAATCCCCGTCAAAAGGCACAAACAATTCGATCGAATAACAGCCAATGAAATCTGCAAGCAAGCCAGTTTAGAGCCAAAATTTTAACCTGCCAACCCACTCCCCTCAGACCAGAATGTTCGTTTCATATAACGTCGGCCATAAAACGCGAAGGATGACGCATGCCGCGCGCCTATTTCTCGCTTCGGCCGACGGTTTTGCGGTGTGATCGGCTGTTCAATTATCAGCAAGTTTGAGCGGCTCTGCAAACTGCCTGATTCCTCTGTAGATTGTCTGTCATCCCTGCCGCAGCTGGACTTACGAGTCGGGGCCGTTCTTTAGGTCGTGTCGTCCGCAATCGGACAAGAAAAAAAGGAAACGGTTGCGATTAAAACTTGATTATTCCCTGTAGCTTGCTTCAGGGTCACCCCGTATTCCCTCTCCCTCGGGGAGAGGGTTAGGGTGAGGGGGGAAATACAATCAGCTTTGATACCCTGCAGCTTGCGGCAGGGAGGTTCATTAATCAACCATATTAGCCCAATATGAGCGTATTCATCAGCTACAGCTCCTAGGACAAGGAGTTTGCCACCCCCCTAAGTCTCCCTTTTCAAAGGGGACTTTCGCCGTTGGCGGGCTGTTTTACGGTCATCACGGATTGATTTCGAACCCCTCCAGTCGGGCCGCCGTGATCAAACGGTCGTCGAAACACATGATTGGCAGGCGGGCCACGTTTTCTTCGGTTTCAACGAGCACCGCTGCCAACTGGAGGGCGTCGGCGGCCCTCAGGGGGTGCACCTGAAGCAGACGCAGGGCCCTTTCCTTGTCCTTGCCAAATGACTTAACCTATTCTTCAGACTTGAAATGTTGGTTCGAATCATGTTTGCTCCCTGCTGGAGTTCAATATCTGTTGTTGGATGGGGCCAATTTTGGGCAGAAAGCCGAACAATTGGCCATATATACTTGGCCATGAAAGCCATATCGTAATAGCTATGTCAAGCTACGGCTGCGAACCGGAGCGTCCCCCACTGGGGTGCTCGAATTTTTTGGCGCCCCCGTTTCCTCGGCAAGGAGGCGTTACATTGACTTTATGAATAAGGGGATTGAGCAGGGCCAGCGGACTGATTTGATCGGCTTTGAAAGTGTCGTAAACCGGATGAACAATTTGCTGGGGCCGTGTTTAAGGACCCCGGAAAAAAATAATTCCACCTCTTGCTTATCTTATGGCTCGTCTACTGCGTTACATCCACCCGCACGTATCCCGATATGCGCAGGTGGATGTGCCTTGTAGACAAACCATAATCCGGCGCAATCGTGTGGAATTATTTCTTACCGTGACCCTGAACAATGAGGAGAACATAATGCGGCCAAATTGGATTCTATTAATTACAACGATGCTAACAATATGGATTCAGGCAAGCAGCAGCGCTTGGGGGCAAGTCGAAAAGGTGACGGCCTTTGTAAACGTAAATCTTGTCCCAATGACAGATGAAACAATTATCCCTGAACAAACTGTCCTGACTAAAGGGATGCGAATAACTGCTATTGGTCCATCAAAGGCAATAGATATTCCTGATAACTCAATCGTAATCGATGGGTCAAATTTCTACCTGATACCTGGCCTTGCAGATATGCATATCCATACTGATACCAGATGGTTAAATGGGGGTTGGCCTGTATCCCCTTTTAATCTTTTCCTCACCAATGGGGTGACGACTATAAGAGACATATACGGTTAAAGTTACTATCGGCAAAAAAGAGGGTTCCGCTTCTGATATTCAGGCCGTAGTCAAAACGATTCCACTTCCAGATGTCAAATACTTTTCTCCGCTTATCAACTCCTTTTTTGCACTATAACATCAGACTCATCTACTAGGGTTTCGCGACGCAACCGCAGAAAATACAACACTGCCTATGCATGAGCGCCAGTTTCGATATATCGCCGAGAATGCTGCCCCAATCGTTTGATTCACATCCAATCGGTATAATCAAGCTGAGACGGACTTAGAAACCGGCCGTGCCATCAAGGCACGGCCGGCGGGTGATTATTGGTCCAGTTGCACCGTGACCGGAACCGCCCGGGTGATGGTATCGAAAACGGAGGAATAGGTCGGCCCCAGTTGGTCGATTTCTTCCAGCTTTTTAAGGGGTGCATCGGCGTCGATGTTCACGAACATCCGGATTTCCTTGTACCCCGGGGCACATCTTTCCGAATGTCGGGAAACCCCTGCAAGTCGATGTCGCCTTCCAGACGCGATTCCATCGAACGGATCGATGAATGATCTTGTCATGGCCTATCGGGGATGGGTTGAAGAATCGGTGAAGGAAGTCAGGTGCCAAACTGACATAATTATCAAAGGGTTCACTTGACCTTAAAGAGATGATGCATAGGTTTGTCCAATTTAAATTTACCGGCTTCGACTATTGAGAATCTGTCCGGCGACAAATCGCGGCTTAGATTCGTTCTCGCTGTTGAAAGCCGATCAGAATTCAACGATTGCCGGAAACTGCTGGCTTTAGATTTCATCGAAACGCACCATGCGGCATTCTGATAAGCTCCCGATGTAAAAAACTGCAAAAGAAATGGAGAAAACGACCATGAAAATCAAGGGCAGTGAGTGGTTTAAAAAAAATGCGTGTTTGACCGTTATCTTTTTGGTACTGGCGAGCTTGTTGGTCGTACCTATTGACGCGACTGCAGCCGACGAGGCGCCGCCGCCGGTTCCGACCACCACAGGCAATCCCGAAATTCCCGTCAAGGAACTTCAGTACCTGTTAAATCCCTTGACAAAGGAGGAGTTGGTCGTGGAGGCCGACGGCTGGCAGGTTGTGGTGAAAGACCACATCGCTAAAATCAGCGAAAAACAGATCCAGGCCATGCAGGCCGAGGGAACGACCAAAACCCAAATCCTTGAGGAAGTCAACAAACTGCAGGAACAACAGACAGCGCTGATCGATCGGGTCGACAAGGTGGTAAACGAGCTCCGCAAGAAGGGCGGCGAGGTCGAGTCCTACGAAAAATATCTCACAGCGGTTTCCGGCATCAAAGTCGATGTGACCGATGCCGGCAGCACCTGGACGGTGATTACCGGCTGGCTGAAATCCAGCGAAGGCGGTTTGCGTTGGTTGAAAAACATCATTTTGTTCGTCGTGACGATCTTGGTGTTTATGATCTTGTCTGCGATCCTCGGCAAAGCCACTCAAAGAGCGGTTTCGAAAATCAAGGGAGCCTCGGCGCTGTTGAAAGACTTTCTGGTGAATGTGGTTCGCAAGGCCATCTTTCTGGTCGGTTTGGTGGTGGCACTCTCCATGCTTGAAGTCAACATCGGTCCCTTTCTGGCAGCTATCGGAGCGGCTGGTTTCATCATCGGCTTTGCTTTGCAAGGTACCCTGAGCAACTTCGCCGCCGGGATCATGATTTTGCTGTACAGGCCATACGATATCGGCAACTTCGTCAACGTGGCCGGGGTTAACGGAACAGTGTCGGCTATGACCCTGGTGTCCACCACCCTCACGCTGCCGGACAATCAAACCGTTGTCATCCCGAACAACTCGATCTGGGGCGGCATCATCACAAATGTCACCGGAAGCGAAACCCGCCGCGTCGACATGGTGTTCGGCATCGGCTATGACGATGACATTGCCAAGGCGCAAAGCATTCTCGAAAAGATCGTCAAAGATCATCCGCTGGTGCTCGGGTCCCCTGAACCGGTGATTCGTGTAAACGAACTGGCCGATTCGTCCGTGAACTTCGTCTGTCGCCCCTGGGCCAAAACGAGCGACTACTGGACGGTTTATTGGGATATCACGCGGCAGGTGAAGGAACAGTTTGATCAAAACAGCATCAGCATACCGTTCCCGCAGCGGGATGTCCACGTTCATCAGGTCGGTGTCTGATGCCATGCTACTGAATAAAAAAGCAGGTCATTTGAAAACCAAACAACTCATCACAAAAGCCAGCAAATTCGCGGAGCTGTACCGCGTCACCAACGGCGGCAAGTTCAAACTCAAGAATGTTGACCCGGGTGACACCCTCGACTTAAAGTCTGGGGACAAGCCGCGGGCCAAGTCGGCGCTGGCCGCCGGTGTCGAGGCGCTCTCGGAACTGCAGGACAAGCTCTATGCCCAGGACAAGTGGGCCGTTCTGCTCATCCTCCAGGCCATGGACGCGGCGGGTAAGGACGGCGCCATCAAGCACGTCATGTCCGGACTGAACCCGCAGGGCTGCCAGGTCTTTTCGTTCAAGGTGCCCACGAGCGAGGACCTGGATCACGACTATCTCTGGCGCTGCATGAAGTGCCTGCCCGAACGCGGCCGGATCGGCATCTTCAACCGCAGCTATTATGAGGAGACGCTGGTGGTGCGGGTGCATCCGGAGTTTCTGGCGAAGCAGAAGCTGCCACCGGCACTGATCACAAAAGACATTTGGAAGGATCGGTTTCAGGACATCCGCGCTTTCGAACGCTACCTGACGCGCAACGGCGTGATTGTCCGGAAATTCTTTCTGCACGTGTCCAAGAAGGAGCAGAGACGACGATTCCTTGAGCGCATCGAGAATCCGGACAAGAACTGGAAGTTCTCAGCCAACGACGCGAAGGAGCGGGAGCATTGGAAGGCCTACATGGAGGCGTACGAGGATATGATCCAGCATACCGCCACGAAAGACGCGCCGTGGTACGTGGTGCCGGCAGACAACAAGTGGTTCACCCGCCTCGTGGTGGCCGCGGCGGTTATCGATACGTTGGGCTCTCTGAAACTCGCGTATCCACAGGTCGGCCCGGACAGGTTGAGGGAACTCGGTGAGGCCAAACGCCTGTTGCTGCCAAAGAAATAGTTCCTCCATTGAAATAAGAAAGCAATATTGGCCCCAAGCAGAGTCTGCACTGCTTTCGGCCGGCGTAAAGTAGGAACCCTACTCATCGGCACAGTTTAACGATAGTGTTTACCTATTACATTTTCCCGAATGATTACCGGTTGAATATTGTCAGTTGGTGCATATGTTTGAGTAGTTTAAAACAAGACATCCTTATTATTTAAAATGATCTGTTTAAGAGTTTTTCAACCCATATAGTTTAATCCCGCCCGGGCGGGAAACCGGCTCAACCTATGTATTTAAGCAGTACAAGGCGAGGAGGACAATATGTCACTTAGTGAGTATTTTGAAAATAACGAAGGGTTCGGCGTCCTGGCGACGGCAGATGGAGATGGAAGAGTGGATGCGGCGGTCTATGCGCGACCGCATATCCTGGAAGACGGTACAATTGCGATGATCATGCGAGATCGGCTGACACATCACAATCTTCAGTCCAACCCTCATGCGACCTATCTTTTTCGCGAAAAAAAACCCGGGTATAAGGGCAAAAGACTTTTTCTTACCAAGATCCGTGAAGAAAAAGAGGGCGAGCTAATGCAATCGTTGCGCAGACGGCAGTATATCGATGAAAAGGATGAGGCCAAGTTCCTGGTCTTTTTTTCGATTGACAAGGAATTGCCGTTGATAGGAGCCGGTAAATAATCACTGAACAATAGGTTTCAGATTACCGGTTCAGCGTTCAGGGTTGAGGGATGAAAGCAAATGAGGTTTCAGGTGTCAGTACTGCATCTGGCCGCAAGCATCCGGTTTGATCGAAGAGGAAACGTTTTAGTTTCGGTGAAAAATCCCAAAACGCAAATAACAAATAACAAACAAATCACAATGACCGAAATTTGAAATTCCAAACTATTGGTTTTTTTCTCTTATTTGAGATTTGGATAGTGTAATTTTAAATTTATTTGTATTTTGGTGCTTGTATTTTGGTAATTGCCATTATCTGGTCGGGAAACCGTTCAACCCTGGTTTTTGAATCTCTGTTCCGTCCAATTCGGCAGCACACGGAGCCCCTTAAATGGCCAAGGCAGACGACATCCGCCAGCAAATAGCGAATCTCTGTTCATCCCAGAAGCTGGCTGTTTTATGCACCCAAAGGGAGAATCAACCCTATGCCAGCCTGGTTGCCTTCGTCATATCTAAAGATTTGAAGTACCTTTACCTTGTTACACCCAAAACCACGCGCAAATTTACAAACTTGGCAGCCAATCCGCAGGTTTCCATCATGATCAACAGCAGCCAAAATCAGGAATCCGATTTTCATCGGGCCATGGCTGTGACCATCATCGGGAGTGCAGCGGAATTATCCGGGCGCAAGCGTCCAGGAATTATGAAAAGCTATGTCGAGAAGCATCCTTATCTGGAGGATTTTGCCAAATCACCAACCTGCGCCTTGGTTAAGATCAGGATTAAATCCTATTTTCTCGTGAAAAATTTTCAAAATGTAATGGAGTTGCACCTACACGAATGAGATTGGTCTTACCTGCCAGCGAAATCGGCCGTCGCCATCGACAGAAGGTGGGAGGTAAAGCGTTTGCTTTATCCCGACTGCTTAATAACGGAGTAACGATTCCGGACACGCTGTGTATCACCGGAGATGCTTATGGGGCCTACGTATCGCAAACCGGTTTGCGCGAGCGGATTTCCCTCGAACTGCATCGCAAAGAATTCAGCCGGATGCGTTGGGAAGAAATATGGGATTGTGCCACGCGGATCAGAAGCCTGTTTCTGCGCGTACCGATTCCGTCTGTCATCGAGGCCGATCTCAAGGATTCCATCGAATCGTGCTTCAGCGGTAAAGCCGTTGCCGTGAGGTCTTCGGCCCTCGATGAAGACGGTACCGCAGCGTCATTTGCCGGTCTGCACGAATCATTCGTCAATATCCGGGGGGTTGAGTCGATTCTGAAACACGTTTGCCTCGTTTGGGCCTCTTTGTGGTCGGATGCGGCCCTACTCTATCGGCAGGAAATCGGGCTGGATGTCGAAAAAAGTGCCATGGCTGTCGTTGTCCAGGAGGTAGTCGCCGGTGACCGTTCCGGGGTTGCGTTCACCAGAAATCCAGTTGCCACCTCCCAGGGGGTCATCGAATCTGTTCACGGTATGAATCAGGGACTTGTCGACGGCATTGTGGAGCCTGACCGCTGGATAGTGGATCGCAGAACGCATGAAATCCTATCGCACACCCCGGCTCTGCGACACTACTGGCTGGTTCCAGGTGAAAACGGCGTGCACAAAGCGCCTCTGCCGCGGGATATAGCGCAGCACCCGCCGCTCAACCCACAAGAAGTTCGGGTCGTATACGATGTCGCCATGCTGGCCGAAGAATATTTCGACGCTCCTCAGGATGTCGAATGGACGTTCAGGGACCATGACATTTACCTGCTGCAGTCCCGGCCGATCACCACCCTTAAATCCGCAGACGGCGAGGATAACCGCGGCTGGTACTTGAGCCTTCACAGAACCTTCGAAAACCTGAAAGCCTTGCGCCAACGGATCGAAGAAGAGGTCATCCCGGCAATGGTCGACGAAGCCGACCGCCTGTCAAAATTGGATTTAAATAAACTATCCGACCAGGATCTGGCCGCAGAAATAAAACGGCGGTGGGAGATTAATCAGAAATGGGTTACCGTTTACTGGGAAGAATTTATACCGTTCGCCCACGGTATTCGTCTGTTTGGCCAATTCTACAACGATGCGGTTCAACCCGATGACCCCTATGAATTTATCGACTTGCTTTCGGAAACCCAAATGGTCAGTGTCAAACGCAACCAGATGCTTGAAGAACTTGCCGATATGATTCGCAACGAACCCGGGCTTGCAGAAAACCTGAGCGGCGCTGGTCACATTGACGAGACTTCCGAATTCAACCGGAAGGTCGAACATTTTATCCGGGAATACGGCGATTTGTCCTGCTCCGTTACGGGCGGGACCCAGTGCCTCCAGGCAAAGGAACCATTGGTCAACATTCTGCTTGAAATGGCGACGCATCCTCCGGCATCAAAGGCCCACCGAGGTTTGAAGCGCACCGATAAACTTAAGAAAGCGTTTCTGAGCCGGTTCGGTGAGGGAGAAGGCACACAGGCTGCCGAGAAGCTCGACTTGGCACGAGCCAGTTATCAGCTGCGGGACGACGACAACATCTATCTTGGCAGAATCGAATCCCAGCTGCTGGCCGCAATTCAAGCGGCCCGCCGGCGAGTCTTCGATCTAAACCAGGAAAAGCGCACCAGCGGCGTTTCGCAGATCCTGGTAGATCTGCTGGCTGATTTAGATCACCCCACATCACCGAAAACGCCGGAAGAAGAAAGCGCCGGACGTCCGTTGAAAATCAAGCCCCGGCAGCTCATCGGCCAGCCGGCCGGACCCGGTATCGCCAGAGGCAGAGCCCGTGTGATTCGGGAGCATTCGGATCTTGCCGATTTCCAGCATGGTGATGTCATGGTGTGTGATGCGGTCGACCCGAACATGACGTTCGTTGTCCCGCTAGCCGCAGCAGTGGTGGAGAGAAGAGGCGGCATGCTGATTCACGGCGCGATTATTGCGCGGGAATACGGTTTGCCGTGCGTCACCGGCATTCCGGATGCCACAACCCTTGTGCAAACCGGGGAGGAAGTCACGGTCGACGGCTATCTGGGGATTGTTACCGTCGGTTCGGGTGAGATTTGAAGCCATAGTGCTGTTAAGCTTCATGCTAGAAACCAAAGGGGATGTCGAGAACGATGAATGAAAAACCGATTCTCATCGCCGGTGCTACAGGGTATGTCGGCGGACGGCTGGTTCCGGCCTTGCTCGAGGCGGGGTATCGGGTGCGAGCGATGGGCAGAAACCTCGAAAAATTGGGCTGCCGACCGTGGGCACATCATGAAAGGGTCGAGCTGGTACAGGGGGATGTTTTGGATCTTGAATCCCTCACAAAAGCCGCCACGGGGTGTTGGGCGGCTTACTACCTGGTCCACTCCATGATTGCCCAGAAAGAGAAGTTTGTCGAAGCCGATCGCCAGGCGGCCCACAATATGGTTGAGGCGTCAGCCACGGCCGGCCTGGAGAAGATCATCTACCTGGGCGGTTTGGCCGAAGCAAAGCAGGGTGCACTGAGCAAACACCTTCTGTCGCGCATCGAGGTCGCTAAGATACTCCAGTCAGGTCCGGTGCCGACAACTGATTTGCGGGCGCCGATGATATTGGGTTCCGGCAGTGCATCGTTTGAAATTCTGAGGTATCTTGTGGAGCACCTGCCGGTGATGATTACTCCGCGGTGGGTTCAGTCCCTCAATCAGCCCATAGCCATTCGAAACGTCATCGGCTACCTGGTTGGATGTCTCTCCCACGACGAAACGACCGGGCAAACGTACGACATCGGTGGCCCGGACGTTCTCACCTACCGCAATCTCCTGGACATCTATGCGCAGGAGGCGGGACTTCGCAAACGTCTCATCCTGCCGGTTCCAGTGCTGACACCGACCCTGAGCGCTTATTGGATCAATTTCATCAGCCCTGTGCCGACCTCGATCGCACTGCCGCTTACGGAGGGGCTGACCAGCGAGGCCGTCTGCACCGAGAATCGAATTCAATCCATAATCCCTCAAGAGCTGCTCAGCTGCCGTGATGCAATACGGACGGCGCTGGACAAAGTGAAGCAGGAACAGGTTGATACCTGCTGGATGGATGCCGGGGCGATGCTCGAACCCGAATGGGCCCATTGCGGAGATGCACAGTGGGCCGGCGGTACAATATTGAGCTGCGGCTATCGGGTGCGCATCCGGGCGACAGCTGAAGAAGTCTGGGGACCGATCAGTAGGATAGGCGGGAGAACCGGATGGTATCACCTGGACGCGCTTTGGCGCCTGCGCGGCCTCATCGATCGCCTCGTCGGGGGCGTCGGTTTGCGAAGAGGGCGGCGCCACCCATCCGATCTGATGGTCGGCGATGCATTGGATTTCTGGCGGGTCTTGAAAGTCGACCCACCGCTGCAGTTGTTGCTTCTGGCCGAAATGAAAACACCGGGTGAAGCCATGCTGGAGTTTCGGTTGACACCGATAGGGGATAAACAAACGGAGCTGCAGATGCTGTCGCGGTTTTTACCGCAGGGATTGGGTGGTATCCTGTACTGGTATTTTCTGTATCCTTTTCATGAATGGGTTTTTTACGGCATGCTCAAATCGATTGCCCGATCTATCAATAGACCGCTTGTCAACGGCCCTGAACGATTTACCCCCCGGCTGACCGCCGCTTGCGCACTACCTCCGACTCTGGCGGGAAAGCCTCCCGGCGATGCCGTCCGGAGGTAAAACCCGGAGATAAAGCCCGGAGATAAAGCCCGGAGATAAAGATAGAAGAGAGTGTATCGTCTCGAAACAATGCCACATCTTTCGGGCGATTTAAAAGTATCGTGGAAGTATTTTGCCAATTTTGGAGTTAACTTATCCGAAGTCTGAGCGACATGCCGCGTCAAAAAAATCTCCGCCTGGTGCTTGGCGATCAGCTGAATGAAAATCATTCCTGGTTTAAGAAAGTCGATCGGGATGTCACTTACGTCCTGATGGAAATCCGTCAGGAAACAGACTATGTCAAACACCACATTCAAAAGGTGGCCGCCTTTTTTGCGGCCATGCGGGCGTATGCGCAAAGACTTAGCCGGCTCGGACATCGGGTCGTTTATTTGAAGCTTGACGATCGGGAAAATCGCCAAACCATCGACAAAAATGTGGTTGATCTCATTAAGAAGAAGAATTTTACGCGGTTCGAATATCTTCTGCCCGACGAGTACCGTCTGGATGTTCAGCTGCAGAAACTGGCCGAAGCACTTCCGGTGCCTTTCCTTGCTGTCGACACGGAACATTTCTTGACCGAACGACATGAATTGAAGGATTTTTTTGACGGAAAAAAACGCTACCTGATGGAATCTTTCTACCGCCGGATGCGAAAGGGTTACGATATCATGATGGATAAGGACAAACCCGCAGGGGGGCGGTGGAACTACGACCAGAAAAACCGTCAGGCATATGACAACCAATTGCCGATCCCTCAGCCCTTGTTGTTCAAAAATGATGTCGCCGATATCTGCCGAACGATCCACCGGTCAGGGGTAAAAGCATTTGGCCAGGTTGAGCCCGAAAACCTCATCTGGCCCATTACCCGCGCCCAGTCACTCGACCTGCTCGAGGCTTTTGTAAAAGATGGTCTCCCGGCCTTCGGCACTTACGAGGATGCCATGACCGTCGAGAACTGGCATTTGTTTCACTCGCGGCTGTCGTTTGCCCTGAATTCGAAAATGCTGCATCCGCTCGAGGTCATCGAGGCGGCAGTTCGTGCCTGGGAGGATGGTAAATCCAAAATCAAGATTCAGCAGATTGAAGGATTTGTCCGCCAAATTCTCGGCTGGCGCGAATTCATGCGCGGGGTGTACTGGGCGCAGATGCCGGGTCTGGACACGATGAATTATTTCGAGCACACGGCGGAGCTACCCGATTTTTACTGGACCGGAGAGACCCATATGACGTGCATGCAGGCTGCCGTCGGCCAATCGCTCGAGCACGCTTATGCCCATCACATCCAGCGGTTGATGGTGACCGGAAATTTCGCTTTGCTGGCGGGGGTCGATCCGGATGCGGTCGACCAATGGTATCTGGGAGTGTACATCGATGCCGTTCAGTGGGTGGAACTTCCAAACACCCGGGCAATGAGCCAATTTGCCGATGGCGGTCTTGTCGCCACCAAGCCCTATGTTTCGTCGGCTAAATACATCCACAACATGAGCAATTATTGTGAATCATGCGAATACGACTGGAAAAAACGCCATGGAGACAAGGCCTGCCCCTTTAACAGTTTTTACTGGGCATTTTTCGACCGGCATCGCCGTCGACTGCAGAAAAATCCGCGGGTGGCAATGATGTATCGGACTTGGGACCGTATGCAGGAAAAGGAGAAGAAGCAGGTGCTGAAGCAAGCGGACGTCTACCGAAAGGATGTGAACCTGCTTTAAAAATTGTCACACCAGATTTCGATCTTATGACCGAATTTTACCGGCTTGTGTAAAACGACCGAATATGATTTTAATGTGACAATTTTTTAACAATGAACTGCGGAGGTAATCATGACGAGCAAGAAAATGAGAATCATGACGGAAAAGCCACTCAACGCCGAAACACCGGTTGAAAGCCTTCGCACGTGGACGACCGACAATAAGGTTTTTTTCAAACGAAACCAAGGGCAGTTCGCGGACAACCCGGTGGCGCTTTCAGACTGGACGCTCTCCCTCGACGGATTGGTGCAAAACGAACTGACATTGACTTTCGCGGATATCCGCCGTCTGCCGAAGGTGGAATTGGCCGACACGCTGGAGTGCTCCGGCAACGGCCGCTCCCTGCTCAAGGACAAGGCCTCCGGTAATCCCTGGACAATCGGCGGGGTAGGCAACGCCATCTGGGGCGGTGTCTGGCTCAAGGGGTTGCTCGAAAAGGCGGGACTCAAAAACAACGCCAAACACGTCGGCTTCGAAGGTTTCGACAAGCCCCTGGGGTCCGCCGGGATCAAATTCATCCGCAGCATCCCGCTCGACAAAGCGATGGCGTCGACCCTTCTGGCCTATGAAATGAACGGCGAACCCTTGCCCGTTGAACACGGCTACCCCTTAAGGGCCCTGGCCCTTGGATGGACCGGTGCAAATTGCGTCAAGTGGCTCAAGAGGATAACGGTCCTCGAACGCCCCTATGAAGGGTTTTTCATGGACAACGTCTATCGCGTATTCCAGAGGGGCGAAAAACCTAAAAGCGGGGCCGTGGTCAAAGGTATCGGCCTCAAATCGATCATCGTTGAACCCCTGAAGAATGAAACGCTCTCTGTCGGCCTGGTCCCCATCCGTGGCGCGGCCTATGCGGGTGAAGCGGGCATCCAGCAGGTCGAGGTCTCGGTCGATGACGGTTTGACCTGGCATCCGGCCCAACTGATCGGGTTCAATCAAGACTATGCCTGGCGACACTGGGAGTATTTGTGGGATGTCGGCCAGCCTGGAAGCTACACGATAATGGCGCGTGCGACGGATACAAAAGGGAACCGGCAGCCCGAGACGGCCCATTGGAATTTCCTGGGCTACGGCAACAACGGTATCCGCGAGCATGCGATCGGCATCACTATATCCAATAGTTAATGGCCATATCGCACCTTCACGGTAACCGACGCGAGGCCGCCTTTTACTTTGACGCGAACGGGTCTCCGGCAAAGTGAAGAGAATCGGCGAAAATAACTCAAGACAAAAAAATCAGCAATTGGAAGTATCAGGGAGGTATCATGGATATCATTACGGCGTTGGTCGATCACCACGGTGTACTCAGGCAACTTTACCAGAAATCCGAGAACGATCCGGCAGTTTTCGAGGAGTTCACACGTCATCTGGTGGTCCACCACACAATGGAGGAAAAGTATTTCTACGATCTCCTGGAGCAGATAGCCACGCAACGTCACGACGCACTCGAGGCCGTCAACGAACACCACATCATCGAGCTGATCATCAAGGATGCCGAGGGGTTTCCACCTGAGCACGAAAATTTTCCGATCAAGATCGAAGGACTCGGGGAGTACACCACGCACCACCTGGATGAAGAGGAAGCCGAAATATTTCCAGCGGCCCGGCAGGTTTTCTCGGATGAAGATCTCAACACCCTCGGCAAGCTCTTTCTGGACGCCAAGGAAAAACTGCTGGGCATCGTGCTGCCGGAGGTGCCCGGCGGCACTGGGACTTCGGGGGGCAAGGCCGGCAAAATCGTATCTTACGGTCTGGGGATTGGCAGTCTGAAGAAATAGGCTTATATTCGAACGTCTCAAATCCGCATCGGAAGAAAAAAAAGGAGGTGACGCAATGGATTTTTTAAAACGAGAGCTGGCACCGGTACCCGCTGAAGCATGGCTTGAAATCGATGCCCAGGCGGCTCGCAGTCTGAAGGCCCTGCTGTCGGCGCGCAAGGTCGTCGATTTGACCGGGCCCATGGGAACCAATTTTCCCGGAGTACCGGAGGGGCGCCTGGAGTACCCCGCAAAACAACCGAAAGGTGGTCCGGCATACGGCATCCACAAGGTCCATCACCTGGTCGAAACACGCATTCCATTCGAGTTGGACATTGCTGAAATGGACAACGTCGTCCGGGGCGCCAAGGATGTCGACCTGTCCAACCTGGAAGCGGCGGCCAAGAAAATCGCTCTTTTTGAGGAAAAGGTCGTTTACCATGGCTTGTCCGAAGCCAACATTAGAGGCCTGAAAATGTGCACCGGTACGGAATGCCTGACCATCGGCGCCAAACCCGAGCAATTGCTGGAAGGTGTTGCAGAGGGCATAACCGCTTTTACGGAACGCTCGGTCGAAGGCCCTTACGCCTTCGTCGTGGGGCCCAAGTTGTGGAGCCGGATGTCATCGCATTTCCAGGGCTATCCGGTCAAGATGCAGGCGGAGAGCATTCTGGGCGGGCCGGTGGTCCTCAGCCCTTATCTCTCGGACAAATTCGAGGATGAGGCCTATCTGGTATCCACGCGCGGCGGAGATTTGGAGTTGATTCTGGGGCAGGACCTGGCCATCGGATATGAAGCCCACAGCCAGGACAAGGTCAAACTCTATTTTACCGAATCCTTTACCTTTCGAATACTAGAACCGGCGGCGGTCATCCATTACAAGGCCGGGTAAGTATATGGTTCTTAATTTTAAATTGATCGGTTTGGGAAGAAATACTTCTTTGCTCTTATAGTCCAGCCGTCGGCGGGACGGGCAAGGAGCTGTTGTCCGCACGATCGTGACCATCCGTAACTTTTTTTCATCTGGAGGACAAAATGACCGAACCGAAAAATTTCGTTGTAGTGGGGGGCAGTTCGGGAATCGGTTTCGAGCTCACCCGCAGGCTGATTGATGATGGTCACCGGGTGTCCGTTTTATCGCGCTCTCCCGGGCAGTTGACCGAACTGCCCGGTATTTGTCATGTCCCCTTCGATGCCACTCAGGACGAATTTCCATCCGACGAGCTGTCCGAAAAACTTAGTGGACTGGCGTATTGTCCCGGAAGCATCCGTCTGAGGCCCTTTACGCGACTGACGCCAGAGGAGTTTCTGGAAGATTACCGCATCAACCTGCTGGGTGCGGTCGCGGTGATCAAGGGCTGTTTAAATTCGCTGAAAAAGGCCGACCCCACGGCGGCAATTGTGTTGTTCAGCACCGTGGCTGTCGGCACCGGCATGCCGTTTCATGCGTCCATTGCAAGCGCAAAAGGAGCGGTGGAAGGGCTGACACGCTCTCTGGCCGCAGAGTTAGCGCCGCGTATTCGGGTCAACGCCATCGCACCCTCGCTGACCGATACGCCGCTTGCCGAAGCGCTGCTGGCTGACGATGGCAAGCGCAAAGCAGCGGCCGACCGCCATCCCCTGAAGCGAACCGGCACCCCGCGTGAACTCGCCGACATCGCCCACTTCTTGTTGAGCGACTCGGCATCCTGGATAACCGGTCAGATCATCTCCGTCGACGGCGGCATGGGTGCGGTGCGTACCTTCAAATAATTAAGTTTTTTTGGTCCGCAAGCCGTCCATGATCAAACGGCAGGCTTTGCTTTCAGGTGCCGTCAGCATCCCAATGCCCAGAATCAACAGGGGTACCGCGAAGACAAACCCCACTACCGGCAGAACGACCAGGCCCACCGTCAGCAGCAGCAATGACACAACAATAATCACGATACCCACGGTCCTGCTCGATAAACGTTCATCCTGACAATCTGATTTGTTCATAAATTTCTCACTTTCGGTTTGTTGGGTTATTTAAGTCCACTCTCATCGGTTTCGTAAACTATCGATGAGTGAAAGATAAACATGTACGAGGTCTTCACAAGGGGCGAAACCGCCTTTCATTTGCCAACCCTTTACGATATCGTCATCGGCTATCCCCAGCCGCCGGCACAGCAAACGGGCTTGGTGCCAGGTCGGCAGCCATACCAGCTTTTCGACAATGGCCTCCATACTGCCCAGCAGGTCGATAAACCGCGGCAGGCTCAGGATAAAATAGATTCTGCCTGGAAAGGGCGAGTCAGGTTTAATGTGATGATCCGGGTCCCAGACAAAACACCCAACATGTGGCTTCCACTTCAAACCGAGGTCTTTGATGTCCTGAGCCAATCGACAAATCCGCTCGTCAAAAGGCATCGGTGGCAAGTCCGTCTCAGAATTAAAGTGTTGCGGCCTCATGGTTTTGTTGTCCCTTCACATCTTCAAAATGATGGCGCCCGCTTTTCAGAAGCTGTCCGAGATGCGGACTGGAACCCATTACATCTTCAGCGACGATTTGGCGCGCATCAAACGTATTGGCACCACGAATCCGTGCGAACAATCGGCGGCAATCATTCACCGAAAGCCCGCGTGTGGCTTTTATACAGATCAATTCATCCTGAAGATGAGGATAGGCCGTAATATCGGTGTCTAACTCTTCTTTAGTAACTATTTTGGTGTAAATCAAGGCCCTTGCGGCAAGAAGCGTTTCCCGCTCTGTTGCGGCGATCTCAGGGTGAAATATGTAAAGCAGCGTCAATTGATCCCCGGGTCCGTATAGATGACCCTTTTGACCCAGGTTTTGTAAGACCTCATTGGCCGGAAACACTGATTTTACCAGCGTGTGTTTAGGAGCCTGACGTTCCATGAGACGCTTCAACGGATAGTGCATCATACCGGCTTCGACAAAAGACGAGCTAAAGTTGTCGATCAGGGCGGACAATGCCTGGGCTCTCAGTGCATCTCGCAATCGAAACCGCGCCGCGTCCGTTCGAGCAAAACGCTTCACGGCATCGACGGTCATTTCGAATGACCGGCTCGCGGCGGTCTGATAATACTGTAAAAGCGCGCCGGTAGACTTTTTTTCGGCAAGATATACCAGATACATCAAGGCGTTTTTATTCAGTTCATCGGGTCTGCCTCCGTCGGCGAAAAAGTCGTGTAAGTCAAGAAGGTTTTCCAGATACGGTTCCACCTGAAAAATCTCTTTACCGTTAGAGTTAAACTCTCGCAGGGCAGCACACATGAGTTTCGTGAACTGCGGATACTCCGAATCGACCGTCATTACATACTCATCCACAGGGGTAGAGCCGGAAAGCATCCGGTCAAAATCTGCGGTTGGGGGCTCCTCCAGAAACAACGCGTCGTGTATCCGCATATATTCAGCCATAAGAGGCACCATTTCCGGCCTGTGAAGCGAAAATCCTATGGTGACAACAGGCGTTGGCAATGTCCGTACTCCCTTGTGTTGAAATCCGAAACGATCATTATCGACTTTGATTTAGGTGCACTGAACTGATCCTATTTTTTTTGCCCCCAAACGGCATATACCGGATCGGAATACAGCAAGTCCGGATAATATTTATCTTTGTGCGGTCGGGGCAAACCCCGAATCGAATAGGTATGCAAACTCGTAAAACCGCCTGATCGCATGAAATATTCCGAGACAAGCCCCATGCGCTCAAAATCGTGAAGCTCTTCCCAGATCTTGATCGCCTTGGGAGGAAACCAGCGGTTTGAAAACGTAACGATAAAATGACCACCCGGACGTAAAACCCGCGCGACTTCTTTGAAAATGGAGATAGGATCCGTCAAATATTCAACCGACACCGTGTTCAACACTGCATCGAACGTATCATTCGGGTATGGCAGAACCTTGTTGACATTGAGATCCTGTACGGTGACGTCGGTCAGCTGCTTGTTTCTTTTGAGCTCTTCCATGTTCAAGCCCAGTCCTGTCAGGCTTTCCAATGGCACATCCGTCGGCACATGCGACTGCCAACTGCTCATGAGATCCAGTACACGCATACCACCGGTGAGAAAACGTCCGTAGGTATTTCGAACCATTTCAATGGCGGTATCGTCAATGTGCTGCACGAAACGGGGACTGTCGTAAAATCTCTCATCCGGTTGCTCATCTTTCCGGACAAACGCATTTTCGGCGAAATAATCGGTGGCTTGATTCTGCCAGCGCGCCTGCATGCCTGGACCGGCTGCCAGCGTTTCGAGCCAGTCGATGCTGGTACCGCCCCTTTCAAGCATCTTTTTTTCCACTTTGGCGATAAGACATGACAGCTGCAGGTCTCTACCCGCAATCGGATGATTGAAATCGACAGACATGTTCCCATTGTTCACGCCGACGCATCGGAATGGTTCGACATTGGCCTTGTAGACGCCGGAAACGCCCTTCAACAATCCTTTCGGATAAAATCGGCCGAACTGCGGTCGAACGACCGCTTGTCGGCCCGTGCTATTGTCGAATTGTGCATTTTTGATGGTGAACATTTTTTTGTTGTCATACCCTGGTATTGAATCTCCGTCTTTCAACTGGACTTCAATGCGCTCACCGGACTCCTTGCCCATAAACGAATCCAGTAATCCCGGCGGAAAGACATCTCGCCAAATGTTAACCCGGCTGGCCTGGTAGCAATCTGTGTGATAGGCCGTATCGCTCTTCCACCGGAGGTTGAAAATGATATCCACCAGGCTGTCCATGTCGATTCTGCTCATTGAGATTCCCTCCCTATTGTATTGTTGCCGCCAACACCAGACGGCATACCTTTATGTACAAGTTGGTTCTAAGCGCTTATGATCCGTTAAAAAAATCTGAATTTTGAAGGTTAAAGATAAATAGGTTCAGAGGTTCAACGTTCAAAGTTCAGGGTTGTAAATACTATTCAACTGCAATCGAGGAATGCTTGTATTCGAACCTTCTCCAATAGCTTCTTACCCAATCGGTTATGTTAACTATCTGAAATCCTACTAATTGGATTCGGTTTCATTTGTTAGAAAATTAGAAATACAACCCGCAACCCTGAACCCTTCTACTTTATCTGTCATAATCTAACTACGCAGGCCTGGGACGCAATAAGGGTGCTTTTTCGGGCTTATGGTAGGGAAAACCTATTATAGACTTCCATATAAAAATTTTGGGCTGCGTTATCGCTCGTCGACGTATGACATATACGACTTCCTCGCTCTGCCTTGCCAAAATCATTATCTAAAAGTCTACAGTTCCCATCCATGCAAGGCATCTTTCGGCCCCGGACGGCGGTCTCGCTTCCCGTCGATCCTCGACGCAACCCAGCACCGCCTGAGGTGGCCAGGTCGCCCGCGGCTTTTTACGGAACCGAAATCTACACTCTGCGGATGGACGCTTATAAGAAGGTGGCTTGGCTAAGAGATCGACAGCAGGTATGACCTGAGATTTGACTGTTGGTGTGTCAGGCCGAATTTCTTGCGCAAATTTTTTCTGTGAAAATTGACCGTAGTTTCGGCAACATTGAGAATGTTTGCGATTTCCTTGCTGGTTTTGCCATCTTTAACCAGGCTGGCCACCTGCATCTCCTGCGGTGTCAGCAGGATTTTCGCATTGACAAAAGATTGGAGGAGAGGGGAGATCACGTCATTCAAGTGGGTTTCGATGATTTCCACCAGGGTTTTTTCTTTGGGTTTCAGCCGGGCATTTTTCAGTTTTTCGACATACGGCAAAACCAGGTCCTTCACATTTGCCAGGACTTTTTTCTCGAGTTCATATTTGTCCTCTTCACGCTGTTTAAGGAGCACTTTCAGCGCAATGTTGGTTTCCTCCAGGCTTTGTTTTTGTTCAAAAAGGTCCTCCTGGCTTTGTCTCAATGCCTCTTCGGCCAGTTTCAGAGCCGTAATCTCTTCGTGGCTGACAACCACACGCATGGGACCGCGACCGGATATCCGGATGGCTCGCATGTAATACCAATGGGGGCCATCCTCCGAGTGACAGGGGTAATCATAGAGAAACTCTTTTAAATCACCAGTGATGACCGTTCGGATGCCTTTTGCGACCGCAGCGGCGTCATGGGCGTCCTTACCCGTGGTGGCATCGCAAATGGCAAGGTAGTTTACCCCTTTTCCGTCATAGGTCTCCGGCATGCCGCTTCGAATCGCGTATTGTCGCCAGGCCGTATTTGTTTCTAAAATGACACCGTTTTCGTCGATGATGGCGATGTGGGCGGAGAGTGAATCTAATACTGTTCGGGCCAACTTATCGGTAAAATTCAGCGAGCCGGCGCAGTCGATTTTTTTGTGGGTTCCCACTGTCGTCACCTCCTTGTCATCGTTTCGGGCCAGAGAGACACTATCGTGATCAGTCTGTAATGATTGACCGCGTAGAAGCGAAAATGATTCAAGTCAAAGAATCTATTCGCTTTTGAGACGCTTGTAAAGTTGTCCGGCGAAAATTGGTCAAGCCGTTGATTTTTGTTTTATTTCATGTTTATGTCAATTGACAATACAAAGGAGGTTGTTTGTTTCAAATGGATGGTATGAATAACCGTTTTTTAAACTCCCGGATTCTCGTCGCCCTCGTACGCTGGTTCGACACAGAGGCAGGTGCAGATACACTGCCCGAAACTGACCAGAAAGAGGTGGATTGGCTGCGGATCATACCGCTCATATTTCTTCATCTCGGTTGCCTGGGCGTTTTTTGGGTCGGTTGGAGCTGGACCGCGGTGATCGTATCGCTAACCCTCTACGTCATCCGCATGTTTGCCATAACCGGTTTCTACCACCGGTATTTCTCGCATAAAACTTTCAAGACCAATAGAATGTGGCAATTTGTGTTCGGCGTCATGGGCAACGCGTCCGTTCAACGCGGTCCCCTGTGGTGGGCCGCCCATCATCGCCATCACCATCGGCACACAGACCTGGAGCAAGATGTTCACTCCCCCAGCCGGCATGGTTTCTGGTGGAGCCACATCGGCTGGATGACCTCGAAAGCGAATTTTGCCACCAAAATGACATACGTCAAGGACTGGGCGAAATATCCCGAGTTGCGCTGGCTGAACCGTTTCGACACGGTGGTTCCCATTGTAATGGCAGTATCCTTGTACATTTTCGGTGAACTGCTTGAGCGTTTTGCCCCTCAGCTCGGGACCAACGGATGGCAACTGGTTGTTTGGGGGTTTTTCATTTCCACCACGGTGCTGCTGCATGCCACGGTGACTATCAACTCCTTTGATCACATGTATGGAACGCGGCGGTATGATACACCCGATACCAGCCGCAACAATGCGCTTTTGTCGCTCATAACGCTCGGGGAAGGTTGGCACAATAACCACCACCATTACGCGGTTACCGCCCGCCAGGGTTTTTACTGGTGGGAGATTGACATCACGTATTATCTGCTGGTGCTGATGTCCTGGTTCGGCATTATCCGGGACCTTCGCCCTGTTCCCGAGCATATTATCAACTCTGGTCTTGTGGCCGTTCGAAAAACGGCCAAAACATCGTCCGGCGGCAGTTAAGGGCTCACGTAAAAATAACGTCACATTTTGGACGCCGATGCATCCCGTCCAGTTGTGTTGCGAAAACTCGAAATAACCAGATATGCCGAGTTTTCGCGCCTTGCCGGCCAGCGGTAGGGCTGACACCTGACTGTTTTACCCCGCTTCGGACAACCCATTTTGTAACGAGGTGATCAGATGAAGATAGCCGTTATCGGTTCCGGGATTTCCGGTATGACTGCCGCCTATCTGTTGAGCGAGGACCACGAGGTCGTCCTCTTTGAAGCCAACGATTATATCGGCGGGCACACCAACACGGCGGACGTGACGTTAAGCGGGCACCAATATCCGGTGGATACGGGGTTTATCGTGTTCAACGCCAAGACCTATATCAATTTTGTCAAACTGATGAAACGTCTGGGTATTGGCTGGCAAAACTCGGTCATGAGTTTCAGCGTTCAGTGTGAAAAAACCGGTCTGGAATTTAGCCCCAGCACGCTCAATTCCCTGTTCATTCAACGGCGCAACCTCTTTCGACCGACTTTTTATCGAATGCTCTGGGATGTCGCACGATTCAAGCGGGATGCCGAAGTGCTCTTGATGACCGGTGATTATGACCTGACACTTTCAGATTACCTGACCCAAAAAGGCTACTCTAAAGGATTTGTCCAGCATTTCATCATCCCGATGGGAGAAGCGATCTGGTCGGCGGACCCGGCAGCATTCAATCGATTCCCCGTACGGTATTTTGCCGAATTCTTTAAAAACCACGGCTTCCTGAATGTCAAAGATCAGCCCCAGTGGCTCACGATTAAAGGCGGTTCACGGCAATACATCAAGCCGCTGACGCAGCCCTACCGGGACCGGATCCGCGTCGGTTGTCCGGTTGCCGCTGTCCGGCGCCGGGCAGAGTGCGTGGAAGTTCAACCGGCAAACGCGCCAACGGAAAAATTCGACAATGTCGTGATTGCCACCCACAGTGACCAGGCCTTAAAACTCCTCGAAGACCCGACGGATGCAGAAAGAAAAATTCTCGGCACCATTCCCTACCAGGAGAACATAGCGGTTCTGCACTCAGATGAATCGTTGCTTCCCAGCAAGAGGGCGGCATGGGCGAGTTGGAATTATCATATACCCAAAAAGGACCTCGGCCGGGTGGCGGTCACCTACGACATGAACATATTGCAAAACATCGGTGCGCCGCGGGAATTATGTGTCTCGCTTAATTTGACCAAGGCTATCGATCCGGCTAAGATCTACAAACAGATGACCTACCATCATCCGGTTTACAACCCGGAAAGCCTGGCCGCCCGCCTCAGTCACAGTGACATCAGCGGCATCAATCGCACCCACTTCTGCGGGGCCTATTGGGGCTACGGCTTCCACGAAGACGGCGTTAAAAGCGCTCTGGAGGTGTGCAAAGGATTCGGCAAAACCCTTCAGGGTCTTGTCACACATTAATTGTTTTATCCATTGTCGCCCGCTGCTTGATATTTCAAGCCTGGGAACATATCAATGAACATCGGCAGTGTTGGTTTAGGTTTCAGATTTCAGGGCTTGCCCGCCCACCTGAAATAATGCCAAATACCAAAATACAAGCACCAAAATACAAATAAATTCCAAATTACAATATTCAAATCTCAAATAAGATAAAAAACCAATCGTTTGGAATTTCGAATTGCGGTCTTTGTGATTTGGTTGGTATTTGAGTTTTGTTATTTGAAAATTAAATAGCCGACACCTGACACCTCAATTTGCTTTCATCCCTCAACCCTCGTATGAAACTACGCCAAAGTGGCACAGTTTCTTTCTCGATCAAAGTGGTCGTTTGCGGCCAGCGGCAGGGCTGAACGTTGAACACTGAACCGGGAACCTTATGGGCAATTAATTGCGTCGCTCAAGGCAGTCGAGACACTTCAAAAATGACACGACACTATTAGACATATGAAGAGCTGCATATACGAAGGGACCATCCGTCATCGGCGCTTCCGGCCGCGGCCGAATATTTTTCAGTACCGCCTGTTTTTCATGTTTCTCGATCTGTCCGAATTGCCGGCCGTTTTTCAGCTCCATCCCTTGTGGGCAGACGAACAGCTGAACGTGGCCTGCCTTCGCCGCAGGGATCATTTCGGAGATCCGAAACTATCCCTCGACCTGGCCGTCCGGAACCTCGTTGAAGAGCAGCTCGGCAACCGGCCGCGGGGCCCCATCCGCCTGCTGACCCACCTGAGATACTTCGGCCTTTGTTTTAATCCCGCCAGTTTTTATTACTGTTACGATTCGGCTGATACGCGCGTCGAAACCATCGTCGTAGAAATTCACAACACACCCTGGGGAGAGCGCCACTGTTACGTTTTGGGCCTGGAGCAGAATGAACACCCGCTTAAAAATTGGCGGCGTCATCGTTTTGCCAAAGTTTTCCATGTTTCACCGTTCATTCACATGAACATCGACTACGACTGGCGGTTTTGCGAACCGGGGGATGTCATCCGGGTTCACATGATCGATATCGAGGAGGGCGGACAAACCCTTTTCGATGCCAGTCTGGCGCTCAAACGACACGCCATCAACCGGCAGGCCTTGAGCCGGGTGCTGATGAAATACCCGTTGGTGACCCTCAAGGTGACGACCATGATTTACTGGCAGGCGTTGCGGCTGCTCATGAAGCGGACGCCGTTTTTTACCCACCCCCGAAAAGGGTGATTAAAATAAACACATGAAATCTTTTTCGTCGTCGTTCTATACAGAACGACATAAATCATTCCGACTACCGGAGACTCAGCTATGACAGAGTTGATCATTCCAGCCAAAGTGCCTGCCCTCGAGACTCTCGAGGAACGGCCGATCGACAGAGCCAGCCGCCGCATTTTTTTGACCTTGCTGAAGAAGATCCGCAAAGGAAAAATCACCCTCATAGAAGATGACAAGCAGTTCATTTTCGGGGAACGCTCTCCCGCCAACGGACTGAGCGCGAAAATTCGTGTGCGACACCCCCGCTTTTATACCCGGACGGTTTTCGGCGGCACCATTGGCTCAGGTGAAGCCTATATGGCCGGATTGTGGTCGCCGGACGACTTGACGACCGTTATTCGAATCGTGATTCAGAACCAGCAGGTGTTCGAAGAGATGGAAAAGGGCTGGGCGCGCCTGACGGAGCCGCTCAATACAATTTACCATACGCTGAACAGGAATACCCGCATCGGCAGTCGCCAGAACATCGTTGCCCATTACGATCTGGGCAATGATTTTTACGCACTTTTCCTGGATGAGACGATGACTTACTCCTGTGGCATATTCGAACAGGATGACAGCACGTTACAGGAGGCCTCCGTTGCGAAATATGATCGTATTTGCCGTAAACTGAAGCTCAAACCAGGGGACAAGATTGTTGAAATCGGCTCCGGTTGGGGGGGCTTCGCCGTCCATGCAGTTCTCAATTATGACGTTCACGTGACCACGACCACCATATCCGACCGGCAGTATCAATACGCAAAGGCACGGTTTCAAAAAGCCGGAGTCGATGACCGCGTCCGGCTGTTAAAAAAAGATTACCGCGACTTGCGGGGTCGTTACGACAAGCTTGTGTCCATAGAAATGATCGAGGCGGTCGGCCATCACTACTTGCCCACTTTTTTCAAAAACTGCAGCCGGCTGCTCGAAGACGACGGGATGATGGCCCTTCAAGCCATAACCATTGCCGACCAGGCGTTCCAACGCCACAAACGATCGGCGGATTTCATCAAGCGGTATATTTTCCCCGGCAGCTGCATCCCCTCTGTTACGGCCATCGGCAATGCCATCACCCGCGACACCGACCTGCGGCTCGTTCACCTCGAGGATATCACCACGCACTATTCGCGAACCCTGAGGGAATGGCGCAACCGGTTTTTCGAAAAGATCGACACAGTTCGAGCAATGGGATTTTCAGAGCCTTTCATACGGATGTGGGAATTCTATCTTTGCTATTGCGAGGCGGGATTCACGGAGCGGTATATCGGTGACGTTCAGATGCTGTTTGCAAAACCGATGTTTCGGCAGATCATTTACCCGAATTGAAATGGAGCCGGCAGAAGCCGGCTCCATTTCAATTAACGGTTTAGGCAAAGTTGAGAATCATGCTATCCAACGCCACATAAGTTTTGTAGGTCAATCCGGCCTCCCTGGCCACGTATCCGGGAACCACGACGCCGGATTCGAACTGGGCATAGTCGACAAATGTCCGGCCGTCGATGCGAACCTTCATTCCGCCGGTCGGCTTCTTAAGGGGCACCATGGCATAGACATTGCGAAACTTCTTCCCAATTTCCGGTCGCCCCAATTGGTCGGCCTTCCTGCCGATATCAATCTCAATATAATTGCGCACACCTTCTCCGATATTATCGCCGTATTCTTCACCAATTGTTACGAATATGTCATCTATATCATGATTCATCTGTACTTTCCTCCGTATGTGTTTGCAATCGGCAAAATTAATTCCTCAATCTTCAAAAGGATTGTAATCCGATATGAATAATGTATATTCATGCGATTATAAGAAGTAATGTAAAAGACTACGGGAGATCAACCGATCCTCATCAACCATCGTATGGCCTGTGCCAGCATAAAAACCGCGGCCAGGCCGCCGGCCCAAAGGGCCACAAACCACGCCCATTGGCGGTGCTTTTCAGTAAGTTGTTTCATGACTCGATTTACCCCTGAAGACATAATAGCAGTAACCGGTATAAGCGAGCACCAACGGAAGCATTATGACCGTGCCGACCAGCATAAGAGATTGGGACTCCGGTGCGGCGGCTGCTTGCCAAATCGTTATTTCAAATGGAACGATCCAAGGCCATAAACTGATTCCCAAGCCGATGTAGTTTAAAATAAAAAGGCCGATGCTCAGAAAGAAGGGACGGATTTCTTTTTGTGCGTGAATATCATGCCATAGGAGTATGACGAATACGATCGACAGGAGCGGCATCGGCAGAAGATAGAAAAAATTCGGCAAGCTGAACCACAAGGCTTTGACGTTTTCGTTCAGAAAAGGCATACACAAGCTCACCAATCCCATGAAGAGCGCAACGAAAACGGTTATATAACCGGCGCATTTGCGTGCCCAGAGTTGTGTTTCACCGTCGGTTTTCATGATCAGCCAGGTGGCTCCCATGAGGATGTAGCCGCACACCAGCGCCAGGCCCGTCATCGTGCTGAAGGCGGTTAGCCAATCAAAGGCGCCGCCTGAAAAGCTGCGGCCTTCCACTGAGATTCCCTGTACAAAGGCCCCCAGAAACATGCCCTGCATGAATGCCGCTGCCAGTGAACCGAAATGAAAAGCATAGTCCCAGAGGATTCTCGATTTTCCGGAGGCTTTGAATCGAAACTCGAACGCCACCCCGCGAAACACCAGACCCAACAGCATGATGATAACAGGGACATAAAGCGCCGGCATGATGACGGCATAGGCCAAAGGAAATGCGGCAAACAGCCCGCCGCCGCCGAGTACAAGCCAGGTCTCGTTGCCGTCCCAAAAGGGTGCAATCGACTTCATCATCCGGTCACGGCACGTGTCGGAGGGGGCAAACGGAAACAGGATACCGACTCCCAGATCGAATCCATCCAAAACGACATACAGAAAAATGGCCGTTGAAATCAGTCCGAACCATATGAGCGGCAGATCGATGTACGCGCTGAAGTCAAACACTTTTCCCTCCTTGATCGGCGGCCAAGTCGGTGAACAGCGGCGGCTTGTCCTGTCCGTGCGCACCGTAATCTTTTTCCCGGGTGCCGGGACCTTTTTGGATCAGGCGCAGGATGTAATAGCTGCCCGCACCGAAAACGAAGGTATAGACGATGATGAAGGCCAGCAGTGATAGCGCAACCTGAGGACCGATAACCGGAGAAACGGAATCGGTCGTTCGAAGGACACCATAGGCCACGTATGGCTGGCGTCCGATCTCGGTGACAAACCAGCCGGCAAGGACGGCAACGAATCCCGACGGCGTGAGTGCCATGCACCAGTATTGAAACCAGCGGGTGTCAAAAAGTTTTTTGCGCCAGAAGAGCACTGCCGCAAAGATGCCCGTAAGAACCATCAGGATGCCGATACCCACCATCACTCTAAAAGACCAGAAGACCCAGGCAACCGGCGGGCGCTCGTCTTTCGGCCACTCCTTGAGCCCTTTGACCTCACCGTTGAGGTCGTGGGTGAGGATCAAACTCGACAGCTTGGGAATTTCGAGGGCATATTTGGTGCGCTCTTCCTCCTGGTCCGGCCAGCCGAACAGTTTCAGTGCGGCGCCCGTTTCGGTCTCCCAGAGACCCTCCATGGCCGCAACCTTGGCCGGCTGATGCTCCAGGGTGTTGAGCCCGTGTAAATCGCCGATGACGGGTTGCAGCGGTGCAATGAAAACGGCCATCAGCATGGCCATCCCGAACATAATCCGGGCGTGCTTGACATGGCGTTTGCGCCACAGATAATATGCGCCGATACCGCCCACAACGAACGCAGTAGTCAAGTATGCCGCGATGGTCATGTGCGCAAAACGATAGGGGAAGGAGGGATTGAAAACAATCTGAATCCAGTTAGTCGGGTAAAGTAAGCCGTTCTCGCCGACTCGGAAACCTTGCGGGGTTTGCATCCAGCTGTTGGCCGACAGTATCCAGAAAGCGGACAGCAGGGTGCCGAATGCGACGATAGTGGTTGCTGCGAAATGCATTTTGGGGCTGACCCGATTCCAGCCGAACAGCATGATTCCGAGAAAAGAGGCCTCTAGGAAAAAAGCCGTCAACACCTCAAAGCCGAGAAGCGGGCCGATAACATTGCCGACCCTGTCCGCAAAGACAGACCAATTGGTGCCGAATTGATACGACATGACCACACCGGAAACGACTCCCATACCGAAGGTTACTGCAAATATCTTGACCCACATACGGTAAATGTCTTCGTAAATCCGGTTTCCGGTTTTCAACAACCGCCACTCGACGACCACCAGCCAGCTGGCCAGACCGATCGTGAAAGCGGGAAATATGATGTGAAAAGATATCGTAAAGGCGAACTGAATACGCGCCAACAATACCGGATCGAGATGTGTCATCATAAATCATCCTTTTTTATCATTTGAATCTGGCCGAAGTCACAACGACTTTTTACTGAGCAGGTAGTGGGACACGAGCCACTCCCTACCGTCGCGATACCCCCAAAGCTCAGCACAGGCCATGAAGAATATTCTCCAGCGTTGAAACCATCGTGTGGCGTCTTCAGGCCCATAAGCCTCCTGCATGACTGTCATAATCTTATTTTTGTTATTGTCCATGTTCGTCAGCCAGGCTTCGGCCGTTCGGCTGTAATGCCGGCCGTTGACCCGCCAGTGCCGTTCGACTTTCAGGTTGTCCTGAAGGCGAAAAAGCAAATCGTCCGAGGGCATGATGCCGCCGGTGAAAAAATAACGGCCCATCCAGTCTCCGCTACCGCCGGTTTCGTATACGTATGCGAATTTCCGGTGAGTGAAGATGTGGATGAACAATTTGCCCCCGGGCGCCAGCCATGAGTCGATTCGTTCGAGCAGGCGCGGCCAGTTGCGCATGTGCTCGAACATTTCGACCGATACCACGCGGTCAAAAATCTGGTCTGTGCTGAAATCGTTCATGTCGGCGGTTATCACCTGGAGGTTGGTCAGGTTCCGTTCAGCCGCCTTGTCAGTGATATATTCCCGTTGCGATGCAGAGTTCGACACGGCGACAATGCGGCTTTTCGGGTATTGATAAGCCATCCACAGCGACAACGACCCCCAGCCGCAGCCGAGTTCCAATATGGCCATGCCGTCTGAGATTTCGGCCCGCTCGCAGGTCAATGCCAACATGGCCGCTTCGGCCTGATCGAGATTCCGGACATCCTCAGGCCAGTAGCACCCGCTGTACTTCAGGTGCTTGCCGAGCACCGCTTCAAAAAAGCCGGCTGGAACCTCGTAGTGTTGCTCGTTGGCTTCACTTGTGTGCACCGCAATCGGGCTTTCATGCATGTGAGCGATAAAGCGGTCTAAAGCCTCACGCTGCTTTTGCGGGTCGCTCCGTTCCTCCTGTGCCAGGCGCTGCTTGTCGAGATAACGAATGCCCAGCCGAATCAAGCGGTCCGGCAGAAGACCCCTGTCTGCCATATCGGTCAACATTTTCACCCTCCCTCCTTTTTGGGGAACCATGGGAAAAACGCGTTCGTGCGTCTGACGTATTCCAGATACCCTGGGCGGGTGCTGGTAATTGTCTTTTCCGTCAAGGGAATCCCTGTCATTTTGAGTAACACCACGGTGACGATCACCGGGCTGAAAACTGTCCACCAGCTTCCGGGAGTTGCAAAGGCCACAAAGAAAATGCCCCACCAAACGAGAAATTCGCCAAAGTAGTTCGGGTGCCTGGAGTACGCCCACAATCCCCGGTCCATAACCTTGCCTTTGTTTTCCGGGTTTGACTTGAAGCGGGCCAGCTGCCAGTCGCCGACCGATTCGAACAGGAAACCGGATGCCCAGACACACGCACCTACAATATCGAGCCAGGTCAGGTGATTTGGTGACGGTGAAATTTGTCCGAATTGCGGGGCCAGTGAAATACACCACATAACAACAGCCTGGAGGATAAAAACCTTAAACAGGCTCACAATCCAGAACTTTTCTCCACTTTCCTTCCGCCATAGACCGTAGCGCGGATCTTCGCCTTTGCCCCAATTGCGCCACGACAGATAGAGGCTCAGCCTCAGCCCCCAAATTGTGACCATTACGGCAATCAGGACCCTGCGCGCCGCGTAGCCGTCAGTAAGAACCAGCGTTATCCAGGCAATCAGAACAAATCCCAGTCCCCAGAGACTGTCGACCACCGTTACATTTCTATAGATGAGACTGACGATCCAGCCGATGATCATCATTGCGACCACGGTCGTGAGGTTTATCAATACTATTTTGGACAATATTTCCATTCTCGACCATTTCCATTCGTTGACGCTATGCCAACACCTTAGACGGTTCCAAAGGATTCTGAACCGATTGACCATTGCGCCGAAGCGATATCGCCGTGCGGATGTCTCGGTGGATGCGGCTGCTGATCGGGTAGCTAAGAGCAATGCCGAACGCAATGATGTTGCAGACCGACGGCACCAGGGCGTAGAGGGTCCGGAGTGTGAGGCGGACCTGCTCGGATTGCTCGACATTGGGGGTATAGCCGGCAAGTCCCAATACCGACAGGCCGATGCCGACACCGACGGCAGCCGCCATTTTTTTGGCAATCGACCACAAACCGATATACTGCCCTTCGCGTCTCTCACCGCTCATAAGTTCGTCATAGTCTATCACGTCGGCCTGAATAGCAGACGGTATGGCCAGTGTGGCACCAAAACCGATGCCCGAGATAAAAACCAGTATGCCGTAAATGAACACATCACCCGGACCAAGAAAAAAAACACCGATGAAAGCCCCGGTATTGATGGCCATGGAGGCCAGCCAGGCGAACTTTTTTCCGGTTCTGCGCGAAACCTGGATCCAACCCGGCAGAAACAGGATGCCAGATGCAAAGTAAATCAGCAGGAAGAGATCGGCAAGATCGGATTGCAGGACATACTGTACGTAGTAGAGGATGAGAGTTGCCGGCAGATTGTTGCCGACCGCACTGATGGTGTAGGCCACCAGCAAAATCAGAAAGGGACGGTTCCGGGTTACCTGGCGCAGCCCTTTCAAGAGATTGACATGGGTCTCCTTCTTTCTCTGAGGCAACTCTTTAATGGTCAGAACACACCACCAACAAGTCGCAACGATCAATGGAGCATACAAAACCGATATCCAGAAAAATTTTACCCTTTCTCCGCTTGCATCGTTCGAGAGACTGAAGAGCCACTGGATCAAAGCCGGAGAACTGGCTGCAGCGAGCGTTCCGGCAATCAAAAATCCGTCCCGCATGGCAAAGAGGGAGGTGCGGTCGTTATAATCGAAGGTGATTTCCGGACCTAAGGACTCATAGGGTACCACTACCAGCGTCCAGAACAGGAACAGGGCATATATGAACACGGTGAACCACACCATCTCAAATGCCGGGGAAGCCGCGGGAGGGTTGAACAAAAAGAACATTGTCAGGGCGACACAAACAGCGCCTAACGCGATGTAAGGCCGTCTGCGGCCATAGCGGGTATGGGTTCGATCGGAGATGTAGCCGATGGCCGGATCGGTCAGGGCATCGAAAACGCGAACGGTTAAAAGGATGTATCCCAACCCGACAATGTCGATACCCACCACATCGGTATAAAATTTGGGCAGGTAAACATAAACAGGTATACCAACCACCGCCAGTGAGAAAGCCGGCAGAGAGTAGGTCAGTTTTCTGAAAAATGGGACCTTATTTTTGGCTGTGTCAGTCACTATAGTCCCATAATCTGTCGCTTGAAAGATTCGTCTATCGGCTTTTGCCCGATCCAGATGGAAAACAATGCGGTCGCAAAATCGGCACCCTCTATAACACCTTTGGGTTCACCATTCAGCGCGAGTTCGGTTCCCCTGCCGGGAATGTAGGTCAGTGCATATCGGTCGCCGGGTCGGACGTCTTCGTAAAGTGAGTTGTGATAGTCTATTTGCTGACGAAGCTTGGTAATGGTTGCTTTGTTGACATTTTTTTCCATCATCTCTACCGCTGCCGGACCAAAATCCTCACCCTTGAAGGGTCTCAAGTATTCGACCTCTATCCTCTTTGCCCTATCCGCCAAGGCTTCGCTTATGGGTGCGCCTTCTTCAAGGTAAAATGCACCAGCATATGCTTTAAACATGCCGAGGTATCGCAGGAGTCCCACACCTTTTAGTTCGAGGCCGGTCTCCGGAACTTTATATTGTTTTTCGAATTTGATATCAGCTATTTCCACTGCACCGGCAGCCAGTGGTTGCATTAGTATGATCAAACTTAAGAAACCAACGGCGATATTTTTGATGCTCTTCATGGTTGCGTCCCCCTATCTGATTTGTTAAGCGATTAGGTGGTTGTATCAATTAACATAATTGACCGTAAAAATGTGCATCATTGAGAGATTAGCAATGATGGTAAAATCGAAGCCGTATGATAGGAAAAAACTATTACTATAATTCCGATAGTGAGTGATTCCTTTTCATTTTGAAATATTTTCCTGAAACTTGATTGTCAGTTTTAGGAAGAGGAGAAAAACATGACCGAGAACAAGAAATACAAGTTCCTCGAGCCGGACGAACTGATGGAGCGGATAAAAAACAAAGAAACATTTATACTGATTGACACGCTGACCGGCATCCACTTCGAAAAGGTTCACCTGCCGGGTGCGCGCAGTGCCTGCGTCTTCGAAGTCACCTTCCTTGAGCAGGTGAAAGCAATTGCGGAGGACAAAAAAGCCGAAATCGTTCTGTACGGGTCGAGCGGTCGTTCCAGGGATGCTTTGACGGCCGCTGAAAAACTGCAGTGCGAGGGCTACGAAAATATCAGTGTGTTGAACGGTGGACTCGAAGCGTGGCGTGAGCGACGGTTTGAGCTCCGGGGCGATCAGCCGGACATGGCTGATCCTGAAACCGTGCTGCGGCTGGATGACGGTAAATACAGTGTCGACAGCGCCCAAAGCGTCATCGAGTGGTCCGGCAGGAACCCGAACAGCAAGCATTTCGGGACGGTGGGGATAAAAAGGGGGAAGGTCGAGGTCAACCATTCCATTTTAACGGGCGTGGTCGACATCGACATGGATTCTATCGACAACATAAGTCTCAAGGGCGACGAACTCCATCCGGTATTGACATCCCATCTCAAATCCGACGACTTTTTCTTCGTCAAAATATTCCCGTCCGCTGTTTTGACCATTAAAGAGGGCCTGCCGGTCAAAACGCCCTTTCTGAGTATCCCGAACTACGAGTTAAACGCGACCCTCGAACTCAGGGGCGTCAAGGCCGATCTGGCGTTTCAAGCCACGGTTGCGAGAACTGAAGGCGGCGGTCTGGCGGCGGAAGCCCATTTCGACATCGATCGGACCCGCTGGGGGGCAATTTACGGCTCCGCCCGATTTTTCGAAAATCTCGGCATGCACCTGGTGTTCGACCTCATTAGCTTTCAGGTAAAAATTGTCACGACCAATGAAAACTCACATAGTTTCGTTTAGGTAAACCTCCCGCAGATCCGGGAGTTTACCTAAACGAAATTATAAAAATGGTGCCGAATTTTTGTTCGTCAGGGTTTTCCAATTCCTGAGAGGAACGACAACATGGACGTAAAAAAAATCATCCGATGGGTCGTTTATGTCGTGAGCGGCCTGGTCGCCTTCGTGCTGGTGCTCGCGGCGGTATTGGCTTTTGTAAAGATCCCCATCGACTTGAGCGCTTACAAGGGTCTGTTGGAATCGGTGGCGTCCAATGCACTTGGACGAACCGTCAGTGTGAACGACAAGATTGCCGTCACCACCTCCCTGCGGCCGGTTTTTACTCTAAAGGGGTTGAAAATCGCCAATCCCAACGGGTTTAAAGCCAACGAATTTATCTCTATGGAAACCGCCCGGATACAGGTGGCTCTCTTGCCCCTTTTACGAGGCAAGGTTCATATTATGGAGTTCAACGTCCACGGGTTCGATCTGACACTCGAGGTCAACAAGCGCGGTGAGGTCAACTGGGCATTCCGGCCTCCGGCGGAAACCGGCCCCGGCCCGACTTCAGAATCCGAACCGTTTTCTGGAACTTCCAGACCGATGTTGACCGCCGATACCCTGGTGGTCGAGGAGCTCGTGTTAAAGGAGATATCGGTGGACTATAGCCGTTACGGACAGACCCGACCGTCGCGGTTAACCATTACCGGATGTACCGGTGAAATGCCGGCCAACAAACCGTTCACTCTATCCCTGAAAGGAAAAACATTCAAGCATCCATACGTTGCCACCATCGAGATCGGCTCATTGCAGGAGCTGGTGCAAGACAACCGCTCGCGGATGGAAATCCAAGCTGAAATCGCCGATACCCGTTTCGAGGTTTCGGGTGACATCGACCTGACCCAGGTGGTCAAGACGCTTCATGTAAAGGCATCCGTCGCCGGTTCAAACCTCAACAGCCTTGACAGCCTGACGGGACTCGCCCTTCCGCCGCTGAAATCCTATCGCGCCGGCGGCCAGCTATGGCTCCAGCAAAAACGTCTCGAGTTGTCCGATTTGTCGGTCCAGGTGGGAAAGAGCCGCTTGATCGGGCATTTGACTGTCGACAAATCCGGACCCCGGCCCGTTGCGGCCGTCGAACTGAAGGCGCCCATGATTCAGCTCGACGATTTCGATGTGGGGGACTGGTCTCCTGACAGGAACAGTGCCGGCCAGTCGCAAGTTAAAACGGCGACCCGGTCAGTCGGCGCTGTGGACAAACGGAAAGGGGAAAAAGTTGGGCCGGGTAGAAACATCGATAAAACAGCCGGAACCCTCGCAGTGTTCAGCCCGGAAGCCTTGGCCAAACTCGACGCCCGGGTCAAAATTGCCGCCAATAAAGTGATGTCCGGCGACGATGAACTGGGGAGCGGCTCATTGACGGCTACGCTGAGGAATGGGCGCATTTCGATTGATCCGGTGCAACTGAACATCCCCGGAGGGAGCTTTCTTTTCGCCTCATCACTGAAACCGGGCCGGCAAGCAACGGAAGCCTCGGTCCGTGCCAAGATAGAGAATTTCGATTTCGGGGTGCTGGTTCACCGCGCCAACCCTAAGGCCGATATGGGCGGCACCATCAGCCTCGATGTCGAACTCTCCTCGAAAGCGGGTCGTTTCGAAGATCTCATGGCGCGGAGTAGCGGACATTTTGACTTTTCCGGCCGCCTCGAAAACCTCAAGGCGGGGATTATCGACCTGTGGGCGGTGAACTTGGTTGCCGCCATCGTTTCAAGTCAGAAGGACCAGTCGAAGATCAACTGCATCATAGGTCTTTGGGATATGACCGACGGTGTGCTGACCCCCAGGGTTTTGTTGATCGACACCTCGAAAATCCGGATCTGCGCCAAAGGTCAGGTCGATTTCACCCAAAAACATATCCGGCTTGCTGCGGTACCAAGGCCCAAAAAACCCGAATTTTTCAGCCTGGCGACGCCGCTCGCGGTGAACGGCACCTTTAGCGATTTTGGCGTGGGTATCGATTCCGGTGGACTCATCGGTACAGCCATCCGGTTCGCGACCAGCCCGGTGATGACACCGTTACTCAGGCTGGCCGGCAAGGGGCTGCCGGCCGATGGGGCCGATGTCTGCAGCATGTCCATCGGTCCCGACAGCCGGCAAGGGGAGCCTGAAACCGGCTGTAATTAACCATGGACAAGTTGAGGACATTTATTGTTGCCGTCATATTCAAAAATTTCTGGTTTTGGATCGACGACCGCGACTTCCATTCAAAAAAAACCTTTACGTTTCTGATGCTCCTTTTTTCGTTGACGGAAAAAGGCAGCAGGCAAGATCTTCCCCTTGTTACCATGCCGTCAAGATAATGTTGGGTTATAGGGTCATGTTGATTTAGTCGGACAATATAGGATCCTTCGATCGGCAATGTCGCTTGGCGTCATTAGCCGTTGACCCAATATTCGAATCGTGGTTTGGGTAGGTCAAATCACCGTAAAATACATCATAGATCCCTTAGCTTGCAGGTTGGAAAATGCCGCTTTTATATCATTTTATCATAGCAACGACTGTGCTGGGTTCATTCCTGATGCACGGCTGCGCCACCCTCCCGAAAGATTTCGAGCGGCCGGTGTCGCGTGCATACACGGATACGGGCGACACCCTTTTGGGCCAGGCCCGTCGCGATGAAATAGCAGCCCATCCCGGCCAAGCCGGATTTTTACCGCTGGGAAACGGCCTGGATGCATTCGTGGCCCGCGCCGTGCTGGCCCATGTTGCCGAACGCAGCATCGATGTCCAGTACTACCTTCTCCATAACGATTTGGTCGGTGCGCTGTTTATCGATCAGCTGCTCAAAGCGGCGGATCGGGGCGTTCGGGTGCGCCTGCTGGTCGACGACATGGACCTGGGAGGCCGGGATTTAGGAGCGGCGGCGTTGGACAGCCACCCGAACATGGAAGTGCGTATTTTCAACCCGTTCAGCCGCAAGACCGGCCGCCTCTCCCAATTTGTGACGCGCATGGGATCGGTGACCCGCCGCATGCACAACAAATCGTTTACGGTGGATAATCAGGCGACCATTCTCGGAGGACGCAACATCGGCAACGAATATTTCGAAGCCGACCCGAGTCTGGCTTTTGCCGACCTGGATGTGCTCGTCATCGGACCGGTGGTCGAGGAGGTCTCGACTGCTTTCGATCTATACTGGAACAGCGAGCTGGCCTACCCGGCACTGGTGCTTAAGGGCCAACCACCCACTCCCGAGGAAATCGAGCAGAAGAGGCAAAAGTTGAGCGAATTTGTTGCCCAACAATCTGATTCCGCCTATCTCGTTGCTCTGCGGGACTCTGACCTCGCCAACAATATCAGGCAGAACACGGTTCGCTTTTACTGGGGCAAGGCCGAAGTCGTGTATGATCTGCCGGAAAAAATTCAGCAAGATTTCGACCAGACCCAATATCATTTGGCGCCACAGTTGGGGCCTTATTTTGCAGGTGTGCAGAAAGAGTTGATCATCTTTTCTCCCTATTTCGTTCCCGGAAAAGAAGGCACGGCGTTTCTGACGCAGCTCAGCAGGCGGGGCGTTCGGGTGCGGATTCTGACCAATTCTCTAGCTTCCACGGATGTCGGCATCGTGCACTCGGGTTACGCCAAATACCGCAAGGACCTATTGCGCGACGGGGTCGAACTCTACGAAATGAACAAACGGCTGACCCCGCAGCAGCGCAAGGAGAAAAAAGGACCGCACGGTTCTTCCAAGGCCAGCCTGCACGCCAAATCGTTTGTCTTCGATCGCCAAACGGTTTTTATCGGTTCGCTGAATCTCGATCCGCGCGCAACTCTTCACAATACCGAGATCGGTGTTGTGCTCGAATCAACCGAGCTCGGCGGTGGGATGGGTGAGTGGTTCGATGAGAACATTGGAAAAATCGCATTCAAACTAGAATTGAAGAAAGGGAAAGATAAAGTCGAGCGAATTGTCTGGCACGGTTTTGAAGACGGCAAACCGGTCGAATTCAATACGGACCCATACACCGGTTTCTGGCGGCGTTTCGGTGTCGGATTCATGGGCCTGCTGCCAATTGAATCACAGTTGTGAACATAAGCTGGCTTCCGTCCATTAATGGCCCTTCTTCGAAAAATGTCCTTTTCTTTCCGGCCATATCACGCCGGTATTGTTTCTTCAGTTGACTTCAACCTTGCCGGGGATCCAGACATACTGTTCAAGTGGCGGAGAATCTTCTCTGCACTTCGAATCTCTTCAGGAAACAGAATCCCTGCAGACAGGTACTGCTTGATTTTTTCTCGCGTGGTGTTTAAATCACTTGCATCATATTCCGCGCCGTTGTCAAATCCTGCCAACTCAAGATCTGAATTCATTAATTGTCTCCTTCACGGTGTGATTTGGTCGGCCATATTGAGATTTCCCGAATAGCGACCGGCGGTGGAAGCTTCCACACAGTTATCAATTTCCCACTCGGAAACGATGTGGTTGTCTGAAACCTCGTTTATTGGGCAGTAATATATTTCACCGGTCTCGTCCTCAAATTTACCAAATTTTTCATCTTTATTTTCCACGGTTTACTCCCTCCTGTTTGTTGATGCTTTGTATTTTGATAAAGTGTTCATTGTTAGACTGGAAGACCTATGTAAAATTTATACCTTACTAAAAACTGGCGAATAGTCATCACAGTGGACGCCTTTGGCAATACGAGCTGACAAGTAGAATGTTGAGGGGAAAATACTATTACTGTACGCCGGGAGGGAACATATGAGAAATATTAATCTTCATAATTTAAACAGGCCGTCATATTATCTGGCATAACCCCACCACAGGTCCGTTGTTGCGCCCATCCAACCGGGTGATTACTATCATGCAAAATTTATAGCTTGATTTAAAAACCTCAAAATTAAAGGATTTTATTCGATGCAGCCTGACAAACTTTTTTCGCCATTTACGATCAACCAATTTACCCTCAAAAATCGCATCGGCGTTGCGCCCATGACCCGCATGTCTTCCAAGGCGGATAGCGTCCCGCGCGCGGATGTCCTCGAGTTTCTTATACGCAGGGCCAGGAAGGGTGCCGCGATCGTCTATACCGAGGCGATTGTCACCGATTACGAAAGTGCTCAGGGATACCCCGGGCAGGCGCGTCTTTTGACCCAGCGACAGATCGACGCCTGGCGCCCTGTTGTAAGCGCAATCCAAAAGGAAGGCGCTGTCGCCGTCATGCAGATGTTTCACTGCGGACGTATGGCGTGGCCGGAAGTCAATCCGGCCGGCCGGGTGATCGCACCCAGCCCGATCACCCCTGAACAGGACAACCCTCTGACCGGTCAAGCCTATCCGGTGCCGGACGAAATGAGCCGGTTCGATATCGAGCATGTCATCGAGGGATTTGTCGAAACAGCCCGGGGTGCGGTCGAAGCCGGATTCGACGGGATCGAAATTCACGGTGCACACGGCTATCTGATTTGCAACTTCCTGTCATCCTACTCCAATCAGCGCACTGACGGCTACGGCGGGTCGGTTGAGAACCGATTCCGATTTGCCCATGAGGTGATTCAGGCTGTCCGAAAAGTCGTCCCGGAAGATCGGCTCTTGACCTTCAGGATTTCCAACTGGGGTGTTGCCGATCCCCACGTGTCATTGTTCGAAACAAGGGACGAATACCAGCACATAATTAAGCTCCTCGACCGGGAGCCGATCGACGCCATTTCAGTGTCCACCCACGGTTACAGCGACAAGGCTTTCGGTACCCGGCAGAATATGGCCCAGATCACCCGCGCCGTTACCCAACTGCCGTTGATGATATGCGGAAAGATATACGATCGCGCCAGTGCAGATGAGGCTCTCGAAGACGCCAACATCATTTTGAGTGCCAAGTCGATCCTCCTGAATCCGGACTGGGTGGAGGATGTCAAGGCGGGGAAAGAACTCAGGCTGCATGCGTCTGCAGAGGCCAACGTGGCCTACACCGATGAACCTCTGTTATGACAGAGGGATTTTACTAGGTTGACCGGTTCAACGTTCAGGGTTGTAAAACCTATTCATCTGCAATCAACGGTACTATACCCAATAGAAAGGTAATCTTTATAGATACTATCCCGGGTATTGAGGTATTCAGAAATCTCAAATTTCAAGCACCAAAATACAAAAAAATTCCAAATTACAATATCCAATGACCCAAACAGGTTTATGATTTTGAATTTTTCACCGGAAATTAAACGTTTCCTCTTCGATCAAACTGGATCCTTGCGGCCAGAGGCGCCACTGAACCTTAAACCCTGAACCTTTGAACCCTAAACCCTTGAGCCCTGAACCTGGAACTGGTCACTTTAAGATCTAGATTATTTCAACTACTTCATCTTCGGCAACCACGTACACCCTTTCCTGCGGTTCGGGTCGGATTACCTGATTGCCGGTGAAACCACCGAAGGCCGGCAGCAGCGCCCTCTTTTCCCCGAAGCAGAAACAGGGGAGGGTTTCTCTTTGGTGCCCTTTTCCCGAGACAAAAACGGCCGGGTGCACGTGTCCGGAGATCGTGTACCGAGAATGCGAGTTGGTTGTCTCGGCCTTGTGGCTAAAGACGAAAGGGCCGCAGACACGTTGCGCAACAATCCGGTCGAGCCGGAATGGGGCCGGTGGGGGACCGGCTCTGAGGTCGTGGTTTCCGGTGACCAGGGTAAGGAGAATACCGGACCAACGCCGGCGCCATGTGCCGACGGTGGCGCTGAAGTTCCGGCCGTTATCGATCCGGCCGTGCATTAAATCGCCGAGCAACAGAAGCTCATCCGGCTGAAGCCGCTCCATCAGAGACGACAAGCGGCCGATATCCTCGGCAGTGGTTCCGCCGGGAATCGGAATCCCGCTGTCCCTGAAAACCTGTGCCTTGCCGAAATGAGGGTCGGCCACGATCAACATCTTTGCTTGCTTCCAGAAAACGGCACGTTCCGGTAACAGCGTGAGCCGCTGGCCGAATAGTTCTATTTCTTTTGTCCTCTTCACCGTCAGTGTTTTTTTGATACCGTCGGTTTATTCACGGCTTTTTCCAACTTCAGCTGCATCCGCCGAACCCGATCGGCGAGTTTCTCGGAGCTGATCCGGGTCCGCAGGCGGTTGACCAGGATCGGAAAGGCCAGCGGCGTCGGCTGTGCGGTTTTGATCAGGTGCAGGCGTGAGGCGGCCATTCGAACCAGGCTTTGCGAGAGACGCTCAAACTCGAGCTGCCTTTCGAGGATCTCTCGGGTCGATTGTTCGATCAGAAGATTTCCGGGGTCATAGCGCCGAAACACATTGTAGAGCAGGCTGCTGGAGGCCTGAACCTGCCCCCAGGTTTTACGGCGGCCCGGATACCCCTGAAAGACCAGCCCTGCAACCCGGGCAATCCCGCGGAACCGACGCCGCGCCATTTCCGATACGTTCAGACTCTCGAGGATGTCCTTCAGGAGTTCGTGGGTATTGAAGATGCTCCCGTTTTCAAACAGCGCCGTCGGTATTTCCCGGTCCGAAAGCAGCTCCAGACCGTAATCGTTTACGGCAATGGAAATGGTCAAAGGGGCCGGTTTTGAAAGCCGGTAGGCCAAAAGAGCGCCGAGGCCTTCATTGACCAGGTGCCCGTCGAATGAAAAAACGAACAGGTGATTCCCGTCGCGGGATGCCAATTTCTCGATCAGCAAGTCGCCGCTTCCGGGGATCATCGACCAGCGGGCCTGAATTTCGAGCAGCGGACGCACGGCTTCCATTTCCGGCGATTCAAAAATGCCTCCGCGGGCATCGTCCAACCGATCTCTGACGGCGGCGGCCAGTTCGGTGGACAACGGCATCCGACCGCCCAGCCACTGGGGAATAGAGCCCTCCTTTCGCCGAGTGCCTTTGCGAACCCAGAGGGTCATATCCTTCATCCGCACGAATTCGAGAAGACGTCCGGCAAAGACGAAACAGTCGCCTCGCTTCAGTTTTGACACAAACCGTTCTTCCACCGATCCCAATCGACGGCCATTGACAAACTTGACCAAAACGGCCGCATCGGCAGTGATTGTGCCGATGTTCATGCGATGGCGAGCGGCTGTCTTGGGGTTGGAAACGGTAAACTTTCCGTTTTGCGGGGCGATTTTGGCATATTCAGAATAAGCGCCCAGGGATGGTCCACCAGTGGACACAAAGTTAAGAACCCAGTCGAACTCTTGCCGGGAAAGCTGCCGGAAGGCATAGGTATGCCGGATTTCCCGGAATAGCGCATCCGGGCGAAAGCCGCTTCCAAGGGCGACAGTGACCAGATGCTGGGCCAGAACATCCAGGGGGCGTGATACTGGATGACGCGGCTCGATGACGCCATCGGCGACCGAGCGCCGGGCCGCCGCCACCTCGATCAGCTCCAATGCGTTGGTAGGGGCGCAGATCACGCGGCTTTTCTCCCCGGGACGGTGTCCGCTTCTGCCGGCGCGCTGAATCAACCGGGCGATACCTTTGGGACTGCCGATTTGAATGACACGATCGACCGGGGTAAAATCCACACCCAGATCGAGGCTCGACGTGCACACGACGCATTTAAGACGCCCCTGGCGTAATCCCTGTTCCACGGCTTCACGCTCGGCTCGATCGAGGGAGCCGTGATGCAGGGCGATCTCTGTCTTCCAGTCCGGTCGGGCCTCCAGAATTTCTCGAAACCAGATCTCGGTCTGGGAGCGCGTGTTGGTAAATAACAGCACGCTCGAGGCGGTTTCGATCATTGCCAGCACCTGCGGAAGCAATTTAAGGCCGAGATGACCGGCCCAGGGGAAGCGGTCCATCTGCGAGGGTATAATGGATTCTATTCCGATGGATTTGGGAAGCGACCCCTCGATGAGGAGACCCCTGTTATGGGCCGATCCCAAAAGCACCTGCATGGCTGTTGCGGTGTTGCCCAGGGTGGCGGACAGTCCCCAGGTTCTCAGGCCATGGTTCCATTGTCTCAAGCGCGCGACGGCGAGTTCCATCAGCACGCCGCGTTTCGAGCCCATGAGTTCGTGCCATTCATCCACCACCACCGATTGCAGACAACCGAATTGTTCCCGGGCGCCCGGATAGGAGAGCAGCAGGCAAAGGCTTTCGGGAGTGGTGATCAGGGAGGTGGGGAGGCGTTTTTTTTGCCGGTTTCGCACGGATGCGGGCGTGTCGCCGGTACGGCACTCCACCGACCAGGGGAGGTCGAGGTCTGCGACCGTACGAAGAAGCGCATCGTGTATGTCCGCGGACAGGGCGCGCAGCGGCGTGACCCAGAGCACCCTGATACGCGGCGATTCATCCCGCGCCCGCCGGTTGTCAAACCCGTCGAGCGGCTGGTTGCGGTGGTGACCGGCCATCCATTCGATCAGTGGCCCGAACCATGCGGCATAGGTTTTACCGAACCCGGTCGGGGCGTGAATCAAACCGCTTTGCCCCGCCAGATAAGCATCCCAGGCCTCACGCTGGAAGTCGAACGGCTGCATGGACCTGGTGTCGAACCACTGGCAGACCAGCTTCAGCGCGGCCTGGCATCGATCCGCCGGCTCTCCGGCGGAGGCCTTCATCGGTGATCGACCTCTCGTCATGGGGTGCCAAAGGCCGGCGGTTCTCTGTAACCTGTACATGGAGCCGGGTAAACGGGTTTTAAAGTGATCATAGGATTCTTATTTTAGCCGAGAATTTCCGGTCAGATGCTGCAACGCTTGAACTGCCGGCGACCGACGACTGCTATCGTCAAGGCGGCATGAGCGCCGTCAATGTTTCAATGGTGTCCGCCTCTTCCACGGTTTTGTCGCGGCGCCAGCGGGCGATGCGCGGAAAGCGGACGGCTACACCGGACTTGTGCCGGGTCGATTTTTGGATCCCCTCGAAGGCAATTTCGAAAACCAGCCGGGGCGTGACGGCCCGGACCGGCCCGAACCGTTCGACCGTGTTGCGCTGGATGAAACGATCCACCTGCCGGATCTCGGCATCGCTCAAGCCCGAGTACGCCTTGGCAAACGGTACCAGGCTGTCGCCCTGGCGGACAGCAAAGGTGTAGTCGGTATAGAGACCGGCCCGGCGTCCATGACCCCTCTGGGCGTAAATCAGCACGGCATCCACGGTTAGCGGGTCGATCTTCCATTTCCACCAACTGCCGCGCCGGCGACCGACTTCATACACCGAATCGAACCGCTTCATCACAAAGCCCTCGACCCCCCGGCTGCGAGACTCCCGCTGCAGGGCAGCGAATTCCTTCCAGGTTTCGGCAACCACAACCGGGGAAATCTGTATCCGATTGCCGGGAAGAGGGGAGATCACTCCTGAAAGTGCTGCGCGCCTGTGCTCGAGTGCGGTTTGGCGGATATCCCGGCCGCCCGACTCCAACTGGTCGTAAGCGAGGAAGACCACCGGTGCATCCCGCAGCAGTTTTTTGCCCACGGTCTTGCGGCCGATCCGTCTTTGCAGCTCCGAAAACGGCATCGGTCGCCCCTCCTTCCACGGCAGGATCTCTCCGTCGATCACCGTACCGTCCGGCAGCGAGACGGCCACATTTCTCAACTCCGGGTATTTGTCGGTCACCAATTCTTCACCCCGGGACCATATAAATATCTGCCCGCGGCGCTTGATGATTTGCCCGCGGATACCATCCCACTTCCATTCGATTTGCCAATCTTTCACAGGGCCGAGGCTTTCCGGGTCGCCTTCCAGGGGGTAGCACAAATAAAACGGATAGGGCCGGCTGATGTCGGCATCGTGGGTGTCCGGCGAGAGGATTTGCCGGTAGTAGTCGGCCGTGGGGGGCCAGTCCCCCATCAGCCGGTGGGAAATCACGGCCGCATCGATCCGGCTGAATTGCGCCAGGGCGCGAACGACCAGCCGCTGGGAGACGCCGACCCGAAAACCGCCGGTGATCAACTTGTTCCACACGAAGCGCTGGACGTCGTCCATCCGGTTCCACGCCGCCCCAACCGCTCTTTTCTGGACCTCAGGGTCATGGCCCCGAAGCGGCAACAGGTGCTTTTCAACCCAGCGGTGCAGCGGGCGGTCGCTCGAACCGGAAGCTTTCGGCAGCAGCAGCGTTATGGTTTCGGCCAGGTCTCCGACCACATCGTACGACGCATCGAAAAGCCAGTCTGGAACGCCGGCCAGTTCTGCCGCCCATTCCATCAATTTACGGGTCGGAACCACCTGACGCGGTTTGCGTCCGATCAGAAAACGGATCGACCAGATGGCGTCCTCCGGTGGCGCGGACCTGAAGTAGGCCACCATGGCGTCGATTTTTCGATTGGTGCTGGTGGTTTCGTCCAGACGGCGGTACAGTTCGGCAAAGGCTTTCATGATTCCGTTTCGCCGCCGGCATCGTCTTCTTCACCGCGGAACACCGTGGGAATCACTTCTGCTTGACGGCCGCCTTCATTCAGCCAGCGGGCCATTTCGGTCGCATAGCCGTGGGTGACGGCGATTTTCTCCGCAGCGGTGGCCGTGATGGTCTCAACCAGTCCGTCCCAGTCGCTGTGATCCGAGAGCACGAAGCCCCGATCGACCGATCGGCGGCGGCGGTTTCCCCTGATGCGCATCCAGCCCGATGCAAACGCCCGGATCCGGTCCGGGAATCTGCGCAACCAACTTGGGTTGTCGGCCGACGGCGGGGCGATGACCAGGGACCTTTTTAGAATCTGCTTGTCATCAAGAGCACCGACATACTGGGTGGTCGGCAGCGGGATCCCGGCTTCGCGGTAGCATGAATTGAATTTTTCGACGGCACCGTGGGTCAGAATCGGTCCGATGGTTGGGTCGAGACCGGCGATGATCCGCTGGGCCTTGCCCAACGCGTAAGCGAACAGGATGCTGGTGCGGCCCTGATCCCGATTCGACCGCCACCACGCATTGATGTCCGCCATTACCTCTTCCGGGCCCGGCCACCGGAAAATCGGCAGTCCGAAAGTCGATTCGCTGATAAACACGTGGCAGCGAAGCGGCTCCATCGGGGTGCAGGTCGGATCGGGCTCGCGCTTGTAATCGCCGGATACCACCCAAACCCGGCCGTCTTTTTCAATTCTCACCTGGGCCGATCCCAGGATGTGCCCGGCCGGATGCAAGGAAAGCGTGATGCCGTTAACGGTCTTGACGTCCCCGTAATCCAGCGTCTCGATGGAAGCGTCGCTGCCAAGCCTTGCCAGCAGAACGCCTTTTCCTTCTGTCGCACACAAATAGCTGCGGCAGCCCCAGCGGGCATGATCCGCGTGCGCGTGAGTGATGACGGCCTTGTTTACCGGCTGCCGGGGGTCGATGTAAAAGTCGCCTGCGCTGCAGTACAGGCCTTTCGGGTTGAGTTGAAGCATGTCGTTCACGGGTTCCGCTCTCTTCACGATCGGGACAACGAATACGGGGAAAAATCATGATATACGCAAGTGCGGGCCTAGTCGAATACCACCCCTAAAAGGGGGCCGTTTTGATATTCATTTTAACCGCAGACGCTGAGCACGCTGAGGTCTTGTTTAATTTTTTGCCTTCCGCTGAGAGGGCGGAAAGCAAAAATCAGCAGCCTTTAGGGGCTTCAACTTGCTACTGTCAATAAGATACCCTCATAAGTGGTTTGTTTGTCTATCGAAGCTGAAAGCTTTTCCTTTGCCGTCTTCCCTGCCCTGTAGCTCCGGCAGATGGTACTGGGGTCAACTTCAAAGGAAAAATAATATTTTCTCTGCGATCTTTGCGTCTCGAGCGAAGCGGGCGGTTTATACTCATCAACCGACCCGCATAGCATAGCTTGGGCCATCAGCATAGCTGAAGGTTTAAGGGATTAATTAAATCCTGAGCCCGGCGCTCGACCCGCTGAAATAATGGTGCGAGAAGCAGGTCACTGAGTGCTACTCTTCGAGAATCGACTTCATGAGCGAGCGCCGGTCGCCACCGGACACGATACTTTGGGCCAACTCGTCGTAGCGGTGGGGCTCACTATGCCTGTCAATCGCCAACAGGGTTTTTACCTCCCGATTCAGACGCTTGAACGCGCGGGTGAGGTGCTGGTAATCCGAGAAGAAATGCAGCATGTCTTCCACCATGTCGGGGTCGACCGGAAGAATTGCCGGTCGCCGGTCCCGGTGCTTGTTTCCCTTGATCCGGATCATCTCGGTGTAGACCGGCATGAATTCTCCATATACGTCACGGACATGGGCTGCAACGGCGTGGGGCAGCATGTCGATGTCGCCGATTTCGGATTTTATCGCGCTCTCTATGAGCTGTTGCATGGATTGCCCTTCGATGGTTGTGTTTTTTTTATTTGCCATCTCAGTTTCCCCCCTTTTTCAGGAAACCTGAATGATTACGAGGTTGGGTTGTATCAGTGCGGCTGTGACATCTGTAAAAATTCCGTCGCCGATATAAGGAGCAGAAGCGGTTTTCAGTTGACATCATCGGGAAAAGACCCGTTGTTCGAGGATGTCGACACATCCCTTATGTGTTTGCGAAGGGCCACTGAATCCTCTAACCCTTCCACCCACCGTTCAGGAAAGGATGCCAGACCGTTGGCTGAACCGAGAAGTGCACCCAGAAGCGCACCCCGGTGCGCGTTGTCGCCGCCCAGGTTTGTGTTGACGACAAGCCCCCGTTCGGGATTTTCGGCGTACTTATAGGCCAGGTAGATCACCGCCGGCACCGCGTCTTCCACGTAGCAGGCCGTGCTGAGGCGCCGACCCACGACCACGTCATCGGGCTGTTCAAGCCACTTTGCAAAGGGGTGGCCGAAGAGTGGATTTATTTGGGTCTTCATCCCTGACATCAGGACTTCTTGAAGTGATTCTCCCTGAAACACCCGCAGCAGGGTATCGATTAAAAAATCGGCCGACCTTTCCATACGTGGTCCCCGATGGGTCAGAGCCAAGTGGTTCCGGGCGGCCCTGGCGGCTGTTTGCGGTTCGTGCCGGTAATAGACGATGATCGGGACCAGACCTACCAGGCCGCCGATGTGTTTTTCCTGAATACCGCATTTGCGCGGCGATCGGCCTTCAGCCAGCCGGGCGAAGAAGTGGCGATGATACTCCTCGACGTATGTGTCCCTGTGGCTGTCCGGTGTCGTCATGAAGGCGATGTAGCGTTTCAGGTAGTCGTCAGGGTCGTATCCATTCTTTTCCAACAAAGAGTGCAGTAAAAGACGGCAAAGCTTTAGGTTGAGCGTATTTTCGCCGGCCTTGAGGAACTGGTGATAGTGTATGCCGGGTTTGCCCCAGAAGCGGGCCTGATCGTGAAGAATGTCGAAACGGGGATCCGGGACGGTGTAATGTGAGCGCCACAGGATACTATCAGGATGTGGATTACGCGGTTTGAGATAGTCGGATATAGTCCCGTAGTCCTTACGCAGGGCGGCCGTATTGTAGTACCAGTGGGCCGGCATGGCCAAGGCGTCTCCGATAAAAAGGCCAAAAAGCGCCCCTTCAGCTCTGGCGCGGCCGGAAGGCGATATAGGGTATTGTGTCATTTGCAATTAATCGGTATCGACAGGTATCAGTATTTCGTTTCGCCGCAGAAACCAGGGCATGAAGGGCGGGTTGTATCGTGCCCACACCGGTTCTGCGGTTTGCTTGAAGCCCCGTTCTTCAATCCAAGCCAGCAACCGCGCTTTATTTTCTTCATAGCGCTTGCGGCTCCAGGTGCCTGAATAGCGCACAGCGGCCACAAGCCGACCGGGCTCCTGCTTTATGTCTATACGAGAATCGACGGGCTCGGGCAGCGTGTCGAGCGCATATTTTGACGGCATGACAAACGTAATGCGCCACCTGTCGCCCGATTTCTCCTGGCCCACCGGCGCGGTCATAGCGATTTTTTCGGGCTGCGCTTCCTGACTGACCGGTGCGGTCATGGCGATGGACTGCTTGGTACGATTTTCGCCGTTGATGTAGTCGGCCAGCCGGCGAAAGCCTTCGCTGCCGACCTGGTCGAATGCGCCCTCGACCGTTGTCTCCGCTACGATGTGGGGTGAGTATTGCCTGAGCTCAAAGGCACCGTTTTGCTCGATGACGGTGTAGGGCACTTCTTCGATTGCCACGGCACTATTCCCCCCACCGGTGATGAACATCACGGTCAGTAAGACCAACAATAAGCACTTTGATAGCAGCCACGTCATCTTACTTTTCGATATCTATGTTGGAGGCGTAGCGGCCGACAACGCCGTCGTCCACGCAATTTTCAAGCTCTTCTTCGCTGGCGGAGGCCCTGTTTTTAAGTGCGTCGATCGGACAGATAAACTCGTTGCCGGCACCATCGGTCACTTTGACGTAGGTTTCTTTACCTTTTCCTTTCATTGTTTTTCCCCCTTTTTATCATTATTGTTCATCCTTAAAAACAGCATCCCGTGTGTCGCTATTTCGAATCGGCCTACCGGTTATCGCTGAAATTTATGCATAAGCGGGCCGATGTTATTGTGAATAAATCTTTTGAAAGTGAAAATTAATACTTTTTTAGCCATATGCAAACAGTCCCCACTTTGAAAAAGGGGGACAGGGGGATTTAAAAAAAGAACCAATCGGAATAAGCTTCTGACAAACGGTATAAGGCTGGCCTGCATGACTTGGCGCTATTTTTTATACAAGGCTCGCTGTCACTGTTTTTATAAACCACGGCACAGCGGTCATCCGGTTTCCAGCCAGGCCACATGCGCGTCCGGCCGAACAACCACGGCGAAACGAGGCGGAAGAAATGAAGGCGAGTCTCCGGCGAACGCGAAAATCGTTTCGTCGGATAGATGGTCATTGCCGGAAAGGTAGATTTTCTTCAACGGGTAAAACTTGTTTTGCAGCTGCTTGGCGAGGCCGTTCACTCTTTGCTGTGCAATGCCGCAGGTAAGAAGAACGTGAAACGGCCGGCCATCTTTTTCGGCCGCAATGGCAGCCAGGTCGAGGGAAGAAAACGTTTCAGTCGATTTTTCGCCGGGTTTTAAAAGCCAGAAGTGGGGCAGACGACCTCCGACCATCAGTTTGGGTATGAATTTTCTCGTATCGCCTGACCCGGTTTCAATTGCAGTCGATTCTTCCAAAAATCCCCTGGGGTAGGCCGATCCGAGATCGAGCTGTGGGAAGCGCATTGCCAGCGTCTTAAGCGGGTCGGTGAATAATTTCTCCAGGTCCTTACGGCGGATGTTGCCCACAATATTGTTTTTGCCCAGCAATTTCACCTGTGCAAGTCCGACGCGCAAAGCCGTGTCGAATATTTTGCGGCGAAAGAATCCCGGAAGAGGGGTCCAGCGCACTGCCAGGTCGAGCAGCTTGACTGCCTGGGGCTCCAGGCCGATGGCAGCCGGAACGGCGGTGGTTATCTGATAATTGTTTATGCTGGTCGCGATGCAGCGTTCTGCAATGAATCTGCGCTCCTCTTCATATGAGCCAAGCAGTTGGCCGATCATCTCGGGGCGTTTTTCTTTTTCGAGCCGCAGGGCGAGGGCAAGTTTCCAGATGAGATTGTGGGCATCGGCAATGCCGCTGTTCACCCCAAAACCGCCGGCCGGAAGCATCTGGTGCGCCGCATCGCCCACCAAAAAACAGCAACCGCCTGAAGAACGGTAGCGCTTGGCATTCCAGGCGCTCAGGCGCCAGGGACTGATGCTTCGGATATCGACTGCGATAGAGCGCCCGACCAGATGATGAATGCTGGCAATGCATTTTGCCGCCGAGTAGTCTGCGGCATCCTGATGGGGCGGAAAGTACGGCAATTGAAGAACGAACTCACCACGTTCGAGGGAATGGTTGACGATAACGCCGATTGCCTGCGGTGTGTACACGAAATAGAGCATTCCCGGTATCGTGCGGCGGATTATCCCGGATAGTACCGGACTGATAAAGTGGACGTTGATCAGATGCTGCAGCACATCGGTCTTCTTGTCCCGGGATATGCCCAATTGCCCGCGTGTTTCACTGTGGGCGCCGTCGGCACAAACGGCAAAGCGGGATGCTATGACTTCTTTTTGACCGGTCCGGACATCGGTTAGCGTCAGTGCGACGCCGTGATCCGACTCCGTAACGGCGGCACGACGACCCTCTATCAAACGGCAAAAGGGGCTCTGAACAACGGCTTTGCGCAGGAGGCGCTCGAGATCATGCTGCGGGAGGTTGCATTCCCGGGTAGGACTGATGCGGTGATCCGGTCCGTCGGCGAAATGATCGACCGTTCCCAGAAGAAAGCTGCTCCGGGAATCACCGCTGTCGGCTGCGCCCGGAAGGTCGGCAATGTTTGTGCAGTAAACATAGCGTCGCCAATCATCTAATGGCGCACTCAGGCGGCGGATATCTCTTTCCAGGCCGTTCAGTTCGCGAAAAATTTCCATCGACCGGCAACTGATAAAATGGGCCTGGGGATGGCCGCTCGGCTCAAGCCGTTGCTCGATCACCAGGTGATGAACGTGAAATCGACTCAGGAGCAGTGAAGCCGTCAGACCAACCGGCCCGGCGCCGACAATGGCGACGTCAACAGCCTTGCTCGGATAATTTGGCGTCATATTTCTCCACCGGCACGCCGCTCTTGTTCAGGTCCTGAAGGATGTCGTTCAACTGTCTTTGGCTGCAATCATCGATTCGGAACATTTTTTCTCCGCCGTCGACGAACATTAATCTGAGATCGCCTTTGGCATCCACATAAGCCTTGCGGATGTAATCGCTGTTAAGCCAGGGCTTGAGAACTTGCATGAAATGTGTGAAACTGCAGGACTCCATTGTGTATTCTCCTTAAAAATGGATGTACCGTAACCGGTTCATTGCTTTAAAGTCTAATTTAGGTTGAGCGGTTTCCCGCCAATATAGGCGGGATTAACGGTTTCCAGTTAAACGCTCATGGCCCTTCGGGCCGCCGCGGTGCCTAAAAATGACGCACCGGAGCCCGGATGAGCGGTTGAGAACAGCGGCTGACTGTTTGAGCCGTCTACGGGATCTTGGACCGGACCCAATACCAATGCCGCATGGAAGAAGCCACAATCTTGGGTATAATTCCAAACCCTTTATTTGAAGACGGGACTGGTCCGGGCTTAGACTCCGTTGACGGCGAGTTTCAGCCGTCTTTCGAAACCGGTTATACGGGCGGAGGGGCCTACCTTATTTTCGTGCTAAAGTACCATAACTTAAATTTTTCCTTTTGAATCAAACTGGATGCTTGCGGCTAAAGGCAGTGCTAAAAACTGTCTGTTGTGGCCGATGGCCTGCGTATTGATTCGAGAGTGGCCACTGCCTCGCAGGTTGTCAAGGATTTTTAAAATGTCGCAATGGGGATTGTCTATATGAATATTCTGCAGCAGATCCGAGCCCGCCTTTGTTTCGGTAGCGGTACTCTCCACCCGAAAGGATCTCATAGTATGGTTTGACAACATGGCTCAAGGCCTTAATTTATTCGTGTTGCTGATTCCCTAAAGATGTTAATTCGGGAGAAATAAGATGCCGAAGATCGTTCGTTTTTATCAAACGGGAACCGCCGATGTGCTTAAGCTCGAAGATGTACCGCAGTCCGAACCCGGTGAAGGGGAAGTTCGTTTGAAGGTGGAGGCTATCGGCCTCAACCGTGCCGAGGTGATGTTTCGGCAAGGCCAGTACCTGGAAGCCCCGGAATTTCCGTCAAGAATCGGTTACGAAGCTGCCGGCATTGTCGATGCGGTAGGACCGGGAGCCGTAGGCATCCAAATCGGTGACCGGGTGAGCACCATCCCCTCGTTTTCCGTCGGCAAGTATGGGGTCTACGGAGAAAGCGCCATCGTTCCCGCCTATTCTGTGGCCGGCTATCCCGATACTCTCTCGGCCGTCGAAGGCGCAGCAATCTGGATGCAGTACATGACCGCATTCGGCGCATTGGTTGAATACGGACGGTTGAAAAAAGAAGATATCGTGTTGATAACCGCCGCCAGCAGCAGCGTCGGACTTGCCGCCATACAGATCACCAAGTCTGTCGGCGCCATGGCTGTGGCCACGACCCGCGGCGACGGCAAGAAGCCTTTTCTTCTCGAAGCCGGAGCCGACCACGTCATTGTCAGCGACAAGGAAGACGTGGCCGCTACAATGAAGGAGATCACCGGCGGCAAGGGCGCCACCATCGTCTTCGATCCGGTGGCCGGGCCTTTTCTGGAAAAACTTGCCGGAGCCGCTGCTGAGCGCGCCGTCATTTTTCAGTACGGTGCTCTGTCGATGGCGCCCACACCGTTTCCGCTGTTTGAAGCGATCGGGAAAGGCCTGACCGTGCGGGGTTACACCTTGTTCGAGATCGTTGCAGATCCCGAAAAGATGGCGCGCGGCAAGAAATTCATTTACGACGGCCTGGCGTCAGGCGCTCTGAAACCGATCATCGCACGGACGTTTCCGTTGGCGGAAATCGTCCAGGCCCACCGCTTCATGGAGTCCAATCAGCAAATGGGCAAGATCGTGGTAACGGTATGAACAGGTGACACCGATCAATAATAATCCGGAACCGGATAACCGACTAAACACGGGAGGCACTACCTCAATATGTATGTATGGGCATCGGTCATCCTCTCACTGACATTATTATTAGCAATGCCGGCTGCTGCCGCTGCGGCTGACCAGGCAGAGATCATCGACCGGCTCAAAGCCGGCGGGCACATTCTGATGATCCGCCACGCGCTGGCACCCGGAAACGGCGATCCGCCCAACTTCAAAATCGGCGACTGTGCAACGCAGCGAAACCTCGACGATACCGGTCGGAATCAGGCCCGCAGTATCGGCGTGTGGCTGCGCAATAATGGAATCTCGTCGGCGCGGGTATATTCCAGCCAGTGGTGCCGCTGTCTCGAGACGGCCAGGCTTCTAAACCTGGGGCCGGTGCAGGAGTTGTCGGCATTGAATTCATTCTACGAACGGACCCAGGACCGTGAACCGAACCTCAGAGCGTTGAATGACTTCATCTCGCAACAGCCGGTAAAGGGTGAGTTGATTATCATGGTTACCCATTTCGTGACCATTGCCGAAATCGCCGGCACAGGTGTCTCATCCGGCGGCGGAGCTTTGTTGGCGCTGCATGCGGATGCACCTTACACAGTTGTTGGTCGGGTCGATTTCGGAAAATAACATGAAGCGTTTTTGGGGAAGCGAGACACTACTAAAATATAATGCAATGACTGAAATCCCATCCGGTTTCATGGGGTTGGCGTAATTTTCGAAAGGAGGCAGTTATGAAGCGCAATGCATCGGCCGTATGGCAAGGTGGACTAACGGACGGCAAGGGCCGTCTGACGACAAACAGCGGTGTGCTGTCCGACACGCAATACTCATTTAGCACACGTTTCGAGGAGGGTGTCGGGACTAACCCCGAAGAACTGATTGCAGCTGCGCACGCCGGCTGCTTTTCGATGGCCCTCTCGATGATGCTGGGTGAAGTGGATATCAAGCCCGAGCAAATCGACACAACAGCGACCGTCAACTTGGAAAAGGATGAGGGCGGATTTTCGATAACAGCGGTTCATCTCGAGGTCGGCGTGAGTGCGCCGGGCGCAGCCCAAGAAGCAGTTTTAAAGGCTGCCGAAAAGGCCAAGGCGGGATGCCCTGTCAGCCGGGTTCTTAACGCCAAGATCACGATGAACGCGAAACTGACGAGTTAATTTTGCCGTTCGGGCGACAGCAAGTTGAATTTTTTTCTGGGTGTCAATCTAAAAATTACCTCGAGGAAGGAGCCGTACAGCCACGTTTGGAAGCCCCTGGCTTACTATACACAAATTGCCTAGTCCCCGCTGAGTCTCACCACTCGTCAGATCAAAATAGTAGTTTTACCCTGCCATACCGTCCTCAATCGCTTATCATTGAATTTATAAAAAGCGACCGTATTATTCAAAGCAATAGATTTGTAGGTGAATATCCCTATTACAGAAACTAATTGACAGACAAGGATATCCAACTTTATCAAAAGAAACTTTACTATAAAATATGAATGAAGGAGGTTTGGTAATGAAAACTTTTGGGCAAATTTTCTGTTTTTAGATCTTAACGACGCTTTTAATCGGGTGCAGCGATGATGATAATAACGATCTAGGTCTTCTTTTAAACCAGGCATCTGTTCGCGTTTTGCATGCATCGCCGGACGCTCCCAATGTGGATGTGCTGGTTGATGACCAGGTCGTTTTGTCGAACGTTTCTTACAAGCAGGCTTCCGAATTCCTTTCGGTTTTTGCGGGAACCCGAAATATCAAAGTTAATGCAGCCGGCACTTCGACTACTGTAATCGATGCAAATCTCAACCTTGCCTTTCAATCGTTTACGACTGTCATCGCCACAAACTTTTTGGCCCAAATCGAACCGCTGGTTTTGCCGGACGAAAACACCCCGCCCAGCGGAAATATCCTCAAAATTCGAGTCGTGCACAGCGCCCCTAGCGCTCCGCCTGTCGATGTGTACGTCACTGCTCCCGGTGCGGACATAATCACCGCTACGCCAACTCTTTCCGGCGTGGCGTTCTTGGGATTTTCCGATTTTCTCGAAATACCCGAAGACGACTATCAGATTAGGGTAACCGCAGCCGGGTTCAAGGATCCGGTATTTGATTCAGGTACGGTGACGCTGGATGCCGGTTCGATCCTCACCGCGGTTGCCGTCGATGCAACCGGCGGCGCATCACCCATCAGCCTCGTTGTTCTCACGAACGATCCGACAACCCCGTTCATTGAAATTGACGACAACCGTGCCCGTCTTCGCGCAGTCCACGCGTCACCCGACGCACCCAATGTCGACATCCTTGTCGATAACGCGATCGTGCTTTCAGACGTCGCGTTCACAGAATTTTTAGACTACACGGCTGTCCCCGCCGGCGATCGAAACATTAAAGTCAATGCCACCGGTACAGCAAACAGTGTGATCGACGTCACGGTCCCTTTGGCGGGTGGGACAAACTACACGGTCTTGGCAGTAAATTTCGTCGCCAGTATTGAACCGCTGCTCCTGGTCGACAATACAACAACGCCAACGCCAGGTAATGCGAAGGTTCGCGTGGTGCATGCTTCGCCGGATGCACCCAACGTGGATGTTCTGGTCGATGACACAATCGTGTTGACGAACGTCGCTTTCAAAGAATTTTCAGACTATTTGGAGGTTCCGGCCGGAGCGAGAAACTTTAAAGTAAATGCGACGGGAACGGCATCAACCGTGATCGATGTGACGCCAACGTTAGTCGATGGTGGTATATACACCGTCGTAGCACTTAACACATTGACCAACATCGAACCTCTTCTGTTATTGGACAACTGACCCTAACAGAAGGACACCTAAAACTCCAAGGGCGGATCATACTGCGTGATTCCGCCCTTTTTTTTGTGTCCGGATTCTCGATAGCAATCCGGGCACAAGATATCAGGAATAACCGATCAGTCTTTCACGTAGTAGCCGTATTCCTTGGCATTGACATTGTTTCGCTTTTCCCAACCGATGGTCGAAGTCGGTGTGGGGCCGTAGTTGTGGCCCGGCCAGATGATGGTATTGTCCGGCAGTTGCATCAGCCGGCGGATGGATTTTCCCAGGGTGGGGCGATTGCCGCCGGGCAGGTCGGTGCGGCCGCTGTCGCCGACAAAAAGGGTGTCGCCCGTAAAGAGATTTCCCTGCGCATGGAGGCAAATGCCGCCGGGGGTGTGACCGGGAGTGTGAATGACATCGAAGGTGATCCCACCCAGCTGCAGGGTTTTTTCATCTTTCAGGAGAACATCAGCCGTGGGGTATCCGGCGGCATCGAGCGCATGGATGATGATTTTCGCCCCGGTCAGGGACTTTAATTCTGCATTGCCGGCGGTATGATCGCCGTGGGCGTGAGTGTTGACGATGGTTTCGATTTCAAGGCCTTGTTTTTCAGCCACGGACACAATCTGATCGACGTCATGGCCGGGATCGATCACCAGGGCTTTGCGTGTCTTTTCGCAGCCGACGATGTAGCAGAAGTTGTCCATGTATCCGATCTCGAGCTGTTTTATGATCATCGATTATCCTCTGTAGATTTGTTGATCAGGAGCCCCGTCAGCAAGGTCCCCCCGATGGCCAGGCATTCCATGTCGAGGTAGTGTTCTGCGGACTGCCGGAACAGGATCGATGACTGGGCGGGAAATTCGTCATCGCGGTTGTTGAAGCGAAAATAGACGGGGATGCGGGGCAGCAAATCGAAGGCAACGGCGAGCTCGAATGACGGCTCTTCCACAAAGCGCCCTCCGATATGGCGACAGATGTCTTCGAGCGCGGCGAGATTGCCCGAAAAGGTGGTTTCGATAACCTTGTTCGTGTTCGCCGTGAAATAGCCGGTCAGCGGCGCAGCATCTCTGAACTCGCGGTAGGTTACCCATCCGCCCGGCGTCGGCACCGTGGCCGGGCACTGCAAAATGTAGCGGCAGAGAACGACGCTCACCGTGAAGTTGGCTTTTTTCCCGTGTGCATCGAAGACCCCATCTTTTGAAACCCGGTGGGGAGTCCCGTACAGAGGGAGAAACAGCGCCCCTTCGCGGGCTGTTGCACCCAGCGTCTCTGCCCGTGACACCAAATCGATGTCGCCGATTTGCGTCAGGTAGTCTTCCAGGGTGGTATCGAAAATCGCCGCTCTTTTCATGGGGACTTCCTCCGGGGCGCCGCCGCACGGCGACGGCGGTGCTTCGAGCCGATTTACACTTCAGATTCCTCTATTTTTCAGCCGCTCGATCTGTTTCAGCACGGCATCGTATTCGTCTTCGAGGGCCAGCAGGTCCATCATCACGGGTGGCTTGACCGAGTGGGCCGGGAGCCTCTTTTTGGTGTCGGCGATCTCCTCATCGAGGATCTCGAGCCTTTGTTGGAGCTCTTCTATTGTATTCATCGTAGGTGCTTTCCATCCGATTCAATACCCGCTGCCGCCGGGCATGACGTTATCCGCGCCGTCCGTATGGCACGGTGTGTTAGTAGGGTGTAAAGGGGGAACATTTTCATTATTTTAGCTTTCCATACGATCATTGAGTATATATACCATAATCAAGCCACGCTAATCCACTATTGATCCTCCTGACGCCTTTCACCACATTAATTGCCTGCGGACTCGGACGTCGCAATATCTTGTTACAGAATTATTGCTTTCACAGCTGAATTTTCCAGCCATGAGCACCTCAAGTTTAAGTTTACATCATCGAGCGGGGTCTGATTAACCTGGAGATAGGCTATAAGGATTTGAATATAAATTAAAAATAACAAAACGTATTTTTAAAAATGCTTGACCTGTGAATGCATCTGATCATATAAAATACAAAGAATTGTTCAACTTCCCGCTGATCCTGGATTAGCTTGACGCTGAAAAAGTACCCTCCTCTTACTCTTCCGGATTTCCTGAGTTACCAGTTGATGCTTTAGTGCCTGTCTTTTAGGTTTATTTAAAGGTGGCGGCTCATGACTCAGGTTAGCTTCACTTATAAGCTCACCACAATTTTCAGAGCATCGATGGGAGTCAGATCTTGATTATTGAGCATCTCTTGACATACAAGGGGGCCTGGGAAGATAGCCGCACTGTTGAAAACAAGCTCATATAAGTCTCTAAATTTGGCAAGTCACTCGAACCAAAGGAGGAAGGCGATGAGGAATCGCGCAAGAACCGTCTGGTTACTTCTATCCACTTCGTTTTTTGCCATTGCTATGCTGCTGGCTGGAGTCGCCGAGGCGACAAAAGCACCAACGGGCAATCTTATTTTCATCCTTGATGGATCGGGCAGCATGTGGGGACAAGTTGAGGGTACGGCCAAGATCACTATTGCCAAGGATGTCATGAGCAGACTTATAAATGATCTGCCCCAAGGCCTGAATGTGGGCTTGGTAGCTTATGGACACCAGCGTAAAGGCGACTGCAGAGATGTGGAGGAATTGGTTCCACTATCCGAACTAAATAAGGAAATACTGATTAGAAAGATCAGAGAACTCAATCCCAAGGGCAAGACGCCCATTACCTTTTCCGTTCAGAAAACAGTCGAAAAGCTCAACGCTATAGGGGACGAAACCACGATCATTCTGGTGTCCGACGGTAAAGAAACCTGTGGGGGTGATCCATGTGCCCTGGTGATGGAACTCAGGCAGAGCGGAATCAGATTCATTATGCACGTCATAGGCTTTGATGTAACCGATGAAGAGCGTAGTCAACTTGAATGCCTTGCCGAGGCGGGTGGTGGAATCTACTACGCGGCGAAAAATGCGGGTGAATTCCAGGTGGCGGCCAGGAAAGCAGTGGAGGAAACCCAAACGGTGGGCTTTCTGGAAATAACGGCATTGAGAGATGGAAAGTCGCTGGTGGCACATGTTGATGTACTGACCCCGGACAAGAAGATGCGAGTGGTCAGAGCCGCCACAACAACCAGCCTTGACAAACCTGTGAGCATCAGGCTTAAGCCAGGTTCCTATATAGCTCAGGTGACCGATACCGGACTGCCGGACAAGCCAACCGTTACTTTTTCAGATATTGAAGTTGAGCAGGGAAAAACCGTAGCAAAAACCGCTGAATTCACTGCGAGCTATCTCAAGGTTATGGCAACAAAGCAGGGTAAGCCTTTCCGAGCCCATGTGTGGGTCTATCCCGAGGGCGAGAAGAGTTATCTTGTACAAAAAGATACAGGCAAGGATCAGCCGGCCGTATTCCAGCTTCTGCCCGGCATTTATGACGTGAAGGTTGAGGATTTTTCCTTGCCGGATAAGCCTGTTGTCAACCTAAAGGCAGTGGAGATCAAATCCGGTGAGACTGTTGAGAAGGTCGCCGAGTTTGTCGGCGAGGGAACCCTTAGCCTCACCGCTCTCAAGGGAGGCAAACTTTTCCGAGCCCATGTCCGGGTCTATCCCGAGGGCGAGAA